>Ga0194113_10008608_pt1 | contig 12522 bp, 6 predicted proteins | sample TA2MahC200mmetaG_FD_146193 | JGI IMG/M metagenome (GOLD analysis project Ga0194113, IMG submission 146193) | Freshwater microbial communities from Lake Tanganyika, Tanzania - TA2015017 Mahale Deep Cast 200m | ecosystem: Environmental > Aquatic > Freshwater > Lake | place: Tanzania: Lake...
CCACGGCAATCCGCACATCAAGACGCCGAACCTCGACAAACTCCACGGCGAGAGTGTGCGGTTTGCCGACTTCCACGTCTCGCCGCTTTGCACACCGACACGGGCGGCGATCATGACGGGCTGCGACCCGGTGCGGGAGTTATTGGGGGACACATCACTGATTTCCGGTTGACAGCCCGCAGGGCTGGGCGTAACCTGTCGCCACGTCGGCCGCAAGCCCGGCGGTTTCGGAATGAGTGATGTGTCCCCGGATACTCGAATTGAGAGGACTGACGAACCATGAAACACACCCTCACCTTTCTTTCCATCCTGCTGCTGACGCCGCTGGCCGCGGTCCGCGCCGCCGAGCAGCCCGCCGCGTCGAAGAAGCACAATGTCGTGTTCATTCTCGCGGATGATCTGGGCGTGAAGGATTTGGGGTGCACGGGCAGCACGTTCTACGAAACACCGCATATCGACAGCATTGCCAAGAACGGGATGATGTTCACGCACGGTTACGCGGCCAGCCCGGTCTGCAGTCCGTCCCGGTTCAGTATCATGACCGGGAAATGTCCGCCGCGTTCCGGCATTACCGACTGGATCGGCGGCGGCACCGGAAAACTCGCCAAGATCGTAAACCCTTTACTGCCGCCCCCCAACACAGGCGCGCTTCCGTTTGACGAAACCACCCTGGCCGAGGCGTTCAAGGCGAACGGTTATACTACATTTATTGCCGGCAAGTGGCATCTGGGAAGTAGCCCGCCGCAATGGCCCGAGCACCACGGATTCGACATCAATAAGGGCGGCTACGGGCAGGGCCAGCCGGCCAATTTCTACGCGCCTTACATAAATCCCCGGCTGGAGGACGGTCCGGACGGCGAATCACTGAACCTGCGACTCGGACGTGAAACGGCGAACTTTATCGAACAGCATAAGGATCGCAGATTCTTCGCTTACCTCTCCCTCTATGCCGTTCATACGCCGATTCAGACGACCAAAGAGAAATGGAAGAAATACCGCGACAAGGCCGAAAAGATGGGGCCGCTGGACCGCGACCGCTACAAAGAAGATGACGGCTTTCTGGCGCGAGTCGTGCAGGATAATCCGCGGTATGCCGGGCTCGTCGAGGAGATGGACGACTCGGTGGGCATCGTGCTTGATAAGCTCAAAGAGCTGGGGCTGGATAAAAATACGATCGTGGTGTTCACCTCGGACAATGGCGGGGTTTCCATAGCGAGAGGAGAATCCTATACCTCGGTGCTGCCGTTTCGCGGAGGCAAAGGGCAGGATTTTGAAGGGGGCATCCGCGTGCCGTTCCTCATTCAGGCGCCGGGCATCACCAAGCCGGGAAGCGTCAATCCGACACCGGTGATCGGCACCGATTTTTATCCCACGCTGCTGGAACTGGCCGGGCTTCCCTTAAAGCCGGAACAGCATCTGGACGGGGTCAGCCTGGTTCCGTTGCTGAAGGGCGGCGCCTTCGCGAAAAGGGATTTGTTCTGGCACTATCCCCATTATGCGCCTCACGGCAGAGGCCCTTCCTCCTGGATGCGTTCGGGTGACTGGAAGCTGATCCATCGCTGGGAGGATGGCCGCGACGAACTGTATAACCTGGCGGAGGATGTAGGCGAACAGAACGAGCTGGCGACCAAAAATCCTGAAAAAGCCAAGGAATTGCGGGCGCGGCTTGACCGGTGGCTCTCGGATATCGGCGCGAGAATTCCCGGTCCGGATCCCCGATGGAACCCGGAAATGGCCAGGCCGCGGAATGAAGGCGTACAAAGAAGAAAAGAGCATTTTGAAAAACAAGCACTTGAGTTGCTGGATCCACAATGGGAGCCAGAGCCCAGAGAAGGCTGGGGCCGCTGGTGGGGCAGTATGCCGAAAGAGATCCAGCATGATTGAGGAGATCATGATTAGATTTCAGAAGTTAGGGAAGGTTGCGCTGGTGTGGGTGTCGCTGGCCGCTGTTGTGCAGGGCTCGTCGCCGATGGTTTTCTGGGCCTCCGACCCGGTGCGGCCGGATGAGACGGTGCTGTTGCAGGGGAGTGATTTCGCGGATGCCACCATCGATTTGTCCCGCCTGCCGGATTCGGCGCAGGACGCGGCGGCGCGGGCGTGGGGCAACGTGCCGGTATTGCAGGGCACGGACTGGTCGTTGAAGTTCATCGTTCCGGCGGACTGGAAGCCGGGCGTGTTTGCCTGTCGGGTCAAGGGCAAGGACGGATCGGTTTCCAAGGAAACGCTGATCAACGCACCCGATGTGTGGTGGATCCAGGGCGACGAGGGTGAAGCGGCCACGCCGGGGGGGTGGCTGCGGGCGTTCGGCAAGTCGTTGAACTTCGGCGGGCAGACGGTGCTGCGGTTGACGCCCGAGGGCGGGGCGGCGGTAGCGTTGACGGCGACAACGGCGGATGCCTTTGCAGCGTCGTTTGGAATTCCGAAGGAACTGCAGCCGGGCATGTACAAGGCCGCGCTGCACAACGGATTGGGAGGAGCCGGGGCGTGGCGCGCGGTGCCTGAGATCCGGATTGACCCACCGGTCGTGTGGCCGGCCAAGGTCTTCAGCGTGCTGGAGTTTTTCGGGGAAAAGGCATTGGCGGAGGCGGCGAAGAGCCGGCAGCGTTATGAGCCGTTCATGGACCGGATGGACGGAATCCGGGCGGCGTTGGCGAAGGCAAGAGAGAACGGCGGCGGCATCGTTTACTTTCCGCCCGGCAAGTACCTGGTCCGGGGACGTCTGGACATTCCGCCGCGCACCATCATCCGAGGCGCCGGCCAGCGGATGTCGCTGCTCTGGTGGGGTGAGGATCCGAAGCAGTTCTATGCGGATGTCAACGAAGATCCCTCCAAGGCCGGCGAACGGCTGGGTCTGAAGCAGACCGCTGCCCTGAAAGGCAGCGACTACGGTATAGAAGAGGTCGGGCTGTTTGTCCCCTTCGCCTATAAAGAAGCGATCTCCGCGACCGGTCGCTTCCGCATGAATCAGGTGCTGGTGCGGGTGGACCGCGGCTGGCTGTTGAAAGGGGCCGAAGCGATGGAATACAGTCCCGACAGTTACCTGATTAAGCCCAAGTGCAATTATCAGATCACCAACTGTGACTTGATGGCTTCGAAAACGGCCATCTGGCAGGGGCGGACCAACTCCGAAGTCGGGCAATACGGCGTGGTCGCCCGCAATACGATTGCGGCCAACACCTGTTTTATCAGTTACTCGGCGGCGAGGGAGATGATCCTCGAAGAAAACCGCTTCCTCGCCACGGCTCCGAGAACCTATTTGAACATCACCGGCTATGCGCGGCATATCTACTATGCGCGAAACGAGCACGAATCACCCTACGGTCCGCAGGCCGTCTCCCATTTCACCAGCGACTTGAGCACGGCGGCCTTCCAAGGGCGGGGCTGCAACGTCGATGGAACCCGGGTCACGCTGTCCAGTGATCCCGATATTCCCCACTGGAAAAACTGGCGGACGACGGCGGCCTGGACCCGGCCGATGGTCGTCATTCAGGATGGACGCGGCGCCGGCCAGTGGCGCGAAGTGCTCTCCTTCAATGGTCGGGATGTGGTCTTGGAGCGTCCGTTTGAAGTGGAGCCGGATTCGGATTCCTTCCTGTTCCTGCTCCCCGGGGTGGCGCGCTGGATCATGGACGGGAACCGCTATAAGGATTTTGACTGGGTAGTGCCCGCCTATGACGTGGGAGTTGACGTCATTTGCGCGAACACGAAAACCTGGAATCTGACCGAGATGCTCAATTACGGCGGTGAGCGTCTGGATGGTCCCGGCGGGGCTCCAAGCCATTGGCCCGGTGAGCCCGATCCGCAAACGGGCTTGCGCCCGGTGCGCCCCTACTCGCCGAACTGGTACGTTCAGTATTTCGACAACGAGTTTCGTGCAGGCAATACCATCGTGCGCACCTCCGGCGGGTTCTCCAATCGCGGTCCCACGCCGGTGACGCGCTGCACCATGCACCGGCGGCACCGTTTCCTGGAGGACAATTTTGGCAAAATCGTTCTCTCCCACAAGGGGAATTACGATTTGATCGTCGAAGGCTGCGAGCTGTACAACCCGCTGGGCACGATTGAGGTCACGGATTCGGAGCATGTGCTGTTGCGCAACAACAAGTTCGCCGTTCCCTCTTCGGGTTATCAGGGAAAGGGCTTGACGCACGCTTTGATTCTGCCGCCCGACGCCCGGACCGCCGAGCACGGTCAACCCAGCAATGCGAAAAAGGAAAAGTGAACTCAGCATGAACAGAGAAAACATCTTCCTTATCCTCACCGCCCTGCTGCTGACGCCGCTGGCCGCGCTACAGGCAGCCGATGCGACGAAACCCGCAAGCAAACCGAACGTGATCATCGTGCTCACCGACGATCAGGGCTACGGCGATCTCGCCTGCCACGGCAATCCGCACATCAAGACGCCGAACCTCGACAAACTGCACAGCCGGAGCGTGCGGCTTACCGACTTCCATGTCTCGCCGCTTTGCACACCGACGCGGGCGGCGATCATGACGGGGTGTGACCCGGTGCGGGTTGGCGCGTGGAGCACGACCTTTGGGCGCTCACTGCTTCGTGAGGGCGTGCCGACCATGGCCGATGCGTTCGCGGCCAGTGGCTACCGCACCGCCATGTTCGGTAAATGGCATTTGGGCGACAACTATCCGTTCCGCCCGCAGGATCGCGGATTCCATGAAGTCCTCTGTCACGGTGGCGGTGGAGTTGGGCAGACGCCCGACTATTGGGGCAACGATTACTTCGATGATACCTACTTCCGCAACGGTCACCCAGAGAAACACACGGGCTACTGCACGGACGTGTGGTTTAGCGAGGCTCTGAAGTTCATCGCCGCCAACCGCGAGCGGCCGTTCTTCGTCTATCTGGCCACGAATGCGCCCCATGCGCCTTACAACGTGTCCGACGACTACGCTGCGCCATACCGTCAGAATCCCGCCGTTTTGAATCCGAGCTTTTACGGCATGATCGCCAACATTGATGACAACATGGGACGGTTGATGGACAAGCTCGGCGCGCTGGGGCTGGCCGAGAACACGGTCCTGATCTTTCTCACTGACAACGGCACGGCTGCAGGTGTGGAAACGGACAAGCAGGAACACGTGACCCGCGGCCACAACGGTGGCATGCGCGGCAAGAAAGGCAGTTACTTCGAGGGCGGCCATCGCGTGCCTTGTTTCATGCGCTGGCCCGCCGGCGGCCTGAGCGGCGGGCGGGACATCGGCGCGCTGGCGGCGCACATTGACCTGCTGCCGACGCTGATCGAGTTGTGCGGACTGACCCGACCCGCAGCGGCGAAGTTCGACGGCGTCAGTCTGGTGCCGTTGCTGCGTGGCGAGGCGAAGACCACGCCCGACCGTAGCGTGCTGGTGCGAATCACCAAGACCAAAGGCGAACCCGGCCAGAGGGCTGGCGTGGTCATGTCGGAACGCTGGCGACTGGTCCGTGGCACGATGTTGTTTGATGTTCACGCCGACCCGGGCCAGCGCAAGGACATTGCCGCGGAGCATCCGGACATCGTCCAGAGGCTCTCGGCGGCCTATGACCGCCATTGGGCTGAGGTGTCGCCGGCCTATGACGACTACTGCCGAATTGTCCTGGGCCATGACGCTGAGAATCCCGCCCGGCTCACGGCCTTTGACTGGCACGGCATGACGCCCTGGCACCAGCCGAGCATCATGCAGGGCCTGGCAGAGAACGGTTTCTGGGCGGTTCACGTGGCACGCGATGGCAATTATGAGTTCGCCCTGCGCCGCTGGCCTGAGGAGGTGAACCAACCCATCACGGCGGCGCTGCCCGGCGCGCGCTTCGGCGTGGCCATCCGCGCCACTCACGCCCGGCTCAAGATAGCTGACGTTGACCAGACGCAGCCGATTCCATCCGACGCCTGTGAAGTCGTCTTTCGCGTCAAACTCAAAGCCGGCCCGACCCTGCTTCAAACTTGGCTGCTCGACGGCCCGCAGGCGGCTGAGCGCGACCGTGGGGCTTACTACGTCCGCGTCGAACGGAAGGCGGAGAAGCCCACGGCACAGTCGAAACCGAAGGCAGAGGCGTTCTACACCCCAAAGCGGGACCGCGCCGCCATGACCAGCGACGTCCCGATCGACAAGGCGCTGCCCAACGTGCTGATTCTGGGCGATTCCATTTCCATTGGCTATACCCGCCAAGTCCGCGAAGGCCTCAAAGGCAAGGCGAATGTGATCCGCCCTAATGCCAACTGCGGCGATACGCGCCATGGCCTGGCCCAAATCGAGACTTGGCTGGGTGACGGCAACTGGCAGGTCATCCACTTCAACTGGGGCCTGCATGACCTCTGCTACCGAAACCCCGAACTCAAGACGCCGGGACAACGCGACAAGGTCAACGGCACGCTCTCCGTCCCGCTGACGGAGTATGAGACAAACCTGGAGACCCTCGTCGAAAGACTCAAGCAGACCGGCGCCAAACTCATCTTCGCCAACACGACCCTCGTGCCCGAAGGCGAGGCAGGCCGCTTCCCCGGTGACGAGGTGAAATACAACGCCGTCGCGCAACGCGTCATGGAGAAACACGGCGTGCCCATCAACGACCTGCACGCCACGACTCAAGCGTTTCCGCCTGCGATGTTCGCCGGTCCCGGCAATGTCCATTTCTCGGCGGAGGGCTCCGCGAAACTGGCCGGGCAGGTCGTCGTCCATGTGGCGAAGGCTCTGCCGATTCCGGCAAACGCCGCACCTGCGAAAACCGCCCTGTTCATTGGCGACGCCGTGGGTGCGCAGTATGCCGAGACCCTGCGGGACATTCTGAAGGCCCGCATCAGCGTCGAGTTCCTCGCCCCTCCCGCCGGCGGCAAGGCGGAGGTGGACGCATTCCTCGCCCAACTCCCGGCTTTGCTGGCGAAGCATGATCTCGTCCTCTATGCCGGCGTATTGGAAGCGGCCCGGGTGGATCCTGGCACAGGGAAGCCGCTGCTGAGCACGGCCCAGTTTCGACAGTTCCTCGACGGTCTCGGCAAGTCAGGTCCGGATCGGCAAAAGAAGTGGATTTGGGCCACGTCCGTCCCCGTGCCCGATGGCACTGCCGCGATTTCCGCCGCCCAGGTCGAGGCCAACAACCACACCCTCACCGACAACGCCTACAAACGCCGGGCCATCCTGCTCGACCTCCATGAGTATGTCCGCATCCGCCGTGAGGACATGCAGCGCGCCGGGGATTTCCTCCTCACCGATGCGGGCGTCTCCCTGATCGCTTCCGTGGTCGCGAACAAGATTGAGGAAGTGTTGCTGGAGGGCAACGAACCCGATCTCCCGAACCTTCTCGTGCTCGGTGACTCCATCGTCGGCCAATACAGCACCTCCCTGCGCAGCGCGCTGCTCCACAAAGCCAACGTCCGCACGGGGGCCACCGCCTTCGATCATCAGCCCGACTGGTCGGACATCGTGCGCCAGCAGGTCACGGAACCGGAGCGGGAAATGGGGCGCCCCTTCGACCTCATCCAGTTCAACTGGGGCCAGCACGCTCTGAAATGGATGCAGGGGAAAGAATACTCGAGGGAGCCCAAGGAAGGCTACACACGTTGCATCCCGCTGGAGCGCTACGGCGAGGAACTGGAGAAGCTCGTCATGGAATTGAGGAAGACCGGACGGCCCCTGGTGTGGGCCGCCACGACGCCTGCGAACAATGGGAGCAAGCCAGACGACGCGGAGGCCTACAACGCTGTCGCACTGCAAGTCATGCACCAACACCAGATCCCGGTGAACGACCTCTACCGTTTCGTGAGAAAGAGTCAGTTGCCCATGCAAGGATGCCATTTTCCCCGCGAAGCCTCCGAACGAATTGGCAACCAAGTCGCCGGGCAGTTACTTGGCAGTGTTTCCAAGAGTAACCCGTCCGGGAGCCCATCCAATCGCACCGCGAAGTGATCCCAACCTCCAAACCAGCGACAGAACAGCACAAAACATCATGAAACACACACTCACCCTCCTCACCGCCCTGCTGCTCGCGCCGCTGGTCGCGCTGCATGCGCCCGAATCACTTCACATTCATTTCTCGAACCATTTGTTATGAAAGCAAACACCATGAACCAATCCAGTCGCCGCCAATTCCTCACCGCGCTCGCCGCCGCATCGGGAGCTTCCTCCATGAGAGTCTTTTCCGCCGAGCGGCCGCAAGCGTCCTCGAATCTGTTTCATGAGGTTGCTCGTGATCTCCCGCTCAACACGAATGCCGATGTCATCGTTTGCGGCGCGGGACCGGCAGGCGTTACAGCGGCCATCACTGCGGCGCGGGCAGGCGCGAGGGTCCGGCTCTTTGAGGCGCACGGGGCACTTGGCGGCGTGTGGACTTCGTCGCTCCTCGGTCTTCTGCTCGATTTCGACAAACCAGGCTTCAACCAGGAACTCGTCAGGCGGTTGCGCGAGCGCGAGGCCATCCACGGACCAGGGAAGGACGGGCTGACCTATCACCCGGAAGAGATGAAAGCGCTGCTGGAGGAGTTGTGCGTGATGGCGGGCGTGCACGTGCAACTGCACACCCGCGTCGCCGCCGCTCATCGCGAGGGACGGCAACTCACTACGATCGTCACCGAATCGAAGTCCGGTCGGCAGGCGTGGCGGGCACCGGTGTTCATCGACACGACCGGCGATGGCGACCTCGGCGCACTGGCCGGCTGCGAATTTGAAATCGGCGTGGAAAGGGCGTGCCCGTGCCAGCCTTTGAGCATGTGTGCGCTGCTAGCGGTGAAGGACGCGACGGCCCTGGCGGGCCTGATCTACGGAACCAGCGCCCCAGCCGATCAGCCCAAGAGGTCGCTTATCTCGGAAATTCGCCGCGCCGGGATCGAGCCTAGCTACGGCGCTCCGATCCTTTTCCCGGTTCGCGACAATCTGCTGCTCACGATGCTGAATCACGAATACGGCATCAACGCGACCGATGCCGCGCAAGTGACTGAGGCGACGCTGCGCGCTCGCGCCGAGTTGCACAAGGTCGTCCGCGCGTTACGCAAACTCGGGGGCGCGTGGGAAGGCGTGCAAATCGCCGCCACGCCGGAGCAGATAGGAATCCGCGACGGGCGGCGCATCCGAGGCCGCTACATCGTGGGCAAGGGCGACCTCGTGACCGGAGCGCGGCACGACGACGCCGTGGTGCGAGCCAGCTACATGGTGGACGTTCACGCCGTGACGCCCGAGCGCAACAAGACGGCCGCGTGGAGCAATGAAGGCGTCAAAACCAAGCCCTACGACATCCCACTGCGCGCCCTCATCGCCCGCGATGTGGATGGGTTGATGATGGCTGGTCGCTGCATCAGTGGCGACTTCATCGCCCACGCCAGCTACCGCGTGACCGGCAACGCAGTGGCCATGGGCGAGGCCGCGGGCGTCGTCTCCGCCCTGGCCGCCGCCTCGAAACGCCTTCCCCATGAAGTCGCATGGAAAGAGGGCGAGGCGAAGCTGAAAGCCATCGGGCATCGCGCGTGAGTGGGGTCCCCCGTCGTCTATACTGCCATGAAAAAATACGCCACCCTCCCCCTCCTCACCGCCCTGCTGCTCGCGCCGCTGGCTGCGCTGCATGCTGCCGATGCGCCGAAGCCAAATATCATCTTCCTCCTCGCCGATGACCTCGGCTGGGGCGACCTGGGTTGTTATGGGCACCCCCATATCCGCACCCCGAACCTGGATGCGCTGGCGGCGGACGGCAGGCTCTACACCTCATTCTATGCGAACGGGCCGGTGTGTTCGCCCACACGGGCGGCTTTCATGACCGGTCAGTTTCCCTCGCGCCTGCGTATCTTCGGGGCGCTGGGCGAGGATGGCAGTGAGAAAGGCAACGCAAAGTATGTCGATCCCGCCGTGCCCAACATGGCCCGCATCCTCAAGCAGCAGGGCTACGCGACCGGCCATTTTGGCAAGTGGCACCTCGACGCCATCACCGACCCCGAGGCTCCGCCGATCAGCCAGTATGGCTTTGACGAATCACGCGCTCACGTGGCCACCGGGCCGAGCTTTGATGAACTGGAAAAGCAACTTCCCCGGGGCGTGGCCAAGAACGCCCGCTCCAGCGAGTGGATCGTGGACGCGAGCCTCGATTTCCTCGAGCGGCACAAGCAGGGTCCGGTGTTCCTGAACATCTGGTTCATGGTGCCCCACGCGTCCCTGCTCCCGTCCAAGGAGCAGCGCGAGGGCTACAAGAAATTCTGGAGTCACGGAAAACTGCACGATGTCTTGCTCGAGAAGAAGGGGATCGGGGCAGACATCAGCACGCCGCAGGAGATGTATTACCCCTCGGTGACCGAGATGGACGCACAGATCGGGCGTCTCATCCAGAAGCTCAAGGAGATGGGGACCTACGAGAACACCATCCTCATCTTCAGCAGCGACAACGGACCCGAATCCATCCACATCGCGAAGGCGATGCACAGCGGTGTCGGCTCACCGGGGGTCTTCCGCGGACAAAAGCGCAGCCTTTACGACGGAGGCATCCGCGTGCCTTTCATCATCTCCTGGCCCAAGGGCGGCATCCCCCGTGGCACGGTGGATCGCGAACTTCCGGTCAGCGGAGTGGACCTGCTGCCAAGTCTGCTGGGGCTCACGGTTGTGCCCCAGCCGCCCGAGTTGAAAGGCGATGGAGAAGATTTGAGCGCGGCGTTCCGGGGACAGCCCTTCTCGCGAAAAAAGGCCCTGTTCTGGGAACAGCGCGGCGGGCAGACGGGCTACCCGCTGCAATTCAGTCCGCGTCTGGCCATGCGCGAGGGCCCGTGGAAATTGCTGATGAATCCCGACGGCAGCCGCCTCGAGCTCTATGATCTGCAGAAGCAAATGATGGAGACAGACAACCTGGCCTCGGAATTCCCGGAAGTGGCGCAGCGCATGAAGGCCAGCCTTGAAGATTGGCGCAAAACCCTCCCTGAGCCGGACGAGTATTTCTCGGACATGAAAACATCCGGATGGGAGGCGTTGCTGTCGGGCGGGAAGATGCCCAAGGCGAAGAACTCCGAAGCAAAACGAAAGAAACCAAGCCGATGAAACCCACGCTCACACTCCTCCTCGCCCTGCTGCTCGCGCCGCTGGCCGCGCTGCATGCCGCCGACAAACCTGCGAAACCAAACCCCGACCAGTTCTCAGGCGTGGATCCCGACGACGGCACGGCGCCGCGACCTGAGAAGACGGTCCCGCCGCGTCTGATTCCGAATCCGAACAGCACCGAGGATTATGCCCGCGCCAAACGCACCTGCACCGGTGTGCCGAGTCTCGCCGTTTCGCGCGGTGGACGACTTTGGGCGGCCTGGTTCTCCGGCACGACACCCGGCGAGATCATCGAGCGCTGCCCGCACGCCTACGTCGTCGTCAGCACGAGCGGAGATGGCGGGAAGACGTGGAAGGAAGTGCTCGCGATTGATCCCGATGGCGCGGGGCCGCTCAAAGCCTATGACCCGCGTCCGTCGATCGATCCCAACGGGAAACTGTGGGTGTTTTTCACGCTGCCCTTTCCCTTGCACAAGCACGCCTGGGCCATCACGGCGGGTGACGGCGATCAGGAAAGCCCCGTGTGGTCGCCGCCGCGTCCCGTCTTCGAGGGCGTGCTGCTCAACCGCCCCATCGTGCTTGCCAACGGCGACTGGTTGTTCCCCACCTATGCCCGGCGACCGCAAAACATGGGCGCGATCCTTTCGCACGTCTCGCGAGACCAAGGCCGCACCTTCACCGTAAAGGGACAAATCGAAGCCAGCTGGGACCTCAGCCCGTCCGAGCCGATGGCTGTGGAGCGCAAGGACGGCTCGCTCTGGATGCTCGTGCGCACCACGAAGGGCATCGGCGAAAGCCTCTCCAACGATGGCGGCACGACGTGGAGCCCGCTGAAGGTCCCCGCCATCCAGCACACCTCATCACGGTTCTTCATCGGCAGGCTGCAATCGGGAAATCTGCTGTTGGTGAAACACCTCGGCATCAATGAGGATCCTTTGTCAGCCGGCAAAGGCAAACAGCGCCGCGAACTCACCGCCTTCCTCTCCAAAGACGACGGCAAAACCTGGACAGGCGGTCTCGTCCTCGACGAACGCGTCGGCTGCTCCTACCCCGACGTTCAGCAAACCCCAGACGGCACCCTCCACATGATCTGGGACTTCATGCGCTCCCGCGATCAGGATATCCTCATGACCACCTTCCGCGAAGAGGACGTGCTCGCCGCCAATGACGAAGCTGCCGCTCGCGTGAAGACCAATCGCAAACTCGTCAGCAAAGGAGGAACACCTTGAATATGAAGCCCACCCTCACACTCCTCAGCGCTCTGCTGATCGCGCCGCTGGGCGCGATGCAGGCCGCCGAACCGGTCACGAACTCGGTCGGCATGAAACTGGTGCGTATTGAGCCGGGGACGTTCACGATGGGGCAGGATGGGCCGCCGCTCTCGGGGAACGACAAAATGGCCACGCATCACACCGAGTTTCGTTGCGCGGATTGGGATGAGAAGCCGGCGCATCGCGTCACTCTCATGCAGCCGTTTCACATGAGCGTCACCGAGGTCACGCTGGGACAGTTCCGGCAGTTCATGCCT
>Ga0194113_10008611_pt1 | contig 12516 bp, 10 predicted proteins | sample TA2MahC200mmetaG_FD_146193 | JGI IMG/M metagenome (GOLD analysis project Ga0194113, IMG submission 146193) | Freshwater microbial communities from Lake Tanganyika, Tanzania - TA2015017 Mahale Deep Cast 200m | ecosystem: Environmental > Aquatic > Freshwater > Lake | place: Tanzania: Lake...
CAATGCCTTCCCAAGCGAGGGTCTAGGCTTCGTCATCAGCTAGCAGACTCGCCGAAACCACCCGGCCGAAACGGGTTCGTTAACCTACGGACTGGTCGTTCACCTCCTGTTGCTCTCCACCCCGCCTCACGGCGACGCAGTGACAGTCGGTTACAGGCCGGAGAAGGTATACCTGGAGAGGACTTTCACCTCTCTGATTAAGTACGCTCACAGGCGCACTAGCCCGGCGATTTATCGCCGGGAATGAGGGGTCAAGAGAAGATTTCTTTTGTCCCCATGTGGCGCTCGGACGATTGATCCTCCGAGCGCCACATGGGGACAAAGAGAAGGATTTGTGCTCATCGGTCACCCGGCAATGAATTGCCGGGCTACTTTCAATCGCCCCTTTGGGGCTTAAGCGGAGTCGAATGAATAATCTCTTTTCAAAAAGGTTCTCCCCGTCTTACTTGCTTGAAGGCGCATTCACGCTAGATTTCTAGCTCGCTTATGCGCCGCAGGCCCGCTTTCAGCGGCTTGACCACCATGTAAGCCACGATCCCAAAAGCCGCCGCGAAGCACAGGCCGACCACGAAGTAATCAGGCGTTCTGATTTTCCCCGTGAAGTACCCCGCGGTGACGACTCGGTACACAGGATAGACCTCAAGAAGGATGACCGCGGCCACCGCGAGCCCGGCATAAATCATGGTGAGCATAGCGCCGAAACCGGTGAAGGCTCGGTTCGGGTCGGTCAGCTTGAGATCCGCATGGAGCACTCCCATACCGATTGAGAGCGCGGTAATTCCTACGGTGAGCGCAGCCACCGTCGCGGTGCAAACCACGAACATGAATGGACCGAGCCCCAGGATGCGGTTTGTCACGATCGCCAGGAAGAGGCCCAGAGCCGTCATGGGCACGAGATAAAAGAAAAATTTTACCCACAGGACCTTTTTCAAGCTCACCGGCGCGCCTTTCAGGATCCAGAAGGCCCTGCCCTCCGCACACATGGTGGGGAAGAGAAATCGCACTCCAAGAGAGGCCAACACAAAACCCGCGAGACCGATATTAATGAAGGCAACGGTATTCTTGAGGAATCTGGTGGCCGCGGGATCATCCAGGTTGGGCAGCACGCTGAAATTATACAGATACACCACAATGAGCGCAGACAAGAGGAGAAGCTGACTGATCCTTCCCCAGTCGCGGGCCATGAGCAGAAGCTCTTTTAGGATGAGTCGTCGCGTCTGCGCATCCACAAGGAGCTCCAGGACTCGGTCGAACAGATCGACCAGCCTGCTCCGGCTCAGCCGAGCCCCGCGGCCCTCGGTCGCTTTGGAAAAACCAGGGAAGTGCGATACCTGATGATAATGTCCGACCAGTCTATAAGCGCCGGCCGCCGCTGTGACCAGGAGCGCGCAATAGAATGGGATGTCTCCCCAACCATACCCGGTTATGTACGGCCGGACCAGCTCCAGGATCCACGTAGTCGGTAGGAACGGCGAAGAGGGCTCTGACATGACGGACAGATAGTCCATCACGGACGCAAATCCCTCGGGGTTGAGGAATTCCTCGGGTCTGACCATGCGGAAAATAAGATACACGCCCACAAATACGAGCAAGCCCACCAGAATGAAGAGGTCTCTGAGTTTTCTCACAGGAAATGTTTTCACCAGAACCTGCGCCACCAGGATTGACGCCGAAGTGGTCATGATGAGCAAACACAAAAAAGCTGCGGAACTGAGCGCATAGAAGCTCCAGGACGCTGAGAAGACCCGTCCGTACGCGAGAAACACAGGCAAACCGAATACCAAGACCATCCAAGTGGAATCGATCATGGTCTCTATGAAGCGAGACGCGTAAAGCGCGGGCGCTTCAGCAGGCGAGGCCATGATCAGCTCCAGATCCTCTGAAAGAAAGAACGTGGAAAAGGCCGTGATAATGCTGCTGATAATCACCACAAACGTAAACGTGATCAGAATCATGGAAAGCAGCTTGATCGCAGCAATGGTTCCGAACATCTCCTCAGCGGTGAAGTACTGGAGCGCCTTGACAAAGACCACGTAGATAACCGCCCACAGAGCCGCAGTCAAACCCACAATGAAAGGAATCCGAAGCCGGTCCTTCCCGGGAGCTTTCATGCGATTGCGGAATCTTTTCCAACGGGGGCTCAGGAGGAGCAGAGTACGCCTCATAACGACGCTCCACACGACTTCCAATTATGATGGGGGCTTCTATCGAGGACTTTCTTGAGAGGGACGCATGGGTTGCTAAAACGGGGTGATTTCACTGGGTTGCCTGTTTTTCCGATTGGCGGGACTCTGATAGGCTCTCTTCTTTTTGGTGATCTGAGGATTCGGGCCCCTTGTCCTGGGCCTCGGCTGTCTGCTCGGTTTCCTTTTTTTCTTCGTCGCTCTCCTTGGAGGATTCCAACAGGTCGGCATAGAAATCGGGGCCGCTTTTCTCACCAGGCATGGGAGCCAGCTCTTGATCGGCATACTCGGGTTTTGGGCTATCGCTCTCGGCTGGATGGCTCACCGGAGGTTTGTGATCGATCGTCGATATCTCAGTGTTTATGGTCTCGCGCACTTCCGATGTGAATCGCTGGATCTCCCGGTAGAATTTGCCGAGGGCGCGGGCGGTTTCCGCCAATTGCCGCGGCCCGAGAACGATCAGAGCGACCACCAGGATCAGGACGATTTCCCACATGGATATTCCGAACACCTATACCTCGCTCTTCGATCCGCTCATGCCCCGGCCGCTTCCAGACCCACATGGGCCCGAGAACCGGCGGCGCTGGATCAGATCTCACCTTCGGTTGAAACCACCTTGTTCACATAGAAGATATCCATATAATGGGGGCCGCCACCCCAGGATTCGATCAACAGGGTAACATTCCCGATGAGCGCGTCTAGACGACGGTCCCGGGAGATGAAGACGCCGGTCGCATCCGACAGGTTGGACATCCAGTCCACGGAGTCGGATCGGAGGCATATTTTCACCTCAAACCCCTGCCCCGCGCGAATGAGGATTACCTGACCGCAATGGTGTTTTGGCGCCCTTGATTCCGGATGTTTGATATCGTACACCTCCACGTCTCTGCCTCGGACCGTCCGGATCATCTCCACGCGGCGCATCTCTTCCTGGAACAACTCCTCGGACCGTTCATAACACCTGGGACAGATCACGGGATCGTTCGTGGGCAGAGTAGCCCTGTTGTCTCCACAGATCTCGCACGCTCGTCCGGACGTAGATGAAGGCGGCATGTCCTCCTCCGAATGAAAGAGAGCTTCCAGGACCTGAACGAACAACCGGCTCGCGTGGTCACAAACCTGGAATCAACCATCGGGAAAAGCTTGCATCCGCCGGTTTCCTCACTATAATCGTACCAGGAAGGCGCAAGGCCGATCTGGTCCGCAACGCCCCGCAGGGCTCCTCAGCCGGGGAGACCCAGCGAGGCCAAGGCTTATTACCAGGCTGACGATTCCTGAGGCATGATACCATTCGGCGTCAGCCTTGAAAAGGAGAACGGCTACAATGATCCTCGTGAGAATGAGCTTGCTTATCCTGCTCCTGGCCCTTCCCATGGGCGCTTGGGCCGCATCCGGCCCGAAAATCAAGCTCGATAATGAAAGCCACGACTACGGCGCAGTTCAGTACGGCGCAAACCCCACCGCGCAGTTCGAATTGACCAATGTGGGGGATGAGACGCTTGTAATCCAAAAGGTCCGTGCCAGTTGCGGCTGCACGAAGGCGGTTCACGGAACCACGGAAGTGCCGCCCGGGGGCAAGACCGTTATCTCGGCCACGTACGAGACCGAAGGAGAACGACCAGGCCGAAAAAAGAAATCTCTCCACATTCACACCAACGATCCCGAGAAACCTGTGATCACGGTGACGCTCACCGCGGACCTGGTAAGAGAGGTGTTGGTCGACCCACCGGCCCTGACAAAGAAATTGTCTGAATTCCAGGAGCGGATCTCTTTCCCTGCGAAGATATCCAACAGCTCGTCCAGGCCGGTTACCCTCAATAAGGCGGAGCTGACCGGCGCCAAAGGGACCGTTCACCTTCAACCGGCGATTGTAGTGGTTCAACCCGGAGATCGCGCGCCGTTCGAGATAATTATGGAACTGACAAGAGAAGATCGTTGGCCGTACCAAATGGGGCACGTCATACTTCATACGGATAACCCGGTCGAAAAGAAGGTGGATCTTCGCTATTTCGTCCAGGTAGGGGACATCAAGCCCAAAGAAGAGGATCAGACCAAGAATTGACCCGGAAATTCCTGCTCGGCCCCCATATCATCGGGAGGAGAGATGTCGAAGAGATCCTCCGACCCATCCTTCACGATGCCCTGATGCTTGCGGGACGGGACTTCTCGCCCAACACGGTCATAATGTTGTCCGGAGGGAGGTTGGGCGCTCGCTCCTTGGTGTTTGTTTCATGGGCCCTAGAGCGAATCGAGTCCAGAACTCGCAGCGCCTGATCTACTCCATATTTCCACATGACCAGCATCAGGGCCGCGACCAGGGCAAGCCCGAGGATGCCCAAAACCAGTAGGATATACCCGATCCAGCGTGATCCCACGCTATCGGAAGAGAGGGGCGCGGCCAGAAGCAGCAAGAGAAAAAAAGACGCGGGCAAATGAGCGAGTTGCGCAAGTAGGGTCTGGAGGCAGTCGAGCGCCTTGAGCACAATCCTGAAGACGGCCCAAATAACCCCGCTCGCGAGGGCGAGGAATACGACGAGGCGAGCCATAAAGAGCTGCGTGGTGGAAACCTCCAGCCCGCTGAACAAGAAGTCGAGTCGGAAGAAATTTTGCAGGTGGGAGATCTGGTCCCAGGGTATGCTCATGGCGTCTCCTTGGCATAAACGACCGGATTCGGGAAAGAATCAGACGGCGCTCATGGGCCTTCGCTACGTGTGACTTCAAGAAAAGCCATTATCATGTTGTAATAATACGCCTATTTTTTTCCGCAAGCAAGAGAAAATCGTCTTCTTTGATATCTCTTCAGTTACCCCGTGACGTAGCATGATTTCTACTTGGGTTTCTCACCTTTAGCTCTCACCGCCGGCCTCTGTATTGACAATTCTGATGCTATGGTCTTAGATACCCACAACAGAAGCGTGACCGATAACGCGCCAAAACTCGGACGGAGCAAATGCAGTCGAACTTCCGGAACGTCGCTGCGCGGTTACAAATCGCCGGGCTGTTCCTGATCGTGGCAGCCTTCGCAGGCGCGGTCTACTTGGTCGTATGGGGAATCGCCTCTGATTATGCTTCTCCGCTCGAACGAGCTTGGAAGCTCGTCGATGAAGGCCGATCCAACGAGGCCCTGGAGATACTCAATGGGCTCGTCAATCAGGAGCCTACCGGCGTGGATGCGCTCATCATGAGAGGTCGCGCGCGGGAACGTTTGCAGCAGAATGACCTGGCGCGTCAGGACTACAGCGAGGCGATCAAAAGGCGACCGGAATCCGGAGAGGCGCGAGAGGCCAGAGGGCGCTTGTCCGCAAGGCTCGGGGAACATGATGAGGCGCTTGAGGATTTTCAGCGAGCCGTGGATCTCAATCACAACGTTGCCTCGGCCCTCGCGGAAATTGGACTCGTCCATTTTTATCGGAATGATATCGAGGCCGCGGAGAAGGCGTTCGCAAAGAGCGCACAGATCGATCCTTTGGACGAGAACGCGTTCTTCGGACGTATCGCAATCAAGTTTGAACGGGAAGAATTCGAAGCCGCAATCCAAGAACTCAACGGATGGTTGGCGGCTCAGTCCAAGAACGCCCACGCGCTGTTTCGGCGGGGATATGCGTACTTTAGGATCGGGAAACATGGGAAGGCGGTAGACGATTTCACGCGTGCGCTGAAAATCGATCCTGAACAGACCATCATCCACTGGTACCGGGCTGATGCGTACAGGGCAATGAACGATCTGGAAAAGGCCCTCCAGGATTATCACGCCGCCGCAGAAGAGGATCCGGCCGACCCCATCCTCATGCTCAACCAGGGCATTCTTCTCATGATGATGGGGAGATACCCCGAGGCCCTGGAGAGGTTGAGCGGCTCGATCCTCCTCGATCCGGCGAACCCCCGTCCGTACATCAACCGAGCGGAGCTATATTTGGCGACCGGCAACCATTTGGCCGCGCTGCGTGACCTCAACAGAGCGCTGGACCTGTTCCCCGAGCATCCGTGGCTTCGATTGAAGCGAGCTACCATCTTCAAAAAGATGCATCGGGGAGACCGGGCATTGGCCGATCTGGACGTGGCCGTGAAACTCGCGCCGGACTGGCCCGAACTGTGGTTGCTCCGAGGAAGCATTTACTATAACGAACGACAATTGGATCGAGCTGTAGACGATCTCAACGCCGCGATACGCCTCCAACCCGACAATCCCCTCGGATATCAGCTTTTGGCGGAAGCGCTCCTCCATAAGGGTGATACCAAGGAAGCCTTGAGGATGATCGATCAGGCGCTGAGCAAAGAATCTTCATTTGTTGCGGCCTACGTCACTCGCGGGGATGTTCACCTGGCCGACGCTCACATCGATCGAGCTGTGGAGGCATATTCCCACGCGCTGAACATCGACCCGAACAATTTTCAAGCTCGCGTCAAGAGAGCCAAGCTCTACATCGAGCTCAGCAAATGGGATATGGGCCTCGCGGACCTCGAGGAAGCCGCCAAGAGCAACCCATACAGCGGCGAAACATACGCCCTGCGCTCACGTTGTCACGAAGCCCTCGGAGACGCTGAGAAAGCCCGTGCCGACGCATGGAAAGCCCAGGTGTTCGCGAATAGATGATCGCTCGACTGTAAGGCAGACTTTAGTAATTGTCCGTTTGTTGCAAGAGCTGCATACGTTGAGGATGTCGTATTTTGCGTGGCGAAGCGCCGCCTGAACATATTCGAGAAGCATGATGTCAGCCTCTACTTGCCCGCGGAATTCCCTGCCTAAGAGAATGACTACGTTGCTCTGCGATAAATGTCAATCACCGCTGTTAGTACGATGAGGCCCGCAATGCCTGGTGGCGACTGCGGGTACCCTACGATTAGCCTCATCGTGTTCGAGCGATATGCCTTCTTCAAGCTCGTTTGCCAGCATACCGCCCCGCCACGTGGCCTTCGTTACCGCTTTTTGCGAGCATTTCCACTGCGACCGTCACTCGCTGTGCGGAGACTGCCGTTATTGCCCCTGCGAGTTATAGTAGAGCACCTTGGGCTTCTTGTAGCAATCGCCACAAAGCGCGAGCGCGTGCTGCGCTTTGTTGAGAGCTTTATCGGCGGTGTTCTCGCCATAAGAATAGGCATAGAAAATTTCCGAGCGGTCGTTTGCATTCACACAAAAAAGAAAGTAGCCCCACGAAGGCAGGTCCGTGTAGTACTTTTTCGATTCCTTGTATTCCTTGGACTTGACCTCTGTTGTGATCTTTTTCTTGAACCGCCCCGCGGTTTTTACCACATCGTACTTCCATTGACGTATTTGAGCGTCAAGCTCGCCCTCGGAAGTTACCTTACCATGCACGGTTTCCGCCTGGGCCTGTGAAACCGCAATCAGAACAGCCAGAAGTGACAACAGTAGGGCTCTCATGGGTGGTCCCCTCAGGAGGGAATGCGGTAGGCGGTATGCTAACGCCGACACTCTGATTTGTCAATAAAATTGAGCTGTTCAGGAGCCGGCGGGCATTGGAAAGATGAGAGTTCTTGGGGGAGGGTTACGGGGCATAGGCGTTAAAATAGGATTAGCCCCTGGCGCTGGTCATTCCTCCTCACCCTGCCCTCTCCCGCCAGGGGAGAGGGTTTCACAGTTCCCCTCCCTCGATGGGAGGGGGAAGGGGGAGGGTGATAAGGCATTGTTGTCACAGAGACCTATTCCTTATTTGAACGCCTATGGGGTTCCGGGGAGGGTCCTTTTTGCAAGAAGGGCTCTCCCCGGCAGCTTCTTCAAGAAGCTCGCATGACTTGCCACCGCTTCCAGGCTTGCTACCTCTGATCAATCACGCGCTTGGCCTTGCCGATGCTGCGCTCGATCGAATCAGGCGACACGATCTTCACCGGCACATTGATCCCGATAACCTGCTGCATCTTCGCGGAGATCTTCTTGGCTACTTCTTCTATCTTCTCCGGTCCGGCCTCATAGATCGCCTTTCTCGCTTCGGTCTCCACCATGATCGCGTCTATGTGCCCCTTCTTGTACAGGCGAATCTGATAGATCGGCTCCACCTCAGCAAATTCGACCAGCACCGACTCCACCTGGGACGGGAACACGTTCACGCCGCTGATGATCATCATGTCGTCGGAACGGCCCAGGATCTTGTCCATGGTGATAAGGGTGCGACCGCAATCACACTTGACCCGCCGCAATGTGCATATGTCGCGGGTGCGGTATCGAATCATGGGCATTGCCCGGCGCTGCAATGCGGTAAAGATCAACTCGCCCTCTTCTCCCAGAGCCACTGGCTGAAGCGTTTCCGGATCCACGATCTCAGGATACACATGATCTTCATTGATGTGAATGTTGTAGTATTCGCAGGTGAACGAAACTCCGGGGCCCATGAGTTCGGTCAGGCCGTAGTGTTCGTACGCGTGAATTCCACCGCGAGCCTCGATTTCATTGCGCATCTCAACGGTCCACGGTTCCGCGCCGAAATGCCCTGTCCTCAGCTTGGTCTTCTTCAGATCAACACCCATGCGTTCCGCAGCTTCGATGATGGTCAGGCAGTACGACGGGGTGCAGCAGAGCGCATCGGCGCCGAAATCCTGGATGAGCAGGATCTGCCGTTCGGTCATGCCCGCTCCAGACGGCACCACAGCGCATCCGATCCGCATCGCGCCCTGGAGGAACCCCAATCCGCCGGTGAAAAGCCCCATACCGTAGGCGTTCTGCAACACAGTGTCGGTGCGGACTTCTTGAGCCCACAGTCCACGAGCCATACATTCGGTCCACTGGTCCAGATCCTCGGCCGTGTAAGGTCCCGTGATCGGCTTGCCTGTCGTGCCGGACGACGCATGGACTCGCACAACTTCAGACATGGGAACCGCGCACAGCCCGAACGGGTAATTGTCCCTGAGCGCCGTCTTGACCGTGAACGGAAACTTGGCCAGGTCGTCCAGTTTCTGGAGATCCGAGGGCTTGACTTTCTGCCCGTCAAAAGCCGTCTTGTAGTATGGAATACGGTCGTAAACCCAGGTCACGGTTTCTTTGAGCTTTTCCAACTGGAAGGCCTGCATCGCGTTTTCGCTCATGGTTTCAAGATTTTCGTCCCAAAACTTCTTGGACATGGCGATTCCTCCTCGGCGACAGGGTGTCGTCTTTATTGATTATCTCAAGGATAAGTCGGCATGATTGGAGCGAGCTTCGTCAAGATAAACATAGGAAAGAGGCGGTTGCCTGTCAAGATAAATGGTTCTTTTGGGTTAGGTCGGTGCGTTGTTTCATCTCAATGAACAATTGCGGCGCGGGGTGTGTCACGCGGCCATCGCGCCCCTCAAACGGAACACAGTGATTTCCGGGGGACAATTCAAGCGCCACGGCACAAAGGTGAGACCCACACCACGATTCAAATACATGCTACAGTCCCGTTGACGGTACCAGCCGTGCGTGTACGGCGAGACCAGCCGTGCCAGGCTGAGGCCTCGGTGGTCGTTCAGCGAGGGCATGATGATTTGACCGCCATGAGTATGGCCTGCCAGGACAAGGTCAATCCCCGCGTCCGATGCCAGAGGAAGCACTGCAGGACGGTGAGAAAGGACTAGCCGCAGCCCCGGCTCGCGCGGAGCTTTTCGCATGAATCCCGGGAAATTGGGGAACGCCATGCCCCACAGCCAGTTCGACATGGGATCGTCCATTCCGCCCAGATGGATCTTGGCAGACCCTCCGTTCAGCGTGATCCACTGGTCGCGCAGGAGGATCAGACCGCTATTCTTGATGGCCTCAATGCATCGGTAATCCCCTGCATAAAAGTCGTGATTGCCCATGATCGCGTAATTCCCCAGCCGACGAGGTTTGAGCTGTTTCAGGATCGGGACCGCGTCCTCCACAACAGTGAGGGGCGAGTGGAATATATCGCCGGTCACGAGTAAAATATCCGCTTCAATGCTATTCACCGTCTCCACCATCTTTTGAAGCTCTTCCGCGCCGACGAACATGCCGAAGTGCACGTCTGAAATCTGCAGAGCCGTGATGGGCCTATCCAGGCCCGCGAGCCCGGGAAATTCGAGTTCGAACTCTTCCACTACCGCATTGCCGTAGGCCTGCGCAATTGCACGCCCGGAGAAGAATACCGCCGAAGCAAGCCCCGCGGCCGCGCCCCATTTCAGGAACGACCTCCTGGAGATGTCCTCGTCTTCGACCGCGTCAAGCGGGAGGCTGCCGCAGCTCTCGCCGCGGGGTGAATGGCGGCCCCCAACGAGTCCTTTTTCGGGGCCAACCGCGGCACGACGAGTTTCAGCGCGCTCCGAGGAGTTTGGAGCGCTCGATTCACTGGAGGCGCCATCCCCTCCCTTTGGATTCAGCAGCAAAGCCCGAATCCGGTCTTTGAGCTTCACTGTTACGGACGCGGGCCAAAGAAGCGCAAAGTAGGCGCAGAGAATTCCCATACTCCCAAGGCACGTGAAGAAAAACACGGATACCGCTTTGCGTGCAAACGAATCCGCGGGCAGGATGTCAGGATCGAAGCTCAACTGCGCCAGCGCATAGTTGGCGAGCCCCATAAGGCCGAGCGCCAGGTACGCCTCTTTCCGTGAAATCCGCGTGTATCGCTCGAACAGGTATTTCCGGACCGAGATGAAGACATACCACTGGCCCAGCAAGAAAAGAGACGCGATGACAGAAAGGAAAATCACGATCTTAGGCATTCACCAACCTTCCCGACCTGTACGCTCACCGGAGCCATTTTATTCTGAATCACGATTTCAGGGAAGGAGGGGCTCCATCCACCTGGCGCCATGACTCAAGGCGGCACGGCCGGACGCATTCACCGTTCGTGGCTTGACACCAGGTTCGCCGGATGCTACCCTCTTGTTCACCTGGGGATGTAGCTCAGCGGGAGAGCACCGCGTTCGCAACGCGGGGGTCGAGGGTTCAAATCCCTTCATCTCCACCAAAGAATTCAAAGAGTTAGGTCGTGAGCACACACGACCTTTTTCTTTGAAAATCCCATTTTGCCCCCCTCCTGCTCCCCCGTGGATTATCCGATAGCACTATTTTTCCTCACGGGGGACAAAGACCCAGAAGTGTTATCAACGGAATCTTCAAATTCAGGTTGCAAATTCTGTCTAAACCCAAAGAATGAAACTGGTTTTGCGTTTATTTCAGAATAACCGTGGTTTACCGTAAGGTTATCAATAGCATCTATGAACTCTTCGTCAGAGATTCTGCCATATCGTTGACTCACAGGAAGCTTCCCGTCCAGATACCCGTCAGCATCAGCATGTCCACAAATCCTCTCAGAGATAACTTCGGGTATTCCAGAGCGGCGACAGTTGGCCTTGAAGGTATGGCGAAGATCAAAAAAGGAAAAGCGAGGGTTGGGGTTCAGCACCTTGACGATGCGCCTCATCGCGAGCTCAACGCAGTCCTTGGTCACAGGACGCGTGCCCTGCCGGTCAGAAACCAGGAAAACATTGTCAATTCCCAGTGCACGCACCCTCAAGGCATTCTCCAGATGAGGTTCCAGATCCCTGTGGATAGGTACACGCTTAGGTTCTCCTTCTTTTATCTTTTGATCGAGGGGCGTCATGAAGATCATTCTCCTATGCAGATAGACCTGATGCCTCTTGAGCCCCAGGACTTCTCCTAACCGCATACCCGTGTAGTAGGATGCCCACATGATTGGTACAAGCCAATCAGGGCAGAGTGAACGCTGCGTCGAGGTACTCCATACGGTGGTAATGGCGTTAATGAGATCGTAGCTCCAATACGCAGAGCGCCGCTTCGATGAAAAAGACAGGGACAAGGCACCCCTGCCGCGTACCAGTTCACAAGGATTTTCTGTTACCCCTGTCAGATTTTTCTTGGACATCAGGACCGTAAAGATTGCTGAAAGGGTGCTGACCTCATAACCAATGGTGTTTGGAGAGACACCCTCAGATATCCTCTTCGCATAATACTCATGGATCTGGTCCACTCCGATGTCCCTGACAGGGGTATTCTTGCCGAGAAGCCTGATGAGGTGAGCGAAGCACATTTTGTAGCGTTTTCGGGTAGACTCCTGTTTCTGCTGGATCAAGGGATGGTTCCAGAATAATTGAATTGCTCCCTTGGACTCCCGGTTCTCATCCTCTTTGGGATTATCCCATAGAATGAATTCTCCTGAATCTGTGGAAAGATCAATCCGCAATCCGGGTGGATATGCCCATTCCTGCGTATCATGGAGCCTAATCAAGGTCTCACGGGCAGCAGGAGTAAGTGTAAAATAATCGCCACTCCTCAGGGCGGTACAGCATTCCTGCTCGATCTTTCGAGCCTCAGAAAGACTTTTCGCCGGTATGCGAGTCCAGTATTCTTTACCACCTCGTTTCAAGACCCAACTGAACGAATTAC
>Ga0194113_10008612_pt1 | contig 12516 bp, 10 predicted proteins | sample TA2MahC200mmetaG_FD_146193 | JGI IMG/M metagenome (GOLD analysis project Ga0194113, IMG submission 146193) | Freshwater microbial communities from Lake Tanganyika, Tanzania - TA2015017 Mahale Deep Cast 200m | ecosystem: Environmental > Aquatic > Freshwater > Lake | place: Tanzania: Lake...
CCATTCCGGGGTAATCTCGTGGGCGGTAACGAATACCGGTTTCACATCGTCGGGCACGCCTTCAATATCAGCCAGGTGAGCGCCATCGGCGAGCTTCTGCATCAGCTCTTCGGAGTAAAAGCCTCTTTCCCGGGCAATTTGGGCAAAATGCGGGTTCACTTCCACCAGTTTCGCCCCGTCCAGGATATTCTTGGTGTAGCTCAGGGCAAACAGGGGCTCTATGCCGCTGGAGCAGCCGGCAATCATGCTCAGGGTGCCGGTGGGCGCGATGGTGGTGCGCGAGGCGTTTCTTACCTTGGGGGCATCGGGCACGTCATAGGTGCTGCCTTTGAAGGCGGGAAACAGGCCCCGCTCCTTGCCCAGTGCCACCGATGCTCTGGTGGCCTCATCACTGACGAATTTCATGATTCCCGAGGCCAAGTTGAGTGCCGCCTCGGAATTATAAGGGATGCCCAGCTGTATCAGCATATCGGCGAAGCCCATAACACCGAGGCCAATCTTCCTGGTCTTTTTGGTCATCTCCTCTATCTGGGGCAGGGGGAACCGGTTCACGTCAATCACGTTGTCCAGGAACCTGACCGCGGTCTTGATGGTCCTTGCCAGCCTGGCATGGTCAATCTCGGCCGAGCCGTCAGTCTGTCGTAGCATCCGGGCCAGATTGATGGAGCCGAGGTTGCAGGACTCGTAGGGGAGCAGCGGCTGCTCGCCGCAGGGGTTGGTGCTCTCTATTTTGCCCAGGAGCGGGGTGGGGTTATCATGGTTTATGCGGTCCATGAAGACAATGCCGGGGTCGCCGGTCTTCCAGGCCATGTCCACAATCTTGTCAAAGACCTCCTTGGCGTTGAGTTTGCCCTCAACCTCTCCGGTGCGCGGATTTATCAGATTGTAGTCACTGCCGGACTTGACCGCCTCCATAAATTCCGCAGTGACCGCCACCGAGATATTGAAGTTGGTCAGTGCGGACTTGTCCTCTTTGGAGGTAATGAATTTCATGATATCCGGGTGGTCGACGTTGAGGATGCCCATATTGGCGCCGCGGCGCATGCCGCCCTGCTTGATAACATCGGTGGCGGTATCAAACGCCCTGATGAATGACACCGGGCCGCTGGCGACGCCGCCCGTGGAACCGACCCGGTCCTTCTCCGGGCGCAGTCGGGAGAAGGAGAAGCCGGTGCCGCCGCCGCTCTTATGAATGAGCGCCGTGTGCTTCACCGAGTCGAAAATAGACTCCATGCTGTCCTCAATGGGCAGGACAAAGCAGGCGGACAGCTGCCCCAGTTCCCGGCCTGCGTTCATCAACGTGGGCGAGTTGGGCAGGAACTCCAGGCTGGTCATGATGTCATAAAACTCGTTCTCTACGGTCTTGGCATTGGCCTTTGGATTGTATATAAGCTCCGCCTCGGCGATGGCCCGGGCCACGCGGCGGAACATCTCCTCCGGCGTTTCAATGACGTTGCCCTGCTTGTCTTTTTTCAGGTAGCGCTTCTGCAGGACATGCCGCGCATTTTCGGTTAATTCCAAGCCAGTATCGGCCTCTCTTTTTGCCCTGGCAGTTCTGGTCGGTTTCATTTTCGTGGTCGCCTCCTCGGTGAATTTATGTTCTTCTGCAGCTAATATTTCCTCCACCATGGTCAGGATATCAGTATCCGTGGGCAGATGGCCCGGGCGCCGCAGTGACCGGTCAACCAGGTCTTCCATGCCGGGCAGGGTGGGTGGCTGGGATAGGGCGCGATTTTTTTCCAGTCGCTCGATGACCTGCGCGGTGAGCCTTTCCACCAGCCGGCGGTCGGCGATGCCCATGGACTCAGCCGCGGCAAAAACAATGCGCGCAATCTGGCTACGATTTGGATATTTCATCGGCTTAGCTGTTCTTAAGTGATAGTGATTTCGCTTGGTCGCGAGACTGTTTTCGTTTCGATAGCTCTTCCAGCTCTTCGGCGGAGAGCAGGGAGAGCTGGTTCCTGGGTGTGGCCAGTGCCGGCACATCACTGACCAGCGCGTCCACGACCTCTTTCAGCGTGGTGATATCGGTGAACTCACGGTAGACGCTGGCAAAGCGGATGTAGGCGATCTGGTCCAGCGCCTTCAACCTTTCCATGACCATATCGCCGATGACGGCGCTGGGCACCTCCAGATTGCCGGAGCGGTACAGTTCCGCTTCAATATCGTCGGCGATTTTTTCCACCGTGCCGCTGGGGAGGGGTCGTTTCTCACAGGCCTTGCGCATGCCGGCGAGAAGCTTGTCCCGCTGGAATTCCTCGCGGCGCTGGTCTTTCTTCATAACAAACAGCCCTATGGGCTGAAGTCGCTCGTAGGTGGTGAAACGATGACCGCACTTCAGGCACTGGCGCCGCCGGCGTACGCCGTCATTGATGTCACGGGAGTCGATGACCCTGGAGTCATAATAACCGCAATACGGACAGTTCATTTTCCATAATCCCCAGCCTATAGTGTAGCGAAGTCTATGTTAATACAATATATAGTGGCTGTCAAGGGGGGCATACCCTTGGGGTTGGAAAAATTCGCCAAAAAACTTTACCGGAATTCTGGTAAAGGGTAAGATTAAGTTGTCTCTGGAGGAGCAAGTATGGACTTCAAGACGGCGGTTGATTATATTCTCAGCTTCGCTGATTACGAGCGGATGCCGCGCTCGGCGGTGGTCTTTGACCTGCGGCGCATGGAACAGTTGCTGGCCAGAATGGGCAACCCCCAGGACGCGGCGAGGTCAGTCCATATCACCGGCACCAAGGGGAAAGGCAGCACTGCGGCCATGATTGCTTCCATTCTGGTGCAGTCGGGTTACCGCACCGGCCTCTATACGTCACCGCACCTGCTCAGCATCCGGGAACGCATACAGGTCGACGGGCAGCAGATAGCCGGGGGTGAATTCGCCAGACTGACCGGTATAATGAAACCGGAGGTGGCGGCGATAAATGCGCGGGCTGATTTCGGCACGCTGACCACTTTTGAGATACTGACGGCGCTGGCCTTCGCTCACTTCCGCGATAAGAAAGTGGCCTATCAGGTGGTGGAGGTGGGGTTGGGGGGGCGGCTTGACGCCACTAACATGGTGCGGCCCGATATATGCGTCATCACGTCGATAAGCTACGACCACACGGACGTGCTCGGTGAGACGCTGGCCAAGATAGCCGGGGAAAAGGGGGGGATAATCAAGCCCGGGAGCACCGTGGTTACGGCTTCCCAGTCTGCAGAAGCAATGAGGGTGCTGGCAAAGGTATGCCGGCAGAGAAATGCGAAAATGGTCAGAGTGGGCAGAGATGTCACCTGGCAGCGGCAATCCTTCCGCCCCGAGGGGCAGTCCTTTAAACTGCGGGGGTTGAAAGGTGAGTACTCCCTGACGTTGCCGCTTCTCGGCGAGCACCAGCTGGAAAACGCGGCCATCGCCGTCGCCGCGGCCGAATTGCTGGCGGAACGGGGGGCTAAAATAACTGCCGGAACTATCACCAGTGGCATCGCCAGTGTCAGCTGGCCGGGCCGGCTCCAGATACTGCGGCAAAAGCCATGGGTGGTCGTTGATGGGGCCCATAACAGCGATTCTATGCGTAAGCTGGCGGCGGCATTAAGGCAGTATTTCAACTATGAAAAAGCCTTCGTTATTTTCGGTGCCTCGTCGGATAAAAATATCGCCGGAATGGCGGCGGAGCTGGCGTCATTCCCGGCGCAGCTGATTTTAACCTGTTCCCAACACCCCCGCGCCGTGGCGGTGGAGAGGCTGCAAGCAGAATTTGCCAGACAGGGCATAGGTTTTGAGGTCTCGGCAGGTGTGGAGTCAGCGGTGGCAAAGGCGCTGTCAATGGCCGGGCCAGACGACCTTATCTGCGCTACCGGCTCGCTGTTTCTGGTCGCCGAGGTAATGGCATATATGCTTAAGCGTGCCTAGGCAGCGGAGCGGTCAATGCGGGCTTCAATGACAATATCTTCACCGGCTCTGGTTATCTTCTGGAATGTCAGCTTGAAAGCCTGACTGAGCTGGACGATATCCAGGTCACCCACGGCAGCGATACCTTTGCCCAGAATTCTGGGTGCCACGGCGACGACGACCCTGTCGGCGAGCTTCTGGCGCAGAAAGGAGGTGATGACTCTGGCGCCTCCCTCCACCAGCAGCGATGAAATATTACGCTGGCCAAGCAACTGTAAAAGGTGTTTCAGGTCGATTGCCCCGGATTCGTCAGGCCGGACCTCCAGAATATCAATGCCCACTTTAAGAAGTCGTGATGCCTTCTCTTTATCAGCCTGAGCGGTGGCGGCAATCATCACCGGCGCCACGTCGCGGGTCTTAATGATTTCGCAGTCGAGCGGTATTCTCAACTTGGAGTCAAGGATAACGCGAGTTGGGCTCCGGCCCCTGACCAGGCGTACCGTGAGCTGGGGATTATCCGCCAGAACGGTATTGATACCGACTAGGATGGCATCGTTAACAGCTCGCAGCCGATGCGCCCGTTTCCTGAATTCCTCCGAGCTTATCCATCGGGAGTCGCCGCGGGCGGTGGCGATGCGACCATCCAGAGTCTGGGCGAACTTGAGGGTCACCAGCGGTTGCCCTGTGGTCATTAACTTGAAGTGAGGGGCGTTCAGCGCGCGGCACTCTTCTGCCAGCACGCCAACTCTGGTCTCGATGCCATGCTCGGTTAAAATCCTGACACTTTTGCCGTTGACCAGTGGATTCGGGTCAAGGGTACCGATAACGACCTTTTTAATCCTGTTCTTGATAATGGCCTCAACGCAGGGGGGCGTTTTACCGTAGTGGCAGCATGGCTCCAGAGTGACGTATAAAGTTGCCCCGGACGGGTCAGCGTGGGCATTTTGCAGGGCGTTGATTTCAGCATGGTTGCCGCCGAATCGGCGGTGATACCCCTGCCCGATATTGCGGTCATCCTTGACCAGCACCGCCCCCACCATGGGATTGGGGCTGGTCCAGCCGAGCCCACGTCGTGCCAGCTTCAGGGCAAGTTCAATATACTCTGCGTCAGTCAATTAATGGTCAGCTCCTCAGTTTTCCACCATTAAAAGGAAACACTAATCCTGTGGTACGGATTATACTATAAAAAAGATGGCCTCGCTTCTGCAAGATATGCTGAGGATGATGTAAATGATGTTCTTCTTTTTAAAGGTTGAGAGTAAACATTAAGCTTGCGGGCACAGAAGTTATTTGTTAAAATCAGAACTGTATATCTGGTTTAAATGTGGGCCGTTAGCTCAGTTGGCAGAGCACCTGACTTTTAATCAGGGTGTCGCAGGTTCGAGACCTGCACGGCCTACCATGCTTAATAAAAGGTAGAACTTCTATCACCTCCTCTCTCTTTTGGGCAATACTATTTCATTTCCGCTGCAATAGTTGTATTACGACATTTCCAGATTTGCGGGTGTCAAAGTAGCAATTACCCTCAACTTCGAACATAACCTGAATGCCTTTAGCAACCAGCTTGGCTCTTTCACTTTTTAAGTCATCCACCCAGAAGGCAACGTGGTTGATGCCATCACCACCATTCTTGTCAAGGAATTCTTGCTGATGGGTTTTGCCTACAAGTGGCTGATTCAAAAGAAGAGATAGAGGACCTATCTGGATATTCCTAATTTTGAATTTCTCTTCGGTATCGACAATCTTGCCATATCTCGTAAATACTTGTGACTCATTGTTTCCTACGCGCTCGGTGCCGATTTCTGCACCTATATCTAGGGAACGGTAGTATTCAACAGTCTTGTCCATATCCTTCACGACTAACCCTACATGCGCTAACTCCCAGTTATTTCCCATGTATTACCTCCTTTTTCTCTTGGCTGTTTTACTATCTGGAAACTTATCCGATGTTATGTTTTTCCCTGTTATATATCTAATTTCGGAGGTGCTGCCTCTAATAAATAGATATACTCTGTTGATTTAATATTGTCAATTTGGTGGTTTTATTTGCATTTGGTTGCTATGTGCTTACCTCACCCCTGACCCCTCTCCAGCCAGAACCGCTGGTAATAAACTGCAGGCATTAATGGCTGGAGAGGGGAGTTAAGAGGAGAGGGGGCGGAGCCCCCTCTCCAATTCTTTCCTCCTCTCAAACATTATTAAAAGGGAGTAAAAAAGACGAGTCTGTTTGAGAGGGGGAGCAAGGGGGTGAGTAAAAGAACAACTAGATGCAAATAGTACCCAAACAAACTATACATTGACAATTGGCTCAATCGGTGTATAATAAAGCTAACTTCGCAAATTAAGAACATAGTTGGCTGTTATTAGGGTATATGGTGCCTATGAACATTAGCACCGATATATAAAGTATATATACGGTGCTATTTATGTTAGTTAAATCTATCACGAGAGGGGGTGATCGCATTCAGTTAAAAAGTGAATTAAAGAGCAGAGAGACTTTAAGGAGGCAGTCAAATTGAAAAGGAAAACAATATTCATCATATTTCCTCTCATAGCAGTTATCAGTTTGCTAGTTGCTTGCGCAGCGCCAGCGCCGGCCCCTACGCCAGCGCCGGCACCAGCACCAGCTCCGGCACCGACTCCAGCGCCAGCGCCGGCCCCAGCTCCGGCACCGACTCCAGCGCCAGCGCCGGCCCCAGCCCCGGCACCAGCTCCGGCTCAACCGGCGGAGGTATTCAGATGGATAACCCAGGATGACAACCCTGCCACTACCATAACCTGGCAGACAAGTGATAAAATCGCCAAGATTGTTGAGAAGGCATCCAACGGCAGGTTCATCATCCAGGCGAATGTGGGCGGTGCCATTGTCCCGGCTGACGCCGAGCTTGAACCGACAAGCAGGGGCGTCCTCCAGGCAGCGAGCAACGGTCCCATCCTGTGGAAGCCCATCCTGCCCCAGGCGCCGCTCTTCAGCACCTTCATCGGCGGTCCCACGGCAATGCAGTACTTCGCCTGGTATCAGGCCGGCGAGGGCTTCACACTGATGAAAGAACTCTTCGCCACCAAGAACCTCAACGTCACCCCCATTGCCGCGTGGGCTTTCCTGCCGGAGGTCTTCCTCTATACCAGCTTCCCGATAACAAAACTGGATGACGTCAAGGGTAAGAAAATGCGCCTCCTCGGCGATGAAGCGGTCATCTTCGGCAAGCTGGGCGTTTCCGCCGTCTCCACACCGAGCGCAGAAATCTACCAGGCAATGCAGAGGGGCGTCATTGACGGCTTCCAGCACAGCAACCTCGTTACCGACGAGTCAATGGGCTTCCATGAGGTCGCTAAGTATGCCTACATGGGTCCTACCCGCCAGGCAACTGACATGTATATCCACTATGTCAATAACGCTGCCTGGGCAAAACTGCCGGACGACCTGAAGCTGATACTCGTTGAGGCCAGCTGGGCTGAGGGCATCAATATGCATTCCTCCCAGCTAGTCAAAGCCCTGACGGTTGCCAAAAAGTGGCAGGATGCCGGAGTGACGGTTGAGCCAGTTCCAGCTTTCTTTGAGGAAGCAGTGGTCAAGAGCGCTCTGGAGTTCTATGCTGAAATGAAAGCAAAGGACGCTTTCTACGCCAAGGTTTACGATGCACTCCTCAATTACGGCAAAGCAGTAGACCAGAGTTTCCCGAGACTCTAACCACGGAATGTCTTGCCCCTGCCCCGAGGGTGTACCCTCGGGGCAGGGGAATTTCGGTAAAAAGGGATTTTAGAGGATGAAGAAAGTATTCCGCATTATTGATGCCATAAGCGACCGTACGGGAATCACGGTGCAATGGCTAAGCGTTGCCCTCGTCGCCATCATTTCTTATGAAACCATCATGCGTTACGTCTTCAGTATCAGCTCGCTCTGGGAGTATGAGACCGTCTCCATGATGGGCGCAGCCATGTACGGGCTTTCCTTTGCCTACGTGATGCGCCATAAATTGAATGTCAGGGTTGACGTTATCTATTCTCACCTTTCCCGAAGAGCACAGGCCGCCGTTGATAGTGTAGGAATGCTGATAGCATTTTTCCCGGTGATGGCTCTCGTAGCGATTACGTCAGTGCAGATGGCACTGCGGGCACTTGCCATTGATGAGAGGTCAGCGGTCACTGGCTGGTACCCACCTGCGGCTCCCCTGCGGATTGTCCTGGCAGCGGGGTTCATCTTGCTTTTGCTCCAGGGAGTCATTGTGTTTGTGAGGGAAACATACTATTTGATAAGGAATAAAGCCTATGAGTAATTTCAGCCCGGAGCTGGCTACCATCTTAATGATGGGGGGAATCCTCGTCGGGCTGCTCACCGGCTTTCCGGTGGCGTTCATTTTCGGTACGGTAGGCATTGGCGTCGGTGTCCTCTTCTTTGGCACCGGAATCGGCGAGGTTATCTACTCCCGCATGTACGGCATGATGATAGAATACGTCCTGCTTGCTCTGCCGCTCTTTGTATTCATGGGGGTGATGCTTGAAACCTCAGGCATCACCGAAAGGCTGTATGAGGCGCTTTACCTCTGGCTGGGCGGACTGCGCGGCGGCCTGGCAATCGTCACCATCCTCATTGGCACCATTCTTGCCGCCTGCGTTGGTATCATTGCTGCCTCCATCACCATGCTGGCGCTGGTCGGTCTGCCGGCGATGATGAAGCGCGGCTATGATAAAAGCTTGGCCACAGGGGCCATCTGCGCAGGGGGGGTGCTGGGCATTCTGATTCCGCCCAGCATCATGCTGGTCATCTATGGACCCACGGCAGGCGTCTCAGTAGGCAAGCTATTTATGGGTGCATTCATACCTGGTTTCATCCTTTCCACACTTTACATGTCCTATGTTGCAATACGATGTTATTTCCAGCCACATCTCGGCCCTTCGATACCGGCTGAAGAACGGAAAGTACCGCTGGCCACCAAACTGGGCAAACTGGCTCAAGCAGTTCTGCCTCCGGTGATCCTCATCTTTTCCGTTCTCGGCGTGATTTACCTGGGCATTGCACCGCCCACTGACGCTGCTGGCATGGGGGCGCTCGCGGCCACTCTGCTGGCTGTCGTTTACCGCCGCTTCACCTGGAGAGGGCTGGTCTATGTAGCCTATCAGACTATGAAAACTAGCGGCTTCATCTACCTCATCATCACCATGGCAGTTGCCTTTACCAGCGTCTTCATTGCCGCCGGGGCTGGCGATGTCATGAAGAACCTGATTCTGAGCACCCCGGGCGGCAAGTGGGGCGCGTTTATTGTCGTCCATTTTATCTTCTTCATCCTGGGCATGTTTGTAGAGTGGATTGGCATCATATACATCATGGTGCCCATCGTGACACCGGTCGGTCAGGCACTCGGATTTGACCCGGTCTGGTTTGCCGTCATGCTGTGCGTCAACCTGCAGATGGCATTCATGACCCCGCCGGTTGCCTCCGCCATCTTTATCCTGCGCGGCGCCTGCCCCAGAGAATATGATATCCGCATGGTTGATATCATCAGGGGCGTTATCCCTTTCGTTATCCTAGTTATGGTAGGGCTGGCACTGTGCACCATCTTCCCACAGCTTGTCACCTTTCTGCCCAGCACAATGATAAGAGGCTAGAAAGCTGGTGGCACTAACTTAAGACATGGTATCATTTATGAGACACGTCATGAGGAGGCAAAATTTATGACACATGAAGTTCATAAGGTGGTGCGGGAATCTGGCGGACGGCGTATTATCATTGCCGATTCAGCGACCTCAGTTACAGAGGCAAATAAAAATGACATTGTCGTTGACGGCTCACACTGCGGCGCCAATATCGCTTCCGACTATATACTTCCGAGCGGTGCCCGTGGCATGATCGGCAATGATGCCGGCATCGGTCTGGAGAATGCCGGGATAGCCAGCCTGAAAATCCTTGAGGAGCACGGCATCCCGGCGGCAGCCGTGGCTGCCATGTCCGCTGAAATCGGCGTTGGCCAGTCAACTTACAGTGATGGCGTCATATCCACGGTCAACGCCGTGGCCAAAAAGATGGGCGTTGCCGTTGGTATGACCACCAAAGAGGCAGCCAATAAAATGCTGGCAGGCGTGTTAAAACGACGGGGATAATAACATTGAACGAAGGGAGGTAACCATTGGCTGGTAATATAACTGTAATAAAGAAGTCTGGAAACCGTAAAATAGTCGTCGCTGATTCTGCGGCGGCTATGGACGAGAGAAGCAAGGGCGATGTCTTTGTTGACGGCTCTCATTGCGGGGTAAACGTTGGTGAAATGACCATCAACAGTGGCATGGGAGCGATGATTGGCAACGATGCCGGGATGGGAAAGAATGATGCCGGTATCGTCGCCCTCAAAATGTGCGATGAGCGTGGCATCCCCGCGGCCGCGGTGGCGGCGAGGTCGGCCAAGATTGGCTCCGGCATGAGCACGTATGAGCAGGGTAAAATATCCGTAGCCAATGAGACCGCCAAAAAGATGGGTGTGCGCGTAGGCATGTCCGCCAAAGAGGCGGCCGATAAAATGCTGCAAGCTCTGGCCAAAAGCTGAAACAGGTATTTTGGCAGTACCGGGCCGCTGATTGTGTTTCCGGGGTACGGTATAATAAAGGATGATACCCGCTGGTAGAGCTGAACCTGACTCAACTAACCGGTCATTCAAACCATCATCATTCCCCATATCAGCACCCAAGGAATAGGCACAGAGATTCCCCTGTGATGAGCCCAGGCACGAAATTTACCGGGGATTTTATTACGGGCAACAGGCTTGAAATAACCGAAAGTGAATATTTGGAGGAAAGGGGGTAAAACAGTATGAAAGCACTGGTGAAAACAAGCGAAGCCATAGGATTCGAATACAAGGATGTCGATGTGCCCAAAATCGGGCCCAAGGACGTCCTGGTCAAGATTATGGGCACCACGATATGCGGCAGCGACATCCACGCCTATCATTCATCACCCAATATCATGAAAATGTTCCAATTACCCATCGTTGTCGGCCATGAAACCTGCGGCGAGGTGGTGAAAGTGGGCCAGTACGTGACCAGCATAAAAAAGGGCGACCTCATCTCACCCGAGCCACATATATTCTGCGGGGAATGTTATTATTGCCAGAACGGTGCCGCACTCAACTGCCTGAACATGGGCCTTCTCGGCCACACCATCGGCGGGGCCTTTGCCGAGTATATGGCGGTGCCTGCCCACGTCTGCTGGAAACATCCACCAGGCATCTCCTACGAACTCGGTGCCATCCACGAGCCCATTGGCGTGGGAGTCCATAGCATAATGTCCGGACCGATTAACGGTAAAAGCGTGGCAGTTTTTGGCTGCGGTCCCATAGGCATGTTCGCTCTCGGCGCCGCCCGGGTTTTCGGGGCTACCAAAATGTTTGGCATTGAAGTGGCACCAAAACGCATCGCCATGGCGCGCCAGCTCTTCCCCGATGCCACCATCATCAACCCCAGAGAGCAGGACCCGGTCAAGATTATCATGGACGCCACTGGCGGCTTCGGCGTGGACGTATCAATAGAGCTCAGCGGCAGCGCTGACGCCACCAGGCTATGCTTTGACGTGCTGAAGCGCGAGGGCCGGGTAAGCCTGGTCGGTGTGCCCCCGGGACCAATTGAGTTCAACTTCCATCCCAATATCATACTCAAGGAGGCCACAGTTCGAGGCGTGTTCGGACGTGAAGTCTGGCAGACCTGGTGGCAGCTTAGAGCCATGCTGGATACGGGCCGCTTTGACCCGCTGCCAATTATAACCCACCGCTTCCCGCTGGCTGAATATGAGAAAGCGTTTAAGCTGGCCCAGAGCGGTGAGGCGGGAAAGGTACTTTTAATCCCGTGATGGGGCGTGGGCGATACACCGTTTAAGGCGATTATCGCTTCTCCACACTATCTTAAGGAGGTGGAGCTATGGGAGAACGTTTAAAAGACAGGGTAGCCATTGTCACCGGCGCCGGCTCAATTCTGGCGGGGACGGGCAACGGCAAAGCGACGGCTGTCGTCTTCGCCCGGGAAGGCGCCAAAGTCATGGCGGTGGACTATAAAATTGAGGCTGCTGAGGAAACCAGGCGCCTCATTGAAAAGGAAGGCGGCACCTGTATCTCTTTCTATGCCGATGTTTCCAAAGCCAGCGATTGCCAGAAAATGGTGGAGGCTTGCGTCAAGAAGTTCGGCCGACTTGATATCCTGCACAATAACGTGGGGATGGGTGGCTATGGCGGGCCGGTGGAGCTGCCGGAGGAGACCTGGGACAAGACCATGGATATCAACCTGAAGAGCATGTATCTCACCTGCAAGTACGCCCTGCCCTACATGGAAAAACAGGGCAGCGGTGTCATCATCAACATATCTTCGCTCAGTGCCATCAGGTGTCAGCCAGCGCCGGCCCTCGCCTACTCCGTCTCCAAAGCCGGTGTCATTGCCCTCACCCGTGAGGTGGCCATCCAGTATGCCAGCAAGGGGATACGCTGCAACGCCATTCTGCCCGGCCTCATGAAGACGCCCATGGTTGAGTATTACAACCCGGATGCTTACGGCAATGGGAGCGTTGAGCTGATGTGGCAGCGGCGTGATGCCATGTGCCCCACCGGCAAGCAGGGTGAACCCTGGGACGTGGCCTATGCTGCCCTGTTTCTCGCCTCTGA
>Ga0194113_10008613_pt1 | contig 12515 bp, 13 predicted proteins | sample TA2MahC200mmetaG_FD_146193 | JGI IMG/M metagenome (GOLD analysis project Ga0194113, IMG submission 146193) | Freshwater microbial communities from Lake Tanganyika, Tanzania - TA2015017 Mahale Deep Cast 200m | ecosystem: Environmental > Aquatic > Freshwater > Lake | place: Tanzania: Lake...
CATTCTTCGTGCACCAGCACAGGTATGCCCAATCGGGTGTTTTCCAGCAGGTATTTCTGGACATCGTTCACAAATTGGGCTATCTCTTCAGGTGTCAGCCCTGTGCCCACGCCAGCCCGGCTCAAATGGCCGATGCCCTCCTTGAGCAACTCCCTAGCTCTCTCGGCGGAGAACCGCCTGTCCTCCATCAGCTCATAGGTCCAGACGGCGCCGAGCTGCGCCAGCTTTTCGTCCAGCGTCATTCTGGCGATGAGGTCTTTTACCCTTATATCGATTTTCTTTGTCTTGTCCCGATATGTCTCCAATTACACCCTCCACATTCAAAATGCCCCTCGACTGACATCCCCCGTTGGTTCTGCCCTATTTTAGCAGCACGAAGGCATCTGTCAAAGACTCCACATGTATTTTCAATGACAAAAAGACCTTTTGCAGTGCTATAATGGTGGCATAGCACTATTCGTATGGGAGGCGGCCATGACGGAAGATAAATACCAGCAGATGGAGCGACTGCTTAACATGCTCCACTACCTCAACCAGAACCCTGCCGGTGTTAGCCCTCAGCAACTTGCCAGGAAATTCAACGTAAGCGTCAGGACGATATACCGGGACCGTAGATACCTGGAATCGCTGGCAGGGGCTATAGCCTGTGTTGACAAAAAATGGGTCATTGACGAACATGCGGTTCTGCCTCCAGTCAAATTAACGCTTCTGGAAGCGATGACTATCTTCATAGCCGCCAGGCTATTGCTAGGCTATAGCAATGCCTACAACCCCAGCGTGGACTCAGCATTATTAAAGCTCAGTTCAATTGTTCCGCAACCGCTGAGAGACCAGATACGAGAAACCATTACCTGGATGGAGAAAAAGGGCATGGATGAGCGCTTTCTGCGCACTCTGGAGTCGCTGGCCCATGCTTGGGTTGACAGGCGCAGCGTGAAAATCTACTACCGGACACTGGACGATGAGGAGCCGGCTGAACGCATTATTGACCCGTATTTCATTCAACCAGGGGCGCTGGAGCATGCCACCTATGTCATCGGCTATTGCCATGCCGCTTCCGATATCCGCACCTTCAAACTGGAGCGCATCCGGACGGTAGAATTGCTGAAAGAGCATTACAAAATACCGAAGGATTTCGACCCAAACAAATATCTGGATTCGCCCTGGATAACCGTTGACGGCAAACCCAAAACTGTCAAGCTCCGCTTTCACCCGGCGATAGCCAGGATACCCGAAGAGACCAAATGGCATAGCTCTCAGAGTGTGCAACGCCAGCTCGGCGGCTCTGTGGTGCTCACCATGAAAGTCCCTGTATCCGTGCAGTTGGAGTCTTTCGTGCTAGGATGGGGCGACAAGGTCGAGGTTTTGGAGCCACGGGAGCTCCGTCAGCGCATAGCCAAAATTGCCCAATCCACCGCCGACCTCTATGGGAAAAAGAAAAGGTAGGCGGGCCGACCCGCCTGCTATCCCTGGCAGCTTTGCTGTGCCTTGACCATGTGTACACAAACAGTCTATAATGTGGCAACAAGGAGATGGTGCCATGGCCAGAGTGGGTGTGAGGGAATTGAAGAGCAATCTGAGATATTACCTATCCCTTGCTGGCAAGGGGCAGCAAGTGGTGGTAACCAACCGCGGGCGTGATGTGGCGCTGATAATTCCCGTGGAGGAGGCCGAGACTCGCAGCCGGCTAGCAAGTATGGTTAGGGAGGGTGCCGCTAACTGGGAGGGTGGCAAGCCGCAGACACCCCGACCGCTAACAGCACGGGGCAAACCAGCCTCAAGCATCGTCATTGAAGAAAGGCGATGATACTCTATCTGGACACCAGCTCCCTGGTGAAGCTTTATGTGAGAGAAAAGGGGTCTGACCACGTCAAAACCCTGGTGGACAGGGCCGAGGTTGTAGCCACATCGCAGGTAGCCTATCCCGAAGCCTGCGCCGCTTTTTCTCGGAAGCAGCGACAGGGTGATTTCACAGGCAGACAATACCGTAGTGTAGTTAAAAATCTGCAGCAGGACTGGGGCTCCTATTTCGCGCTTGACGTCTCATGGACAGTTGCGCGGCTGGCTGGAGAGTTGGCAGAACAACACGAACTACGGGGGTTTGATGCCATACATCTAGCCTCTGCCCTGATGCTTATGTCAAGGCTAGAATCAGCGTTGACTTTCTCCTCTGCCGACCAGAAACTGGAAGAGGCAGCCGCGGCAGAAAAGCTGGTGGTAGCTTTGTGACATGCAGTTGTCACTGGTGGATGGTATGCTGGATAATGAGTCGGAATACGGGACTTAACCATGGAGCAGCTTTGGGAAGCCTACCTGGACATAGAGACCACTGGCTTATCGCCATCATTTGATGCCATAACCGTAATCGGCATCTATCGCTGTAATGGCAAAGAGGACAGCGATTTCATCCAGTTAGTGGGCGAGGATGTGACCAGGGAGAACCTGCTCAAGGCGCTGGAAGGCGTGACGACCATCTATACCTATAACGGTGCCAGATTCGACCTCCGCTTCATCCGTGATGTTCTCGATGCAGACCTGACCGATGAATTCGAGCATGTTGACTTAATGTACCACTGCTGGAGGCAGAACCTGTACGGCGGCTTCAAGGCGGTGGAGCGGCAACTGGGCATTCACCGCCAGCTACAGGGCGTCAGCGGCTACCAGGCGGTGCTCCTCTGGTACCAGTACCAGCGCTACAATGACCAGGACGCCCTCGATGCGCTGCTCCAGTACAACAAGGAGGATGTGGTTAACTTGAAAGTTCTCAGGGAGAGATTGCACGGCCAAGACGACTGAGTCGGCCAGATAGGAGGCTAGCGTGGCGGTTTATTCTCATTCGCAACTGAGCATGTACGAGGAGTGTCCCAAGAAGTACAAGCTGTACTATCGGGACAAAATCAGGCCGGATACAGAGGCCATTGAGCTTTTCCTGGGCAGCAGGGTTCACGAGGCACTGCAAAAGTGCTACGACGAACTTCGTTTCATGAAGCTGTGCAGCCTGGACGAGCTGCTGGCTTATTACCGTAATATCTGGCATAAAAACTGGCACCCTGCGGTGGTCATCAGCAGAACAGACCTGACCCCCGAGCACTACAAGGCACGGGGCGAGGAACTGATAAAGAAATTCTACAGGCGGAACTCTCCCTTTAATACCGACCTCACCATCGGGACAGAAATGAAGCTCGATTTCTCTCTGGACGATAGTGGCAAATACAAGATGCTGGGTTATATAGACCGTTTATCCAAACTGCCGGACGGCACTTTTATAATCAATGACTATAAGACATCGGTCAACTTGCCAACTCAGGAGAGCGCAGACAGGGACAGGCAGCTTGGTCTGTATCACATAGGAGTGCAAAAGAAATGGCCAAGCGCCCAGGACATCAAGCTGGTGTGGCACTACCTCGACTTCGAGACCGAACTCGTTTCTTCCCGCACACCGCAAGCCATCTCAGCCTTGATACAGAGCACCAAGGGCTTGATAGACACCATAGAAGCGGACGAATCGTTCAATCCCAGAGAATCAGCAGCCTGCGACTGGTGCGAATACCTTGATATCTGCCCCAGGACAAAGCATGGCTTTATGGTCAGGGAGCTTCCGCTGGACGAATACCTCAGCGAGCCGGGAGTTGTCCTGGTTAACAAGTATGCCGAGCTAAAAGCCGAGGCCAGGAGGATAGACGAGGAGATAGACAGGGTGAAAGAAGCACTGGTGAACTACTCAAAAACCAACGACGCCGAGGTGATAAAAGGCAACAGCTACAAAGTGTCGGTTACCTTCTCTGAGAAGCTGAAGTTTCCGGGCAAGAACGACGAGGGTCGCCATGAGCTGGAAGACCTGATAAAGGATGCAGGCAAATGGGATGAAGTGTCAACCCTGGATACTACGGCGCTGAAGAACGTGGTGGAGGAATGCCAGTGGGGACAGGAGTTGATTGAGCAGGTTATGGAATACGGGGAGACAGACACGAGCTCCAGCGTGCGCCTGTCCAAATTGAAGGAAGAGGAAGAATAAGGACATTTTGACCCACACCTGCGAGGCAAGAAGCGTCATCAGAAAAATCAAGCAAGAGAGCTGCCGATGAAATCGCGCTGCCCCCGCAGGAACTCCGCTATCGCCATCTCCTTCTTTCCTTCCAACTGCACCCGGAGCAGCCCCAGGATGCCGTCTCCTGTTATCACTCCCACCGGAGCCGATGACGGCTGCAGCAGGGCCATGACCTTTCCAACCTCGCCCGCTTCCCCCCCGTCCAGAGAAACCGCCTGGATGATTTTTAAGAGCTTGCCCTCCCATCGGGTGTAGCAGCCGGGCCAGGGGTCGAAAGCGCGCACTCGCCTCCACAGCTCCACCGCTGAGAGTTGCCAGTCCATCTCTCCATCCTCTTTGGCTATCTGCTTGGTATAGCTAGCTCGACTTTCATCCTGCGGCTGCGGCGTGATTCTTCCCTCCAGCCATTGGGGCATGGTCTCCAGCAATAATCGGGCGCCAATCTGCGCCAGCTTAGTTGTGAGTGACCCCGTAGTATCTTCAGCAGATATGGGCACCTCTACCTGCTTCAGGATAGGACCAGTGTCCATGCCAGCGTCCAGTAGCATGACAGTAACCCCGGTGACATCGTCTCCTTGTAGAATGGCTGATGCTATGGGAGAGGAGCCTCTGTATTTAGGCAACAGGGAAGGATGGATATTGACACAACCGAACCTGGGCAAGCTCAACACTTTCCTGGGCAGGATTTGGCCGTAGGCCGCCACCACAATCAACTCCGGAGCCAAGCCGGCCAGCTCCTCGACTGTCTCTTCGCCTTTAAGATTATCGGGCTGCATCACCCGAATGCCACGAGACATGGCAACTTGTTTCACTGGCGAGGCAACGACATGTCGTCCCCTCCCAGACTCCTTATCCCGCTGGGTGTAAACAGCAACGATTTCGTACCCATTTTCGATAAGTGATTCCAGAGTGGGAACAGCGAAATCGGGGGTGCCCATAAATACAATTTTCGGACTCACGATGACATTTTAACAATTTCTACCGTTATGTCAAAAACCCCCTTGACACCCCAAAAGAGGGGCATGATACCCTATAAAAGTTTCCCGACCATGCCGAGATTTTCCTTGTTGGCTTACTGTCCCTGAGCATTACTTTGCCGTAAGTCAGCATGCCCATATAGTTGCCTGGAGGCTGCTTGTACATTTATCGGTAGGCGGGGGATTGTTTTCTTGGTGAATGATAAATTGAGAACGGCACGCGAGGTCTGGGAAGCAGCTCTGGGCGAACTGCAGCTCCAGGTTAACAAATCGAATTTCGATACCTGGCTCAAAGGCACCACGGGCATTAGCCACCAGGACGATACGCTGGTCGTTGGCGTCCCCAATGCTTTCGTAGCCGAATGGCTGGCCAACCGACTCTACTCTCTGATCAGCAGAACTCTGGCTAATATAGTCGGCAAGCGCCTTGACGTCCAATTTGTAGTTCACATCCCCCGCCGTGCTGAGGCGCGCCCCACTTCTACCCCTATGGTGGATGGTGGAACCAGCACCCTTCTGTGCCAGCCAACCGAAGAAGCCAATGCCAGCAAGTGGGATGCCTTCCACTCAACCTTGGAAAAAGAAGAAAAGGCAAACCATTACAACTCGAGATACACCTTTGAAGCCTTCGTCACTGGCGAGTGCAACCGCATGGCTTATACGGCAGCCCTGGAGGTGGTAGAATCGCCAGGCCAAACCCACAACCCGCTATTCATCTATGGCGATACCGCTCTGGGCAAGACACACCTGCTACACGCCATCGCCCATGCTGCCGAGGCTAAAGGGTTGCACACAGTCTGTACCAGTGCTGAGCGCTTCACAATCGAGTTCGTGACAGCCATCAAGAACGGCACAACCCAGGGCTTCCGCCGCAAGTTCAGGAACTGCGATGTTTTCTTGCTCGATGACCTGCACTTCCTTAGCGGGAAGGCACAAACGCAGGAGTGTATCTTTCACACCTTCAACGAGCTATATGACCAGAACTGCCAGATAGTTATCACCGGCGACCGTCCTCCCAGAGAACTGACTTCGTTGCAGAAGAAATTGCGCTCCCGTCTTGAGTGGGGACTGGTCATAGCTCTGCAAGCGCCAGAAGCGGAAACACGCCTGGCTATCCTTAAATCCAAGGCCAGGCGATTCAAGACCCCGATTCCGCCAGAGGTATTAAAGTACCTGGCAAGCACCTTTCAGCAGAATGTCCGCGAATTGGAAGGTGCCCTGAACCGTGTGGTTGCCTATGCCAAGCTCAGCGGCACCAGTCTGGATACACGTTTAGCCCGCATTGCTGTCCAGGACTTGTTGCCACGGGAGGGATATTCAACCGCTGCTGCTCCAGCAGAACGCACTATAGAAGCCGTGGCCAGCTATTACGGACTGGCACCAGAAGCCTTGAGCGGCAAGAAGAGGGATAATAAGACAGTGCTAGCCCGTCATGTGGCTATGTACCTGATGCGAGAGCATAATAATTGTGGCCTCACCGAAATCGGCAGAATGCTGGGAAACAAGGACCACTCCACCGTGCTCCACGGTTGCGAGAAAATAGCCGGTCAAATCAACACCAATTCCACTCTCGCCTCGTCTATTCAGAGTATCCTACAACAACTGAATATCCACAAATCTCCAGAACAGCCCACCACCCGTGGAAAAACAGCTCCGAAACGTGGATAATTCCGCACATTGTTGATAACTCCCCAGAATTCTGGCATCATCTAGCCGTCTTATCCAAGTGTAATATCCACAAATTAACTTGCCTTATATACTTCTATTACTATATTACTCCACTATATATTTACAGAAAGACAATATTTTATTAGAGTAACAGGTAAAGAGATACGTGGACAGAGTGGAAATCGAGGTTCAGGCTGGAGACGGTGGCGATGGTGTTGTTAGTTTTCGCCACGAGAAGTATGTGCCTTTTGGTGGGCCTGATGGTGGGGATGGTGGTCAGGGGGGAGATGTATATCTGGTGGCTGATAAGAAACTGACTAATCTAAACGACTTTCGACAAAAGAGAAGGTTTAAGGCTACTTCAGGCGAGAGGGGTGGAAAGCAGAAAAAGCACGGAGCTGATGGCAGCGACCTTGAGATTAAGGTACCTCTGGGGACGATGGTATTGGTGAAAGAAGATGAGCGGGAGATGCTGCTGGCCGACCTGAAGGAGCATGGGTGGAGGGTGCTGGTGGCTAAGGGGGGTAAGGGTGGGTTGGGCAATGTGCACTTTGCCACCGCTCGACATCAGGTTCCGAAGAAAGCCACCAAAGGCGAGCCTGGTGAGAGGAAATGGCTGGTGCTTGACCTTAAGTTGATTGCTGATGTGGGCATTGTGGGGTATCCTAACGTGGGTAAGTCTACTTTTCTCGCTGCAGTATCTCAGGCCAAGCCCAAGATAGCTGACTATGCCTTCACCACACGCGAACCGGTCCTGGGTGTGGTAGAGGTAGGGATGAAGACCTATGTGCTGGCTGAAATTCCGGGGTTGATAGATGGCGCGCACCAGGGAAAGGGATTGGGGCATGAGTTCCTGCGCCACGTGGAGAGGACCAAGGTCCTGCTTCACCTGCTGGATGGCAACTCTGAGGATGTGGTGGACGATATGAACAAACTTAACAGGGAGCTGACTTTGCACAAGGCTGCGCTGGCTGAGAAGCCCCAGCTTGTGGCCGTGAATAAGATAGATTTGCCGGAGGTTCAGGTACGGGTGACGCGGTTGCAGCAGGAGTTCAGCTCGCTGGGCATCATGGCTTTCTTCATCTCAGCAGCAAGCAAGCAAGGCCTGGCGGAGCTTCTAGATAACCTGGCTGGGATGGTTGATAAAGCAAACGAGGAACTGGCCGCGGTGGAAACACCGGAGTTTGTCTTTCGCCCCAGGCCAAAATCGAGGCCGAAGAAATGAAGATAGGCGTTCTAGGAGGCACCTTCGACCCTGTACACCTGGGTCACCTTATGATTGCTGAGGAGGGCAGGAGACAGCTTGTGCTGGAACGAGTCCTGTTCATCCCTGCAGGACAGCCGTGGCTTAAGGCGGATAAGGAGATTACGGCGGCAAGCCACCGCCTACAGATGTTGAATCTGGCTATCGCCGGCAATCCTTACTTTGAGATTTCTACCATAGAGGTGGACAGGTCCGGGCCATCCTATGCTGTGGATACCATGGCGGCCTTAAGGCAGAGGCTGAGCAAGAAAGCTGAGCTTTACTTCTTCATAGGCTGGGATAGCCTGGATGAACTGCCGTTGTGGAAAGAGCCGGACAAGCTGGTGCAACTGTGCCACATCGTAACCTTTCCTCGAGCCGACTATGAAAAGCCTGACCTGGCCGTCCTGGAGAAGTCCATTCCGCGAATTTCGCAGAGGGTGGTCTGGGTGGATGTGACGCCGGTGGATATCAGCTCATCAGATATCAGAGCCAGGGTGGCGAAGGGATTACCCATAAGCCGCCTGGTGCCCGAAGCGGTAGCCCGTTATATAGCGGAGCACAAGCTGTACCGCTAGACTCTGCCATGCTGGAATGAGAATACAAGAGGAGATTGAGATGCTGACGGTGTTAGATGCCATAAAGAACAGGCGTAGCATACGGAAGTATAAGCCGGACCCTGTCCCTGACGAGGTGATACTGGAGCTTCTGGAGTGTGCCCGCCTGGCGCCTTCGGCGCACAATTGGCAGCCGAGACGTTTCATAGTCATCAAGGATGAGGAGATTAAGAGGAAGCTCAGGGACTGTGCCTACGGGCTTCAGTTCTTAGAATCGGCACCTTGCGTCATTGTCTGCTGTGCTGACCTGATGGCGTTCGGCGCTAGGGCTAGCCGACGACGGATGAAAGAACTGCTGGTCTCTGGTGCTCTGGATGACATCGGAGCGGTGGACAATGTGCCAAACTATCTTCAGGGAACGGATGACTATGCCGAATTGAAGCGATATCGTGGACAGGCGGCGTTTGATAGCGCCATAGCTACGGAGCACATTGTGCTGGCTGCGCTTGCCTTTGGACTGGGCACCTGCTGGGTACACATGTTCCAGCCGGACAGTGTACACAAACTTCTGGAGCTTCCCGATAATATAACCGTGGTGAGTTTGCTTGCGCTGGGCTATCCTGACCAGAGCCCGCCGCCCCGCCCCCGCCTGCCGCTGGCAGATATTATACTGACACCGATCCCGACCAAAGGCAAAGGGTAAAAGTCAAAAGCTAAAATGACAGGTAGAACAGGTAAAAAGTAAAATCGGAAGAACTATGCCCTCAGGACTGCCCGTGCCTTAAGGAAGCGGAGCACCCTATCCCGCATCACCATGCCAATCAGCTTGCCCTCATCCAGCACTGGTAACTGGTCAATATCGAATTCTTCCATGGTCTCCAGCAGGCTGGCCACAGGCTCATTTGGTTTGGCAGTGCGGAGTTTGCTGGCAGGCGTCATCATCTGGCCCACGGTGGTGTTGCCCCATCGCTTTTCCGGTATCTGGATATCTTTGAGCGTTAGGATGCCCAGCAGTTCGCCTTCTTCTAGCACCATGAAGCAGCGCTGGCCTGAATTGATAATGTAGTCTCGGATTACGGCGAAAGTCAGTTGCTCCTTGATAGGCGTGTAGTCATCGGTCAAGAGGTAACGGGTATCAAGGCCACGGAGCGCATTCCTTATCCTTGCCTGGCGGCGCATAGCCCAGGCAGCATCTTGGAGCAGCCAGCCGGCGAAGACCAAGGTGACGCCGGTGAACCATTGGTTTGCCCGAATGAGCAGCACCAGTCCGGTGAGAATCAGCAGGATGCCGATGACGAATCCCATGAGGCTGGTGATTCGGGTAGACCGGTTGAGGTCGCGGCTAGCCGCCCAGGCGATAGCCCGCAGGAACCTGCCTCCGTCCAGCGGATAGCCAGGGATGAGGTTGAAAACGGCTATCATCAGGTTAAAAAAATACTGCCAGCGCATGATTTCGGCGATTGCTGATGCATCCGTTATTGACAGGATGTTGTATACCAGGTAAAAAACGGCTGTTAGCACCAAGCTGGCTAGCAAGCCCACAGCGGGCACGAGCAACTCCGAGCCAATCCGTGTGTCTTCTTCGGTTATGCGCGGCACTCCGCCGAAGACGGCAAGCGTGACGCTCCTAACCGGTACGTGCCAGGCCAGGGTCACTGCAATACGAGCCAATTCGCGGAGACAGATGCAGACAAAAAAGAGCAGGACGGCGATTAGTCCAAAGATAGCACCTTGCCACCAGGTATAGGTTCCGTGGAAGTAAAAGATGAGGCCAATGGGCATCAGCCCTAATGCCACAAACCAGCTGTAGTGCAGTCGCACGGGTATGTGGAAAATCGTGCCTAAGCTGAGTGTGCTTTGCATTTTTATGTGCTCCGTGGAGCCCTTTCAGTATAGGATGTCTGGAACGCAGAGGCAAGAAGCCCGATGCGTTGCTCGTCGCTCGGGACTCGCCTCTTGTCCTGGGTCGGAGATTAGTGACATAATTATGGAGCTGATATGGAAGGTTTTTTACAGAAAATAGGCGAGATGCCGGAGTGGCTTATCGCAGCCATCATAATAGTGATAGTGATAGGTGCAGCGGTAATCCTGTCTCTCGCCCGGTGGGAGTGAATCTTCCGTCCCGCCTTTTTGCAAGAGCGCTCCGGGCTGGGCGAGAGTCAATAAATGCCTCATTGACTCTCGTTTTGATATAATCTGGCTGCATGACTGCCGCAAATGTCCTGGGGCTTGCCGGCATCCTTTTGGCTATAGGGTTCCTGGCGGATTTCCTCTTTCGCAAGACCAGCTTCCCCGACGTAATAATACTCATTGCGCTTGGCTATGTAGTGGGACCCCTTATGGGCTTTATACAGCCCGAACAGATAACCGCATTTTCGCAAGTGGTCACCGCCTTCACCCTAGCAATTATCCTGTTCCACGGCGGGCTACACCTCGAGTTCACAAGCGTTCTGCCGATTGTACCCAGAGCCTTGCTATTGACTTTCCTGGGTTTTGGTTTCAGCATGGCAGTGGTAACTGCTTTTGCGTATTACGTTATGGAAGTTGAGCTACTACATGGTCTATTGCTCGGGGCTATTATAGGGGGGACAAGCTCGGCAATAGTCATACCGATGATTAATCAAGCCAAAGCTCGTCCTGAGGTTAGAGCGGTACTGGACTTAGAATCTGCCTTTACTGACGCCTTGGTAATTGTGGGGGCGTTAGTTATTCTCCAGATTATTGATACAGGGAATACGGACAATAGCCTTGCTGGGGCTGGGCAGGCTGTCGCCCTTCGTTTCTTTCTGGGTGTGCTGGTGGGAGTTGTAGCTGGTGTCTTATGGCTCTGGGCACTAGCCATAATAGAGGGAGAAACCTACGATGACATAATGACCCTGGCTATTGTCTTCTTGCTGTTCTTTGTTGTTGAGCATTTGGGCGGAAGCGGGGCTATTTTCTCGCTTACCTTCGTCATAATCCTGGGGAATGGCATGAAGGTTGCGCAGTGGATACGTATTCGAAGAACCGTAGCAGTGCATGAGATGATGATGAAATTCTACTCTGAAATCTCTTTCTTGATTAAGACGTTTTTCTTTGTCTATCTGGGATTGATGATAACCTTTGATATGCCTCAGCCACTGGTTATCGGGATAATACTGGCATTCGTTCTTCTTTTCGCCAGATACTTGGCTGTGTTATTAAGCGCCGCAGGCAGTAAGGTATTATGGAAAAGTAAGGGCATATTGACCATGATGCTACCCAGGGGGTTAGCGGCTGCGGTAGTGGCCGAAATAGTCATTACTGCAGGTATCCCCAACGCTACCATTTACTCTGGCATAGTCCTGGCAGTCATTGTAGCCACTGTTGCGATTGCGGCGATAAGCGTTCCCATCTTCGCCAGGAAGTCGCAGCAGGACGGCGGAGAAGGCGCTCAGGAGACGGGTAGCTCGTACTAACCCTGACACTGAAGCTGCTAAGTCCACCGTCTGATGGTGTGCAGGGCGGTGGCTTTGAAGCTGGCGAAAATTTTTTTCCCGAAAACAATTCCCAGCTCTTCGGCAGCTTGCCTGGTGACCACTCCCAGCAGCGGGAAGCCGCAGTCAACTTCGATTCTCACCAGCGGCCCTACTGTGTTCATTCTTAGTATCTCGCCTTCGAAGACGTTACGGGCGCTGCTGGAGTCTTTTGTCATGGTGAAGATGATATCTTCTGGCCTGATGAGCACATAAACCGTATCTCCTGTTGCGAAGTCGGAGATGGCCTGTATTGCCCTGCCATTGACCTCCACGGTGGCTAGGGTGTCATCTTTGGCTGCGATGATACCGCTGAGGATGTTCTCCACCCCCACGAACTCTGCCACCTCTTTGCTCTGCGGTGCGCAGAATATCTCTGTTGGACTGCCGGTTTGCTGAAGTATTCCGTCTATCAGCACTCCAATCCTGCCAGCAAGCCGTTGTCCCTGAGTCATATCATGCGTAGCCATAACTACAGTGGTTCTGTGCTCCTGGATGACGTGCGCCAGTGTTTCCTCTACCTTGCCT
>Ga0194113_10008615_pt1 | contig 12515 bp, 8 predicted proteins | sample TA2MahC200mmetaG_FD_146193 | JGI IMG/M metagenome (GOLD analysis project Ga0194113, IMG submission 146193) | Freshwater microbial communities from Lake Tanganyika, Tanzania - TA2015017 Mahale Deep Cast 200m | ecosystem: Environmental > Aquatic > Freshwater > Lake | place: Tanzania: Lake...
TGCCGAGTAGCTGTTGCTTCTTATCTTCAGCACCCTCTCCTGCTCCTTCTTGGTCACCCCGATGACAGGCTCCAGCCCGCCGTAGCTGCGGCATATCCCGGAGATTCGCTCGAGTTGCAGGTTCACCTCCTCCTCGTTGCGCCCCTCCACGATGAACATCAGATACCCTTTCCCCTCCTTGGAGGGCCACTCCATGCCCAGGCTCGCCGCCGAAATCTCTACTACCAGGCGGTCCATGTACTCCGCAGCCAGCGGGATAATCCCGCTCTGCAGTATTTTGGGCACTGCGATGATGGCATCGTTGCGGTTATCGTAGGGCACAATCATCGTAGCGCTGGCGGCGACCTGCGGGTACAGCCGCAACACCACCCGGGTGATGACGGCGAGGGTACCCTCGCTGCCTATAATCAGGTGCATCAGGTCGTAGCCTGTGTTATCCTTGAGCAGCTCCCCGCCCAGTCTCAGTATCTCGCCTGTGGGCAGCACGGCGTCGATACCTTTCACATAGCTTCGCATCACGCCGTACTTGACCGCCCTCGCCCCGCCGGCATTGCAGGCGACCAGACCGCCCACCTGAGCGCTTTCATCGCCGGGATGAGGCGGGAAGAACAGCCCCTCCTGCTCCACCTTCTCCATCAGCTCCTTAAGCGTCACGCCTGCCTCGGCGATAGCCATCAGGTTATCCTTATCTATCTCGAGCCCCTTCAGCCGTTCCAGGGAAAGGATGATGCCGTTGCGGGTAGGGATAGCGCCGCCGCACAGACCCGTCCCGCCGCCGCGGGGGAAGACCGGGACCTTCTCGCGGTTGGCGAGCTTGAGGATGCTGCTTACCTCTTTCGAGTTAGCGGGCTTCACCAGAACAAGATTGCGCGCCGGCTTGGGCTTCACCGTCGGCGCGGTCTCATCCGTCAGATAATCGAGCATGCGCTCCTTATCCGTTATCACCCAGCTTGTGCCCACGATCCGCTGCAATTTCCGGATAAGCATCTGACGATTCCCTTTCAAATCTGACTTTACTACCTATTTTACCATTAAGGTCAAAGGGCCCTTCGACTGCGCTCAGGGCAGGCCCTTCGGCTTTCCTGCGACAAACCTTCGTCTAGCTCAGGACTGGGCTCAGGACAGGGCTCAGGGCAAGCTTGTCGAAGGGTATAGCATGGCCCGAGATTTATGTCGCAGGAATTATTTAAATTTTAGGTCGCTGACGGGGGTTTCCGGCTCGGCTTCGGCTGAACGTAGATTTCAACCTCAAAAAGGGTATAACCCCAGTCCGGGTTGTTTACACATCCTTCTGCTTTTCCCCCAAGCTCCGGGGGCTTTAGTCAGTCTCAGCGGCGATGAGGTCGTTGTGCCTTAAGCACGAAGGTCTCACATCTCCGGCACTGACAGATGGAAGTAGTGAGGGGATGTCCCGACTCCCCGGCGCCTCCGTCCTGTGACGGAACCCGCACCACAATATGGTTTTGGGGTAATAATAGAACACTAGTTCTTAGGCTGTCAAGAGGAAGATGTCGCTTTTATGGGCTATCAGCATTCAGCTTTCAGCGGTCAGAGGGGCATGGAGAAGGGAATTGAAAAGTGAAAAGTGAGGGCACGAGCTGTCAGCTATCAGCTTTCAGCGGTCAGTGGGGAGCACGGGCAAGGAGAAGTGCAAAATGAAAAATGAAAAATGGGCAGCGTTGGAGGTTTGCATTTGACACTTCTATAATTCGCTATTAAGCTGTTAAGTAGAACCTCTAGTGAGATAACCATAGGGAGGTGGTCGCATGGAAGCTTTAAGCTATCGAGTGCTGCTTCGGAAAGAGCCGGAAGGAGGCTATACGGTAATAGTTCCCTCACTCGCTGGCTGCGTTACTTATGGCGATACCGTAGAAGAAGCTATAGAGATGGCAAAGGAAGCCATTGAGCTGTATATAGAAAGCTTGAAAGCTCATGGTGAAGAAGTGCCCTCAGAGGAAGGGACTCTGGAATATACCCTGATGGTGAAATCCCGTGCCTAAGCTCCCCGCTTACACGCCACAGAGGATAATCAGTGAACTTGAGAGGAAGGTTTCATCCTTGACCGAATTAGAGGAAGTCATTACATCTATTATCATCCTGAGAATAAGAGGCGAGCCGTTGTGCCGTTCCATAAGAAAGAGTTGCCCAAAGGAACTTTGATTGAGATTCTAAAGCAGGCGGGCATAAGCAAGGCGGAGTTGCGAAAGATTAAGTAAGTGATTAGCGGTGCCGGCTGGCTGTAGGGGCACAAAATTTTGTGCCCGTGTAGCTCTTGCGTTTTGTAACCTGTAAGGTTATAGAAGTAACTAAAAAGATTAAATCTTCGGTAGGGGCGACCCATCGGGTCGCCCCACTTTAGCTTGTTCCACGCGCTTAACTAAGTCCGAATGTCATCACTACCCCAAGCAGGAAATCCAGTCCCCTAAATATCTATTGACAAATGGTATCATTAATGATACCATACAACGTAGATATGGGTTCTATAGAGAATTTGGTTCGGCAGTTTGAAAAGAACCCCCAAAATGTTAGGTTCGCTGACCTTCGCAGAGTTTGCGAGCATTATTTTGGGGAGGCGCGTAGCAAAGGTAGTCACAGCATATATAGAACACCCTGGGAGGGCGACCCAAGAATTAACATACAGGATGACAAGGGGAAGGCAAAGGCTTATCAAGTTAGACAAGTTTTAAAAGCCATAAAGAAACTGGAGGGGTCATAAAAATGGCAACAAAAGCAGCAATAAAAAATGACCGCTATACCTATAGGGTGACCTGGTCGGAAGAAGATGAGGAATATGTAGGCTTATGCGCCGAATTTCCCAGCCTAAGCTGGCTTGCCGGTACACAGGAAGAAGCGCTGCAAGGAATAAAAAAGGTAGTAGCGGAAGCCGTAGCAGATATGAAGTCAAATAATGAGCCAATTCCCAAACCGATCGCAACCAAGCATTATTCGGGTATCTTCACGGTGCGCGTGACTCCCGAAGTGCATAGATCGCTTGCTATACAAGCAGCAGAGGCTAACGTAAGCATCAATCGTTTGGTTTGCGGGAAACTAACGACACCAGTTTAGGTTACCCTGCTCACTCAGAATCACGATGAGGGGCCATCCAAAGGGTTCCGTCCCGCGGTAATGCCCCTCTTTTTTATTAAGCTCCTCTTTTCCCACTTCATTTTGCACTCTGCAATTTTCACTTTGCAATTCCAGCTTTATATGTCTTTCCTGCGCAAGCAGGAATCCAGGCGCTCTCTCCATGTCGTTGTGTGTCCCGATTAAGCGGGACGTGGCAATCTGGTGGGGTGAGGGTGCTCTGACCGCTGAAAGCTGAATTAACGGGTGGGTCGGAGTCCCGGATTGTCGGGACGCCGACCCTGTAGGGGCACAAGGCATTGTGCCCAATTGGGTGAGGTTGCCTCGCCCTTAATGTGTCTCTGTCAAGGTAAGATGTCGCGGGAAAGCTGTCAGCCTAATCACGGCTTTACGAGAAGGGCGGTAGAAAAGGACTAGGATTTTGGCGCTAATTGCCGAGGTATCCTTGACTTCGGAAGCTAGTTACGGTATATTCACGAAAAGAGTTCGGTCAACTCTAGAAGGATACGGGCGGTGAAGATCTCGAACCGATTCTTAGTTATTGGGGCTCTATTCATCACCTGCCTTATTACAGCAAATATCATCGCCGTTAAACTGATAACGCTGGGCGTTGAGCCCATAAGACACGGCGGGTTTCAGTTTCCGGGGCCGTTACCTGCGGCTATCGTTATTTTCCCATTGAGCTATATCTTCGGCGATATCCTCACTGAAGTCTACGGATACCGGCAGGCGCGCAAGGTTATCTGGCTGGGCTTTTTGTGCAACCTTATCGCAGTGTTCGCCTTCTGGGTAGCGGGGCAGATACCAGCGCTTGACTCGGATGTCCAGAGTGCCTATGAACGCATCCTGGGTTATACCCCCCGGCTTCTGGTAGCTTCCTTTCTGGCGTACCTTGTCGGAGAGTTCGCCAACTCCTTTGTCCTGGCCAAGATGAAAATAAAGACCAAGGGGCGCTTCTTGTGGTCCAGGACTATAGGCTCCACGCTTATCGGCGAGGGGTTGGATGCCACGGTGTTCATCATTATCGCCTTTGGAGGCATGCTGTCATGGCCTTTAATCGGCGGTATAATCCTCACCCATTGGCTGATGAAGACTGCCTACGAGGTGGTAGCTACGCCGTTCACCTATTGGGTGGTCAACTACCTCAAGAAAAAAGAGGGTGTTGATACCTACGACTACGATACGAATTTCAATCCATTTCTGGTCACTAGATAAAGATAATAACTGGCGCCAGTTAGATAGGCGGACCCCCCCCCCGCAATTGACACAACTCGTTGAAAAAAACCCAAGTATTGTGAAATCCACGACGCTTGTTTCGGTTAAAACCACGGAAAATGATCACTTCGATTCCTAAATTTCTACATACGGGACATTTGCAACTCTTCCAAGGCTTATCCTCCAAGGTCCTCTCATATTTATCACGAAGGTCTTGGACGTCAGACGTACGTAGAAGCAAACCGTCGTAAGCTTCGAGTGCGTCAAGCACATCTTTGAGATTGCGCTGCTTGCGGTCGAACTCCCGAAGCAGTCGCAAGCAAGTGGTTTCAAGCTTTTCCAATTTCTTGACGGAGACACCAGCCTCCAACGCATTTTTACAAAAGCGTGGGTCGTCACGGTAAGGAACACGAAGTGCGCTGTACCATTTTCCTGTAGTAGAAAGGTAATTTTTGTCTGACCTCAACCAAGCCTTTCTTAGATATGAACCGCTGTCGAAGCTCGCTATTCCAAGTTCTTTAAGTCTTGGGAATAATTTTTCCCGCAACACCCCAAACAAGTGTATACGAATAGATGGGGCACTTTGGGGATAGACTCGTTCAATCCTCAAAACTACAGCCTCAGCAATTGCCTGAATTTCATCATCTCCTCTCGGGACTAGGCCACCAAGGGCGATGTATTGATAGCCAACCTTAATGTAAGATTCAGCGAGCGAGGCAAATTCATCACTGGATTTAGCTTGAATAACACCCATCGGAATAAATTTTCCCGTCTTTCTTGACTCAACTAAAAAATCGCTCGCTAATCTAGCTGTTAGTTCTATACGCTCCGAAATTTCGTTACTTCGAAGTGGTCTTATTTTGTCATTATCTTTCACATCTCCGAATGGAATGTGATCTATGGATGCACCTATATCTACCCCCAAGGATGAGTACGATTTAACAACCTGAGCGACAGTGAATGGAGGAACAGGATCTTGTCTGTAAGAGAATGCCCCACAGTCACCCAAAACCATTTGTCGTTTGGTCAGGTGCAAATATTGACGAGCTGGAATAATTTCCGCTTCTGGTTTTAGCCCATTTCTGGCAAATCCTTTTGCCATATGTGCTTGGCCGAGACTGACAAGTATGCCATCATATAGTTGTCGACGTTTGAATAATTCATGGGCATACAAACGGATTCGCTCTCCACCGTCCCATGAAAAGCGGTCGTTAATAAAATCATAGTCGGGGTCGAGGTAATCATCCCAATCGGGAATGAAATATTTGAGTGGTTGGTTAGCAGTGCGATTGGCTCTCGAATGAATGCCTCGGGCCAAACCTTGATTGCTTGGCTCTGCCTTTGCTTTCGCCCAATCTGCGCACCAGCCTTTGAGCACACTCAGTTTACGTCCTATAGAACCTTGAGCTATATCAACCTCAGCACGTGTGAGAAATGTTGGTGGTAAGGCAAACAGATATTGCTTGCCTGCCCAGATAAGAATCTTTCGGAATTTTCCAGGTGGAGCAAATCTCTTTACAAACAACTCGATTTCAGGACTAAGTTCTTGAATATTTTCCTGATCCATCTTGACGTCATAGGGCAGTAGCGGAAAACGGGACTCAATCAGTCCGTGTTTTGCTGACAGAATCCAGATTTCGGGTCTTACTCCGGATCCATTCAGCCCCTTCCGGAGAACACGATACGCAGGCCCATCGTACAATTCTAGAGCAGTAAGAGGCGCGCTTGTCTGCTTCTTGGTTGCCGAACAAGCAATGATTAGCAGATCAGGCGCATGGTTGTTACCTATCTTTGTAGCTTCATTGATAAGAGAATGCGATATTTTTAGCATTGCGGACTTTTATATTAACGATGATGTGATTACACCATTCAGTTCACAGCCCCGGGCATATGATAGTGACTTAGCTTGATGCGCGTTAATTTGCAATTATGTAATAGATGTCTTTCACACTATATGTGCCGGATTCATTGTCTAAGGATAACGTATGGGCATTCGTGTTGCAAGATTGGGGTCATTACGCACAGTTGTACAATTCCACCTGCGATCACATGCAACGCATGTATCCTCACCTGGCCCATGCCCGACCACGGGGGCAGGCCAATTTTGGTGAAGGCGGGCATCTTCTATAATTCCTACCGTCTCCTTGAAAGCATCAACGGCAACCTGCACACGCGCTTGATCAATAGTGACCGGCAACAGGGCACGCTGCCGCCTCTCGTTTATAGGGCTCTGTTCGTCTATCAATTCATTAAGAAAATAGAGGTTGGCAACCCTGGGGAATACTCCATGTCGCCGGAAATATAGTGAAGCGTATACTAACATTTGGAACTCAAAGTCTTGCAAACATGGGTCATCTGGTCTTGGACGCTTCACGCCTTTGTAGTCCCAAATATCTAAACTATCAAATCCTCGATCAGTATCGTTGGGCGCAGTTAGTACATCAACAGTTCCATGGAGGATGAAGTCAGTCTCATCACTCTGCATTCGGTGTTCAGTATCCACAACCCTTGGGTATAAAGTTGGCCCCTCCACACGATTGAAGATTTGAATGAGTCTCAAAGCCTGCGTTTCCACTGCGACACGGGCGCCGCGTATACCACGTGCGCGTAAAGATGCTTGAACCTGACTAAAATATCTTTCGATATCCTCGTCAGTTGGCAATGTTTCTCTTGTTGCGGGATCAAGTAGGCCAGCAAAATGGGCATGTGCGCGATCGAGGACCTGATGTACAATGGTGCCGTAAAACAGCTGAGATGTACGTGATGGCTCATAGCCGTGTTCAACTTCAAAACCATACTGGTGCGCACATCTACGGTACGATAGAATATCGGATGTAACACTGTAGCGTCGTCTCGGAACGAAAGTCGTGCGGCTGACTCCCTGGATATGTCGAAAAGGCTGCCACATAGATTAATGTGCCTCCTACGTATTTTCGCTCAACGAACGGATGCCAAGAGTTGACAACCATTGTCGACCTCCAACACCCAATGGTAAAACACCAGAATCCACATCAGTGTACCTGGCTAGGATGAAAAGACCATACTGAGCTCTTGAGTAAGCCACATAATATAGCCGCGTAACATCCTGTACAGCACGCTCCCTTTCGCTGAAAGTAAGATTAGGTTGTCCCAGTCTGAATCGGTGGAGTATCGTTTCGGCTTGGTGTGTTCCTGATAGAGCCCCATCTTCATTACCAACACCTGCTACGAATACAAAGGGGAATTGCAGCCCTTTGGCTTGGAATATCGTCATTATTGGCAGTCTCCCTCTTGGAAAGAGCTCATACTCATCTTCTTCGTCATTAAGTCCTTCGTGCTGGAGAATACTCACCAATCCCCAATAGAAACTCTGAAGCCACGAATAGCTTGCCACACCTGGGCTGGTACTACTTGTGGACAGCCATCCGCGGGTTATATTAGGAGCCCCAGGCCAGGGCATCGATGTATACGTCTCAAGTAAACGAGTCAATTTAGCCAAACGCGCGCTTGTTGTTAAATCTTGCTGCCAAGTAGTAAATGGTTCAAATGATAGGAGAATATAGAATAGTTCTGCTACACTGATCTTAAACCTTTCACCCATAGGTTTGGCTGAAATATCAGCCCGAGCACGGGTTACATACAAATTAAGTTCCGGTGAGCGATTTTGATCATACGCCGTAATCCAAACATTTGCTAGATTGCGGATTCTATCTTGGTGTGGAGCCGCTGTCAGTTGCGGATCAAGAACGGTAAGAAGCGCGCCCAATGCGGTTTGCACTTCTTGCTGCTCCAAAAAAGTACGGCCCCTAGGGTTGTATACATCGATCCCTTGTGCCCTTAATGCTGTCACGTAGTAATGGGCCCAAGGGCGGGTCTCGCGGGTGCGTCTCATTAGCAGCGCACAATCGGATGCATCGGTAACAATATTTCGGTCAAGCATACCTCTGACAGTATTAGCTAAGTGGCGTGCCAAGGTGTTATGGTCAGAACCCGTTATCAGGGATACAGCTGGATAGTCTTCGTATCGAGCAGTGATATCTGAAGCGGGGTCGAGTTCCCCTGGTCGAGGTGTACGAGCTCCTGGGCGTTGCATCGCTGGGATTGAAGCTATATATCTATTGCACCAACGTACAATTCGTTCATGCGAGCGATGGTTTTGAAGTAGCGTCCTGTTTTGAACTGTGGTTTCGTTTCCCCAGGCTCTATGACAGGCATCATCGAATCCAATAAGGCACTCGATTGTCCCGCCACGGAAGCGATAAATTGCCTGGTCGTCGTCGCCCACTACCATTAAATTGTGAGACAGTGACTGAGCCATACGCAAATAAATTGCTTCTTGAATGAGATTTGTGTCTTGATATTCATCAACTAATATGTGTGTGATGCCCGGATTATCTGTTGTTCCATCCCCGTTCAGAAAGTGCGTACCTCGAGGTGTTTCAAGGAACTCAAGAAATTTTGCTTGGACATGGGAAAAATCACTCCTGTAAGTAGCTTCTAGTTGATTAATGTAGTCACGATATCCTTCAGCCAAAATTCGCCAAATGTCACCTGCCCTTTGCATTTCCTGCAAATCCAGTCGATACTCTACGATACGGCCAACGATACTACGGAACGCATATGCTCGACAAAAACGGCTTTGTGCTCTTCTTCCAGGTGGTATATTGGGAAAGCCACCGAGCAAACCACCGAATGTCACCCATAATCGAATATCTTCGGCATTCTGACGACGTTTGACGAGCTCTGAGTGCTCATTGATAAATATAAGTTGCTCAAGTTCGTCCATGAGCCTGTAGTTCTGATATCCGCTATATCTAAATTCGTGCATTATATCATTACACAAGCTGTGCAGGGTCCCTACACGGACGTGTGAAACATCTATACCTTCAGATTCTAAAGGTGCCTGAGAAGACACCCACGCACCATATGCTGAAAGGCGGTCCTGTAATTCCCTAGCGGCTTTTTCTGTAAAAGTAGATAGAAAGATAGATCGCGGATTCACATGGTCAACGTACATTAGACGTAAGCAACGGAGAATTACAGTCTCAGTTTTGCCAGAACCAGGACCTGCTATAACTCGTAGGGGACCAGAGACGACATCCAAAACGCTTAGTTGGGCAGGAGTCAACGTGATTGGCCTTCGGCCTGGCATGCGAGTGATGATATCTATCAATTCATCTAAAGTCATATCCGAGAAAATCTCTCCATTTTTGATAATTTATTCGTTTTTTTCAGAAATACTTTTAGCTGCTAGATTATAGCACGAAAGACATTAACGCGATACTCGCCAAATAGCATAGACAGTACAAAATTCGGAAAATGTTTCTGTGCCCCTACGCTCTTTGACGGCGCTGCGAAGCTAAGGTAAAATGTAGGGCAGTATGAAGATTTGGCGTGTAATCCCCCTATGCCCCCTCCCTTAACAAGTCAGGCCTGTCCCTGGCATGGCCCAGGGGGACAAGTTTGGGAAAGGGGGAGCGTGATTGCAAAGTGCAAATTGAAAATTACAAAATGAGAGAGAAGCGATCAGCGATCAGTGGGGGAACGGGGAGATTGCCGCGTCGTCTCGCCTGCGGCGGACGATCTCGCAATGACATGAGGGGGCACCTGGATTCCTGCGGAAGCAGGGATGACATTAGTAGGACACAACAGAGCTTAAGTGAATCGGTTGCGTTGGTGCGGCTGAAGAAGGCGGGGAGCGTCTGATACTTGACTTGTTACCCAAAATGGGTAATATAATACCCAAAATGGGTAAAAACATGACCTGTCATGAGCATAGTCGAATTAACGATAATCTATTATGCAACGGCCTTTTCGGCAAGACACGCCAGGCAGTGTTGTCACTCCTCTACGGACAGGCGGATACCTCTTTTTATACTAAGCAGATACTGGATGCCGTGAAAATCGGCCGGGGAACGGTACAGCGGGAACTGCAAAACCTCACGGATGCCGGCATCATCACCCGCGAAGTTCAGGGCAGACAGGTCTATTACCGTGCTAACGAGAAATGCCCCATCTTCGACGAACTTAAAAGTATCGTCAGGAAAACGTTCGGCGTTGCCGATGTCCTCAGGCAGTCGCTGCAAAGCGCAGCAGATAAAATAAAGGTCGCTTTCATATTCGGCTCCGTTGCCAGAAGCGCCGATAACAGAAAAAGCGACATCGATGTGATGATAGTCGGGAGAATTTCCTCTGGAGACATTGTTTCACTTCTCTCATCGGCGGAAGAAAAGCTGTCGCGCGAAATCAATTCTGTTGTCTACCCTGTTGCCGAGTTCAAACAGAGGGTGAAAGCAGAACATCACTTCGTTAAAAGAGTGCTCGAAGGTGAAAAGATTTTCTTAATCGGAGACGACAGTGACCTTGACAGACTGGTTAAATGAAAAGCGTTTTAAACCTCACAAGACCAGCAAAAAAGAGATTGACCAGCTTCTAGCCGTATTCGAGCGCGATATGGCGGATGCTAAGGTGAAAACTCTCAGCGCCGACAGAAGATTTAGCACTGCATATAACGCCGCACTCATGGTATCCATAGCAGCTTTAGCTGCCAGCGGCTACCGGGCATCCAGCGAAGGGCATCACTACTGGACGATTCAGTCGCTGGCGCATACTCTGCGACTGGATGCAACTACGATCAGAAAATTCAACAAATTCCGCCAGAAACGCAATATCAGCGATTATGAGATGATTGGCATGGTTTCGGAACAGGAGGTGGACGAGATGATTGCGCTGGCTCGAGAGCTTCATAAAATGGTAGTAGAGTGGCTTGAAAAGCACCATCCGGAACTTATCCAACAGTAACCACTGCCCTCGCCCTTTTCATTTTTCAATTTGCATTTTGCAATCCCAATTCTCCCTCCCAGAGCAAGAGGATTCCAGTTATTGCAGGACTGAATGAAGCCTGTTTTGACGGCGCTGCGAAGCTAAGGTAAAATGAGGGGCAGTATTCGGAGTTCGAGAGGCTTTACGATATTATGGCGCGTGAAAAAAAGGAAATATCGAAGAGTTACGAGCCCGGGCAAATCGAGGGGAAGTGGTACCGGTTCTGGATGGAACGCGGTTATTTCACCCCCGGGATAGACCACAGAAAAAAGCCCTTCGTTGTCATCATGCCGCCGCCTAATGTCACGGGCGAGCTGCACCTCGGCACGGCGTTCACCGCTGTTATCGAGGATACGATGGTGCGCTGGCACCGCATGAAGGGTGAGCCCACGCTCTGGCTGCCGGGCAGCGACCACGCCGGCATCGCAGGACAGAATGTGGTGGAGCAGCTTCTGGCTAAGGAGGGGCTCACCCGACACGACCTGGGTCGCGAGAGGTTCCTCGAACGCATGTGGGAGTGGATGAACAAGTACAGGGGGGTCATCGGCGAGCAGCACAAGAAGCTGGGCGCTTCCTGCGACTGGACGCGGGAGCGTTTCACGATGGACCCGGGCCCGGTCAGGGCGGTACGCACCACTTTCGTGAATCTCTATAATAAGGGCTTGATTTACCGCGGGGAGCGCATTATCAACTGGTGTCCCCGCTGCGCCACGGCGCTCTCCGACCTCGAGGTCGACCATAAGGAGATGCAGAGCCATCTTTACTATGTGCGATACCGGCTGGAGCAGGGGAAGGACGAGTATATCACGGTGGCTACGACCCGACCCGAGACCATACTCGGTGATACCGCGGTGGCGGTCAATCCCAAGGATAAGCGCTATACGAAGCTGCTGGGCAAGAAGGCTGTGCTGCCCGCTGTGGGCAGGGTGATTCCCATTATCGCCGATGAAGCGGTTGACCCTTCCTTCGGCACGGGCGCGGTGAAGATTACGCCGGCGCACGACCCGGTGGACTTCGATGTAGCGCAGAGGCAGAATCTGCCTGCGGTCATTATTCTGAACCCGGACGCCACGATGAACGAGAACGCGGGACCCTATAAGGGGCAGGACCGCTTCGCCTGCCGCAAGGCGCTGCTCGCCGACCTGGAGAAAGAGGGCTTGCTGGTCAAGATTGACCCGTATGTGCACTCGGTGGGGCACTGTCAGCGCTGCCGCACCATCGTGGAGCCGCTGGTGTCGAAGCAGTGGTTCGTCAAAATCGCGCCGCTGGCGAAACCGGCGATTGACGCTGTTAACGACGGCAGGATAAAGATTGTGCCGGAGCGCTTCACCAAGGTATATCTGAACTGGATGGAGAATATACGCGACTGGTGCATCAGCAGACAGCTCTGGTGGGGGCACCGCATACCTGTGTGG
>Ga0194113_10008620_pt1 | contig 12511 bp, 10 predicted proteins | sample TA2MahC200mmetaG_FD_146193 | JGI IMG/M metagenome (GOLD analysis project Ga0194113, IMG submission 146193) | Freshwater microbial communities from Lake Tanganyika, Tanzania - TA2015017 Mahale Deep Cast 200m | ecosystem: Environmental > Aquatic > Freshwater > Lake | place: Tanzania: Lake...
TGGTGGCTCGGGGCGGAATCGAACCACCGACACAAGGATTTTCAGTCCTCTGCTCTACCAACTGAGCTACCGAGCCAGCCGGGCGCCGAAAATCAGACGCCGGAAAAGAGGCAAAAGTATAGCCGATGGAAGCGCGCGACTTGCCAGCCCGGGTCCTCTCGGGCGATCCTCTCGGATCTATGAGTCCACTCACTTCGCCCCAGTCAGGATCAACCGTATTCGCTGCCGCAGTCGTAGGCGGCGGCGTGATGGGCGCCTTCTCTGCACTGACTGCCGCACAGCTGGGGATGCGCGTGCTGTGGTTTGGGCCCACAGAGTCCGATCGACTTGATGGGGCGCAGGCGCGCAACTACGCCCTTTCGCCATCGTCGGTGGATCTGCTGAAGCGACTGGGTGTCTGGCCCACGCTCGAGGAACTCAGCTGCAAGGTGACTCGGATGGAAGTTTTTTCCGGATCAACGCGAGTGGATCTGACAGCCTCGGATTCCGGATCGGAATTTCTTTCGGCGATGGTGACCCACGGACACTTACTCAGCGCCTTAGAGCAGGCGGTGCAATTCTGCGCACCGATCACACGCATCGTGGAGCGGCCCAGTAGCCTTTCGGTTTTTGCCGATCATGCCCAGCTCACTGCAGGAGACAGAGTGTTCGAGGCGCGACTCATTTTGGGCGCAGACGGCGCCCGCTCTTGGGTCAGGAACCAGGCGGGCCTGTTGTGGGGCCAGCGAGACTATGAGCAAAGCGCGATTGTGGCCACATTCCGAACCGAGTTTCCTCACGGCGGTGTCGCCGCGCAGTGGTTTGATGATGGTGAAATTCTTGCGCTTTTGCCGCTTGCGGATCCGCATCGGGTCTCGATGGTGTGGTCACGCTCGCCCATGGATTCAAACGCGCTCGCTCTCGCAGCAGACGGCATAGCCCAGCAGGTCACGGACCGGACCAGCCAGCGCTTTGGACGCCTTGATCTTGAGGGGGTGCTCACTGCGGCGCCCCTTCGCATGTTGCTGACAGACCAACTCACTGCCATGCGTGTGGCCCTGGTGGGAGATGCTGGCCATACCGTTCATCCTCTGGCTGGCTACGGACTGAATCTCGGCATACAAGATCTACTGTGTCTTGAATCAATTTGGAAGCATCATCGCGCCGACCCCGGAAGTCGTATTGCGCTTCAGGCCTACAATAAAAAGCGCGGCCCACAGTTAAAGCGCGTCCAATGGGGCCTCGATCTCTTACAGAGATCGGTGGTTCAGACTCACCCCACTTGGCAGCGTGCCCGAGAGATCGGGATGCGACTAGTCGCTCACACGGGACTATTGCGTCAGTTATTGATCCAACAGGCGCTCGGCCCCCACTAAGGAATACACCATGTTGAAATCGATCAGTTTGTCGGGCCCTCTTTGCACCGTGATCTCGCGGTGGACGCTTGCGGCTGGTCTGCTGTCGATCCTGGCCGCGATGCCGCATGCGCCGGCGCTCGCTCAAGAACGGGTCAGCCCCGCAGTGGAAGCGGCCGTGAAAGGTGCGGTCGAGACATGGTTAAAGGGCCGCTTCAAAGTCGACAGCGTTAGCCGAACAGCGATGCCCGGTGTGGCGGAGGTTCGGATTGGCACCGATCTGATCTATGTGGATGAGAAAGGCCAGTTTGCAATTGTTGAAGGCCAGATGGTGAACCTAAAAACAGGGGAAAATCTTACCGCCGCTCGGCTAGAGGAGATCAATCGAGTTGATTTCGCGAAGCTGCCCAAAGACCTTGCGTTGAAGACAGTCCGCGGCAACGGTAAACGGTCTCTGGCCGTCTTCGAAGACCCTTACTGTAGTTTTTGCCGGACTTATCGCAAAACACTCACTGAGTTAAACAACGTCACCATCTACACCTATTTCTATCCAACGCTACGCGCTGAGTCGGAGACCATTTCACGAAATGCGTGGTGTGCGAAAAATCGAGAAGAGGCGTGGAATGATTGGATGCTCTTTGGAAAAGAGCCGCCCAAAGCCGCAGCAGATTGTAAGTTTGCGGCTGCCAAGCTTGTTGAGCTGGGCCGCAGCCTGGGGGTATCGGGCACGCCAACCACTTTCTTGGGCGATGGCCGTCGGCTCACCGGCGCCATCAGCAGGGATCGGCTCGAACAGTTGTTTGCCGATTCAAAATGAAGCACCAAAAATTTTTTTAGACATCTATTTCGGAAGTAGAACAAAAATTTTGCCGTCAGCCCGCATTCTTCCGGCAACCTCGCCGGCCTCTGGGCCCGTGCCAAAAAATATATCGCCACGATGGGCTCCCAGCACTGCGCTGCCGGTGTCTTGTGCAATCATGAGTCGTTGAAACAAAAGCCCCGGATCCCGTGGCGGCGCACCCGGCTTGGGCACCCGAGTTGAGAGATACACCACGCTGCCCGGGGTGATAAAGCGCGGATCAATCGCCAGTGATCGTCCAGCAGTCAGCGGAAGTCCCATGGATCCCAGGGGCCCCTGCGCGCTTGGAAGCGCAGTGATTTCTCGAAAAAACACCACGCTCGGATTTTGGTGCAGGACTTCGTCGCGGCGATGGGGATTGGCCGCAACCCAGGCCTTGATACTTTGCATCGAGGCGTCGTTGGGCTTGAGCTCGCCTTTATCGATGAGGTAGCGGCCAATCGAGCGGTATGGATAACCGTTTTGTTCGGCATAGCCCACCCGCACCGTTTCGCCGGTGGGCAGCTGGACTCGGCCCGAGCCCTGAACTTGCAGGAAAAAGGCCTCCACCGGATCGTCGACCCAGAGAAGCTCTTCGCCCGCCAAAAGGCCCTTGCGTTCGATTTCGGCCCGAGTGGGATACGGCACCACGCGATTGCCCTCAAGCCGACCCCGAAGCCTGAGCGATTTGATCTCGGGATAAATGGAGGAGAGATCCACGTTGACCAAGTCTTTCGGTGTTCGGTACAGCGGAATCTGAAAGGGGCCGCCGCGGGTCCGAGACCCCTTGAGCAGCGGCTCGTAATATCCCGTCATCAATCCGGTGCGGCTACCTTTCGTGTCCGACAGTTCGTGCGGTACAAACTGCGACTCGATGAGTTGCCGAAGCGCAGAGGCGTCTGCAGCGTTGATCTGTTCGGCCTCCCGGCAAAGCCGCCCCCAGGCGGCCACCTTGGCCCGCATCGCGCTGCAATTGGTGTTGAGCGCAGCAGAAAAGCCCTTTAAGTCATCCTCTGGCCAGCCCGGCAGCTCAGAGAACGGGATGGGCCGAAGCCGGGCCTCCGATTGCGCAGTCGAGTCCACCGGCAGCAGCAGACATAGGGAAAAAATCCAGAGCGAGAGGCCGAGAAATCGCGATGGGGACACAGTGCGATGCGCCGTACAATCTGACCAACTCGTCCATGATCGTAAATCCATGTGGCTCATCTTTCTCGAAGCCGGTGTCGCGCTGGCGCTCCTGCTTTTTATCGTCTGGTGGACCATGCGCGGCAAGCGCTGATCTAGAATCGAAATTATGACTGCCTCCACGACTTATCGGATTGCCCCGAGCATCCTCTCCGCAGATTTTGCCCGACTTGGCGAAGAGGTCCGGCATGTTCAGGCTGCTGGCGCTGACTTTATTCATTTTGACGTGATGGATAACCATTACGTCCCCAATCTCACCATTGGACCCATGGTCTGTAAGGCGATTCGGCCTCATGTTCAGATCTCAATTGACGTGCATCTGATGGTTTCGCCAGTGGATGCTCTAGTGATTGAGTTTGCAAAAGCCGGTGCCGATCTCATTACCTTTCACCCCGAGGCCTCACCGCATGTCGATCGTACCCTGAGCCTGATTCGTGATCAGGGCTGCAAGGCGGGCCTGGTGCTAAACCCGGGCTCGCCCGTCGAACATCTGGATTGGGTCATGGAAAAATTAGACATCGTGCTGCTGATGTCAGTGAATCCAGGCTTTGGCGGCCAGTCTTTCATTCCCTCAACGCTCGAGAAATGCAAAGCGGTGAGAAAAAAAATTGATCAGCATGTCAGCGCGGGTGGTCAGCCCATCTTGCTTGAAGTCGACGGCGGGATCAAAGTGGAAAACGTGGCATCAGTGGCTGCAGCAGGCGCTGATACATTTGTAGCGGGGTCGGCAATATTTGGAGCCCCGGATGCCGATGGCCGCTATCAGGGCGTGTTTTCTCAATTCCGCTCTGCCCTGTCTGCTATTCGGCAGTGACCACCCGGGCTGAATTCAAAGCCCTCGCAGCGCAGGGCTTTAACCGCATTCCGCTGATGCGGATGCTGCAGGCCGATCTCGATACGCCGCTGTCGCTTTACCTGAAGCTTGCCAACCAGCCCAACAGTTTTTTGCTGGAATCTGTCGTGGGCGGAGAGCGGTTTGGCCGCTACTCGTTTATTGGCCTACCTGCCAAAATCCGCATCGAGGCCCGGGATCGTCACATTACTGTTTTCTCCGAAGGCGAGCCGATTGAATCAAGCCAGGGGGATCCACTGGCCTTCGCCGAGCAGTATCTGGCCCGATTCAAGGTGGCACTCACACCCGAGTTACCGCGTTTTTGTGGCGGCCTAGCAGGCTATTTCGGCTATGACACCGTTCGACACATCGAGCCCCGGCTCGCTACCGAGCGCGCCAAACAGAAACCGGATCCGATTGGCGTACCTGACATTGTTTTATTGCTCACCGAGCAGCTCGCAGTGATCGATAACCTGGCCGGGCATCTATACCTTGTGGTGTACGCAGATCCGACGGCCGCCGCCATGACGCTGGATCAGTCATACGACAAGGCGATGGCCGCCCTGGATCAATTGGAATCAAAGCTCGTGGCGCCCGTTGTCGCGCCGCGTGCAGAGTGCCTTGTCCCGACTGAAGTCACCCGGGATTTCAAAAAAGAGGACTACTTGAAAGCCGCCGCGGCCGCGAAAGAATACATCGGTGCCGGCGATGTAATGCAGGTCCAGGTCGGGCAAGTCTTGCGCAAGCCCTACCAAGGTGCGCCGCTCACTCTGTATCGCGCATTGCGCTCTATCAATCCGTCACCCTATATGTATTTTTATGATCTCGGCGATTTTCATGTCATCGGCGCATCGCCTGAGATCCTGGTTCGCCAAGATCAGATCAAGATCGACAATGCGCCGCAGACTCGAATCACGATCCGTCCGATTGCTGGCACTCGGCCACGCGGCGCCACGGCCGAGCAGGACCTGGCCCTGGAGCAAGAGCTCCGTAGCGATCCAAAAGAGCGTGCCGAGCATGTCATGCTGATTGACTTGGCCCGAAACGATATCGGACGTATTGCACAAATTGGTTCTGTAAGAGTCACTGAGCAGATGACAGTAGAACGCTACTCTCATGTGATGCATCTCGTCTCGAATGTCGAGGGACTGCTGACGCCCGGCCTGAGCGCACTCGATGTATTGCGCGCCACTTTTCCAGCAGGCACTCTATCGGGCGCACCAAAGATTCGAGCGATGGAGATCATTGACGAGCTTGAGCCCACCAAGCGGGGCTTGTATGGCGGTGCCTGCGGATATCTCTCCTTTACGGGTGAGCTTGATCTTGCGATCACCATTCGCACGGGTGTGCTCAAAGACGGGCTGCTGCACGTGCAGGCAGCCGCCGGCATCGTGGCCGATTCGGTTCCGGAGAGTGAGTGGCTCGAGACGGAAAACAAAGCGAGGGCCGTCATCCGTGCCGCCGAACTCGCGGAGCAAGGCCTCGATCCCGCTGCCGTCGTCACACCACAGCGGCTTCGCCCCCGTTAGAAGGCTGTTTGGCATGCGCGTGCTCATGATTGATAACTACGACTCATTCACCTTCAATCTGGTGCAGTACCTTGGTGAATTGGGCGCCACGGTGGAAACGATCCGAAATAATGCCCTCTCGGCTGATCAAGTCTTGGGCCGGCCGGCCAGCCAGCGGCCCGACCGAATCGTGATTTCTCCCGGACCCTGCAGTCCGGATCAGGCGGGCATCTCGGTGGAACTCGTCCAGAAGGCCGCCGGCCAAATTCCCGTGCTGGGCGTCTGTCTCGGCCATCAGGCAATCGGGGCAGCCTTCGGCGCAAAGGTAGTCCGGGCCAAGGCCCTCATGCACGGGAAGACCTCGGCCATTGAGCACACCGGCCAGGGTGTATTTCGGGGGCTTGCCCGTCCGATGACTGTGATTCGATATCACTCCCTCGCGGTCAGCCGAGAGGGACTGCCCCAGGACCTCGTGGTCACGGGCTGGACCGATGACGGGGAAATCATGGGCCTGCAGCACCGGCGCCTGGCCGTGCATGGGGTGCAGTTTCATCCCGAATCGATTCTCAGCGAATATGGACATGCACTCCTGAAAAATTTCCTGGATCATCCGGACATTGACTAACCAACGGTAAATCATCATGGCCTTCACAATTGCTCAAGCCCTCAACCGAGTGGTGGCCCATCAGGATCTCACGCATGAAGAGATGATCGACATCATGCGCGCCATCATGTCGGGCCAGGCATCTCCTGTGCAGACTGCGGGCGTGCTGGCCGCGATGCGGGTCAAGGTGGAGACCACCACCGAGGTTGCTGCCGCCGCAACAGTGATGCGTGAATTCGCTACCCGAGTTCATGTTCAGGCGCCCCATTTGGTGGACATGTGCGGCACCGGCGGTGATGGTGCGCAGTCGTTCAATATCTCGACAACCGCCATGTTTGTGGCGGCTGCAGCCGGCGCCCAGGTGGCCAAGCATGGCGGCCGCTCGGTGTCGTCTTCCACTGGAAGTGCCGACATTCTCGAGAAGCTCGGCGCCAATATCCATCTCTCGCCCAGCAAGGTGGCCGACTGTATTCGCGGCTGCGGCATCGGATTTATGTTCGCGCCGGATTATCACCCCGCGATGAAGCACATCGCGCCCATTCGCAAAGAGCTCGGTGTGCGCACGATTTTCAATATCCTGGGCCCGCTCACCAATCCCGCGGCCGCCCCCCATCAGCTCATGGGTGTATTTCATCCGGAGCTGGTCTCAATTCAGTCGGAAGTGCTGCGAAAGCTTGGCAGCAATCATGTGCTCATCGTGCACGCCAAAAGCGGTATGGATGAAATTGCTTTGCACGGCGAGACCATGATCGGAGAGCTGCAGTTTGGCCATGTGCAGCACTACGCCATCACTGCGCAGCAATTTGGTTTCCCAAATTATTCTGTCCAAGAGTGCGATGCCGCCCTGCGGGCTTTAAGCCCCGAGGAGTCCGAGGCGAAACTGCGCGCAGCGCTCAATAATGAACTTGGGCCCGTGCGCGATATTGTGGGTTTGAATGCAGCGGGCGCGTTGCTTGCCGCCAATGTGGCAGCCGACTGGCAGTCGGCGGTTGACCTCGCGATGCGAACCATTGCCTCGGGGGCCGCGCGAGCGAAACTCGACGAGTTCATCGCCCTGTCTCAGGCCCTGTCCACCCAAACTTAGATGTCCGACAGCCTGCAGCGGATTGTCACGGTCAAGCGCCGTGAGATCGAGGCGGCCCGCCGGCAAGTCTCCGAGGCAGTATTGCAGCAACAGCTAGCAGCCCTCGCCACCGACGCCGTCCACCAACCCCGGGGGTTTTTCTCGGCCATTCAGGCCAGACACCGAGGGGGCCTGCCAGCGGTGATCAGTGAAGTGAAGCGGGCAAGTCCCAGCAAGGGAGTGATTCGAGACCCCTACGACCCTGCCGAGATTGCACGGGACTACGAACAGGGCGGTGCCTGCTGCTTGTCAGTACTCACTGACATAGAATTTTTCCAGGGGGACCCCGGGCACCTGCGGGCTGCAAGGGCCGCCTGCGGCCTGCCCGTGCTGCGCAAAGACTTCATGCTGGATCCTTATCAGGTCTTACAAGCCCGTTATTGGGGGGCTGATTGCATCTTGCTCATCGTGGCGGCTTTATCCGACGCTCAGCTCGGTGAGCTTGAGTCGGCCGCGTTTGCGCTCGGCATGGATGTCTTAATCGAGGTCCACGACCAAGACGAGCTGGAGCGCGCCCTGGCCCACGGCGATTCCGCCCTAATTGGCGTCAATAACCGCGACCTCCGCACCTTCGAGACCCGGCTGGAAACCAGTCTGGAGCTAGCCAGAGCGCTGCCTCCTGGCCGGGTTCTGGTCTCCGAGAGCGGGATTCACACCCCGGCGGATCTTGCACGCTTGACCGAAGCCGGTATCCAGACTTTTTTGATCGGGGAGGCCTTCATGCGGGCGCCCTCCCCCGGCGCGGCACTCAAAGCGCTGTTTTTTCTGTCCTGATTCGGGGGCTCTGCTCCCACCGTCAGGCGGGGCGTTTTGCACACGATGCGTGGAGCCCATTTCATGCGTTTGACATACTCGCTATGGCCAGCCATAATTCCGCTTCTTCGCTGCTTGCGAATGATGCGGTGCAAAAATTCCGGAGTGCCAGCAAGACCAAGGGCCCTCTTTTTCCCGCAAATTTCGAAAGCCAGTCGAATCGCTCTTTAACAATGAACAGCCGATAAGTGTGGGCACTAGGGCAGAAGCGCACAGCATGTTTTCGAACTCACGTGACAAAACATGGCTGAATGCTCAAAAACTTAGTGCTCACAAAAAATATACGTGTGTATTTGTCTGTCAAGAGAAATACCTCGTAATTTTTTTGAGTAAAGAAATATTGCGTCAGAAGTATTTATTTGACGCCACGAGATTGAACTGAAGAGTTTGATCCTGGCTCAGATTGAACGCTGGCGGCATGCCTTACACATGCAAGTCGAACGGCAGCACGGGAGCTTGCTCCTGGTGGCGAGTGGCGAACGGGTGAGTAATACATCGGAACGTACCCAGTAGTGGGGGATAACGCACCGAAAGGTGCGCTAATACCGCATACGACCTATGGGTGAAAGCGGGGGACCGTAAGGCCTCGCGCTATTGGAGCGGCCGATGTCTGATTAGCTAGTTGGCGGGGTAAAGGCCCACCAAGGCGACGATCAGTAGCTGGTCTGAGAGGACGATCAGCCACACTGGGACTGAGACACGGCCCAGACTCCTACGGGAGGCAGCAGTGGGGAATTTTGGACAATGGGGGCAACCCTGATCCAGCAATGCCGCGTGTGCGAAGAAGGCCTTCGGGTTGTAAAGCACTTTTGTCAGGGAAGAAATCTTTTGGGCGAATACCCCGGAAGGATGACGGTACCTGAAGAATAAGCACCGGCTAACTACGTGCCAGCAGCCGCGGTAATACGTAGGGTGCAAGCGTTAATCGGAATTACTGGGCGTAAAGCGTGCGCAGGCGGTTCGCTAAGACAGTCGTGAAATCCCCGGGCTTAACCTGGGAACTGCGATTGTGACTGGCGAGCTAGAGTACGGCAGAGGGGGGTGGAATTCCTGGTGTAGCAGTGAAATGCGTAGAGATCAGGAGGAACACCGATGGCGAAGGCAGCCCCCTGGGCTAGTACTGACGCTCATGCACGAAAGCGTGGGGAGCAAACAGGATTAGATACCCTGGTAGTCCACGCCCTAAACGATGTCAATTAGTTGTTGGTTCTTCATTGAATCAGTAACGAAGCTAACGCGTGAAATTGACCGCCTGGGGAGTACGGTCGCAAGATTAAAACTCAAAGGAATTGACGGGGACCCGCACAAGCGGTGGATGATGTGGATTAATTCGATGCAACGCGAAAAACCTTACCTACCCTTGACATGGTCGGAATCCTGCAGAGATGCGGGAGTGCTCGAAAGAGAACCGGCACACAGGTGCTGCATGGCTGTCGTCAGCTCGTGTCGTGAGATGTTGGGTTAAGTCCCGCAACGAGCGCAACCCTTGTCATTAGTTGCTACGAAAGGGCACTCTAATGAGACTGCCGGTGACAAACCGGAGGAAGGTGGGGATGACGTCAAGTCCTCATGGCCCTTATGGGTAGGGCTTCACACGTCATACAATGGTCGGTACAGAGGGTCGCCAACCCGCGAGGGGGAGCCAATCCTTCAAAACCGATCGTAGTCCGGATTGCAATCTGCAACTCGATTGCATGAAGTCGGAATCGCTAGTAATCGCGGATCAGCATGTCGCGGTGAATACGTTCCCGGGTCTTGTACACACCGCCCGTCACACCATGGGAGCGGGTTTTACCAGAAGTAGCTAGCCTAACCGCAAGGAGGGCGGTTACCACGGTAGGATTCGTGACTGGGGTGAAGTCGTAACAAGGTAGCCGTATCGGAAGGTGCGGCTGGATCACCTCCTTTCTAGAGAAGCGCTCGCGCTTTAGTGTCCACGCTTATCGGCTGCAACCATATGGGTCTGTAGCTCAGTCGGTTAGAGCACCGTCTTGATAAGGCGGGGGTCGTTGGTTCGAATCCAACCAGACCCACCACCGACTAAAGTTTCGGGGGTGTAGCTCAGCTGGGAGAGCACCTGCTTTGCAAGCAGGGGGTCATCGGTTCGATCCCGTTCACCTCCACCAGAAACAAATATGTGTTGGCTGTTCATGAAAAAGTTTTTGTTGGGCGCTTCGCTTTTGCGGGGCGAACAGCAATCGCTCTTTAACAATCTAATCTTTAACGCGTAATCCTGTGATGAGCAGGATTACGAGTTGTGATTGCTTTAATCACACAAGTTGTTCTCAAGCAAATGCGTGAAGAAATTCAGCATGTCGGCTTTAAAAAGTAGTAAACCTATAACGTCGCCAACGTTATAGGGTCAAGTGAATAAGTGCATATCGTGGATGCCTTGGCGATTACAGGCGATGAAGGACGTTGTAGACTGCGAAAAGCTTCGGGGAGCCGTCAAACAGGCTTTGATCCGGAGATGTCCGAATGGGGAAACCCACCCGCAAGGGTATCCCACGCTGAATACATAGGCGTGTGGAGGCGAACCTGGTGAACTGAAACATCTAAGTAGCCAGAGGAAAAGAAATCAACCGAGATTCCGAAAGTAGTGGCGAGCGAAATCGGACAAGCCGTCGAGTTTTAGCAGCTTTGTTATCAGAACGGTCTGGAAAGGCCGGCCATAGTGGGTGATAGCCCCGTATGAAAAAACATCGTTGTGGAACTAGGCTCGACATAAGTAGGGCGGGACACGTGTAATCCTGTCTGAAGATGGGGGGACCATCCTCCAAGGCTAAATACTCGTAATCGACCGATAGCGAACTAGTACCGTGAGGGAAAGGCGAAAAGAACCCCGGGAGGGGAGTGAAATAGATCCTGAAACGATATGCATACAAACAGTCGGAGCCCGCAAGGGTGACGGCGTACCTTTTGTATAATGGGTCAGCGACTTACGTTCAGTAGCAAGGTTAACCAATAGGGAAGCCGCAGGGAAACCGAGTCCGAATAGGGCGACTAGTTGCTGGGCGTAGACCCGAAACCGGATGATCTATCCATGGCCAGGATGAAGGTGCGGTAACACGCACTGGAGGTCCGAACCCACTAGTGTTGCAAAACTAGGGGATGAGCTGTGGATAGGGGTGAAAGGCTAAACAAATCCGGAAATAGCTGGTTCTCTCCGAAAACTATTTAGGTAGTGCCTCGTGTATTGCTCCGGGGGGTAGAGCACTGTTATGGTTGTGGGGGTCATTGCGACTTACTGCGCCATTGCAAACTCCGAATACCCGGAAGTATGAGCACGGGAGACAGAGCACTGGGTGCTAACGTCCAGACTCAAGAGGGAAACAACCCAGACCGCCAGCTAAGGTCCCCAATATTGACTAAGTGGGAAACGAAGTGGGAAGGCATAGACAGTCAGGAGGTTGGCTTAGAAGCAGCCACCCTTTAAAGAAAGCGTAATAGCTCACTGATCGAGTCGTCCTGCGCGGAAGATGTAACGGGGCTAAGTCAATAACCGAAGCTGCGGATCTCGTAAGAGATGGTAGGAGAGCGTTCTGTACGCCTGTGAAGGTGAGTCGTAAGGCTTGCTGGAGGTATCAGAAGTGCGAATGCTGACATGAGTAGCGTTAAAAGCAGTGAAAAACTGCTTCGCCGAAAGCGCAAGGTTTCCTACGCAACGTTAATCGACGTAGGGTGAGTCGGCTCCTAAGGTGAGGGCGAAAGCCGTAATCGATGGGAAACAGGTGAATATTCCTGTACCGCCGTTCAATGCGATGGGGGGACGAAGAAGGTTAACTCAGCCGGGTGTTGGATGTCCCGGTTTAAGCGTGTAGTCGTGCCTGGTAGGCAAATCCGCCGGGCTTAGATGAGGCGTGATGACGAGTGGCTTCGGCCACGAAGTGAGCGATACCCTGCTTCCAAGAAAAGCCTCTAAGCTTCAGTTGAATGGTGACCGTACCGCAAACCGACACTGGTGCGCGTGCTGAATATGCTCAGGCGCTTGAGAGAACTCAGGAGAAGGAACTCGGCAAATTGATACCGTAACTTCGGGAGAAGGTATGCCCCTAGTAGGTGAAGGAGTACATCCGGAGCCAAATGGGGTCTCAGAGAATCGGTGGCTGCGACTGTTTACCAAAAACACAGCACTCTGCAAACACGTAAGTGGACGTATAGGGTGTGACGCCTGCCCGGTGCCGGAAGGTTAAGTGATGGGGTGCAAGCTCTTGATCGAAGCCCCGGTAAACGGCGGCCGTAACTATAACGGTCCTAAGGTAGCGAAATTCCTT
>Ga0194113_10008622_pt1 | contig 12510 bp, 8 predicted proteins | sample TA2MahC200mmetaG_FD_146193 | JGI IMG/M metagenome (GOLD analysis project Ga0194113, IMG submission 146193) | Freshwater microbial communities from Lake Tanganyika, Tanzania - TA2015017 Mahale Deep Cast 200m | ecosystem: Environmental > Aquatic > Freshwater > Lake | place: Tanzania: Lake...
TCCCCGGCACGGGGGGTACTCTGGGCTTTCACCCTGGGCATGCTGCCCCTGGCTAAGGAAAGCGCTCGCATACACTGGGTAGCTTACCTCCGCGGCATAGTCTTCCACATCGGTATTTTCGTCGGCGCCGCTTACCTGGTGGCTACCCCCTGGCTAGCACAAATACCTGAACCGCTGCGCCTCTGGCTAGCAGCCCTGTTCGCAGTAGGCGCTATCCTGGGACTGGCCGGCTTTGGCATCCGGCTAGCCGAACCCACCATGCGACTCCTCAGCACCCCTGACGACTATTTCGCCCTGGCATTGACCACGTTATTTATGGCCTCTGCTGCCATATCCGCCTATGCTACAGACTACCTACCCGCCTTCTGGGCTATCTCGGGCATAACCATGGCTTACGCCCCCTTCGGCAAGCTCAGGCACTTTATCTATTTCTTCTACGTTCGCATTTTCCTGGGCTTGGTCTTTGGCCGACGTGCCGTGCTGGAGTAATCAGATGACAACGACCACAATATCTGAAAAAGACAAGATGACTCTGGCCAGGGAGATGCTGGGGAAGCTGGTTGACCGCAGGGTGCTGGCAGCGCTGGAAGTATGCGTCCGCTGCGGCATCTGCACCGAGAGCTGTCACTACTACCGGTCTAATCCCAAGACAGAGCACACGCCCTATTACCGCGCCGAGCAGGTGCGTCGTGTCTACCGCCAGTTCATGGACCCGGTCGGCCGTGCTTTTCCGCGCTGGTTTGGCGCCAAGCCCACCGCAGATGAGACGCTGTCTAAATTGGCAGAGACCGCTTTCGCCACCTGCACGCTGTGCCACCGCTGTACCTTCGAATGTCCTTTTGGCGTGGAGACCGCCGAGATAATGCGCGTCATGAGGTCGGTGGCTACCGCTACTGGCTACGGGCCGGAGATGCTCATTGAAATAGCCGGCGCCGCTATAGCCAAGGAAGAGAACGCCGACCTGTTTCGCGACATCTTCCTGGACCAGGTGAAAGAGCTGGAGAAGGAAGTGCAGGATGCACTGGGCAGCTCCAAGGCCAGGATACCAGTGGAGCAGAAAGGAGCACGCTTGCTCTACGTGCCCCTGGCTGGAGCACATACCATCGTCCCCCAGGCTATCATCTTCAACGCAGCCAAAGAATCATGGACATTGAGCATGTTTGACACGGCCAACTACGCCGTCTTCCTGGGAGATGCTGCCAGGTCCAAACGCATTGCCCAGCGCATAATCAAAGAAGCCGAGACGCTCAAAGTCAAGGAGATGATTATCACCGAATGCGGCCACGGCTACACCGCCATGCGCTGGGAAGTCCCCAAGTGGTTCGGCAAACCACTATCATTCGGGTTACGCAATATCATCGAAGTACTGGACGAGTATATCCGAGACGGTGTCATACACGTTAACCCCACCACCAATGGAGAGCCGGTCACCTATCATGACTCCTGCAACCTGGGGCGCAAGGGAGGCTTATTAGAAGAACCGCGTCGCGTGATACGGGCTGTGGTCGGAGATTTCCGCGAGATGACGCCGAATCGGCTGCACAGCTATTGCTGCGGCGCTGGCAGTGGGTTAGTGGCCACCCCCGAATGGACAGACATTCGCCTGGAGGCTGGGAAGCTGAAAGCGGAGCAGATTCGCCAGACGGGAGCCAGGATAGTGGTCACCTCCTGCGATAACTGCCGCCACCAGTGCGGTGAGCTAAGCGAGCACTACAACTTGGGCACCACAGTGACCAGCATCTCAGAGCTGACCGCCAAAGCCCTGGTCTAACCTGCCCAATTTCCTGCCGCCACTGTCGTCGCTAACCCCGATATAATCGTGACTCCCTCAAGAATGACAGCGGGAGGGAGACTGCCACGCCCCGATTGCATCGGGGCTCGCAGTGACAAGGCAGGATGAGAGCTGAACCAGTTCAAAGTGCCTGCATCGCCCACGTAGCATTTGCCGCTACAAGGGATATCCTTCGTCAGCCTGGATTCGAAGTCTCCCTAGCTGCGTGCTCCCCAGCGATGCGCCCGAAGGCAAAGCACTCAGCGAGGTTGCCACCTCCCATGGGATAGAGCTGACCATAAACAGAACCAAGCTCTCCCGCGGCATAGAGCCTGGGAATGGGATTGCCATAGGCATCCAGGACCTGAGCTTTTTGGTTGCGCCGGGGGCCTCCCTGGGTATTAGCGCTCCCAGGCCACAGCTTAATAGCAAAGAAAGGCGGCTCCCGCAGTGGGATTAGCGCCTGCGAAGGACGTCCAAATTCCGGGTCGTGCTTGTGCTCACAGCAGCTATTGTAGTTTTGGACAGTTTCTCTCAGTACCGCAACTTCCATCCCTAGCTTGCCGGCCATCTCTTCCACTGTCTCGGCACGGGCAATCCAGCCCTTCCTTATCTCCTCTGAGTTATCCTCGCTCCACCGATACATCCTGTGCAGCATTGGGCCATAGAACATCAGCGGTAGGGGGCCTGCTTCGATTCGCCGGCGGTCGAAAATCCAGTAGCTGGGCACACGTGGATATTCCAGACGGCGACTGTCGTAAAGAGCTAACTCGTAGTAAAGTGTATGGCGCTTGAACTGCTCATTTGTATACCGTTTACCATGCCTGTCCACAATTATATAACCGCAGTAACTGTTGCCAGTTGCCTCTGCAATCAGGAACTGCAGATAGCCCTTGGTTCCCTTGAAGTTAGGCCCCAGAGCTATTGGAAAATCAGGGGGCTTGAGGACAAAGCAAGCCGAGCAGCAGTTCATATGCCAAAGCGAAGCCCCTACTTCCTGGGCCATCCTTATGCCGTCGCCTGTATTTGAGGTCGAACCAGCAAAATAGGTTGGATAGACCTTGAGATAATTGAGCTTCATCTCCTCATCATATTCGAAGCCGCCAGAACACAAGACCGCAGCCTTCGAGGCTCTTACGTTTGTCTCCTTGTCCTGACATCGGGCAGCAACGCCCAGGACTTCCCTTCTCTCGTTGGTAAGCAGCCTCTCCGCCCTGGTGTGGTACATAATCGGAATGCCCCGTGTTGCCACCTGCTTCTTTAGGAATCTCATCAACCCATGCCCTAAACCCCTGAAACTATAGAGGTCTATGCCTTCGCGTCCCGGCAAATCATGTTCGCCGATGCCGTTTGCCATCAGCCTTATCCTGGCTCCTTGTCTCTCCAACCATTCCTTGTTCTGCGATAGGTGCTCTGCCCAGGCATGAATTGTCTCTTTATCAGTCCAATACAGCTCTGGATTCACTCTGCAAAGGTTCTCCATGTAAGTCCGGGCAGCAGCGACATCGCTGACAGATAAAAACATGCCTACTGACATGTTGCTATTGGAGAAATGGCTGTCGGCGGGCTGCTTTTCCAGAAGCACCACGCCGGCACCGTTGTCATGGGCAGCAATAGCGGCTGCCGCACCAGATGCCCCAAACCCCACCACCACCACGTCTGCGATACTATGCCAAAGTGTCTTGTCCGTTATTACCAATCGCACCCCCTTGCTCTTAGCCAAACAGCATAAGACGGATCACTTCAACCTAGCGTAATTTTGATCACCGTTGACACGCCGTGCCTAATCCTCCTGTTTTTGCCGTTCCACTTCTTTTTCCAGGACACGGATAGCGGCATCGCCAGCGGTCTTCTGGAGACGGGCAATCAGTTCCAACGCATGTCTTTGCTCCTCCTCCCTCATCCTGGCTATCTGGTCATCGGAGTACTTGAGCAGCCCCTTAAGTATCTCGTCGTTATGCTGTCCCATGGTCGGGGGGGCGGTGTATTTATCCTCCTCGATGCCCTCCATTTTCATAGGATTTCCCACCAGTCTCACCTCGCCACCCAAAGGATGCGGCAAGTTGAGTATCATGTTTCGAGCTTTGACCTGCGGGTCAATCACCACCTTGTCAATGGTATTGATTGGCCCGGCCATGATGTCCTCAACATGGAACAGCTCTAGCCAATCCTCTGCAGGTGCCTTGGCCAGGTACTCTTCGATAATCTGGTTGAACTCCTGGCGATGCTTCAACCTATCCTCGCCCTTCATAAACCGGGGGTCTTCGATCATCCACTCTGCGCCTATGACCTTGGCCAACCTCGGCCAGGATGGGCCAATGGCTACGTATCCCTCCTTGCACTTATAGACTCCATAAGGCAGCAGCGCCAGGTGCCCCGAACCCATGGGGCCAGGCACGATTCCGGAACACAGATAATAGGCAAACTCGTAGGCCATGGATGACATCATGGAACCAAGCATCTCCACATCGATTCTTTTCCCCTCCCCTGTCCGCTCTCGCTGCGCTAGGGCGGAGATGACGGCTACCACTCCGAACAGCCCGCCGATTATGTCGGCAGCCGGAAAGCCGGGTTTTACGGGAGGACGGCCTGGTTCTCCCGTCGTGCTCAGTGTTCCAGCCATGCCCTGCACCACCATATCCACGGAGGCGCGATTGACGTATGGCCCGGTTGCCCCATACCCGCTGATAGAGCAGCAGATAATCTTCGGATTGTATTTCTTTACAGAATCATAGTCTGCGCCCAGCCTTTCCATTACACCGGGGCGGAAGTTGTCCCATACCACATCGGCTATCTTGACAAGCTCATAGAAAGCCGCCCTGCCGGTATCTGTGGCCAGGTCCAGAGTTAGCCCTTTCTTGTTGCGGTTGAACGCCATGTAATAGAAAGACTGGCCTTTGTGACCGGGACCAGGGGCGAAGCGACTGAGGTCTCCGCCGGGTGACTCAATCTTGATAACCTCGGCCCCCAGGTCCCCCAGCAGCATGGAGCCGTATGGTCCGGCTATGGCACGTGATAAGTCCAGTATTCTGTATCCGCTCAAAGGTCCTGCCATTTTAGCCTCCTTACTACTTGCGCTTTATGTTCTTTCGGATGTATTCAGCCACTTCACCCACCATAGTCCCGGGGCCGAATATTTCCTCTATTCCCTTTTCCTTGAGGAAGGGGATATCCTCCGGGGGCACAATCCCGCCTCCGATAACCAGCACATCATCTACTCCCTTTTCCTTCAGCAATTCCACCACCCTGGGGAAAAGATACTTGTGAGCACCCGATAAGCAGCTCAGGCCGATGGCGTCCACATCCTCCTGGATGGCCGTCTGCACGATTTTCTCAGGGGTCTGGCGCAAACCGGTGTATATGGTCTCCATGCCTTCGTTTCGCAAGCCAAGTGTCAGCACCTTGGCACCGCGGTCATGGCCGTCCAGGCCGGTTTTGGCTACTAGAACTCTTATGGTCTTCTCTTTGCTCTTGTTCATCTATTTTCTCCTAAAGCGTTGCCGGCTGATATTCCCCGAAGACATCTCGGAGAACATCGCACATCTCCTGCTCGCTGACATAGGCTTTGGCGCATTCTATGAAGTGCGGGATGAGGTTCTCATCTTCTTTCTGCGCCTTGACCCTCAATTCCTTCAGCAACTGAGACACAGCACGGTTGTCCCGATTCTTCTTTAAGTCGGCGAGCCTCTTAATCTGCTTTTCCTCTGCCTGCTCCCGCTTCACCGGGTCGTAGGGATGCGGTACCAGGTGGCTTGTCTGCACTTCTAATTCGTTCTCGCCCACAAAACAGTTGACTCCTACCACCAGGTCTTCAGCAGTCTCTATCCGCCTCTGTCGTTCGAAGGCGCTCTTGGCTATTTCGCGTTGCATGTAGCCACTCTCTATGGCAGCTACAACTCCACCCATAGACTCGATTTTTTGCAGCTCTTTCCATGCCGCCTCCTCGATTTCATCGGTGAGATGTTCCACATAGTAGGAACCGGCAAGGGGATCCAACACCTTATTCAATTTAGCTTCATAGTACAGTATTTTGAAGGCGTCTTCAGATAGCTGCGACGCCTCCAGGCTCCAACCCAACCCCAGCGGTTCGTCGAAGGGGGGCATGGGGATGGGGAGTCCACCAGAAAGGGCTGAAGCGATGGCCCCCACCACCGAGCGGGTGAGGTTATTAAGAGGACGCTGGACGGTGCAATTCTCATATCCCATGTGAGCGCCCGCAGGCTGTCGTAGCAGTATACTCCTTTCATTCCTGGCACCGAACTTCTCCTTCACTACCTTTGCCCACATCCTTCGAGCCGCCCTCTGGAAGGCTATCTCCTTGAAAAACTCCATACTGCCGCCAAAGGCATTGACTGAGAACCTGGGGGCGAAAGAATCAACATCCAGGCCAGCATTAACTCCCTCCTGCAAGTAGGCGCACAGTATGGCCATACTGAAGGCCAGGTCTTGCTCTCTGGTGGCTCCTGCGCCCCTGATGTGATAACCGCCTACACTGGTGATATTTACATGCGGGCAGTGCCTGGTGAAGAACACCAGGCTGTCACGGAACATCCTCATCGAGTGCCTGGGTGGGAAAATATACGTACCGCGAGCAATAAACTCCTTGAGAATGTCATTCTGAGGGGTTGCCCTCAGCTTGTCCAGTGGTATCCCCCTCTTCTCGGCCAGGGCAAAGTACATCGCTATGAGGATATTGCAGGGACCATTGATGGTGAAATTGGAGGCGATTCTATCAAGCTCCAACTCCCCCTGGAAAGGCTCATAGATGACCTCAAAGTCCTTCAAGGTATCTACGGCGACGCCGGTTTTGCCTACCTCACCGCGGACCAGTGGATTATCTGAATCGTAGCCACACTGAGTTGGCAAATCAAATGCCAGATTGGGCCCACGTCTTTGGCCCCGCCTTTGCATCTCGATGTAGTAGTCCCTGGTATCTTCCGAAGTCCCATAACCTGAATAAGTCGCTGCCCTTACCTGCCCAGAAGCGGCAGGCAATCCCCTTCTCGGCGCCGGCAAGGCTGGCGATGTAGGGTAAGTGCCAGCAGTAAAAGGATACTCGCCGGGGAACCCAACCTGGCTCGGGAAATCGAAATCCTCGATGTCAGCGGGAGAATAAAACTCAGTCGGAGACTCCTTGAGCCAGAACCTTTCCAAGGCTGGCTTCAACACCTTCTCTTCCCATTCCTTTTTTCGCTGCTTTATTTTTTCGATGTCAGCACTCATGGCTACACCTCCTTCATTTTTCACAGTTCATGCTACCCGTTCACCTTCATTCATAAGTAGTGGCACACGGCAGAAGCTCTACGGGAACACCGGTAGCCCTCTCGATGTCCAGGTAAACGCGGCCCGTCAGGTCCCGTCCCCACCCACTCAAATTGAAAGGCGATGATGGGATGACCACCAGGTCCGGTTTGAACCCCTTGCGTGCCACATAATCTTGAATGTGGTCGATGAAGTCCTGGACTACCAGCAGGTCTCCCATGAAGATGCTGCCGCCGAAGAAACGATTCTGCGGGACCTCGATGTCTATTCTTGATGCGCCGTTTGTGAACAGATGGGTTTCAGCAAGACATTGCTCAAAGGAAGGCTTCACCAGCTCTGAAGAGAGAAAGAGGACTCGCCTTGCTCCACGGGCTTCAATAACCTGCTTCAAATCCTCCAGGTAGCTCACCCTGAATCCGGCTCCCATGAAGACCATGCCGAAATAGGCATCGAAGTCGGGCGAGTAAGGATAGGAATGCCTGGTCGAGTCCAGCTTTATCTGAAGTGTGCTTGTGCCCCGCTGTACCTTGAGGTCAAGCTTATTTGCCTGACTTTGTCGCAGAACGGAAAGGAGGTCACGAGCTTGTGGTCTGCTACGAACTGGCAGCCCGCTCACCTCCAAAATTGTGTCGCCCTTCCTCAAGCCATCGAGGTAAGCAGGAGAGTTCTTTACCACTCCAATTATTTGAGGCAAGTTCTTGCGCTTGTGGTAGATATTTTCCTCGTACAAAGTGGGCATGGCTATGATGGGGCAATCGTATTTATCCCGAAGCTCCCTGACCTGCTCTATGGCTGCTTCCCAAACCTGGCGAAAATCGAGTCCAGGGGTAGGCGAGAAGCATCCAGTACATCCAGGGAGATTAACCTGTATCAAATGTGCTTCCTGGCTTGCGGCATAGGCAATCGTAGTCGAGAGGTCATCCAGCATCTCGCTCAGCGTGCCCAGTGGCCAGGGGACGATGACAGCAGCATAGGGGATAAGATGCTCCCTGAGCAACGGCAGGGCATTGATTGCCGTTTGAGGATGGGGGTCTTTCATCAGCCTTTGGCGCCGTAACGGTGAAGAGCTATTCAGCGAGAAATACAGATAGATAGGCTTCAGTTCAGCCAGCTCGGCAACCATTTCTGGCGTGAGATTGTTTCCATTAGTGGTAATTCTGAACGGCCTTGAGGTCTTAGCCCTGAGCTTGCGGAGCATGGCCAGAAAAAATGGGTGGGCGGTTACCTCGTAGACGGTACCCAGGCTGGGAAACAAGGCCAGGCCGCTTTCCGGCGAAAAATACTCTATTCTCGTCTTTATCTCTTCAAAATCCTCTCCTGCCGCCCGGCTCACGTTGTCCCTGGCAGCTACCAATGGTGGATTACCCTTATTGCAGCAAAAGACGCAATCACAGCTACAGCGTCCGCCGGCATAATCGATAACCTCGCCCGGGCTGCCGGTGCTGGGAACGGTCCAGTCATGAAGGTCCTTCAGCATGAAACCATCGACCTTGACCGGTTTTCCCTGATACTCGAATTCCACCAGGTCCAGGACTGACTCTATCAATTCGGCGAGCAGGCCTATTCTAGGTTCGTACAAAGAGGCGTTGGCCACGCTCTGAAAAACGGGGCCATCGCCCTTGTCTGGTTCCAGATGCTGATTTCCTTTTGGTTTACCTGAAGCCGAGAAGGCTGAAGGCTTGTCCAGGTTGCGGAACAGGGGATAACTTTGCTCCCTGTCCATCAGCCACCTGAAACCATCGACTTTGACATCCTCGCCAGAGCTTTGGGGGACAACCACGTTGAGGAGGCTCTCTAGAACTGCCCTTCCCAGCTCAGCAAGACGATGGTGGAAGACAGGCGCCCTGGTCGATTCCGAGTCGAGCCGATAATGGAAGGCGTAGTCCTGGTGTGCTTCATCTGCCTTTGAATTCCGGTTTACGCTTTTCAATGAATGCCTTAACACCTTCCTGCACATCTTCGGTTATCCAAGAACGCTCCATTATGACCTTTAATTCGCCTTCTTCTTCCGGGCTCAGACGGCTGTAAAGCAGCTTGTTAATGATGGACTTCATGCCTGCCAGTGCTAAAGGCGCATTCTCGGCGACCTCCTGAGCCAGCGAATAAGCGGTAGAGACAAGTTGGTCTTCAGGCACGGCATAATGAACCAGCCCCATTTCCTTTGCTCTCTGGGCTGTGAAGAACTTGCCGGTGAAAAACAGCTCTTTGGTATAGGCTATTCCGATAAGCCTGGTGAACCTTTCTATGGATTTGGGGAAGTACACCAGCCCCAGTTTAACCGGGTTAATGCCTATTTTAGCCGAATCGGCGATCACCCTGAAATCGCAAGCTGCTGCCAGGTCACACCCCGCCCCCACCGCATAGCCATAAATCATGGCGATGACAGGGCAGGGACAATTCAGCACGCTGTCTATGGTCATCTGAACAATGTTGCCACCATCCTGCTCGCCGACCACTGCTTCCAGGTCTGCCCCGGCACAAAAAGCCTTCTCACCAGCACCACGGAGGACTATCGCCCTGGTATCACCGCCAGGCTTTATGCCGTTGAATGTCTCAATCAGAGCGCGTCCCAGCTCCGGGCTCAGTGCGTTTCGTCTCTCAGGTCGGTTCAGAGAGACAGTGCAAATATAATCCTTCTTCTCTACTATAAGTATATCGCCCATGTCCTCACCTCAAGATTCATCACAATGATGAATAGGATAACGTCAGCAAAAGATTGCGAAGCATGGTCATCACCTCACCACAAGGTTAGGAAGCCAGGTGCTCAACTGCGGGAAGAAATAGACGATGAGCATGCCTACCAACATGATTGCGAAAAATGGAATCATGCCCCTGACCACATCGCTAATGGATGCCCCGGAAATGCCCTTCACCACATAAAGGTTCATCCCTACTGGAGGGGTTATCAGGGCCATCTCCATGTTCAGGGTTACCAGCACCGCAAACCAGATTCCATCGAATCCCAGGGAGATAATCAGCGGGTAAACTATGGGCAGGGTAATCAACATCACAGAAATGACTTCAAGGAACATGCCCAGGATGATGTAAATGAGCATCAGAAGCCATATCACTGCCCAGCCTGGGATGTTCATGGCTGAAATTGCCTGGACAACCGTGTTGGGAACCTGGAGCAGTGTTATAAACAAACCCATGACCAGAGCGCCAAAGAATATAGCCAGGATCATTCCTCCGCTGGCTGCGCTTTGCCGTAATACCTCTGGCAACTGGCGAAGCGTTATCTTTCTTCGAGCCAGTGCCATAACGAACGCATAAAGCGCCACCACTGCTCCAGCCTCCAGAACGGTGAACAATCCGCTGTAAATCCCGAAGAGGATTATCGCCGGCGCCAGCAATCCCCATATGGCCGTCTTGAAGGCGCCGAACCTCTCCTTCCAGGAATAGGGCTGTATCTTGGTATAGGCGCCGGTTCGGCTGCAGGACACAACTGAGTAGAGGATGAACAGTGCCATAACTACAATGCCCGGGATGAAACCGGCGATAAATAGCTTACCCAGAGATTCCTCGGTCAACGCCGAGTATATAATCATGGTGCCACTGGGTGGAATCATAATTCCCAGCGTTCCTCCAGCCGCCACCAGCCCGTAAGAAAATCGCTTATCATAGCCACGCGCTGCCAGCGCCGGAAGCGCCACCAGCCCGATGGTGATGGCTACAACGACGCTGGATACGGAGATAGCAGCGAACACTGCGCAGGCAACCACAGTGGCTATTGCCAGGCCGCCGGGAAGATGTCCAAACCACTTGTCACACAGGTCATAAAGCTCACCTCCGACACCACTGCTCTGGAGTAGCTGGCCGGCGATGATGAACAGAGGCAGGCAGGCCAGGGCGAAGTTGTAGAGAGCGCCATAGCTCACATTGGCAATTGCGGTCAGCGCACTGAACCCGCCGTATAGGGTAAACATGCCTGTTATCCCAACCAGTGCCAGGGCAACGAAGATGGGCAGCCCACTGCAGAGCAGCACCAGCATCAGCACTACTAGCCCGGCAATGGGAGATACATAATATAGCCAGACGGCTACTCCCATAACGACCAGGAAAGAACAGACCAGGAGAACAGGATTGTCGCCCAGTCCTCCTCCTTTCACCACTGGCTGGATTCTCAAGGTGTTGCATTTGACTACCAGGTCCTTTATCAACTGCAGGCCGAGAAGGGTGCCGCCAAGCAACAATGCCAGCTTGGGTACCCACATCGGAGCCACAAAGGTGCCGATGGTTGTCTCACCCGACAGGGCAGCTTTCATGAAAAAGCCATATCCGTAGTAGGTGAAGATGCCAACGAAGAGCAAGGTGATAATAAGGGTCATGGTATCCCAGACGGTTCGGGTTCGAGGTGAAAGGCGGTTCACCAGGATATCCACGTGAAGGTGCCGTCCTTCCCTCTGGACACAGGCCATGGAAATGAAGCCGAACCAGATAAGGATGAATATGGTTACTTCCAGAGTCCAGATAGTGGGACTGTTGAATACACGTCGGGCAACTATCTCGTAGCAGGTGATGATTGCCGCTATCAGCATGATGAGGCCGGCGAAGGTTCCACTAGCCCGCGACAGGAAGTCAATCCCCTTGCCCAAGGCACGCGCTAATCCCGTCATAAAAACACTCCTGTTGTTTCCGTGCAGAATTCAGCTATTTCAACTCAGCCAGCAACCGCTTGCCATGTTTTTCACAGGCGTCCTTCCAGCTTGCCTTAGCCTCCCGGCTGGCATCTATCGTTGTCAATATCTGGGCAGCAAGCTCTTTTCCCAGGTCTTCCTCCAGCATCTCGGTGAGTGGAGTGCGAGCCAGGTCATGGAGCCGCTTAACCTCTGCGGCAGGAAAGTCAAAGACTTCCACCCCCGCAGCTTTCAGCGCCTCACGAGCCCTGCTCTCGTCTGCCATAGCCCGTTCAATGGAATACACCTCTGCTATGAGGGCAGCTTCCGCTATGGCCTTCCTTTGCGCCGGGGTCAGCTTGTTCCAGAAGGTGAGGTTAGCCGCCATATTAAAATTGGCGGAACCCGTGTAATAATACTGGACATATTTGGCCGACTCGTACCACTTCCTCTCATAGAAACTGGTAAGGCCACTAAACACGCCCTCTATAGTGCCGCGCTGAAGGGCCATGTAAATATCGCTGGAGCTAATCATCGCCGGGGCAGCACCTAAGGCCTGCAATAGGATACTGACCGACTTACCCAGCGACCGTATCTTCTTCCCCTTGTAGTCCTCCAGCTTATAAACAGGCTTGTTAGTCAAAGTGCAGAGGTTGATGGAATACCCCATACAGGTAAGCAGCTTGGTATTTGCCTTTTCTTCGAAGGCTGGGGCAATCACCCAATCCATAAAGCCGCCGTCGGGCCCGGCATCATAGGCAGCCCGAAAATAATGGTCCTGGTCTTTGTAGAAGCCGGGTAGCAGGCCACCGAATATCTCAGGCACCTTGCCGGCGAACATCATAGCCTGGATTTGGGCCA
>Ga0194113_10008629_pt1 | contig 12501 bp, 18 predicted proteins | sample TA2MahC200mmetaG_FD_146193 | JGI IMG/M metagenome (GOLD analysis project Ga0194113, IMG submission 146193) | Freshwater microbial communities from Lake Tanganyika, Tanzania - TA2015017 Mahale Deep Cast 200m | ecosystem: Environmental > Aquatic > Freshwater > Lake | place: Tanzania: Lake...
GCGGTCGATGGCAAGAGCGTCTGGGCGGTCAGTGGACACTCGGCCCTGGCGCTGGCGATTGACCCGACCACGTACACGGTGCGCGGCGTGGTTCCGACCGGCCGCGACCCGGCCCACGTCATCCTGACGCCCAACGGCCAGACAGCCTATGTCACCAACGGCAGCGAAGACACGGTCACGGTGATAGACACGAACGCTATGACGGTCACGGCGACGATTCCGGTCGGCAAGTTCCCCCACGGCCTGCGTCCCAGTCCGGATGGCAGGTGGGTTTACGTTGCCAACGTCAACGACAATACCCTCAGCGTGATCGAGACCGCGACCAACCGCAAGGTCGCTGACATCGCAGTCGGCCAGAAGCCGGTGCAGGTCGGCTTTGCGCCGGATGGCAAGTTCGTTTACGCCTCGCTCAATGGCGAGAACGCCGTGGTCAAGGTGGATGTGAGCACGCGGCAGCCCGTCGGCAAAGTGCAGGTCGGCACCGGCCCGATCCAGGTCTACGTGACGCCGGACGGCAAGTACCTGCTGGCGGCGAACCAGGGTACGAAGGACAAACCGGGTACCACCGTGTCCGTGGTTGATACGGCCAGGTTCACCGTCCTGGGCACGGTCGAGACGGGCCGGGGCGCGCACGGCGTCGTGATCGAGCCGTCGAGCCGCTATGCGTACATCACCAACCTGTATGGGAACGACATTGCAGTGTTGGACATAGCAGCTCGCAAGATCGTCGCCCGGACGCCGACCGGCGCAGCACCAAACGGCATCAGCTTCCTGCCCCTGGCGCCTGCTCCGGCCGTATCGCCGCAGATCGAGCTGAAGCTGCCGGCGATGGAGCAGAACATGGGGCATGGTCACGGCGGGTGAATCAGATAGGGGGGAGGAAGCGTGGCTGCATTCCTGTTGAGCCTGCGTGAGGGGCTGGAAGCTGCGCTGATCGTCGGCATCCTCTTGGGTGCGCTGCGACGTCTGGGGCGGGGCGAGCTGGGCCGGTTCGTCTGGTCCGGCGTAACGGCTGCTGCCCTGCTGAGCGCGGCGGTCGCCGGTGGATTGGTCGCCACGGGGATCGAGATGGAGAGGCGCGCGGAGCAGCTCTTCGAGGGGGTGATGCTCCTTCTGGCGGCCGCGTTTCTCACCGGCATGATCTTCTGGATGCAGCGCCAGGGTGCAGCCTGGCGCAAGGCGCTCGCCGTCGAGGTGCAGCAGGCCGCCAGCACGGGGGGCTGGGCGCTCTTCGCCGTCGCCTTCCTGGCTGTGGTGCGCGAGGGGATCGAGCTGGCGCTGTTGTTGGTCGCCACCGCCTTGCAGGGTTCCTTCGCCGCCATCGGTCTGGGCGTGACGCTGGGCCTCGGCGTCGCCATCGGGTGCGGCGGGTTGCTCTACCGGGGTGTGCTGCGCCTGAATCTGGCTGTCTCCTTTCGCATCACCAATGTCCTGCTGCTGCTCTTTGCGGCGGGCATGGTCGGGCTGGCGGTGCACGAGTTGATCGAGGCGGGACTGCTGCCGGCCATCGTAGAGCCGCTCTGGAACATCAACCCGATCCTGAGCGATCAGTCGGCGGCCGGCGCATTATTGAGGAGCCTGTTCGGTTACAGCGGCGCCCCGACGCTGACCGAGGCGCTGGCCTACATGGCGTACCTGGGCGCGATCGGCTGGGCGCTGTGGCGCAGGCAAACGTCAGGACAGGTCGCTACAGCCAGCGCGTAACCGCGGCAACCTGATGGAAGTCAGTCGGTGAGCAAACAACGAGCGACTTTGAGTGACGCATGACAGCTATCTCTCCGACGGCGTCGGTCTCCACCCTGGCAGGCAGGATAGACCGGTTTGTCGAAGGTCTGCTCCGACACTGGCTGCTTTTCGTCGGTTTGGCCCTGGGCATCTGGACGATCCCGCCCTGGCTGGCGCCGGTTTTGATGCACCTGGGCTGGTACCAGCCGGCCTGGTGGATCTACCTCATCTACAGCCTGTTCTGTCACCAATTGCCGCAGCGCTCGTGGTTCCTCTTCGGCCTGTACTTCACGCCATCGCTGGCCGAGATCCAGGCAGCGAGCGGTGCAGGCGCTGATTTCTTCGCCCTGCGTCATTTCCTCGGCACACCAGAGCTGGGTTGGAAGCTCGCCTGGAGCGACCGCATGGTCAGCTTTTACGGCGGCTGGTTCCTGTTCGCGCTGCTCTACGCGCTGCTGCGCAACCGCATACGCGGGCTGCGCTGGCAGGTCGCAGCCTTGCTTCTGCTGCCGATGGCGGTGGACGGGATCACACACATGATCAGCGACCTGTGGGGCGTGACCGCCGGCTTTCGGCAGAGCAACGCCTGGCTGGCCGTCCTGACCGGCAATCTATTGCCACCGACCTTCTACGCGGGCGATGCCTGGGGCTCGTTCAACTCCCTGGCGCGCCTGGTGACCGGCCTGTTGGCCGCCTGTGGCTTGATCTTCTGGCTGCTGCCCTGGGTGGATAAGGCGTTCCGGCGCCTTGGATCGTTCACGCCGGACGGGAGCCAGGCTCAAGGAGATGGTATCGCATGACTGACCAAGACACTGTCGCGGTGGAGTCGAACACCGCGACGTCCACGCCTTCGGCAAAGGCGGCGCCTGTGTCCCGTTGGACTGCCGTAGCATGGCTACTGCTCGCCGTGCTGCTCGGCGTCCTCGCCATTGCCGCTTATGCACGGCTCCTCGCCTGGCCGGCGCCAACATCTGCGCCGGCGCCTTTGGATGCGGCAGCCATCCGCGCGGCGGCGCGCGAAGGCACGCTGGATGCCATCGCTACGCTACAGGCCGGCGGATCGCCGGCCGAAAGCCGCGTGACGAGCACGCCGGTGGTGGTGAAGACCGCGTTTGCCGCACGGCCAGCCAATCAAATCGGCGCCTCAGATGCGCCGGTGACCATCGTCGAGTTCAGCGACTTCCAGTGACCGTACTGCGGGCAGTTCTTCCGGCTCGTGAAGCCGGCACTCTTCAAACAGTACGTAGACACCGGCAAGGTGAAGTTCGTCTACCTGCACGCCGCATTCCTGGGGCAGGAATCGGTCTGGGCAGCGCAGGCTGCGGAGTGCGCCGCCGACCAGGGCAAGTTCTGGCCGTATCATGACTTGCTCTTTAGCCGCCAGGCCGGCGAAAACCAGGGCGCGTTCACCAAAGACAAGCTCCTGGCGATGGCGCAAGAGCTGAAACTCGACATGCCGCAGTTTGAGCCATGCCTGAAGAACGACAAGACGCTGGATCGCGTGAAAGGCGACACACAGGCGGGCCAGCAGGTCGGCGTGCGTGGCACGCCCACGTTCTTCGTCAACGGCCGGGCCGTGGTCGGCGCTCTGCCGTTCCAGGACTTCCAGCAGGTTATCGAGCAGGCGCTCAGCGGGAAGTAGGATCAGGGCGCGTCGCGTTGTTCATCTAGGCTGAATCATTCGCTTGCAAGGAGGTTCGGATCATGCCTCGCCCTGTGCGTTTCACCGGATTGGCGCTGCTGCTGACTTTGCTCGGCTTTATTGTCCTTGCGGCCGGCTGCGCGTCTGCCACGGCCACCGGCACACCGGCGTCTGCAGGACGACCGACGTTCATCTTCTTCTACACGGATGCCTGACCGCAGTGACAGCGGATGTCGCCCATCGTGGATGGGCTTGCGCAAGACTACGGTGAGCGCATCGTCTTCCAGCGCCTCAACGCGCAGCAGGAAGGCGAGCCAATGTTTCGGCAGTACCGGTTACGCGGCCATCCCGCGTATGTGATCCTGGATCAGCGCGGCCAGGTCGCCTGGCAACAGATTGGCGAGGTCTCCCGCCAGGAACTGATGACCGCAGTCGAACGGGTGCTCAAGTGAGGGCGCTGCGGGCAGACCCCATGCAGAATACCGCGCAGTGAGGCAGGTTGATGTCGACGCACTCGAGATATATTCCCGCGCTGCGGTTCGACTGGCTGACGCCGGTGTACGATCCGGTGTTGCGTCGCATGATGCCGGAGAGTGCGCTCAAGCAGCGGCTCATCACCCAGGCGCAGATCGTGGCCGGCCAGCGCGTGCTCGATTTGGGCGCGGGCACAGGCACACTCACCATCATGGTCAAACAGGCGTGTCCGGGTGCAAGCGTGGTGGGTCTGGACGGTGATCTCCGCGTCCTGGCGATTGCGCGCGACAAGGCGGCGGCCGCCGGTATTGCGATCTCCTTCGACAGGGGACTGGCGACCGCGCTGCCGTACGACGACGCAGGGTTCGACCGGGTGCTGTCCAGCTTGATGCTGCATCACCTGACCACTGCAGACAAGGTGCTGGCGCTGCGCGAGGTCTGGCGGGTCCTGCGGCCCGGCGGCGAGTTGCACGTCCTCGACTTCGGCCCGCCGCACAATGCCCTGGCCTTGCTGCTCTCCCTGGTTTTCCGGCGCCTGGAACGGACGGCCGACAACATCGGCGGACGGCTGCCGGGGATGTTCCGCCAGGCCGGTTTCTCCGATGTGGCGCAGACAGAGCAGTACCTGACGATCATCGGCACGCTGGCGCTGTACCGGGGCCGGAAGTAAATCAACCTTATTCAACGGAAAGGAGCATGACAATGGCGAAAGATCCCGTGTGCGGCATGGATGTAGATCCCAAGCAGGCCGCCGGCAAGTCCGAGTACCAGGGGCAAACGTATTACTTCTGCTCGGCCGGCTGCAAGAAGGCATTCGACAAGGAGCCGGCCAAGTACGCCGGCAAGGCGGAGGGGCACGGAGTACACACTCACTAGCGCGCCGGCAAACAGAGGAGGGGTGCTGGGCCCAGAACCCATCGCCCCTCACTTTTTCATCGTCCTATTCCAAGGCCGTACCGCAATATGGGCAATTACGCCAGTCGGCCTGGGTGGGCCTGTGGCAGTTGGGACAGGCCTTGGCCGGAGCAACCGGCGGTTGGCCGCTCCCCGGCTGGCCGATAGCCCTGACCAGCCAGGCGATACCTAGCACAAGGAGAACCACAAAGCCCACGGGGAACAGCCACATGAACAGCATCCCGATCCAGCCGAAGGGAGCAAAACCCCAGCCTCCCATCATACCCGGCCCCATCATTCCCCAACCTCTGTAGCCGCCGTACCCCCCGAACCCACTTACTACGCTGATTCCAATTAACAACACGAACAACACGACGATACTGACAACAGCGATAGCCGTCCAATTGACCTTCATCGTTTCCACTCCTCTCAATGGTGCGCGTGCCCGGCTGTCGCCGGGGTGCTCGCGCCTAACGCTGTCCCACAGTAGGGACAAGCTTTCCAGCTTGGATCAACGGCTTGCCCGCACGAGGGACACGCGGCCGTGTGCAGACTTATCCCGCAGTTCGGGCAGAAGGTGAAGCCGGGTTGCAAGGGATAGCCGCAGTGCGCGCAACTTCGCCCGGCGGCTGTCACCACAACGGTCGTCGCCGGCTGGTGTTGTCCGCCGTGATCGTGGTCCATCATCATACACATCATACACATGTTTTTTCTCCTTGGCTTGATCTCGGCCATAGTCTAGCAGAAGGTTGTGTAAAAATCATTAAGAACTCGTGAGGAAACAATGAGGTTTTAAAGGGCGCTAACTTGGCCCAAATGAAACATGCACACGGTTCCCTCTTGACATTCCAGCCGCTGGAAGGTGTACAATATGGCGGGAAAGGAGCAGAAGCTATGTCACATTCGACTTTTACCATTGGCGAGTTTGCCCAACACGCTGGCTTGAATCCCAAGACCATCCGCTACTATGAAGAAATCGGTCTCCTGCCGCCGCCGCCCCGCAATGAGGCGGGATACCGACTATACTCTGTTCAAGACTTGACACGGCTTCGCTTTGTCCAACGAGCCAAGTTGCTGGGACTTGGCCTGGCCGAAGTGAAACAGTTGGCAGATTACGCCGACGATGGGCAGTGCTACTCTCTCCAGGAACACTTGTTGACATTGGTGCAAGAAAAGCTGGTAGAAGTAGATCACCGCCTGGCCGAATTGGCCGCTTTGCGAGATGATCTGTGTCGTTTTCGCGCTGAGTTGACCACAAGAGTGAAAGAGACACACACAAAGCGGGCTGCTACTCTCGATGACGATTCCTGTCAATGCCTCACCATAGACCAGGAGAAGCGCCATGCCAACTGAGTTGCTCTTGTCTGCCCAGAGGGTCATGGTGATCGTGGCTCACCCTGACGATGCCGAAATCCAATGCGGGGGGACGGTCGCCGGGCTGGTGCGCCAGGGTGCGGCTGTCTCTTACGTGTTGTGTACAAGCGGGAATCGGGGCGCGAGTGAGCCGGCCATGACCTCTGAGCGACTGACCACTCTGCGCGAAGCGGAGCAGCGGGCTGCCGCAGCGCGGTTGGGGGTGAGTGACGTCACGTTTTTGCGTCATGACGACGGCGATCTGGCTTACGCTGCGCAACCACTGCGCCAGGAGTTGACCGGGCTGATTCGCCAGCAGCGGCCCGATGTTATCATCACTCACGATCCCTTCGCCGGGTTGAGCCGCTACGAGGTGTGTTACTTGCATCCGGATCACCATGCGGCGGGTCAGGCCGCTGTTGAGGCCGCCTTCTTTTGCGCCGGCGGACCTCTCTTTTATCCCGAACAGATCGCGGCCGGCCTGGCCCCTCATCGCGTCGCCGCCCTTTATCTCGTGATGAGCGACGCTCCTGACAGTTGCGTGGACATTGGCGACACCTTTGCCGCCAAAGTCGCCGCCATTCAAGCGCACCAGAGCCAGTGGGGAAAGCAGCCTGACCTGGAAGGTTTCTTTCGCCGCATGGCCGAGCAGTCCGGAGCGCGTTGGGGTGTGCCGTTGGCCGAAGCCTTCCGCCTCATGCAATAGAGCCGTCTTGTGACTCGCCTCTCTTTCTCTACTCTCGTTCGCTTCTACCTGCCCCTGGCCTTGAGCGGCTTGCTGATGACGCTGCAACAGCCCGTCGTGGCCACAGCGTTGGCTCGCACCGCCAGTCCCAAAGAATCTCTGGCCGCTTATGGCCTGGCGTTGAGCATCGCTGTTCTCTTCGAAAGCCCCATCCAAATGTTGCTTGCAACAGGCGCAGCCCTGGCACACGACAAGCCCTCGCTTCGGCTGTTGCAGCGATTCACCATCGTCACAGGCGGAATGCTGGTTGGCCTGGAAGCCGTGTTGGTTTTCACGCCGCTGGGGCCAGCGCTTTTTCGCCACGTTCTAAAAGCTCCATCGCCGATGGATTCTCAAGCCCTGCTTGCGCTTAAGGTCATGTTGCCCTGGCCTCTAGTGGTGGCCTGGCGGCGTCTCTACCAGGGCGTTCTCATCGGCCAGGGACAGACGCGAGCCGTCAGCTATGGCACAGCCGGGCGATTGGTCGTCATCGCGGCCGGCGTTTTCCTGGTGGTTTCCCTCACGGACTGGCCGGGAGCGATGATGGGCGCAAGCGCGCTGATGGCCGGCGCGATATTTGAGGCTCTGTTTGTCATCGGCTGGCTGCGACAGTCTGGAAAAAGAATGGACGAAATCTTTGCAAGCTCTGAACCTCTCACCCTCTCGCGCCTGGGACGTTTCTACTGGCCCCTGGCGCTGACCTCTGTGTTGACGATGCTCGCCTGGCCGCTGATCAATGCCGGCATTGGCCGGGCCGCGATGCCAGAACAGTCTTTGGCCGCCTGGCCGGTAACGCTCAGCCTGCTGTGGCTATTGACCACCCCGCTGCAAATGTTACAGCAGACGACGATTGCGCTCATAAAAGACACAGTCAGCTTGCAAGCAGTCCGTCGTTTTGCGTTGGGGCTTGGGGCAGCAGTGAGTGGGTTTTTGGGCATGATGTCCTTCACACCCTTGCTGCGAGTCTCTTTGCTCCGCGTCCTGACGACGCCCGAGGACATTGGAAGTATGGTTGTATCGGCAGGACGGCTGCTGGCGCTGTTCCCTTTCCTGACCGCTGTCCAGGCCTTTTACCAGGGGCTTTTGATCCGCCAAGCGCGTACCAATGTGGTGCGCACGGCGACGGTGATCAATCTTTCGACATTGATCGGTGTGCTGGTAATCGGGATTCATCAGGGCGGCGTGCCGGGTTTTCTGTTGGCGACAGTGGCCATGACGATAGGACTCTTGGCCGAAATCTGCTGGCTGGGGCGGCAGGCTTCCTGTGCGCATGATACCTCTGGGATAAGCGCAGTGCCCTGGATTGCAACTCTGGTCAAAGCTCTAAACCTTCGCAGGGGTGGTCAGGGATAGGGTCTACAACGACTTGAAGACTTTGGCAAGGCTTTCGCCGAACACCGATAGTTCCCATTCACATACCCAGCCGAACGGCGTGAGTGTCACCTGGGAGCCGGTGTTGCGCAGCCGCGTGGCCGCGCTCTGCAGGAGCGCTTCGGCAAATTGCGGAGACGCACTGGTCTCAGCCAGGTGCGTGAATGAGTGCAACACGACGTTCTTGAATCCGCGCTTGCCCGCCAGCCACTTGACATTTTTGACGAATTTGGTTTCCAGCCCGGCCGAGTCCACCTCATCTGACGGCTCGGCGTGGACAAAGACGACCACGGCGTCGGTCGCGCGGACTTCGCTGCTGCCATCCGCGACATCGGGCAGTATCTTCTCAAACGGCCGGAACGTGAATTGTTTGGCTAGGAACATCAAGAGTTTCATGGCTTCTCACTTTCGTAGCGACCCCAAACCTGATCGCCTCGAACGGGCAGGCGACCAGGCAGCGGCCGCAGCCATTGCAGCGGTCTATTTCAACCGCTGCTGGACTGTCGCGGTCAGGCTTGACGATAGCGCGCGTGATGCACACTGGACGCGCAGCACACTTGTCGCAGCAGCGGCATTGCTCCCAATCCACAACGGCCCGCAGCATCACTTCACCATCACAGCTATCACAAGATCACGGGGATGCCGAGCGCCTTGCCACCCACCGCGATCGCCCGCTGCAGGGCCGCGCGCCTCAGCCCAAATGGGGTCAGCCACCACTGCTCGAACAGCACCTTGCCCCAGTGCCAGGTCTTGCCCATCCGGCGAAGCTTGACCTGCGGGGAAGGCTCGGCGTAAAAATTGCCAAACGCAAAGCCGGCCTGGCTCTCTCCGGCTTCGAGCATACAGTAGCCGATCCCTGGGAACGTTTCCCCGGCGCCTGCCCCCATTATCTTGGCGGCGATACGGCGCGCGACGACTTCGGCCTGCGCGTGGGCAAAAACGCCCGCCTTGGGCAACATCAACGGTACATCCGGCTTCCAGCGCCCCGGTATGGAGATCGCCGTAACATCGCCCAGGCCATAGACGTTCTCGTGTTTCGTCGCCAGCGTGTCGCGATCCACCGGCACCCAACCGGCTTCGTTGGCCAGGCCTGCTTCGCGCACGATGGCTGGGCCGCGATGCGGCGGGATGGCAACCAGCAGATCGTACTTGACGGTATCTTTACCCTCGAAAGTCAACTCGCGCGCTGCCCCATCCACCCTCGTCAGTTTGTGCAACGGGTGAAAGGCGACACCTTGCCTTTCAAGCATCTGCTTGACGGCATCGCCGAGCGCCGGGCCAGCCACGGGCATCGGCTGTGGCTCCGGCGTGAACAGGTGAACGTCCACCTTGTCGCGCAGCCCGCGCTGCCGCAAGGTGTCGGCAATGAGCATCGCACCTTCGTGTGGCGCGCCGGGGCACTTATAGGGCAATGCGCTGACCACCACAGCGACTGTCCCGCCGCGGAACTCCTGCAACGCATCGCGCAATCTGGCCGCACCGTCGAAGGTGTAGAAGGTGTGCGCCGCTTCGGCCAGGCCGGGGATGGCTTCTGGCGCCAGTTCCGCGCCCAGCGCAATGATCAAGGTGTCGTAGGCGAGCGTTTGCGCGGTCGTGATCACGCGGCGATTGGGCAGGTCAATGCTTTGCGCCTCGGCCAGCACCACCTCGACGCCGGGCCGCGCCAGTTGACGCACGTCGCGCGTGATTTGTTCTGGCCGGCGGTCGCCCGTTATCAGCCAGAGAAACGACGGGGCAAAAGCATGTTGAGCATTCTTTTCTACCAGCACGATGCGATGTTCGGCCGGCAGCAATCGCCGCAGCTCGTTGGCGACAACCAGTCCCCCTACACCGCCGCCCAGAATGACGATCGTTTTTGTGTCCATTGCTTCCCTCCTATTGGATCTTCTCTGCGCTGAGCGCCACGAAGGCACCTTCACCGTAGCCATCGCGAACCGGTTCGCTCTCGGGCCTCTCGCCGGGCAGGCCAAAGAGAGTCTGGCAGAATTCGAGCCGGTCGAAACCCACTTGAAGTGTGTAAGCGCCAACTTGCGCCGCGGAATAGAATCGGGCCTGGTGGTAAAACTGATCGCTCTCTTTGCGCGACTCGTACAACTGGCCCAGCGCGCTGTTTCGGTCTACGAACCCGACGATCAGCCGACCGCTGGGCTTCAACACCCGCCAGACCTCCCTCAGCAGCACCGGCACGTCGCCCACGAAGCAGATGACGGTCACCAGCAGCGCGAAGTCGAACCGGCCATCGGGGAACGGCAACGCTTCGCCCATCGCCTGGCATACCGTCAACCCGCGGCCCTGGGCGATCTCCGCCATGCGCCGGCTGGGTTCGATACCGAACTTGATGCCGAAGGGCACAGCAAAGCGCCCGGTGCCGACGCCGATCTCGATGCCGATGCCTACCGTTGGCAGAAGTCTCCGCACGGTGTTGACCTCGGCTCGATAAAGCTCAGGATGCCTGTCAAACCAACAGTCATACTCGCGCGCATACCGGTCAAACACATCCGCACCCGCCACTGCCTACACCTCCGTTCCTCACGATCAGGCGACGCTCCCTGAGATCGTGCATCCGCCCGGGATGTCAGGCTCAGCATCAGGTATCGCAGAAGGGGTGCAGCACCTTGAAGACTTCAGCATAGGTGTAGCCATGCCCCTGGGCATATCCCTGGTTGCAGTAGCTCATCTTGAGGGCAAGGTCGCGTAGGCCTACCACCTGACTGACATGGCACGCGATGGCGGCCATCTTGCGCTCGAAGGTGGCCGTGATGTCCACCCAGGTATCGCGCTGGTCGGTACCGAAGAGGTATACCTCTTCGACCCGGTGGGGCTGCAACCCGAACTCCGCCTGCAGTTGCTGCGGGTAGAAGTGCGGATTGCCGGCGGCCAGCACTGCGTCGACCGCCGCCAGCCCGGCAGCGCGATGATCGGGATGCAGCTCGTAAGGGCGCCAGGCATCCCAGGCCAGCAGCCGGTCGGGCCGCACCCGGCGAATCTGCAAGGCTAGCTCCTCGACCAGGTTCGGCGCGCGTACCAACTCACCATCCGGGTGACCGAGCCAGGTTACTTCCTGGATACCCAACACGCGGGCCGCGGCCGCCTGTTCGGCGTGACGGGTTGCAGCCAGCACCTGCGGGTCATCGTCCGCATTGGAGCTACCCTTGCTGCCGTCCGTGCAGACAGCCAGAAACGTCAACCACCCTTCGGTGGTCCATCGAGCCATGCTCCCGCCACTGGTGAACTCCACGTCGTCGGGATGCGCGCCTACGGCCAGCACCCGCCGATGCCCTTCGCCGGTATTCATGTATGGATGCTTCCCTTTTCACGCAAGACCCTCACCTGCCCGGCCAGCAGCGGAATGACCCGATCCACCTCTAGAACACCAACACCTGGTCGGCCGTCGCCGTCCACTCGCCCAACAGCGCCATGTTGCCGGATTTCACGCCCTCGATGAACCGCTCAGGCCCAATCCCGCGGGCCTCGACGCACGACGTTCAGGTCGCCACTTCCCCGCGACGGGCGATGGACTTGAGCATTCGCTCGACGTTGTAATACCCATCGGGCGTCTTCTGGCCGGCCAGGGCGCAATTCACCCCGTCGCCGAGCAGGAAGACCCGCACCTGAACCTCCGGCCGCTTGACCAGATCCAGCGCCAGGCGCAGCGCGTTGTAGGGACGCTCGTTGCCGTAGGGCGCATCGTTGACGACGAAGAGATAGGTTTTTGTGTTCTCGGACATGGGTCTCGGCTCCAGTGGTAGAAGGTCGTTATGCTTTGCTCACCCGGATGCGCCCTTGCGGCGCCGGGGTAATCTGGCCGATGGCAACCGCAGACTCGACGCCGGCTTGCCCCAGGGCCGCCAACAGGCGCTCCGCACGCTCCGGCGGCACGGCGATCAGCAGCCCACCCGACGTCTGCGCGTCGCACAGGATCATCTGGGCTGCGGGGGTTACATCCTGCTCCCATGCCACGAACCCGGCCAGGTAGCGGTGGTTGTTTCGCGAGCCGTCAGGGATCGAATCCTTTTCGACCAGCTCCCACGCCTCGGGCAGCACCGATACGCGGTTGAGGCTCACCGTGGCGCCCACCCCGCTGGCCTCGACCATCTCGTGCAGGTGGCCCAGCAGACCGAAACCGCTGACATCGGTGCAGGCGTGAACTCCCACCGCCAGCATCACCTCGCTGGCCGGCCGGTTGAGCCGACTCATCACCGCGGTCACGGTCGCGATGGTGCCGTCTGCGACCAGGCCCCGATCAATGCCGGTCGTGATGATGCCCAGGCCCAACGGCTTGGTGAGCACCAGCACGTCGCCCGGCTGCGCGCCGGCA
>Ga0194113_10008633_pt1 | contig 12496 bp, 6 predicted proteins | sample TA2MahC200mmetaG_FD_146193 | JGI IMG/M metagenome (GOLD analysis project Ga0194113, IMG submission 146193) | Freshwater microbial communities from Lake Tanganyika, Tanzania - TA2015017 Mahale Deep Cast 200m | ecosystem: Environmental > Aquatic > Freshwater > Lake | place: Tanzania: Lake...
GTCCCCCGGAGGCGAAGAGTCTCATATGCCTTGACGATCTCGAGGATGGCAGGGGTAAGGAGGTGGCTGTCCATCTGGCCGAAGCTGGTCTGGAGGCTGATCGGGGCGTCGTGGGCCAGGCTCTTGCACATCAGGTACTCGATCTCGTCGAGCTGAAGGCCATCGGTGTTCTTCCCCTTCGGCCAGATGCCGAACCAGCCGAGCTCGCCAGGGATGCGGTCCTCGCCCACGCTTTGCATGTAGGCCACGGAGCGGTCAATGTGGCTCTTCACGGTGGGCCAGGTCTCGACCTTGCCGCCGGCGATGATGTGGCCGTAGAGGGTGTTCAGATAGGTGTCCACCGTGCCGCTGCGGGTGAAGGAGTGGATGAGGCCGTGGGTCATGATGGTGCCCATGTGGATGATGGGCCGCTTGGTGAACTTGGCCATCGCAGCCGCCTGGAACTTCGTGACGTAGTGGTTGAAGCGGCGGCGGTCCACGTCCTCGCCGCCGTCGAAGTAGACCATGTCGAAGCCGCAGGTGTTGAAGACCTCGGCGAGGCGGCTCGTGGTCTCGTCCAGCAGCGTCGTCTCCTGGTCAATGATATAGCCGTTGATACAGCCGTCCACGCCGTAGTGTCGGCAGGCGGCGCCCGCCTTGTGCTCGGCCTTGCGCGTGCCCCAGGCGCCCCGCTCGCAGCCGAGGAAGGAATCGAACTTGGCCTCCGGCCCGATGCTCTTGTAACGGATGATCTCATCGTCAATGATCACCTCCTGGTGCTTGACGACGCCGCCCTCCCAGGTCTTCTGCTTGGCCACGGGGCTGCCGGGCCACTCGCGGAGGTCGCTAGACGTGCGGATCACCTCGTCATTCGCACCGATGTCGGCGGCGAGGGCGCCCGACATGTCCACCCAGAACCGCCTGTCGGGCACGGGCGTCACGTAGGCATCGGTCTTCGAGACCTTCGAGGCAAAGCAGTGCATGCCCACCAGAATCCCCGCGCCGTGGAGCTTCGCCACGGTCCGCCGCAGGCTCTCGACGCCCTCGGGATACCAGGCTGTGTTGAACGTGTAGTGGCCGACGGTTCGGCACCAGGAGCCGCTGCCCATCATCACCTGGCGGAAGCCGCTGCGCTTGCAGAGGTCCACCACCTTATCGGCGTCCTTCTCGCCGAAGCTGAGGAACCAGTAGCTCTGGCGGGCGAGCGGCAGGAGGCGCGAGGGCGTGCCTTTGCCGTCGTTCCGCGGCAGGCCGCAGGCCACAGCCAGCTTGTGTAGGACGGCGTCGAGTTCCTTCGTCGGGCAGGCGACGAGTGCGACGGCGGCGCCCTCGAGCTTCGGTCCGGGCGCGTCCTGAGTCGTGGCCGACAGCTCAGCGGCGTCCCCCCGCCGCTGCGCCGAGCACTGCGTCTGGAGATTGGCGGCCATGAGGCAGATGGCGAACTCGCCGTTCCACGCGCCGCCGAGGCGGTGGCCTACGTGTTCCGCAATCGTCACGGGCAGGCTCAGCAGCGTCGCGTGGCTCGGCCTCGTCCCCTCGATGCGCTCGAGGCGGAAGAGAATCCAGTCGGCCTCCGCCTTCACGGCGTAGACCAGCCGCGTATCGCAACCCGCGAAGGCGACGGCGAGCTGTTCGCCCTTGCGCTCGGCTCGATTCGCCTGACACGTCCTGTCCTGCACCCTCACGCTTCCTAACGCCGCCTTCTTCCCCTGGGCGCAGAGCTCCTTCCCCGTCGCCGTCTCGGCCACGCTGCGCCAGGCCGCATCCTCGCCGATGGCCAAGCGGAGCCGGGGGCTCTCGATGACAATCTCCCCCGCCACGGCAGCGAAGCCGGCGGCGACGAATAGCCAGCAAGCTCGGAACATCGCGTGCCTCCTGAATCCTACCCAAGAGCATACCACGCGGCCCCAGGGCCCGCAACACCCGCGGCCACGGCGCGGCCCGCGGGCCTTGCCGAAAAGGCAGAGATCGAGGATACTGGGCAGTAACCCGTTGACGGAGAGACAAGCGATGAACACGCGAGCCGCGATGTGCGCCTCTGGCCTGCTGTGCCTGCTGCCCTGCGCGGACACGCAGGGGGGCAACGGCGGCATCAGGAAGCTGGCACAGGAGTTCCACGTGAACGCACCGCAACCCGTCGGCGCCGTCGAGGCGCCCGTCGAGCCGCCCGAGGGCGGCCTCGTGCTCTGGTACACCCGCCCCGCCGGCCGCTGGGAGGAGGCGCTGCCCATCGGCAACGGGCGCCTTGGGGCGATGGTCTTCGGCGGGGCGCCGAATGAGCGGCTCCAGCTCAACGAGGACAGCCTCTGGTGCGGCAAGCCACGGCCCGAGGGCGACCGCCCCGACGCCTGGAAGCACCTCGCCGAGATTCGCAAGCTCCTCTTCCAGGGCAAGTATGGCGAGGCAGGCGCACTGACCAACCGCCATATGACCAACCAGGGCGGGGGCTTCAATGGCGCCTACGACAGCGCCTACCAGACCCTCGGCGACCTCGCGCTCGCCTTCGACCACGCCGGCGCCGCGCCGACCGACTATCGCCGCACCCTCAACCTCGACACCGCCATTGCCACGGTGACATACAAGGTTGGCGATGCGACGTTCACCCGCGAGCTGCTCTCTTCGCCGGTGGACCAGGTGATCGCCATCCGCATCGCGTGCGACAAGCCTGGCCACATCACGTTCGCCGCCAGGCTCAGCCGCGTGGCCGACGCCAAGGCCGAGTTCGCCTCGCCCGACCGCCTGGTGATGCGGGGCCAGTGCGATGGCGGGACGGGGATGAAGTTCGAAGCCCACCTCAAGGCCATCCCCAAGGGCGGCTCGCTGTCCGGCGCTGGCGACACCATGCGCATCGAGAAGGCCGACGACGTGCTCCTCCTCCTCGCCGCTGCTACCGACCACGTGCTGGACCCCAAGGTGAACTACCGCGGGAAGGACCCTGCGGCGCTCTGCGAGAAGTGGCTCGCCGCCGCAGTAGCCCGCCACTCCGTGGCGGGGGATTTCCGCCGCGGAGCGGCGGGCTACGACGAGTTGCGGAAGGCCCACGTCGCCGAGCACCAGCGCCTCTTCCGCCGCATGACGCTCGACCTCGGCAAGACCGATGCCGCGCAACTCCCCACCGACCGCCGTCTCGACGCCGTGCGGAAGGGCGGGTCCGACCCACATCTCATCGCCCTCTACTTCCAGTTCGGCCGCTACCTCCTCATCTCGTCGAGTCGGCCTGGCTGCATGCCCGCCAACCTCCAGGGCATCTGGGCCGACGGACTCAAGCCCCCCTGGCACTGCGACTACCACGCGAACATCAACGTGCAGATGAACTACTGGCCCGCCGAGACCTGCAACCTCTCCGAGTGCCACCTGCCGCTGGCCGACCTCACCCTCTCGCTCGTCGAGCCCGGCCGCCGCACCGCCAAAGCCTACTACAACGCCCCAGGCTGGGTCTTCCATATGATCACCAACGTCTGGGGCTGGACCTCGCCCGGCTGGAGCGCCGGCTGGGGCTACTTCCCCGTCGGCGGCGCCTGGCTCTGCCAGCACCTCTGGGAGCACTACGCCTTCACGGGCGACAGGGACTACCTCAAGCGCGTCTACCCCGCGATGAAGGAGGCCTGCGTCTTCTTCCTCGCCTACCTCATCGAGGACAAGCGCGGCCGCCTCGTCACCGCCCCCTCCACCTCGCCCGAGAACACCTTCATCACCGCCGACGGCAAGCGCGGCAGCGTGTGCATCGGCGCCGCGATGGACCGCCAGATCATCTGGGACCTCTTCACCAACACCATCGAGGCGAGCGAGGCGCTGGGCGTGGACGCAGAGTTCCGCAAGCAGGTAGCGACGGCCCGCGAGCGGCTCGCGCCGCCCGAGGTCGGCAGCGACGGCCGCCTGCTCGAGTGGAACGAGGAGTTCAAGGAGGCCGAGCCCGGCCACCGCCACATGAGCCACCTCTTCGCCCTCTTCCCCGGCCGCCAGATCACCACGCGCGGCACGCCCAAGCTGGCCGAAGCCGCCCGCAAGTCGCTCGAATTCCGTCTCCGCCACGGCGGCGGCCACACCGGCTGGAGCCGCGCCTGGATCATCAACTTCTGGGCGCGGCTGGAAGATGGCGAGAGAGCCTTCGAGAACGTCACCGCCCTCCTCGCAAAGTCCACGTTGCCGAATCTCTTCGACAACCACCCGCCGTTCCAGATTGACGGCAACTTCGGGGGCACGGCCGGCATCGCCGAGATGCTCGTCCAGAGCCACGCCGGCGAGGTTCACCTGCTCCCCGCCCTGCCCAAGGCCTGGGCGGCGGGCAGCGTCAAGGGCCTCCGCGCCCGCGGCGGGTTCGAGGTGGACATTGCCTGGGCCGACGGCAAGCTCACCTCGGCCGCCATCCGTTCCACCCTCGGCGGCCCCTGCCGCGTGCGGGCCGCCGTGCCGCTCTCGGTCACGGCCAACGGCGCGGCCGTGCAAGCCGAGCATCCCGAGCCAGCCACGATCGTTTTCCCGTCCGCTGCCGGCGAGACCTACGTTTTGACCCCGCGGCCCTGAGCCATATAATAGGCTCAGTACGTTGGTCGAGGGTCGTCTGGGCTCGCCTACCGAGTGACGAGTCTATGCAGTTGACCAGGGAAGAACGGCGACGATACAGGGAATGGGCAGAGAAAGCCGTGCGCGAGGCGCCGAGATATGAGCGCGCTTGCCTCGCGGCACTGGCCGTCCACAACCTAGAGAAGAAAGGCGACTGGCATCGTCTGTCGGGCGGCGGATGCGATGCCAGGGACCCGGACGAGGAGAACGGCCTCGTCATCTTGCAGCGGAAGTTCATGATCGTCGCCGCCAGGATCCTCATGATGTACCGGGAAGGAAAGCTCTAAGAGGCGACGCATGCCGAGGCCCACCGCAATCCCCCGTCGCAGGTTTCTCAGGCAAGCTAGCTCCGGTCTGGCACTTCTCCCCGCCTCCGCCCTCGGGGTCGAGGGGAAGGCCCCGCCGAGCGATCAGGTGACGCTGGGCGTGATTGGCTACGGGGGCCGGTGCACCGTGGTGCTCGACCACTTCATGGAGTTCGCAGACCTCCGCTGCATCGCACTCGCCGACTGCCAGGCCGTCCGCCGCCGCGCGGGCAAGGCCCGGATTGACGCCCGCTACGGGAACACGAACTGCGTGGACTACAGCGACTTTCGCGCACTGCTCGATCGAGCCGACATCCAGGCCGTCCTCATCGCCACGGGCGACCGCTGGCACACCCCCGCCGCCATCCTCGCCGCCCAGGCGGGCAAGGACATCTTCAGCGAGAAGCCCATCAGCATCACCATCGCCGAGGGGCGCGCCCTGGTCGAGGCGATGGCACGCTACCGCCGCGTCTACCAGGCCGGCCACCAGCGCCGCTCCGTGGACTCCTATCGCTTCCAGGCCGAAGTCGTCCGCCGCCGCCTCATCGGCAAGACCCACACCGTCATCTGCCAACAGTGGGAGGGGCCAACCGTCCGCCTCGAGGCCCCGCAGCCCGTGCCGCCGGGCTTCGACTACGACATGTGGCTCGGCCCCGCGCCCTGGCACCCCTACACTAACGCGCGGGTGAACGGCTGGAACTACTTCTGGGACACCGGCGGCGGCCCTATCATTGGCATGGGCTGCCACTACACGGACATCGCGCAGTGGGCGCTCGACCGCGACGACACCGGCCCAGTGGCCTACGAGGGCGAGGCGAGGTTCGACCCGACGGCCTTCTCCGAGACGCCCGTGACCGCCGACATCAGTTGCACCTACTCCGACGGCGTCAAGATCGTCCTCCGCTCCAGCGGCACGTTCGAGGCCCGCTACATCCGCTTCGTTGGCTCCAAGGGCTGGGTGCAGGTGGACGACCAGACGAACGTGGTGACGGCGGAGCCAAAGGACCTCCTGCGCCTGAGGGCCATCGCGGCGCGGAGTTGGGCGCACACGGGTGACCACGCGCGGGACTTCCTCGACTGCGTACGCTCGCGGGCCAAGACCACGTGCGACCCCGAGAGTGCCCACCGGGCCACCACAGTCTGCCACGCGGCCAACCTGTGCATTCGCCTCGGCCGCCCGCTCAAGTGGGACCCCAAGGCCGAGAGCTTCCTGGCCGACGACGAGGCCAACCGCCTGCGCTCGCGCTGCATGCGCGAGCCGTGGACGCTGTAGGCTCGTCAGTCGCGCCTCGCGCGCGAAGTGGATGAGTGGATGAATGGATGGGTGGATGGGTGAGGGAGAGCTGGATGACTGGATGGGTGGATGAATGCCAGAGAGACCGCCTCTTTCATCCATCCATTCATCCAACCATCCAATCATCCTCCAGCGTGAACACACGCCCTGCCGCGAAGGAGTTCCTGCATGGCTGAACCGGTGACCATTGCGCTCGCTTGCGTGGCATTGGCTGCCAGCGTGCAAGCCGCGCAGAGCGACTTGGTGCTCTGGTATCGCCAGCCCGCGAAGCGGTGGGACGAGGCGCTGCCCGTGGGCAACGGGCGGCTCGGGGCGATGGTCTTCGGCGGCACGGCCGAGGAGCGCATTCAGTTCAACGACGACACCCTCTGGGCCGGCCAGCCCCACGACTACGCTCACGCGGGCGCGGCCAGGTTCCTGCCCCAAGTCCGCCAGCTCCTCTTCGAGGGCAAGCAGCGCGAGGCCGAGCAACTGGCCGGCAAGGAGATGATGAGCGTGCCGCTCCGCCAGGTGGCCTACCAGCCCTTTGGCGACCTCAAGCTCCTCTTCCCCGGCCACACAGAGGTCACCGACTACCGCCGGCAGCTCGACCTGGATCAGGCTGTGGCGACCACCCGCTACAAGGTCGGCGGCGTCACCTTCCAGCGCGAAGTGTTCGCCAGCTTTCCCGACCAGGTGATCGCCGTCTGCATCATCGCCGACAGGCCCGGCCAGGTGACCTTCACGGCCTCGCTTTCAAGTCCCCATCCCGGCTCAACAACAAAGGCTGTGGGGGATAGCCTCTTGGTCCTCAACGGCCAAGTCAAGCCCCACAACTATGAGGGCACCGAGCCGAGTCCGCCCACAGGCCTTAAGTTCGAGGCAAGACTCAAGGCTATCGTCTGGGGCGACGATGTGAAGGCGACCGATGCCGGCATCGAGGTGAAGGGCGCAAGCGCTGTTGCCCTTCTGCTCGTTGGCGCCACGAGCTACAGGAACTACCACGACATCACGGCCGACCCCGCCGAACGCTGCGCCAAGGCCCTCGCAGCCATCGGGACGAAGAACTACGACGCCATCCGCACCGCCCACGTGGCCGACCATCAGGCCCTCTTCCGCCGCGTGAGCCTCGACCTGGGCACCACCGACGCCGCCCAACAGCCCACCGACGTGCGGATCAAGGCGTTCGGCCCGGCCGACCCGCACCTCGCAGCGCTCTACTTCCAATACGCCCGCTACCTCACCATCGCCGGCTCGCGGCCCGGCTCCCAACCCCTCAACCTCCAGGGCATCTGGAACGACCAACTGCGGCCACCCTGGGACAGCAAGTGGACCGTGAACATCAACACGGAGATGAACTACTGGCCGACCGAGGCGGCCAACCTGGCCGAGTGCCACCTGCCCCTCTTCGACCTGATTGACGACTGCGTGGCCACAGGCCGCCGCGTGGCAAAGGAGCACTACGCCTGCCGCGGCTGGGTGCTCCACCACAACACCGACCTCTGGCGCGGCACCGCCCCCATCAACCACCCGAACCACGGCATCTGGGTCACGGGCGGCGCCTGGCTCTGCCAGCACCTGTGGTGGCACTACGAGTTCGGCGGCGACAAGGAGTTCCTCGCCAAGCGCGCCTATCCCGTGCTCAAGGAGGCCGCTATCTTCTTTGTGGACTTCCTCGAGATTGACCCTCAAACGGGCTGCCTCATCAGCGGCCCATCCAACTCCCCCGAGCAGGGCGGCCTGGTGATGGGCCCTACGATGGACCACCAGATCATCCGCAGCCTCCTCAGCTGGACCGTGCGCGCCAGCGAAGTCCTCGGCGTGGACGAGCCCCTCCGCCGCCAGCTCGCCGACTTGCGCACGCGAATCGCCCCCAACAAGATCGGCCAGTACGGCCAGCTCCAGGAGTGGCTCGAGGACAAAGATGACCCGAAGAAACAGCACCGCCACGTCTCGCACCTGTGGGGCCTCCACCCCGGCGACGAGATCACACCGCGCGGCACGCCCAAGCTCGCCGCCGCCGTCAAGCGCTCCCTCGAGCACCGCGGCGACGGCGGCACCGGCTGGAGCAAGGCATGGAAGGTGGACCTCTGGGCGCGCCTGGAGGACGGCGACCACGCCTACAAGATGCTCAGCGAACTGGTCTCCAAGAGCACCCTGCCCAACATGTTCGACACCCACCCGCCGTTCCAGATTGACGGCAACTTCGGCGGCGGGGCCGGCATCATCGAGATGCTCCTCCAAAGCCACGGGGGAGTGGTCCACCTGCTCCCCGCCCTGCCCAAGGCCTGGCCCACGGGCAGCGTGAGGGGCCTCCGCGCCCGCGGCGGCTTCGGAGTAGACATCGCGTGGAAGGATGGCAGGCTTACCTCGGCCACCATCCGCTCCACCCTCGCCGGCCTCTGCCGCGTACGCTCGGATGGGCCGGTGGCAGTGGTGGCCGCCGACGCCCCCATCGCGGTCGAGCGGCCAGAGCCTGGCCTCTCCGCATTCCGGGCGGAGCCGGGGAGCATCTACACCATCACGCCCGCACCATAGACACTCTCCGCGGGTTGACACGATGCCGCCGCCCGGCTACCATGCGGGCAGTTGCCCACAGCGCCTCGCAGGACAGAGACCGCCTAAAGGCCGAACTACCAACAGTTGCGACCTGGTTCGTAGTTCGGCCTTCAGGCGGAAGGGGCTCACCTTCACGCCATCGAGGACAGGCTCATCATCTGTGGGGAAAGGACTGCGATGAAGCACTTGAAGTGGGGCTTGGTGGCCGCGGGGCGGATCGCGGGACGATTCGCAACGGGGCTGGCCACGATCAAGGACCAGGCCACGTGCCTCGCGGTCGCGGCGCGCGACCTGTCGAAGGCCCAGAAGTTCGCCGAAGAGCACAAGGTCGCCCGCGCCTACGGCTCCTACGACGAGTTGCTCGCGGACAAGGACGTTGACGCGGTCTACATTTCGACGCCCAACTCGCTCCACGCCGAATGGAGCATCAAGGCGGCCAAGGCGGGCAAGCACATCCTGTGCGAGAAGCCTGTCACAAGCAACGCGCCCGAGTTGCAGAAGGTGCTCCGCGTCGTCAAGAAGTGCGACGTGTTTTTCATGGAAGCCTTCATGTACCGCTGCCACCCGCAGTGGAAGAAGCTCCTGGAGGTCATCAAGGCCGGCACAATCGGCGAGGTGCGCATCGTCCAGTCGGCCTTCGCCTTCAACATGGGCCTCCAGCTCGAGAACATCCGCCTGTCAAACCCGCTGGCCGGCGGGGGGCTGATGGATGTCGGCTGCTATTGCGTCTCGTTCTGCCGCCTGGTCGCGGGCGAGGAACCGGTCAGTTGCCACGCGGTCGCCCACATCGGCAAGCAGAGCCGCGTGGACGAGTATGCGACAGGCGTCCTCCAGTTCCCCTCCGGCGTCGTCGCCACGTTCGCCTGCGGCACCCAGTGCGGCACGCCCTCGGCTGCGAACGTCTACGGCTCGAAGGGCAGCATCGTCGTCACCAACCCCTGGTTCCCCTCGGACGAGAACGCCAAGCTGATCGTGAGCGCCGAGGGCAAGACGGAGACCATCGAGGTGAAGTATGGCCGCGACCTCTACGCCAACGAGGCCCTCACGGTGGCGGAGAACCTCCGCCGCCGCCAGGCCCGGCCGACCGCCATGACCTGGGCCGACAGCCTGGGCCAGATGAAGACCCTCGACGCGCTCCGCAAGAGCATGGGTCTCAAGTTCGACTGCGAGAGGTGAGCCCGAGTCCCGTCGCGAACGGGCATGAGTTGCATCCTGTGAGACGACGAGGAGGAATTGACCATGCCGGGCTACGGCTCGGCGGCTGTGCTCGCAACCAGGTTGGTGCAGGATGGGCGCCTCAATAGCCCTGTCCAAGCGTGGGAGCAGTCAGTGAGGCGAGTATTCCCCACGAGCGAGTCGGAGCAGAAGAAGGGGTGTCCCAGGGATGCTTACCTGGGCCTTTGTGAAGAGGGCATTGTCCTCGGTGTCCGCAGTGGAAAGCACACGAGGTCCGTGAGGAACAAACGATACGCCCTGGATGCGTACTACCTGATCCTCCGGAACCCTGAACTAGTGAATGAAGAAAGGCGCTTGTGGGATGCTGTCACCGGGAACTGCGGCAAAGCATACAACCAGCAGGTTGACGTCGTCCTTTCGCTTTGGCGCGAGGGTTTGCTTCTTGGGCCTGGAGCCAAGCGAACATGAACACCGCCTTCTGTCTCGACATAGATCAAGCAGTTCGCAGCGAGTCCCTGTCAGGCTGGGTCGCCTCTCGTAGCCCACGACGTGGGCAAGCCAGTCGTAGCCCAGGGCGACCGAAGGGAGCCCTGGGAAGCGATGCCCAACCCAACGTGGAGCCCCCGAAGGGGGCGATTCTGGAGGGCCTGAGGCGCCCCCTTTCGGGGGCTTGCGGGAATGGAAGGACGCGCGTGTCCCAGGGCTCCCTTCGGTCACCCTGGGCTACGGCTCAGTCGCCCCCATTCGGGGGCTGCAAGCAGGGTCGGACTTCTTCCGTGGTCAAGACCCTGCGGCCAAGTCATCTTGTCTTGTTGGGGGCGTTCCTCATGGCAGCCGTTCAGCAAGCGTTGGGTGCTGCGCCCACTGCCGAAGAGATGGTCAGCGCGCGGAGGTGGGTGGCGGCGCGATTCGAGGCTGCGGAGCCGGCGAAACGGGCCGAGCCGGGGCTGCTGGTGCTCGCCAACAACGACGCGGTGGTCAAGAACAACCGGCACGGCAAGCCGCTGAAGCTCGCCGACAGGCAGTTCACCCGCGGCCTCTTCTGCCACGCCGTGAGCAAGGTGGTCGTCCGCCTGCCAGGGCCGGGGAAGGCGTTCTCCGCAGTCGTGGGCGTGGACTCCAACGAGCAGACGAGCGGGGGGCGCGGCAGCGTGGTCTTCTGGGTCAGCGTCGGCGGGAAGGAGGCATTCAAGTCGGGCGTCCTCCGCGAGGGCATGCCCCCCGTGAACGTCGCCGTTGACCTCGGGGGCGCGACCGAGTTCAACCTCGACATCGGGGACGCGGGCGACGGCATTTCGTGCGACCAGAGCGACTGGGCCGACGCGAAGGTCGTCCTCGCCGATGGCAAGGAGGTGTGGCTCGGGGATATGCCCTTCATCGAGGAGGCGGGACTTCTTGCCTCAGGCCCGCCATTCTCCTTCACCTACGGCGGCCAGCCCTCCGCCGCGCTGCTGCCCACCTGGGACCGGAAGCAGGCCAGCCGCAAGCTCGACGACGCCCGCACCGAGCACGTCGTGACCTACACCGACCCCAAGACTGGCCTCGTCCTCCGTTGCGTGGCCATCGAATACCACGACTTCCCGACGGTCGAGTGGACGCTCCATTTCCGCAACACGGGCAAGGCCGAGATGCCGGTCCTGGCGGACATCCAGGCCCTCGACGCCCAGATCGTCCGTAGCGGAAAGCAGGAGTTCCTCCTCCACCACGCCGTCGGCTCGCCGTGCAGCAAGAACGACTACGGGCCGCTCCTGACCGAGTTGAAGCCGAACGCGACGAAGCGCATCGCAGCGGCCGGCGGAAGGCCGACGAACTCCGACATGTCCTACTTCAATCTGGAGTGGGGCGGCGAGGGCCTCATCGTGGTCGTCGGCTGGCCGGGGCAGTGGGCCGCCACGTTCGCCCGCAACGGCGGCACGGGCCTCCGCATCCGCGCGGGGCAGGAACTCACGCACTTCAAGCTCCTCCCCGGCGAAGATGTCCGCTCGCCGCTCATGGTCCTCCAATTCTGGAAGGGGGGCGACTGGATTCGCGCGCAGAACCTCTGGCGGCGCTGGATGATGGCCCACTCGATGCCCAAGCCCGGCGGCAAGCTGCCCCCGCCGCAATTCGTCGCCGCAAGCTCCCGCGCCTACAACGAGATGATTGACGCCAACACCGAAAACCAGATCATGTTCATCAACCGCTTCCTCGAAGAGGGGCTGAAGCTCGACTACTGGTGGATGGACGCCGGCTGGTACATTCAGCAGAAGGGCTGGCCCCAGGTGGGCACGTGGGAGGTTGACCCGAAGCGATTCCCCAAGGGCTTCAAGCCGATCAGCGACCATGCCCACGCCAAGGGCCTGGGCATCCTCGTCTGGTTCGAGCCCGAGCGGGTGGCCGACGGCACCTGGCTGGCCGAGAAACACCCTGAGTGGCTCCTGGGCAAGCCGGGCGGCAATCGCCTGCTCAACCTCGGCAACGACGAAGCGCGCAAATGGCTCACGGACCACGTGGACAAGCTCCTCACCGAGCAGGGGATTGACCTGTATCGGCAGGACTTCAATTTCGACCCCCTCGGCTACTGGCGGGCGAACGACCCGCCCGACCGCCAGGGCATCACCGAGATCAAGCACGTCACCGGCTACCTCGCCTACTGGGACGA
>Ga0194113_10008644_pt1 | contig 12488 bp, 6 predicted proteins | sample TA2MahC200mmetaG_FD_146193 | JGI IMG/M metagenome (GOLD analysis project Ga0194113, IMG submission 146193) | Freshwater microbial communities from Lake Tanganyika, Tanzania - TA2015017 Mahale Deep Cast 200m | ecosystem: Environmental > Aquatic > Freshwater > Lake | place: Tanzania: Lake...
AGATGAACGAGCGGGTGTTCTCAATGCCGGTTACATCGACATCCGGCAGTTTATGCACCTGGGCATTCAACGCCATCGTGATCAGCACCAGCAGGAGGATGATCTTAGTTCTCATCACTGACTCCTTGGGAATTGAGCAGAGGATCAAGGTATCTGATCTGATCGATGGTGAGCCGGTCCAGATTTGTCTGGTATATTACGCGGGCGTCATCAGCGTTGTTGGTGGCATATTTACAGAGGATCACATAGAATAGTGCCTCACGAAAGATCACATCATTATCAGAATTGGAAACTACCAGGCGATCAAGCATAGGCAGGGCTTCGGAATATGCCTCCTGCTGGTAAAGGATGATCGCTTTCATCAACAGTCCGTAAGCCCTGTAGAGGGGGTCAGAGGATACCTCCAGCAAGGCGGTCGAAACTACCGCTGCGGCATTGTATTGTCCCATTTCATAGAGATACAGCATGTTAAGTTTCATAGCTTCGGGGTGTTGCTGAAATACTTGTGCATCTGCCAGGTCCCAGAGCGGTCGAAATGCGTCCGGCTCGTGCTGATAGGCAATGTCCAGCATGGTCAGCCAGATCTGTTGATCGGGCGCTTCATTAAAGGCGTGTCGGAGCTTTTGCAGGGCAGCGGAATACTGACCGGTCTGGATATCCAGTTCCACCCATTCAAACAGAATCTCACTCATGCCCTCACGCTCCAGGATATTGACGAAAACGCTTTCTGCCTTGGCAAATTCATTCAGTTGGATCAGGGATTCGGCGGTCAATATCTCCAGTTCTTTCACATAGCGCTGGGGAAACTGGCGACGCAGATCTTCTGCTTGACGGATCAGGTTTTGCCATTGCCGGCTTCCGGCGTATAACTTGATCAATAGATACTGCAGCTCAAACTGGATGTATTCGGAACTGAAGGCATCAATCATGGTGATCAGTTCGTCAATGTACTGATCACGGGGATTGAGGCGGAAGGAATAATCCAAGCCGGCAAAGATCTCCCTGAGCAGGGCAAGTTCTTCATCAGTGAAGCTTTTCTTGCTGATGTACCGCCTCAGGACGTTGTTCCAGGTCGTAATAGCACCATCGTAATTGCCCATATTGAAACAGACACTGGCAATGTCGTTCAACACTCTGATACAGTGCTTGGAATTGGGGTATTGATTCAGGAAGGCATCAAACAGGGTAAGCGCTTGATTAAAATTTCGGGCATGAATAGCTGATTTGGCAGCCATATAGAGATATGTTTCGGGAGTGCCCTGTTCTTTGGCGATCTGGTAATAGAGATCGGAAGCATCTTTGAAGCGCCTCAGTTGGTACAAGACCAGTGCCTGATAGCTGAGGGCTTCGATTCGTTTGACCTCGGATGGAGCTAAAATAGAGGCAGAACGATACAACTCGAGCGCTCGCATGTAGTCCTTCTCGTTAAAATGAATGCTGGCATTCAGGATGGCAGCGTCGTAATTCGTCTGAGCCCCCGGGATCGCATTAATCAGGACTTTGGCTTCCAGATATTCGCCAAGATAGTAGTGCGTCTGAGCCAAGCGTGTGATGATGTCTGGATCGGATGGGTACTTGTTGTACAGGGTCTGCAGCAGAGGTAAACTGCGGGAGTAATTTGCCAGATTGAAGTCCACTTCGGCAGCATAAAACCGGGCTTGGTCGGCATAAATGGTGGATGAATGATCTTCCATAAACCGGTTGTAATATGCCCAAAAGCTCTGATAATCCTTGTCGAGATAACTCAGGACAGCCAGCATATACAGTGCTTTGGCACGCCCTCCTCCCTCCGGATAAGAATTGAGATAACGGTTGAACAGGATCTTGGCATTGCGGTAGCCCTGCAGCAAGAGCCAGATCTCGGGGATGAGCGAATCGATCAGGTCATGTTTTTGTGCTTCGATATTATACTTCTTGGCATTTAGCATGTTGCTCAATGCCTGGGTCAGGTCATCCTCATGGAATTGAAAGGCAGCCAACAGGAAATAGAGTTCACCCTTGAGCCGGGAGGAAGCCGCTTGATCCAGCATGGAAATGATCAGTTGTTTGGCTTGATCGGGTGTCTTCCGGTACAGAATCTTGATCCTTTCCAGTTTACTGAGCAGAGCGATCTCCTGATCCGGGGACTGTTCCAGATCAGCCAAAAGAGAATCAGCCCGACTCACATCCCCTTTTTGGGATAACAAAAGCGCATAATAATAAGTGCATTCATCACCCCGGATACCGATAGCGCTTAGCATCTGAGCAGCAGCGCCGTATTGATTGCGGAGCAGTTTGTAACGGATGAAGATTGACTGGATCTGCCGGGGTAATTGACTGAAGTCTGTCTCCAAAGGGGCTATTTCCCGGTCAAGATCAGTAAACCTGCCCTGAGTAAGCAGATTTGACAGCCAATGAACATAGATCGGTAATGCGGAATCCAACAGGTCAGGTCGATAACTCTCCAGGATGCTGCGGGCGATATCCTCCCGGTCGATCATTAAATACAAAATGAATAAATGGTAATCCAGGTCTTTATCGACCAAACCCAGATTTGCCGCTTGCTGGAAAGAATGTAAAGCCGAATAGGGCTGACTCTGTTGGAGGTTGATCATCCCCCGCCAATAATGGTATTGTTGCTGGATCTGGGGAGAGGAATACTCACTGATCAGGCGTTGCAATGATTGTTCGGCATCACTAAAAAGGTCGAGATAGTAATAAGTGATCACCTGTTTCAGGATTATATCCGCTTTGTAATAGTGATTTCCGGGGATATCGATGATCGCTTGCAACTGACGCAATGCCTCCTGATATCTTCCCTGTTCCAGAAGAATCTGGGCTTTGAGCAGGAATAATTCCACCGAATGTATGGACTCGGGATATAATACCACGAACCGGTCAATGGCACTTTCCGCCTGGCGGAACGCCTGGTTCTGCTCCATCCACTTGATGCTGATGTAATCTGCCGCTTTGCCGTTTTTAATATCAGGATATGTGTTGACACCAGATAGCGCTGCAATCATCAGTATAAACGCTAAACATACCGATGCAACCACATAGTTCTTGTTCATTACCTGTTAACTGCCTTTGACCGGGATTATCATATAAACCGTAGTTCCTTCGTTTTCCTTGCTAATGACCTTGATCACGCCGCCATGCAATTCCGCAATACGTTTACAGGTACTCAAGCCCAAGCCCAAGCCACTGGAGCGATACTCGATACTTCCGGATTTATGGGCATAGATCTCATTGAGTTCGTAGAATTTACGGAATATGTTCTGGATCAGGTGATCGGGTATTCCGATACCATTGTCCTGAACAAAGATGACTATTGTCTCCTTGCATTCAATCCTCTCCTGCTGGAAGGCGGATTTCCTGGCTCCGATGATTATTGTACCGGAATCGTTGGTAAAGCGGAAGGCATTGAGCACCACATTGTAGATCATTAGATGGACCGCTTCCCAGTTTGCCATCAACTGAGGTAAGCTATTCTCGATCTCAAGCTTGATAATCATGCGTCGGTTGCGAGAGAGGATCTCGATCTCTTGCTTGACGAGGTTGATGACCTCTTCTAAAGAGATCGGGGATTTGGCGAGAGTTTTCTGAAGATTGTAGAAATTCATCGTTGTGATATCGGACGTGGTAACAATGAGTTTCCGGACCGAAGTCTCAATCTTGGCTATGATATCGCTCTTCTCTTCTTCATCGGCGAACAAATTACGCTTCAAACGTGAAACATAGCCCTGCAGGACGGTGAGCGGAGTATTGAGTTCATGGGCAACTATAGCCATGAATTCATCTTTGATGGATTCAATACCAAACAACTCCGCGCTTTTCTGGATGACTGCCTGGTATTGCATAGCATTTCGGATCGCCAAGGTGATTTGCTCGATCAGAAGATGAATAATCTCCATGTTCAAGTACATCTCCCGGGAAGGTTCATTCAAGTTATCAAGATATACGATGCCATACAATTTGTTGTTAACGATCAAGGGCAGGCAGAAGATAGAATGTAATGCATAGTCCTGGACGCTGATGGAACTCTTGAACCGATTGTCTTCGATTGCATTATAAGTGATCACAGGTTCTTCGGAGCTTAAGCAAAGGCTTATAACGGAATTACTTATACCCGTGACCGAAGCCATTATCTGTTTCGTTTCATCTATATGAACTTGGTAGATCACATTCCCCTCATGATCACGCATGATTAGAAATCCTCTGGTGCTATTGATAAAATCGATACATGAGGAAACGATCTCCGTCTCAAGACTATGAGGATCCACCACTTTCATCATATCGTGGGAAATCTGCATAAGATGATTCATTTTCTCGATCCGCTGGGTGATCTGGGTATAATCCTTTATCCTGATAAGCAGGGCTGTCAGGTGCTGTTTGACACTCTTCATGATTGACAATTCCTGCTTAGTGAATTCCAATTCGCCATGATCGGATATGATCAGATACCCGATTTTCTTGCTTCGTTGCAATAGTGGAACGATCATGATGTTACTGGTATTGAGCTTATCGATCTGGATCGTGTCGGAATTGAGGCTGCGGATGACGATACTCTGTAGATCGGGAGCGAACAGGCTCTCCTTATCGCAATTGAAGCAATGAAACATGACGAAGTTATTGATTTTATCCGAGTATTCCATCAAAACATACTGCCAGGGAGAAATGACTTCATTGATGCCTTTCTGGATCAGGAATTTGATCCGTTCCATATTGTTTACATTGGCAATATTATAGACCAGATCATTCCATTTACTGCGCAGTTTCTTCTGACGTGAGCTTATATCGATCAGAGCAAAGTTCTTTAGATTTTTGGTATAGTATTGGGTACTATTTAGAAAGTTCTGTTTATCATCCTCGGGTATGTTTTCAGTGATCTGATCAAGGTAGTGTTTGTATTCCTCAAAAAGAGATAACGCTCCATCATCGGCATTCAGGACCTGAAGAATCTGGATCCGGATTTGATACAACTCAACCTTGAGCTGAAAGTACTCATAGTTTGTGCACATATCAAATAAGGTCACTGCTTGCCTCAATATATGGCGCAAAGGAATATCAGGCTCACGTAGATCAAGTCTAAGCGACATCAATTGAAGCTTGCAATCCCAGTATCTGTACTGGTTTTTGCTGATGATTGGTCGAACCGCTTCGATCAATTCCCGGGCTTTTGAATAGTCTTTAGATCCGATGTAACAGCTGATGTTCATTATATAGAAAACCGTGATCGCATAGTTATTATTCACAGCTCCCGCATAACGCATGGCTTGTTTGAGATGATCGAGAGCCGAAACAAAATCCTTGTCCAGCATTGCCAATAAGCTCTGAGAGTTATGATAGAATTCTTCTTCGTGCAGGTGTTTATAATTGATATGGACATTTTTCCTGATTAGTTTTCTGAGCTTCCGGGCATTTCCCATCTCATATAGATAATAAAAATAGGTCTTGACAAGGGGATTAACACTCCCGATGTAACAATTGATCAATTGCGGTTCATTCGCCTGGATAAATGAAAAGTAATTTCCAAAATTCTTGATCTTGCTTTTCACAAGGGCCAGATTCCGCTGAATCGAATCTAAGTATTTTTCACTATTTACTGAGTGAATTAGTTGTTTAGCAGCCAGCAGCATTTCTTCAGCTACATTAAATTCACCCTTCTTGATCTTTCCTTCACCTTGGTTTAGCAACGAAAGGGCTTTGGTCAATGTAAGATTCAGTTCGTCGGCATGTTTAAACCCCAATTGCGAATAATACTCGGCTGTAACCGTGTTGCCTTGCTTTAAGTGTAAATCTGCTATGTTGTTGTAGATTAGACCAAGATATCGTTTGATGTTATATTTCTTCCATAACGAAAGGGCAAATCCAAGGTGTTCATCAGCTTCAGGAATGTTCTTTTGCTCGCTGTAAAACACTCCCAGATCATTATGCATGGCAGCTAGTCTGATCATTACTCCGGGGTCGTTCTCTGATGGAAGCTCGGTTAAGAAATCTTCAATGATCCGAATGGCTTTGTCCCGGTTTCCCGTTAGATTATGGTACACTGCCAATCGATCGTAGTAGATTATCTTGAGGTCTATCGGAAGAGTTGCAGGGTCGATAAGGTCCAGATAGATTTTCATCATGTCGTAGGGTCGTTTTCCAGAGGTACTCTTGGTTTCTGTTTTGATACGGGAATAGATCTGGACATAGCTCAGTAATAACAGATTGCGTTGTTTACCGGTATAGGTTAGAATCTCGGCTTTTTTGGTGTTCTTAAGCGCTTCCTTGGGGTGCTCGGTGAGTAGATAGATCGAACTGGCGATATAGTATTTTTCAAACAACTCCGGCAAAAGATGCAGATGATTGAGAATTTCTACGCCCAGTCTATAGCATCCAGTCAGTTCTGCCTTTTCTTGATACCAGACTAGGTCCTTTATAATATGCTTGAGTTCAATCCCAATATCTCCATTAAAATCCAGAATAACTGTCCGGTGGATCGCGTCAAAGGCTTTATCCTGATCGAAAACTTCATCGTATAGATGAAATAAGCGCAACGTGTATAGACGTTCTGTTAGGATATCATTGGCTATCTGGGCATTGGCGATCAATCCCTCACAAATGTCAATGTCGGTGATGTCCTTGTCCCGGTAGAATTCCAGTATTTTTCGGGAGATCGTGACGTGTTGAATCTCCGTACATTCATCATAAAGCAGGTTTGTCTCCTCACGATAAGCAAATCGGTATTTTCTTCCTGTTTTAGTCAGAATCTCGTTGTAAAAAGCATCATTGATCAATTCATACATTCTCTGATCATCAATATCCAGAAGATATATGATGAGTTCTTTGGTCAGGGGCATTTGGGCAATGGATAACACTCGAAGATAGCTTTTATTCTGCTCCGTTAGATGACCCAGCCTTGAATTAATCGAACCCAGCATATCACCTGGTAGTACATAGCTGTTCAGGTCAAAAGCATCATTGAATTTGTCATTAATCAATGCTCTCTTGTGCTTCACCAGATCGATCAGGATCTCACGAATAAACTCTGGATTTCCAGCTGATCTCTGCCACATTTGGGTAATAAAGATATCGCTTGGACGTGAACCCAATAGTTTAGTTAAATAGTTAGCGGTTTGCTGCATGTCCAAAGGTGGAATGTGAGTGATGACTGTGTGCTCTATCTGATTGATTTTGTTAAATTCGTTGCAACTTAGGAGAATCAAAATGCGATGGGAAATGATGTGGGGAGACAAGAAATTCAGAAATTCTACAGTATAGCGATGCACAAATTGGAAGTTTCGAATGATAAATATAATCGGCTTGAGATTGGATAGATCCACCAGGATCTCTAAAGCCGATTCAAAATCGCACTTCAGTTCTTCCTGTGACTGAGTGTAGGATTTGGCCTCCTGTTCCGATTCAAAGAGGTAGCTTTTAAACTTGTCGGATATCTTGCTCAAACTTCTATAATTCTCAATCTCAGCTTTGGAGCGGGATCTGACATATTCCTTGATCAGCGCAAAAAAAGCCTCATGATCAAAACGACTGCAATGGTAATCGAATAAGAAGTAGTCACCATTCAGGATGTGATAACGGAAAAGGGACAGGATATTGTCCTTACCTAATCCATCCCCCCCGATCAGGGATATGATTTTTCCATTTGACCTCTCCATTAATGGAATATAGTCAAGCAATTGATGAGCAATCTGCTCTCTGACCAGATAGCTATTGAACTGCATTGTATTAACCATTGACCAGGCAATTGAAAAAGCGTAGTCTTTATCACTGATCCGGTTAACGTAAGAGATGATCTCTTCGGAGCTATGAAAACGGTTGTCGGGGTTCTTCTCCATCAGGCGAAGGATGAATTTCTCCAGTTCCATGGGGATTGTTGGATTCAGCTCTGATGGAAACTTGGGAACAAAGTACTGCTGGTTTCCTGAGATCAATGAATTAATCTGATCAACTGTGTACGGGAAAGCCCCTGTTGTAAGCCGATACAGGATCACCCCCAGCGAATAATAATCACTGGTCACATCCGCCGGTTTACCCAGATACAGCTCCGGTGCGAGATATGGAAGAGTGCCGGACACTTGGTTACTGGCATCGGTGGTATCTATCTTGGCAAAGCCATAATCGATCAACCTTACTTCCACAGAATTACCCATCTGACGATACAGGATGTTCTCTAATTTGAGGTCTTTATGGAGAATTCTCTGAGTATGCAATGCATGCAGAGCATAACAGATCTGCACCACTATATCGTATAGGATATCAATTTTGTGGTTTCCATAGCGGAAGTTGCTCAGCGTGACCCCATCAAAAAAATCGCTGATGTAATAGATATGATCTCCCACATGGCCAAAATCCACCACATGATTCAGATTAGGGTGTTCAATTTTGGTTATATGGTGCATTTCTTCTGCAGAAAATTTCTCATATAATCCGTTGGATGAAAGATACTGGAACAACTTGAGGGTGTATATAGTTCCTGTTCGGATGTCCCGGACCTTGTACACATTTGCCCAGGAACCACTTCCCAGATTCTCCAAGACTTCGTACCGGTGATCAATATACATCAATACCCCCCAATATTAAGCTAGTTTCATTCCATTGCATTAATCAAGCTCGTCCGACTCATTTAGCAAACATATTAAACCCATGTTTCCAGCGTTTATGCACCCAGAACCATAGATGCGGAAACTGGGTGATATAACCTTCGAGGATGTAGTTGATCCTGCGGATCAAATGCAAACACTCATCTTCGCTACTACTTTGGGCTGAATAGGCTAAGTTTGTTGGCTTGTCTGGCATGATCATTGGTTCAAACCGAAAGATCAGCTGATCCCGTTCATCTCGTATTACAAAACCAGGTACTATGGGTACATTGTAGCGTAAAGCGATTTTTGCAGCACCTTTCCAGTGGGAGGCAGGAAACCCGAGGAAATCAGTTATCAAGCCATGTCTTCCCGCATTCTGATCGGTTAGAATAGCAACCATTTCGTTCTTCTGTAAATGCTCGATGATCCCTCTCAACCCGCTTTTCATATCGATGATACATGCTCCGTTGCGTTCCCTGATCCTGTTGGTATATCGATCAAAAAAACGATTGCGCTGTTGTTTAGCTATTACTGATATTGGTATCCCCCATAAAGGCATGATCCTCGCTGCTTCCCAATTACCAAAATGACCGGTGGCAAGGATGGCTCCCCGGCCCATTGCTAATGCTGCCTCGATGTGTTCTCGTCCATCCAGGATGCACCTCGAGAGCAGGATACGGTCATTATCCAAATAGATCTCCTGGATGCTAAGCGCCATATTGCGATACATATTACGGATAATCTGTCCGATCTCTTGGTCGCTCTTCTCTGGATAGACCTTGCTCAATTGAGCCGCTGCAACTTGTTTGCGAACTCCCACCCGATATCCAATTACATCGAATAAGCACACTAACAGCTTGACGCTGAGTTGTCGCGGCATCATCCTGAATATGCTGATCAACCCGATAAATAGTATGTATTCGCCAATGCTTTGCAGCTGTTTTATTCGTTTGGACACGATCCATTAACTTCCTGATCATTCTGTTAGCTACATCCTTTTTGAATGCAGTCCGATTGACAAGTAAAATCTTTGCACCACCCCTGATCCCGCGCCAGAACGCCCCGCAGTCACTTTTCTATCCTGAGCCTGTGAGCAGACAAAGCTCAGACCTTCAATTCAACCCGAAACCAAAGCGTTGGTCTTCTTTTGCAGAACTGCTTTTGACACGACTCCAATTGACTTGTCAACCAAGACGCCCTTATGGAAAAACACCAGCGTAGGAATACTCATAACTCCATACTGCCCTGCCAGTTCCGGATCGTTGTCCACATTGACTTTGGCTACCACTATATCAGGATTTTCCTGAGCAAATTGCTCTACCACTTGTTCCATCATCCGGCACGGTCCACACCAGGGCGCCCAAAAATCAACCACTACCACGCCTTCCGACACGGCTTTTTCAAAGTCATCGCTGCGTAATTCAATCAGCATCTTTTCCTCCTGGTTCAAGCTGTCTATAGATAAACATAATGTAGATTTGATCACTGGCAAGTGCCCAACCACAAAAAGGCAGGGTGAGATTATAAAAATATGTACTACGTTGGACGTTGAATGTTCACATTCCAAGAGCTTCCACGACTACCTACACCGGCTTTTGTATAATTCGTTTGACAAGAGCGCTCTATTCAGAATTAAGGGAAAAAATCAGATATGGAGTCCTGTTAATGAGAAATATCTTAGTGATCGGAGCAGCCGGACAGATCGGTTCGGAACTGGTACCCTATCTTCGTGGCATATACGGTGAGAATAATGTAATTGCAAGCGATATCGTTGACAACCCCATGCTCAGCGGGAGCGGTCCTTATGCCATCCTGAACGCTTTGGATAGGGTGGCGATGTATGACTTGGTTCGCAAGCACCATGTGGATGCTGTTTACAATCTGGTGGCTGTGTTATCGGCACGGGGTGAAGCCGATCCGATGTGGGCATGGAACATCAATATGGGGAGTCAGATCAATTCCCTCGAGATCGCCAGGGAGATCAAAGGCGCAGTCTTTACTCCAAGTTCCATCGGTGCATTCGGTCACACTACCCCTCCGGACAACACCCCTCAGGACACCGTAATGCGTCCATCCACTATTTATGGCATCTCCAAGGTGACTGCCGAGATGTTGAGCGACTATTATCACCTCAAATATGGTGTGGATGCCCGTGGCTTGCGCTATCACGGCATCATCTCCAATGTGACGCTCCCCGGCGGCGGTACCACCGATTATGCTGTGGAGATTTACTATGCCGCCCTGAGCAAGGGTTCTTTCGTCTGCAACCTCAGTCCGGGCACTTTCCTCGACATGATGTATATGCCCGATGCGCTCAAAGCGGCGGTTCAGATCATGGAAGCCGATCCATCCCGTCTGGTACATCGCAATTGCTTCAACGTCTCCGCCATGAGTTTTGAGCCGGAGATGATCGCTGCTGCCATTCGTAAACATATCCCTGATTTCCGCATCGAATACAGTATTGATCCCATCAAGCAATCCATCGCCAATAGCTGGCCCAACCAGATGGACGACAGTGCTGCCCGGGAAGAATGGGACTGGGAACCGGAATATGATCTGGAGACGATGACGGCTGATATGATCGACAAACTCAAGGTAAAACTGGGAGCATAGGTATATGATCCGCATCGGGGTAGTTGGCGTCGGTCATCTGGGACAGCATCATGCCCGGAAGTTCCTGAGTATCCAGGGTTGCGAGCTCAAGGGCATTCACGACCGCAATCCTGATCGTGCCGCTCAGATCTCGGAAGCACTGGGCGTAAAGAGTTATCCCACTTACGAAGATCTGTTGACGGATATCGATGCCATCGACATCGCCGCTACGACCACCTGGCATTATGCCCTCGCCAAGACCGCTCTTCAGGCCGGTAAGCATGTATTTCTCGAGAAACCGATCACCTCGGAACTCAAGGAAGCGGAAGAACTGGTCGCCATCGCCGAACAGAAGGGACTGATCATCCAGGTGGGACATATCGAGCGCTACAATCCGGTAATCCTGGAAGTGGAGCGCGAGATCAAAGACCCGATGTTCATCGAATCGCACCGGATATCATCTTTTCAACACCGCGGTACTGATGTGCCCGTCGTACTTGATCTGATGATTCATGACATCGACCTCGTCCTGAGCTTTATCAAAAGCCCGATCACGGAGATCCGGGCCAATGGCGTGGGGATCTTTACCTCCAGCATCGATATCGCCAATGCCCGTCTCCAGTTCGCCAATGGTGCCATCGCCAACGTCACCTCCAGTCGCGTGGCTCTCAAGCAGGAACGCAAACTGCGCATCTTCCAACGCGATAAATACATTTCGCTTGATTTCCAGACCAAACACGCCACTGTTATTAAGAGATCGGCTGATATCGCCCGTCTCCTGCCTTTGCTCATGATGGGTAATACCGGGATCAAGCCGGAGCAGCTGGTTGACAAGACCGAATATGACGTGGCAGACAGCCCCAAGGATGCCCTGAGCACCGAACTCGAGTCATTTGTCAATTGCCTCAACCAGGGTAGCAGACCAGTAGTGGACGGCACCGCAGGAATGCGTGCTCTGCAAGTGGCTCTGGAGATCATACAGCGCATCCAAAATCAAGACCAGACACACATCTAACGGAGCGATCAATGACCGACACTTGTGTAAAAGACATACCTGCCCATCTGGGCAAGGAGATCCGGCTCAAGGGCTGGGTAAGGAACATCCGTCACAGTGGCAAACTCCTCTTCATCATCTTCCGGGATGGGAGCGGAGAAGTCCAGGCAGTGGCATTCAAGCCCGATTTGGGCGATGACCTGTTTGAGCAGGCAAAACGCCTCACTCTGGAGTCATCCCTCATCATCACCGGTATCCCCAAGCAGCATCAGAAACTGACAGGCAGTTACGAGATCAGCATCACTGGCATTGAAGTAGTTCAATACGCTGATGAA
>Ga0194113_10008647_pt1 | contig 12479 bp, 9 predicted proteins | sample TA2MahC200mmetaG_FD_146193 | JGI IMG/M metagenome (GOLD analysis project Ga0194113, IMG submission 146193) | Freshwater microbial communities from Lake Tanganyika, Tanzania - TA2015017 Mahale Deep Cast 200m | ecosystem: Environmental > Aquatic > Freshwater > Lake | place: Tanzania: Lake...
TGCAGGGACTGCGGCGAGCTTACGGTGGCTATGGAAGAGCCCAAAGCGTGCTCTAAATGCGGCTCGAAGAATATCTACCAGGACTCCGATGTGCTGGACACATGGTTCAGCTCGGGGCTGTGGCCCCATTCCACGCTGGGCTGGCCCGATGAGACGGAGGACTTCAAGTACTTCTATCCCACCTCGGTGATGGAGACGGGCTACGATATCCTGTTCTTCTGGGTGGCGCGGATGATAATGATGGGGCTGGAGAATACCGGAGATGTGCCGTTCCGCACGGTTTATCTGCACGGGCTGATACGGGATGAGAAGGGCGACAAGATGAGCAAGTCGCGCGGCAATGTGGTCGACCCGGTGAAGACCATAGACAAGTACGGCACGGATGCGCTGCGCTTCGCGCTGTCCACGGGGAACTCGCCGGGCAACGATATGAAGCTCAGCCCGCAGAAGCTGGAGGGCAGCCGCAACTTCGTCAACAAGCTGTGGAACGCCGCCAGGTTCGTTATCACCAACCTCGACGGCACGGATTTGAAAATCAACAGGAGCGCGCTACGCACCGAGGACCGCTGGATTCTGAGCCGGCTGAACCATCTGACTGCCGAGGTGGCGGGGCTGAACGAGGAGTTCCAGTTCGGCGAGGCGCTGCGCCGCATCTACGATTTCCTGTGGACGGAGTACTGCGACTGGTATATCGAGATTGCCAAGATACAGCTGCGCGGCAAGGATGAGAAGGACTCGCCGCTGGCGGTGCTGGTGCATGTGCTGGAGGTATCGCTGCGTCTGCTGCACCCTTTCATGCCGTTTGTCACGGAGGAGCTGTGGCAGAGTTTGAGAGAGCACCAGCCGCAGGGCAAGGCGGATTCCATCATGATTGCGCCGTATCCTGTAGCCGATGCTCATGCTTTCGATGCCGGGGCGGAGCAGGAGATGGAGTCGGTGTTCGAGATTGTGCGCTCCGTGCGCAATGCCCGCGTGGAGAGCAATGTCGATCCGGGCAGGTTCATCAAGGCATTCATCGTTGCGGGGGAATCGAGGCGCGCCCTGGAGACCCACGCCGAGGCGATAACCGCTCTGGCGAGGGTGCGCCCTCTGACGATTGCAGGCTCGGAACAAGAGGTGAAGCTGAAGCGAGACCAGGCGAAGATACTGGTGCTCAAGGGCGTGGAGGTGATACTGCCTCTGGAGGGCATGGTCGATACCGATGCGGAGAAGGGGCGTTTGCTGAAGGAGGTCGAGGCGACTCAGGCGGAGGTCAGCCGCATCGAGCGCCTGCTGTCGGAGGATTCGTTTATTGCCAAAGCGCCGCCCGCAGTGGTGGACAAGGAGCGCCAGAAGCTGGCGGAGCGCAGGGATAAGCTGGGCAGGTTGAATGAGAGGCTGAACCAATTAGGCTGAGCCCAGTTGGTTCAGATTCCAAGTTCCAAATCCCGAATCACAAGGGCACAGCACGCTGTGCCCCTACGATTACCCCTCCCGGCAGGGGAGGGAAATTGTACAGGTGAAGAGGTGCCGCATTCTTCCCTACCTACAGTCCTTGGGCTTTGTACTGGCGAGCCATTTCGGTTAAGCCCAGCTGGTTCAAGTTCCAAGTTCCAAATCACAAGGGCACAGCACGCTGTGCCCCTACGATTACCCCCACCCTTTAATCCCTCCCGGCAGGGGAGGGAAATTGTACAGGTGAAGAGTGCCGCATTCTTCCCTACCTACAGTCCTTGGGCTTTGTACTGGCGAGCCATTTCGGTTAAGCCCAGCCGGTTCAAGTTCCAAGTTCCAAATCACAAGGGCACAGCACGCTGTGCCCCTACGATTACCCCTCCCGGCAGGGGAGGGAAATTGTACAGGTGAAGAGGTGCCGCATTCTTCTCTACCTACAGTCCTTGGGCTTTGTACTGACTGGCTAACTCGGTTAAGCTTAGTTCAGTCTCCTTCCTGGCTGTGGGCTGGTAGTACTTGTCGACCATTTCCTGGTACAGGGACTTGATAGCCTCCGCTGAGTATTCCGCTTTGACTTTTGCCGGAACGCCCACGACAAACGACCTGTCAGGTATCTTCTGCCCTGTTCTGACCATGGAGTTGGCGCCGATGATGCAGAAACTGCCGATCTCGGTTTCGTCCAGCACGGTGGCATTGTTGCCCACCAGCACGTTGTCCCCGATTTTCGAGCAGTGGACGACGGCGCTGTGCCCTACGGTCACATTATCGCCGATAATCAGGGACTTCCAGGCGTGCACCACGGCGTTGTCCTCGATGTGGGAGTTTTTGCCGATGCGAATTGAGCCGAAGTCGCCTCTGACCACAGCGCCGGGCCATACTCCCGACCCTTCGCCGATCTCGACATCGCCGACCACGTAGGCAAACTCGCTGACAAAGGCAGTATCTGCTATTTTGGGCATCTTGCCGTTGAAAGCTCGAATCATCTGGTGTCCTCCGCTCTTTTTTTGCCCATGATATTCTTTTCAGGGTGAATTCTCAATAAGAACGGTGAAGCGGTTGCGGTGGCGCGGCTGGTTTCGTTTGTCGTTATAGGGTTGCGGGATGCCTGTTGCATTCTTTGAATTTATGGTGTATAGTCACGTCGGAGCATGGACCTCGTTGCCGAGGTGTACCCTATAGTTCATGCATCAGGAACCCAGAGGCGTAGGCGCAAGCAGGGAGAATCTATTAACAGTGTCCCGCGGGACCCCGGAGTCTCGAACAGGATCTTGGGCAAACACATCAAGGACGAGGGCCTGGCTAATTTAACAGGAAAGGAGGTCTGAAGATGGCGTTTGCGGACAAGACCCTGACCTGCCGTGACTGCGGAGCTCAGTTCGTGTTCAGCTCAGGCGAGCAGGAATTCTACCAGTCTCGCGGATTGCAGAACGAGCCCGGACGCTGCCCGGATTGCCGCCAGGCACGGCGGCAGGGACGCGCCGGAGCCTCGCGGGAGCCACGGGAGAAGACGAAGGTAGTCTGCGCTTCCTGTGGCAAAGAGACCGAAGTACCGTTCCAGCCCCGGAGCGGTCGCCCGGTGTACTGCGATGACTGTTTCTCCAAAGTAAGAGCACAGCGTCAATAGGAATCTATAATATATAATTGAGCTATAGTTCTCAGCGGTAAAAAGCAAAGTAGCTCGTCCTTCATATTCAGAAAGGACGAGCTACTTTGCATTATTTCGGCGGTCAGCATTCAGCAGGGGCGCGGAGCACCCTACTCTTGTCTTTAGTAGAATATCTGGTAGGCTAGCAGGCAAAAGAGCACGCGGTGGGAGGTCGAAGATGCAGACATCACCATTGGGGCTATCGGGCGAGGCGTTTGCGGAGGTCGCGGAGAAGACGTGGTGTGTGTCCATTCTGGCAAATGTTACCGCGTTCGAGACGGATGAGGGGCTGGTTCTGGTGGACGCGGGGCTGCGCAACTTCGCGCCCCGAATGGCGGAGCTGCTCCGCCAGCGGACTAAGGCTCCGGTGCATACGGCAATATACACTCACGGGCATGTCGACCATGCCTTCGGACTCGATGCTTTTCTTGTCAAGGGGCAGCGTAGACCGCGGGTCATCGGGCACTCGGCGCTGCCGGCGCGCCTGAAGCGCTATGAACGCACACCACGGTTTCAAAAGGATATCAACGCACGCCAGTTCTACGGGTCTCCCTACGAGCTTCTGCCCGCGAACGCGCAGGCTGAGGTAGATACGGCTTTCCGCACGCCGGAATGGCAACCAGATGTTCTTTACGACGACAGACTCAGCATCGAGGTCGGCGGATTGACCTTCGAGCTCCATCATGCACGGGGCGAGACGGACGACCACACCTGGGTGTTCTGTCCGCAGCGCGGCGTCCTGTGCACGGGCGACCTCGTTATCTGGGTGGTGCCCAACGGAGGCAATCCGCAGAAGGTGCAGCGCTATCCGTGGGAGTGGGCTCAGGCGCTGCGGCGGATGGCGGAGCTGCACGCGTCGAGCCTGTGTCCCGGGCACGGTCCGCCGGTCTCGGGCGATGCGGAGCTGGTGCAGCGAATTTTACTGGAAACCGCAGCCTATCTCGACTCCATCGTGGGGCAGACGCTGGCTGCGCTGGAAAACGGCGCGCCGCCGCATGTGGACATCGTGCGCAGCGTGAGAATCCCGAGCACGGATGCGCCGTGGCTGCTGCCCCTTTACGACGAGGCTGAGTTCATCGCACGGAATGTTATCCGCTATTACGGAGGCTGGTACAGCGGCAGACCCAGCGAGCTCAAGCCCGCTTCGAGGGCGGATGTTGCCCGGGAAATCGCCCGATTGTCGGGAGGGGCTGAGGTGCTGGCGAAACGGGCTCGGGCAATCGCTGAGACGGGGGACCTGCGTCTCGCCTGTCATCTTGCCGATTATGCGCTGGAAGCTGCGCCCGGCAACAGTCGGGTGAATGGCATCGTCGCTCGAATCTATGAACAGCGAGCCGCATCCGAGACCAGCCTGATGGCAATCGACCTGTTTCGTTCCGCCGCTGCCTATGCTAGAGCGGGAAGGGCGTTTATATAATAAACATAATTGCAAAGTGCAAAATGAAAATTGAGGGGGTTCCTAATCCCCTTAACCCCCTTTAAAAAAGGGGGGATTGGGTTGTGGTTAGGAAAGGGGGCTGGGATTTTTCGGGACAAAGAGGAATATGGTGATAAAGAGAAGCAGGTATCTGTACGGGGACTATTCCTATAACCATATTCAGCTTTATCTATACCTGTTCCTCGCCTATGCCAGGTTCAGGCTTGTAGGAAAATGCCTGAGCTACCCTCTGGTGTTACAAATCCAGACACAGTCGTTCTGCAATGGCAGGTGCATAATATGCCCCTACACCGGCGTACGTAAGCAGCACGAACAGGGCTTCATGGAATGGGGCTTATTCGAGAAAATCGTCGCTGAGATGAAGTCGGCGACTCAAATCGCTACAGTTGGTTTCGCGTTGCAGAATGAGCCGTTGCTCGATAAAAGGCTGTTCGACTGGATCAGGTATATGAAGTCGCTGTGTCCCGACAAGGGGTGCATTGTCACGACAAACGGGGAGCCTCTGGACAGATTCAGCAGGGAGGAAATAAGGCAATCGGGGGTTGACCGGATTTGTATCAGTCTGAACGCGTTTTCCAAGGAGATGTACGAGAAGATAAACGTCGGGCTTGACTTCGATAGGGTTATGAAGAATGTTTCCAGCCTGCTGGAAGACCAATCCCTGAGACCGAAGGTCGAGCTCAGCTTCAGGCTTACCAGAGATAACCAGACAGAAGTGAGTGCGGCGGTTAGCTACTGGAAAACCCGGGGGGTTCGCACCAGGGTTATGGGAATCTCAAATAGAGCCGGTACGCTGGTTAATTATGAAGCGGTCAGGCTCAAGAAGGACTCTCAGGGTATGCCACGGCGCAAGCGTTACTGGGAACATGCGATGTCCCGCTTGCGCGGTGTTCTGGGCTGCGAGAATCCCTTCTATAGAATGGATATACTGTTCAACGGGAAGACGCTCATGTGCTGCCAGGACTGGAACAGGGCTGTGATTGCGGGCAACGTTGCCACAGCTTCAATAAAGGAAGTCTTCAACTCTACGGAAATGAATGAGGCGAGACGATTGATACTGAGAAAACGTTATAAGCAGATAGCATCGTGCCGGGAATGCTCTTCAGCTTTATAGGGACTGAGGACAGCAGCCGCGATAAGAAAAAGGGAGCTTTGGCTTAACAAGCCAAAGCTCCCTGGGGGTCTGTTCAAGCGGTCAGCTTTCAGCTGTCAGCACATCCCCACCCCACCAGATTGCCACGTCCTTCCTAAAGAAGGACTCGCAACGACATATGAATGGGTAGGGGGATTAGCGGTCAGCGGTTAGCTTTAGCCGGCATTGGGGGGAGAATGATGGGTTTACGACTTCCCGCAGGTATAGCAATATCCTTTATGTACGCAAATAGTGCCGCCGCACGCGGTACAAGCCCAGCGCACCTTCTCACTTCTGACAAATCTTCGTATGCCCCGCTTTTTTATGTTGTCGAGATTCTCGATCATGCTCATACCGTATCTGGTCCGATATCTTTTATCCAGGTGTTTCAGAACGCCGCAGGGAAACCCGTCACATTCGAAACAATACTTCGCCTTGCCATTTTGAAAGGCGGCGCAGTTCTTAATTCTGCATCTAAGAACGGAAACAGCTTTATCGACATCAGGCGCTCGGCAGCCGGGGCATTTGTTTTTCTGCCTGAGGTATGCCATGCATATACCGCAGTTCATACCGCAGGGGGCGATCAGCTCGGTTCGCATAGTTCTATTATACAGTAGGGGAAATCGGAACGTAGTTTATGAACTTCTTACCTGCCCCGGTTCAAGGCGCAAAGCACGAAGTACCCCTGCAGGGAGTATTGCTTGCCCCAGGGGAGCCTTTGATGTCCCTGCCCGAGGAAGACGCCATCGTCGATTCGTCTCAGCTCATCCCGCAGCCCGAACAGGCTCGAGGGAAAATGGGTATAGTTTACAACGAGGCAGGGTTTACGGTCGAAGAGCGACTCGCCGATTGAGGTATCTATGCCGAACCGTTGAGGGAAGATGCGATTCCGGAACAGATTGACTCCTGTGCCGGTCTTGTCTTCAGCAAAGGGTGTAATAAATCGCTTGCCTGTCCAGCGTGCCAGAGGGTTATCGAAGGTGCTTGCCAGAGCTGCCTTACGCCACCAACCTGAGCCGGGACGCAAAGCCAGAAAACCGCCCAAAGTATCGCCTTCGATCTCAGCGAAAGACGGCGCCTTGCCTTCGCTGAATACCTTATGGAAATCGTCGAAGGCATACTCTTTGAATCTGGCGATGATTTTTTGGGCGTCTGCAATAGAATGGCGTTTTGCCACCATGACAGCGGTCATATTGCACTCCCTCCTCTCACAGAGCTTGGGCGGGTTTTGTCCTTCCAAGAAGGACTTCACCGACCCCACGGTTGAGCTGTTAGAAATTTGATACTAAATAAATGAAATCCTGGATGATAGTAACACGATCAGGGCAATGCCAAATCCCAGTGTCCACATGTTTATGAATACTTCAAATTTCATCTGGCTGGAGGTTGATACATATCGATAAAGCTTGTTTTGAATGTTGAATGTTATATCCATCAAAGCCAGGAATATGAGCGAGCCTGCTGCTATTAAAGCGAATAACAACCCGTAAGAATCCCCTTTTAGCAGCCCCACAGCTCCGATAACTGCACACGCAGACATCCACAGGTCAGCGGGCGGGAATGCCCTCTCGAACTTGATATACCAATCCTCTGTAATAACGTTAACCGCTCCTCGTAAATAGAAATCAGCCCAATAATAGACCACGCCGAGAGCCGTAGCGATTAGCAGAGCCGATAGAGTAACAATCATGGTTCCCCTTCCCCTGAGACTGCTGCGTTTCTTGACGACATTCTACTGCGTCAAGTCAACGAGGGCAATAATGTAATAGTAGGGGCGCGGTTGCCGCGCCCTCTATCCAAATTCCCCCTTTTTTAAAGGGGGCTGGGGGGATTAGGAGCCCAATCCCCTCTTTCCTTGAAGGGAGAGATAAGAGCCTGTCCTGAGCTTGCCGAAGGATGAGGGGGAAATAGAACGCACTAGCTGGGATGGGGACGAAAAGGGGGGTCTGCTATTATATTAAGAGGACAATTGAAAGCCCCTTTATCCCAGAGAATCAGGGCCTTTTTCAAGATATAGTCCGACTGGCATTCTCGCATTCCTAGCCTTGATTCTCATCGCGGCAGACGAGATTGGGAAGAAGGTAGAAACAAGATCGTTACAGCTAAAATCTGAGCTGGGCAGAAGTTGTCTCCCTTACAGGAGCTGGTTCAAAATTCAGTATTAGTACTTCCTTATTAGGTACTCTATGGTGGTCATCCTTCTTAGTTCTCATACCGGAAAATGATTGTACGGGAATAATGTTGTAACCATCGTAAAGTCTATGTACCTCAGGCAAATCATAGGAGGATAGTATCCACTTACACTCTGTGGTATTGAGATGATTTGCAAGAGTCTGGTGTTCTTGCCAGCTTCTCATGTTGTGTGCATAATTACAGTTGTTACCGGGATATGGAGGGTCGAGGTACATAACGGTGGTTATGCTATCGTATCGGTTGATACATTCGGGCCAATCTAGGTTCTCAATGATGACGGTACGGAGACGGTCGTGGACGGGCCTAATTCTTCTCTCAAGGTGTTCCAGTGCACCAATAAGACGGTTGCCGTGCCCTCCGTCTGTAATACTTGTTTGAAAACGGGGGTAATCTGACTCTCCTCCCCATCCAGCCATAATGATATAATATAACCGATGGGCGCGTTGAATATCAGATAGCGTTGATGGGTCAAGCTGTGCTAGACGCTCGAATTCTGCCCTTGAAACAATCTCCCATTGAAAGGAGGCAATGAACTCGTCGGGCTTATCTCTTAGTACGCGGAAAAAGTTAGTGAGTTCTTGATCTATATCGTTTAAGACCTCAACATCGCTAGGTGGTTTTGCAAATAATACCCATGCAGCGCCACTGAAGGGTTCGACATAGCATGTGTGTGGGGGTAATAAATCTACAATTTGTTTTCTAAGACGAGACTTACCGCCCACCCATTTGAGAGGACTGTTTACAGCTTTATAGGTATCGTGCTTGAGCATGCTAAAGAATTCCTTTAAATAGAACGCTGTGTCTCTAGCAGAGACAATTATAGCACACTATTCGCAAATAGTCAATATGGAAAAATTTGGCGAGAAATTACATCTGTTGCGCACAAAGCATGGGATGACCCTTAAAGAATTGGCTGAGGCAGCTGGCCTTAGTGCGCATGGCTATATTAGCGAGCTTGAATCTGGTAAAAAGAAGCCTACTGTAGAGTTTGTTATAAAGATAGCTAAGTTGTATAACGTCACGACAGACCAGCTATTAAGAGACGATGTAAAGTTGAATTTGAAAGGGTAGGTGCTGTGAAGTTTAGGGGAAGTAAGATTACCCGTGGTCAATTGGAGAAAATCCGTCTTGTTTTAAGTACATATCAAGATGGTACTGGACAACTTGCTAATAGGGATAAGGGGACGTTGCCAGGGTGGAGAGATTTTGAGCGTGCTGTGGCAATAGCATTTAACGGAAAGTCTCAAGAAAGTAAGGCTATTTATGATGTTTTAGTTCCTATCAGTAGCAAATCTAAACAATGTGTTGGCATATCGTGTAAAATGCGTAAAACGTTGAGCTCAGTACAAAAAACTAAGCGGGTCACTATTGAAGTTTCAAACTCTGCCGGAAAATTTTGGAAGGCATTAAAAGCGGAAGGAATAGAAGATTATGGCAATAAAAATGCAGCAAAAGCAGGTGAAATACTTCTTAGTTTAGTTGAAAGTTGGCACAAAGAAGTTAGTATTTCCTCCGGAGGGAATGTTAGGACACAAGAGAGCTTTTTCTTAGTACTGCAGTGGGATGAAAAAACAGAGAAGTATCAGATATTTCAGTATCCAGCACAAATACCCGATGCAAAAACTTTATCTTGGTCTGTGAAGGGTCGGCATCTTATTGGAAAAGATAAAAGAGGTGTGCTTATTGAGTGGTACGGACATTCAGGTGGACAATTGAAGTATTACCCATTAGTGAAACAAGCAGTCTGGGTTTCTGGGTTGTTCAGATTGGAGCCATTACCGAAGAAGAGTGAAAACTATGGATTATTACAAAAAGTGATGGATTATTACCCTACTCTGTGGAAGAAAGCCAACAATACACTGTGAGGCTTTCGTTCTATTTGAATTGATAAGTGTTTTTACTCCCGTTTTCCTCGTTCTTTAACCAAGCTGTTCGGGCTGTGCGATTATCCCCCTTCCACCTTTACATAGGGGAGTCAAGTGGTTGCGTTTGACAACCTCCTCGTTGTGTGGTTAACTGGAGCTACGGAGAGTTGGAATACCGAAGTTAGTGAACTCTGCGGTCTCGGCGCTCTCTGTGGTTCATAGCTATGCATATCGGCGCTCTGAAGGTCAGGCTGCGCATCCCGGAAAATCACTCTCTCAAGGGCAAGAGGATGATTGTCAGGTCTATCACCTCTCAGGTGAAGAGTAAGTTCAATGTCTCAGTCGCTGAAATCGAGGACCAGGATATGTGGCAGGTGGCTACCCTGGGCATTACCTGCGTCAGCAACGACAGCCGCCGCGCCAACGAGACCCTGTCCTACGTGATGAATTTCATCGAGGCGAACCGGGGCGATGCCGAGGTGCTGGACTACGAAATCGAGCTCCTCCACGCCCTGTGACAGCCAAGGCGAGACAATGAGCGTCTCAACTTTTCTGCCCCGACTTAAGAAGCACCCCGCTTATCGAGACCAGATTGTCCATGTCCAGCGCATCGCGCCCACGAAGGCGTCCTACGGCGAGCTGGACAAGCCCCTGCACCCGAAGCTGCAAGCCTCTCTGGAGGCGAACCACCTGTTTCCGCTCTACAGCCATCAGGCGAAGGCGGTCAACCTCGTGCGCTCCGGCAGGAATGTGGTCGTGGTCACGCCGACTGCCAGCGGCAAGACGCTGTGCTATAACATACCTGTGCTCGATACCATCTTGACCCAGAAGGGGAGCCGCGCCCTCTACCTTTTCCCCACCAAAGCACTGGCTCAGGACCAACTGCGCAGCCTGCGGGAGCTTGCCACCGACCGGAAGATAAAGCTGAACTACGATACCTTCGACGGCGATACGCCGCAAAACGAGCGCGCCGCTATCAAGAGGTCGGCGGAGATTATTCTGTCCAATCCCGATATGGTGCATCTGGGCATCCTGCCCAACCACAGCTCGTGGCGGGAATTGCTCTCGCGGCTGAGATATGTGGTCATCGACGAGGCGCATGTCTATCGCGGCGTCTTCGGCTCGCATGTCGCCAACGTGATACGCCGGCTCAGACGCCTCTGCGATAGCTACGGCTCGAAGCCGCAGTTCATCTGCTGCACCGCCACCATCGCCAACCCCTCAGAGCATGTGGAGAAGCTGACGGGTCAGACCTTCGAGGTGGTGAGCGATGACGGCTCGCCTCACGGCGGCAAGGAGTTCGCCTTCTGGAACCCGCCGCTTATCGACGAGGCGAAGTCGGCGCGGCGCAGCGCCAACAGCGAAGCCACGCTGCTGCTGACGGAGCTGATGAAGCACGATGTCCGCAGCCTGGTTTTCACGCGCAGCCGACGCCTCACCGAGCTTATCTATATGTATGTGCATGATCATCTGAAGAAGGAGGAGCCGAAGCTGGCGGGCAGGGTCAAGCCGTACCGCGCCGGCTATCTGGCGGAGGACCGGAGGCAGATTGAACGGGAGCTGTTCGACGGGCAGCTTCTGGCGGCGGTGGCGACCACGGCGCTGGAGCTGGGCGTGGATATCGGCAGCCTCGATGCCACGGTGCTCACGGGCTATCCGGGCAGCATCGCCAGCACCTGGCAGCAGGCGGGGCGCAGCGGGCGGGGCAGGGAGAAGTCGCTGAGCGTCTTGATTGGAGTGGACAACCCTCTCGACCAGTACCTGATGCGGCATCCCGAGTTCTTCTTCGGCAAGACTCACGAGAACGCTTTGATTAATCCCGATAACATGCATATCCTCAAGCCGCATGTGCTCTGCGCTGCCTGGGAGAAGCCCCTGACCGGCTCCGATGAGAAGCTGTTCGGGGACAATTTCGGCACGGCGGTTTCGGAGCTGGAAAGACAGGGTTTGCTGCATAAACGAGCCCGGGGCTGGTATGCCTCGCCGAGCGTGACATATCCTGCCGAGGAGATTAACATACGCTCCGCTTCGTCGCACGGCTACTTTCTGGTGGAGGCGGGGAGCGGTCGGCTTCTGGAGACTATCGAGGAGGCTAACGCCTTCTTTCAGGTTCACCCGGGCGCAGTCTATCTGCACCAGGGGGAGTCTTATCTGGTCACGGCGCTGGACCTGACCGCGCATACCGCCTTAGCTGTGCCCACGGAGGCGCAGTACTACACTCAGACAAAGGACATAACGGAGATAAGCATAGTCAAGCCGAGGCTGAGGAAAACGGTGGGCGGTTTAGGCGTGTATCTGGGCGATGTGGAGGTGACTACCACGGTGTTGGGATTCAAGAAGAAGCGCGTGTTCACCGAGGAGGTGCTGGGCGAGGAGCCTCTGGAGCTGCCGCCGCACACCTTCGCTACGGTGGCGGTGTGGTTCGATATACCGCCGCAGGCGGATGAGATGCTGGGGAAGCAGGGGCTGGACTTCGCCGGAGGGCTGCATGCGGTGGAGCACGCTGCTATCGCTTTATTGCCGCTGTTTGCGTTATGCGACCGCAACGACATCGGCGGCGTCTCGACGCCGCTGCATCCTGACACGGGCAAGCCGCAGATTTTCATTCATGACGCCTATCCCGGGGGCATCGGCATCTCGGAGAAGGGGTTCGATATCATCACCGACCTGTGGGAGGCGACGCTGAAGGCTATCGTGGAGTGTCCCTGCGAAGCCGGATGCCCGGGGTGCATACAGTCGCCCAAGTGCGGCAACAACAACGAGCCGCTGGAC
>Ga0194113_10008665_pt1 | contig 12463 bp, 9 predicted proteins | sample TA2MahC200mmetaG_FD_146193 | JGI IMG/M metagenome (GOLD analysis project Ga0194113, IMG submission 146193) | Freshwater microbial communities from Lake Tanganyika, Tanzania - TA2015017 Mahale Deep Cast 200m | ecosystem: Environmental > Aquatic > Freshwater > Lake | place: Tanzania: Lake...
CACACCTCGAGGGAGTGGTAGCCCACAGCGTCCAGCTTGGCGGCGATGGGCAGCATGTCCTCCGTGCGCAGGCGGGTGGCCAACAGCGATTGATGGCCGTCCCGCAGCACGGTGTCGGTAATGCGCAGGGGGGTGTTGGTCATAAGCTCCTCCAGATGGCAAGTACACAAGTAGACAAGGACCCAAGTAGCAAGTAGACAAGGACCCAAGTAGCAAGTAGACAAGTAAACAAGTAGACAAGGACAGCCCCCTTGCTACTTGTTTACTTGTGTACTTGTCTACTTTACTCTACTCCGCAAACAGGTCCTTGGCCTTGAACATGAGCACCAGCGCCTCTTTCTCGGCGCGGGAGCGGTGGTTCTCGTAGGCCCGGACTACCACCGACTCGCCAGCGCGCACGTTGACGCTGCTGCCGTCGGCGTAGTCCAGGTAGATTTCGCCTTCCAGCACCAGATACAGCTCGTCCCTGGCGTGCTGGTGGTAGATGTAGCTGCCCAAAAAGCGGCTGAGATAGGCGCAGTAATCGTCCACCTGCCCCAGCACCACGTGCGTCCACGGCTGGGTCAGGCGGGCGGCAACTTCTTGGATAGACCTCCTGGGTTCAGGCATGGCGGCCTCCGTGTTGGCAGATGGCTAATGGCAGATAGCAGATGGCGGATGGCGGATAGCAGATGGCGAATGGCAGATTGTGATGCGCTGTCAGCAGCCGTAGGTCGGCGCGGCGCCAGCCGTCATTGCGAGCGGAGCGAAGCAATCTCCAGCATGGCGCAACAAGGAGATTGCTTCGTCGCTACGCTCCTCGCAATGACAGCCCAAATGCCATCATCCTGCCCTACGGCAGAGCCGCTATCAGCTATCGGCTATCCGCCATCCGCTAAAGTGGGATGTTCCCGTGCTTCTTGGGTGGGTTGCTGTCGCGCTTGTTCTTGAGCATCTCCAGGGCGGCAATGATGCGCGGGCGGGTCTCGCGCGGCTCGATGACGTCGTCAATGTAGCCACGGGCGGCGGCGACGTAGGGGTTGGCGAAGCGCTGGCGATAGTCCTCCACCAGCCGCTGGCGCTCGGCCTCGGGATCGGCGGCCTTCTCAATCTGATCCTTGAAGATGATGTTGACCGCCCCTTCTGGCCCCATGACGGCGATCTCCGCCGTGGGCCAGGCCAGGTTGACGTCGCCGCGCACGTTCTTGCTGGACATAACGTCGAAGGCCCCACCGTAGGCCTTGCGGGTGATGATCGTGATCTTGGGTACGGTGGCCTCGCAGTAGGCGTAGAGCAGCTTGGCCCCGTGGCGAATGATGCCGCCGTGCTCCTGGCCCACGCCGGGCAGGAAGCCGGGCACGTCCTCGAAGGTGACCAGCGGGATGTTGAAGCAGTCACAGAAGCGCACGAAGCGCGCCCCCTTGGTGGACGAGTTGATGTCCAGCACCCCGGCCAGCACGCTCGGCTGCTGCGCTACAATGCCCACCGACCGCCCGTGGAAGCGAGCAAAGCCCACGAGGATGTTCTGCGCCCAGTGCTCGTGCACCTCCAGGAACTCGCCGTTGTCCACCACGCGGCGGATGATCTCGTGCATGTCGTAGGGCTTGTTGGGGTTCTCCGGGATGATGTTGTTCAGCTCCTCGTCCATGCGCAGGGGATCATCGGTGGGTGGGACGTAGGGTGGGTCTTCTACGTTGTTCGATGGGATGTAGCTCAGGAGACGGCGCACCAGGTACAGGCACTCCTCCTCGCTATCGGCGGCGAAGTGGGCCACGCCGCTGATGGAGTTGTGCGTCATGGCCCCGCCCAGCTCCTCAAAGGTCACCTCCTCCTGGGTGACGGCCTTGATGACCTCCGGGCCGGTGATGAACATGTGGCTGGTATTCTTGACCATGAGAATAAAATCGGTGATGGCCGGGGAGTAGACAGCGCCGCCGGCGCAGGGGCCCATGACGGCCGAGATCTGGGGGATGACGCCGGAGGCCAGGGTGTTGCGCAGGAAAATATCGGCGTAGCCAGCCAGGGAGACCACGCCCTCCTGGATGCGCGCCCCACCGGAATCGTTCAGGCCGATGACGGGGGCACCCTGCCGCATGGCCAGGTCCATGATCTTGCACACCTTCTCGGCGTGCACCTCGCTCAACGACCCGCCGAAGACGGTGAAGTCCTGTGAGAACACGTACACCAGTCGCCCGTCAATGGTGCCCCAGCCGCTGACCACGCTATCGCTGAGGTAACGCTTGTCCTCCATGCCAAAACCAGTGGCCCGGTGGGTAACGAACATGTCTGTTTCCTGGAAGCTACCCTGATCCAGGAGTACCTCGATGCGCTCCCGGGCGGTGAGCTTGCCCTGGGCGTGCTGGCGGTCAATGCGCGCCTGGCCGCCGCCCAGCTTGGCCTGCTCCTTCATCTGCTTGAGCTGCTCGATCTTGACTTCGATGGCCATGCGAATCTATCCTCCGTCTGTGGGTAGATGCTCTTTACTGATTACCAACCGTGGCAGGTAAAAAGGGACGGCTGACCACAGGCATTTATCGCTTCTGGCAGCCGCCGCTCCCGCCCAGCTACATCGGGCATGATTGTAACACAAAGCAGTCCCCTTGTAAAGCGCAACAGGGCCCTGTCAAAGCCAGCATCGCGTCATTGCGAGCGCAGCGAAGCAATCTCTTTGTTGCGCCACGAGGGAGATTGCTTCGTCGCATCCCTTCGCCGCCCCCTCACTGCGTTCAGGCCGGCGAAGGGATGCTCCTCTGAAGCGCCATCACGCCTTACTTCCCGAAACGGCGGGCGTGATGGCGCTTCATCGCAATGACCCCCAAAATGACTTTGACAGGGCCCTGAAAGCGCAACCTGTCTACTTGCTTCCTGCCTCCTGCTTCCTGCCTCCTGCTTCCTGCCTCCTGCTTCCTGCCTCCTGCTACTTGCTACTTGTCTACTTGCTTACTTGTCTACCGCCTATTCCCCATTGCCTCAGCCTTTCTTGCCACGCCGCGCGCCACTCCAGGCTGCGCGCCCGCCAGGTGCCGATGATGCCGTAAGGCACAAAGAGCACCAGCGCCACGTAGACCAGCCCCAGGAGGAAGCTGGAGCTTTCCCCAAAGAGCTTGTTCAGGAAGAACTCCAGGAGTCTATAGGTGCCGGCGCCGATCATCGCCCCGCTGAGTGTCCCCACCCCACCGATGAGGATCATCAGCAGGGCGGCCACCGTGTAGCCCAGACTGGCCGTGCTGGGGCTGACGATGGGCTGATAGAGCGTGTGCAACGCTCCCGCCAGGGCCGCGGTGATACCGGCGACAATCAGAGCCAGGAGTTTGAAGTAAAAGGTATTGTAGCCCAGCATCTTGACCCGATCTTCGTTCTCCCGGATGGCCAGGCACACACGCCCGGGGGGCGAGTTCACGAAGCGGCGATAGAAAAGGTAAACCAGGAAGGTAAAAGCCAGGGCCACAAAGTAGAAACCGAGGCGATTGGTGGCGGCATTGAGGAAGGTGGGCTTGGGAACAGCCTGCAGACCCACGTCGCCGCCGGCGAACTTGCTCAGCTCGTGCGACATAATCACGATGTGAAACATCGAGGCCATGCCCAGCGTGACCAGAGCAAAGGTAATCCCCTTCACCCGTGGCAAGACGATGCTGAACAGCAGCGCCTGCACCACGCCGGCGAGGCACACCATCCCCAGCGTCGGCAAGAGCGACCAGCCAAAGCTCTTGAGCATAATGCCGGTCACGTAGGCCCCGACAGCAAAGAACATGGCGTGCCCAAAGGAGAGCAGCCCGGTGATGCCCAGCAAGAGGTCGTAGCTGATGGCGAAGATGGCCAGGACAAAGACCTCAATCAGGAGCCCCTGGTAGAACTTGGCATTGCCCGACTGGTTGGCCAGCACATCGCCGGGGGAATGGCCATCCAAGAGCCCGATGATGAACGGCAAGACGATCAGGAAGGCCATCGTCACCAGCAAAGGGGTATTCTGCTTGACTCCTGCCCAGAGCGGATAGCGCTTGGCGCTAGCGGTAGCAATAGAGGTGGACATGGCTTACTCCTTCCTCCCGAAGAGTCCATGGGGCATCACCAGAAGGATGATGACCATCAGCAAAACAGTTGAAGCTGGTATCAGCGGCGGGGTGGGCTTGAACGGCGCGTCCAGGAAGGGCAGGCTAATGCCGATCTGCCCGTACTTGACCATGAACTGCTGTAGCAAGCCTACCAGCACGGAACCGGCGGCTGCCCCCGGGAAGCTGGTTAGCCCGCCAATGGCCAGGGCGATCAGGGCCAGCAGCAGCAGGCTCTCCCCCATGTCGTCAGAAACGCCCATGGACGGCCCGGCGAGTACGCCACCCAGGGCCGCCAGCCCCACGCCCAGGGCAAAGACCATCGTGAAGACCTGGCGCACGTTGATCCCCAATGCCTCCACCATCTCACGATCCTGCACCCCGGCCCGGATGACCATCCCCAGGCGGGTGCGCTGCAGCAGCAGCCAGACGGCCACGAGCACCACGATGCCCATAAAGATGATGAACAGCTCGTTGTAGGTGCGCACGCGGCTGCCCATGAAAGAAATGGTGGAACACTTGTTGGTCAGCCAATCGGCCAGACTGGTGGCCGGGCAGCCCTTGCCGACAGCGCTGAAGAGCGCCGGCTTGGGCATGGTGATTTGGGTGCGCCCCCACAGGGCGATTACCGCCTCGCGGCCAATCACGCCCAGACCCAGGGTGAGCATGAGCTGATAGATGGGGCGAGCGTACAGCGGCCGGATGAGCGCAACCTCCATCAGCCCGCCCAGGGCCACCCCCGCCAGCGTGGCGATGACGACGGCCAGGAGAAACCGCCAGGTGGTGTTGAGGTTGATCAGGCGCTCGGTCAGCGGATCGTTGATCAGGTAGACGCCAAGGCCCACGATGATCAGAACGAGGGAGGCCACCAGGGCTTTCCACGGCAGGCGTACAGCCGCGGCCCTGGCCGTTTTCTGGCGATGGGCGAAGCCGGTCAGGCCGATGGCCAGCAAGCCCCCACCCAGCAGCGTGCCGACGATGCTGATGATTAGCGCCGAGCCACTGGCCTTGAGGGGCTCCGGTAAGGTGAGCATCCCCTGATCGAGCTGGACGCCGTAGATGACGGGGCTTTTATCGTACGCGGCCGTATCCCAGGCGGTGATCGGAAAGCGGGGGACGGCCAGAGCCAGAAGCACCAGAGCCAGCAGCACCACCACCCAGGGCCAGACACGGGTCAGCCGGGGAGACAGGCTCAGCCGTCCGAGCAGCATATCCCACAGGGGCATCAGGACGAGCCCGGCGGCCAGCAGAGCCAGGGGGGTGGTCATGTCCACAACCGAGTCGGGGCGGACGTAGGCCGTCCAACCCACGTAGGCGCCGATCATGAACAGTGTCCCGTGCGCCAGGTTGAGCACATCCATCAGGCCGAAGATGAGCGAAAACCCGGAGGCGACGAGGAAGGTCACTGCCCCCACCGAGAGGCCCCGTAGCACGGTGATGACCCAATCGCTGGTGCTCATGCCCTGGATAGCAATCAGGAACACGGCGGCCAGGATGGCCATGGTGATGATCAGCGTACGGTTCTTGCGCAGGTTTTGCATTGCACCTGTCATAGTCGGCTCCTCTTGATCACTTAGTACTACAACCGCAATTGTCATTCTGAGAGCCTGCCCTGAGGAACGAAGGGAGCGGAGCGACGAAGAATCTCCTGGCTGCTATGGCCATTTGTGGCTCAACGGTGAGATTCTTCGCTCCCCTTCGCTGTCCCTTCACTTCGTTCAGGGCTACGGCTCAGGGCAAGCTCTCTGGTCGCTCAGAATGAAATTTTGACTGAAGTGCGGTTGTAGTATTAGGCTGCGCCCAGGTAGCGGCGGATGGTTTCCTGGTCGTGCACCAGGTCGGCCATAGCGCCGCTTTTGACCGAGCGTCCCTCCTCGATGATGACGTATTGTTTGGCCAACTGATTGGCGACGGTGAAGTTCTGTTCCACCAGCAGCACCGTCGTTTCCGCCGAAAGTTGCAGAATCGCCTTCATCAACTGCTCGATGAGCACCGGCGCCAGGCCCTCCGTAGGTTCGTCAATCAGCAGCAGCTTGTTATCGGCCACCAGGGCGCGGGCGATGGCCAGCATCTGCTGCTGCCCGCCCGAGAGCTGATTACCGCGCAGACCGATGAGCCGGTTCAAGTCGGGGAACAGGCCGAAGATCATCTCGGCTTTGCGGTTCAGGTCTCCCTTCCTGCGCTCGGCGATCTGCAGGTTTTCGGCCACACTCAGGTCGCGAAAGATGGCCCGGTAGTCCGGCACAAAGCCGATGCCCAGGGCCGAGATTTCAAAGGTGCGGCGACCCTGAATCTCCTGCCCGTCAAAGACGACCCGCCCCTGGCGCGGCGGCGTGATCCCCAGAACGGACTTGAGCGTGGTCGTTTTGCCAGCGCCATTGCGCCCCAGCAGGGCGGTGATACTCCCCTTGGGCACGTTGACCGTCACGCCCTGCAGGATGTGGAACGGGCCGATGAAGGTGTGGATGTCATGCACTTCTAACAGATTTTCCATTGCGGTTACCTCTTACAGGGGTGCGGTCCGCCAGGCCATCCCGCCCAGGTAGGCGCTCTGGACGACCTCGTTGGCGGCGATCTCGGCCGGCGTACCTTCGGCCAGGATTTGCCCCTGGTGCATCACCGTGATGCGGTCGGAGACGCTCATGACCACGTTCATGTTGTGCTCCACCAACAGCACGGTCTTTTTCCCGGCCCTCTGGGTCTTGCGGATCAATTCGATCAGCTCCGGCACCTGTTCGGTAGCCATGCCCGCTGTAGGCTCGTCCAGGAGCAGCATCTCTGGATCGGGGGCCAGGATCATGGCCAGCTCCAGCTTGCGCTGATCGCCCTGGGGCAGGGCCCGCGCCGGCATCAGGGCGCGCGGCGTCAGCCCCACCTGCTCGATGACCTCCCGCGCCCGCTCTTCGTATTGCCGAAAGTGGCTGTAATGGCGCAAGAAGCGAAAGTTGTCCCGGCCGAGGGCCTGGCAGGCCAGACGCACGTTTTCTAACACCGTCAGGTTGGGAAAGACGTTGGTGATTTGGAAGGAGCGACCAATGCCCAGGTGGGCCGTGCGATGCACCGGCAGGTTAGTGATATCGCGGCCTTTGTAGATGACGCGTCCTGCCGTCGGCTCGACAGTGCCACTCAGGAGGTTAAAGAAGGTGGTCTTGCCTGCTCCGTTGGGGCCAATAATCGAATGAATGGTGTTGGCCCGCACCTTGATGCTGACGTTGGCTACGGCCACGAGAGCGCCGAACTCCTTGCGCAAGTGGTCGCTCTCCAGGATGATCTCCATTATCACGTCGTTCATATTCTACCCCCAGCGTGATATAGGTGGCGCTGTCTCTTCTGGTGTCATTTCCTGGATCAGCTTGGGAATGGCCCAGGGGTGTTGGGGATCGGAGTCTGGCACCATCTCCACGACGTACATGGGTTGCAGAGCCTGATGATCCTCCGGGCGGAAGGTGTAGGTGCCCTTGGGGCCCGCAAAGCTCATCCCTTCCATGACCGGCAGCAGGGCCTCAGCGTCGGCGTTGCCGGCCGTGCGCTGCAGGGCCTGCACCAGGGCCACGCCGGCGGCAAAGCCCCCTCCGGTAAAGAGATCGGGAGGCTCGCCATGCCGCGCCACGTGCTGCGCCGTCAACCAGTCGTTAATTGGGTTGTGGGGCAAGAGGTAGGAGTACTTGATGATCCCCACCATGCCCACAGCGTCCAGCCCCAGGGCGTGGCGGGCCTCGCGATCGCCCAGGCCGCCGGTCACGCGCAGGCGCTCAAAGATCCCCCATTGGCGCATATCGCCGAAAAGCTGCCGGTAGCCGGCGCCAGCCCACGATTGTACCAGCACGTCGGGTTTGATGTCTATGATCTTTTGCAAATAGGGAGCGAAATTCGTCGTCTCAGGAGGGGCGAGGAACTCCCCCAGGGTTTTGCCGCCGTGCTCCTCGACGACGCGCTTCCAGGCGGCGTTGCTCTGATGCCCCCAGAGGTAGTCCGGGGCGAGGAAGCAGAAGGTCCGGCCCAGGTGCTTCACGGCGTACTTGCCGCCGGCCGCCGCATCCTGCGAGACGTTGGGGGCTGTACGGAAGACGTAGCGGTTGAAGTGAGTACCAGTGACACTATCAGCCGCCGCCGGCTCTACCAGCAAGAGGCGCTTGTACTCCTGCGCCACCTGGGCCACGACGATGGTCACCGCACTGGAGGCACAGCCTTGCAGGATGTGCACGCCCTGGTTCTCGATCAGCGCCCGCGCTTTCTGGCCGCCGGTGGCCGGGTCACCCGCATCGTCTTCGATGAGCAATTCGATGGGCCGCTCCGCTACCTTCCCGGAGCCTTGGGTGGCATACTCAATGCCCAGTTCCAGGCCCCGGATTTGCATGGTGCCGTAATAGTCTAGCGGCCCCACCCGTGAGGTTATGACGCCTACCTTGAGCGGTGAGGAGCCTTTCAGTAGGTCTCTGAACTGCCGTAAGAAAGTTGGCATCTTCACATCTCCTAACCGGGCAGTGGTCAGGTGGTCAATTGGTCAGGTGGTCACGTGGTCAGGTGGTCAGATAGTCGCCGGGTCTGTGACCTGGCGACTATCTGACTAGGCGACTGTGGGGCGAACTACTTGCCGCTCAGGTTGCCGTAAGGCAGCTTGCCGCAGCGGGCCTTCAAGGCTTCGGGCAGCAGGCAGGGCGGCTCAGGCCGGGTGGTGGTCACCAGCTCAAAGAACTTGAAGTCTTTGTCCGTCACGTTGAGGATCTTGACGATGTACATGTCCTGGATGGCCACGTGGTCCTCCGGCCGGATGTAGACCTTGCCCTTGGGGCCATTAAACTCCAGGCCCTCCATGGCCTTGATCAGCACGTCGGCGCTGGCACTGCCGCCGGTCTTCATCAGGGCTTCTTTGATGAAGATGGCGGCGTTCATGGCATCGGCGTCAAACAGATCAGGCGGGACCTTGTGCCTGGCCTTGACTTGCTCCACCAGCCAGTCGTTGATGGGGTTCTTGGGCAGGGTGTAGTGGTACAGGATGCCGCTGTTCTGACCCAGGGCCGGGGCGTAGATGGGGACGGTGGCATTATCGGCGATGGAGGCCGCCAGCGCCATCTTGTCCAAGACGCCCAGTTCCTTCGCCGTGTTGAACATGGGGATAAAGCCCGCGCCAGCCCAGGTGACGATCCAGGCCTCAGCGCCCGACTTGAGGATCTTGTCCATGTAGGGGGTGAACTCTTTGGTGTCCAGCGGGGCGAAGATGTCGTCAATGACGAACGTGCCGCCGAACTTGGTGCAGGCATCGCGGGCGGAAGCGGCCCCACCGTAACCAAAGGCGTAGTCCGGCGCGATCTGGACGAACTTCTTGTACCTGGTGGTCAGGTACTGGCACAGGTTGATGAAGTCCTGGTAGTTGTTGCGGCTGGTGCGGAAGGTGTACTCGTTGAAGTCTTTGCCCGTGATGTCGTTGGAGGCGGCGGGCGCGACCACGAGCACCTTCTTGTTCTCCTTGGCGATCCCCTGCAGGGTAGCCGTGCTGCCGGAGCTAACCGTCCCTACCAGGATGTCCACCTTCTTGACCTCGATCAGCTCCCGGGCCACCGTAGCCGTGGTGGCGACAACGCCCTTGTCGTCGGCGACTGTGATCTGAATCTCACAATCGTCTACCTTGAAGACGTTGTCCTTGCCTGGTGCACCGGCCAGGTACTCCCAGCCGAGCAGGAAGGCGCGCTCCGTCATCGCGCCATAGACAGCCAGCGCCCCGGACTTGTCCGTGATCAGGCCGATCTTGATCGGCGTGGCGCACTTGAGGCGGGGCTTCGCTGGCACTGGTGTTGCCGTCGGCACGGGTGGTTTGGTGGCCTCAGGGGCCTTGGTCGGCGGCACCGGGGTGACCGTTGGGGCTGGCGGCTTGGTCGGTGGTACTGGCGTGGGTACGGGCGTGGGTGTGGGGGCCGGCCCGCAGGCGGCCAGCAACAACGAGACTGCCAGTAACACCAAGACTAACACACGCATGGTCTTCATTTGTGGTTCCTCCTTTTCTTCATGAGTGAGGCGCAGGTTGCGCCACATCTGTGCTCCCGCAGACTCAGCTTTACAGATGCCTGGTACCACCCCCTTTCTTCATCGTGGTTTTCCGCCAGTTGAGTTGACATTGTTAGATTGGTCATTGCGAGTCCCAATAGCTTGCCCTGAGAGCCTGCCCTGAGGAACGAAGGGACGCGGCGGCGTCATTCCCGAGGACAGAAACTGGCATAATGTCATGCTGAGCGCAGCGAAGCATCTCAGCCCATGCGGGGGCGAGACTCTTCGCTGCGCTCAGAGTGACGGTCTACTGCTGCCAGTTTCTGAGTAGCGCAGAAGCCGCAGCCCTGAGCCGAGCGAAGGGATGCTCCTCGCAATGACAGTTGAAATCTAACAATGTCGAGTTAATGAAAGTTGCTCAATCTCCCATCTCTATTCTCTAATCCCCAATCTCTAATCTCCAATCTCTAATCTCCAATCTCTAATCTCCAATCTCTTCCTTACTCCACCCTGAAAGCCAGAAACGTCTTCTTCTCCTCCCCCTCGCCGCGCTCCAGGAAGTCCACCGTCAACTGTGTGCCGATCTTGATCTGGTCGGGCTTGTTGGCCGCCACACCCAGGATGCGGGCGCTGATCCTGACTCCCTCGTCCAGCTCAACGATGCCCGTGCAGTAGGGATTGTTGCGGTCAAAGCCTTCGGCGTTCATGAGGGTCAGGCCCACGTAGATGGAGGTGAAAGCGGCCAGCTTGCCTTTGCCGGACAGTTCGGCCCATTCCAGCTTGTCGTCGTGGCATTGGGGGCAAAGGGCACGTGGCGGCAGGTAGAGCGTGTGGCAGGTGGGACAACGGGCGGCCATTAACTTCTTCTCTTGCAGAAACTGATTGAAGGCAGCAGCCGTAAAGGGTGGTGTGGGCATGGGCTATCTCCTCTCGTAGATGTGGACGACGCTGGTAGAGCCGGTCCCGCCGACGTTGTGCGTCAGGGCCAGCGGAATATCGCCCGCCACCTGCCGCTCGCCAGCCTCACCCCGCATCTGTTTCCAGATTTCCACGGCCTGGGCTGCGCCGGACGCCCCCACCGGATGTCCTTTGGACTTCAGCCCGCCGGAGGTGTTGATCGGCTGGGCGCCGTGGCGGGCGGTGACGCCGTCCTGGGCCATGCGGTAGCCGCTGCCCGGGGCGAAGAAGCCCAGGTCTTCCGTGGCGATGATCTCGGCGATGGTGAAGCAATCGTGGACTTCGGCGAGGCGAATGTCCTGGGCGGTGACGCCGGCCATCTCGTAGGCGATTTGGGCGGCCAGACGGGCCGAACGCAGGGTGGTCAGGTCGGAACGCTCCGGCAAGGCGACGTCGGAGGCCTGCCCCGAGCCGATGATGTAGACAGGCTTGTCGGTGAATTCTCGAGCGTGTTCCGCTGCCACCAGCAGCAGGCAGGCCGCGCCGTCGGTGATGGGCGAACAATCGAATAGGCGCAGCGGCCAGGCGATCAGGGGATTGGCCGCCTCATCGTGCAGGAAGTCCCATTCATCCCGCCAGGTGGGCACAGGCCGGCCCTTCTTCTTGGCGGCCTCAATGCGGCTCTGCATCCAGGCGGGGATGGTGACGTTGAACTGCGCTTTAGGATTGAGGGCGCCGTTGACGTGGTTCTTGATGGCCACGTGCATCATGTGCTCCGGCGTCATGCCGTAGCGGTGCATGTAGGCGGTGGCGATGGCGGCGTAGAAGCCGGGGAAGGTGAAGCCGGCCGGGATCTCGTACAGGGTATCGCCGGCCGAGGCCAGGGTGTCTGTGACCTCCGCCGTGGGCAGCTTGGTCATGCGCTCCACGCCGCCGACGAGTACGACGTCGTACAGGCCGGAGGCGATGGCCAGCACGCCCTGGCGCAGAGCCACGCCGCTGCTGGCGCAGGCATCCTCGATGCGCATTGCCGGGCGCGGCACCAGGCCCACGGCGTCGGCCATGATGGGGGCGGTATGCCCCTGGCCTTCAAAGAGATCGCTGGAGTAGTTGCCCACGTAGATGGCCTCGATGACCTGCGGGTCAAAGCCCTTGTCCACCGACTGGCGCAGGTCCTGAAAGGCTTCCACGAAGAGGTCACGGCTGGCCTTATCGGCAAAGGCGCCGAACTTGCACATGCCGGCGCCGACCAGCGCCACGCCGCGGGGTAGTGAATTTTTCATGCTGTCCTCGTTATATTTGTCATTGCGAGTCGCCAATGACGCGGCGGCGTCATTCCCGAGAGCAGAAACTTGGGCGAGGTTCGTTGTAGCGACTTCCCCGAAACGGGGGCCGCCTCGGCCAGTCGCCGTTGCTGCCAACAGACGACTAAAGTCGTTACTACGAGCCCAGTTTCTGAGCAGCCCCCATGCCTTTGGCGGCAGGCGCCAAGACAGAAACTTGAGCGCATATTCATCCTGGCGAAGGTTCCGAACCTTCGCCAGGATTCCCCAAAC
>Ga0194113_10008668_pt1 | contig 12462 bp, 12 predicted proteins | sample TA2MahC200mmetaG_FD_146193 | JGI IMG/M metagenome (GOLD analysis project Ga0194113, IMG submission 146193) | Freshwater microbial communities from Lake Tanganyika, Tanzania - TA2015017 Mahale Deep Cast 200m | ecosystem: Environmental > Aquatic > Freshwater > Lake | place: Tanzania: Lake...
TGGGGGGCCGGAAGGCGGTCCTGGCCCGGCCGCTGACGTATATGAATAACTCCGGCCAGGCCGTGCGGCAGTTGATGGACTTCTGGAAACTCCAGCCCGCCGACCTGCTGGTGGCGCTGGACGACCTGGCGCTCGACCTGGGCCGCATACGCCTCAGGCCGGAAGGCTCGGCCGGCGGCCACAACGGGCTGGAGTCGGTCATCGCGCACCTGGGGCACGAGGGGTTCGCCCGGCTGCGGGTGGGCATCGGCCCCGGACCGGCGGCCCAGGAGCAGGCGGCGTTCGTGCTCTCGGAGTTCCAGGAGCGCGAGCGCCCGGTCATCGACGAAGCCGTCCGGCGCGCCGCCGACGCGGCCGAGTGCTGGATTACGCGCGGCCTCGCGGAGGCCATGAACAGGTTCAACCGACCCAGGGACGAGTAGCCCAAGACAAGGAGGCGGCCGAAGGGCCAGAACGTCATGCCCAAGAAGACCGACAGCCGTGTGTACGAGGCCATGTTCCTGGTCGACAGCGGCGACGCCGCATCCTGGACCGACCTCGCAAAGCACCTCTCCGCCATCCTTACGCGCAGCGGCGCCGACGTCATCGGCCTGACGCGCTGGGACGAGCGGAAACTGGCCTACACGGTCCAGCGGCGGAAGCGCGGCACGTACGTGCTGGCGTTCTTCGTACTGACGAAGGGCGATGCCGTGGCCGAGATAGAGCGGGACTGCGCACTGTCGGAGAAGGTCCTCCGCACGCTCATCCTGCGGGCCGACCACTTCACCGTGGCCGACATGCGCCTCCAACTGGGCGAAGACATCCGCGAAGACGCCGCCCGGCGCCTCATGGCCGAGCGCGGCGAGCAGGAGCGGGCCGCCGCCGTCGTCGGCAAGCCCGCCCGCGCCCCAGAGGCCGAGGCCGCCCCCGAAACCGAACGCCCGCCGCGCGAGCGCGGCCATTCCAGGGAAGCCCTCGAAGGAACGGACGAGCGGTGACCCGCTTGAGGAGGCATCGTCATGGCTAATTACAATCGCGTACTGCTTATCGGCAACCTCACCCGCGACCCGCAGTTGCGGTACACGCCCAGCCAGCAGCCCGTCTGCGACTTCGGCATCGCCGTCAACCGCCGCTGGAAGGCGGCCGACGGGCAGATGAAGGAAGAAGTCTGTTTCGTCGATTGCACCGCCTGGGGCCGCGCGGCCGAGACGCTGTCGAAGTACGTCACCAAGGGCCGGCAACTGTTCGTCGACGGCCGCCTCACCTTCCGCCAGTGGGACGGACCCGACGGAAAGAAACGCTCCAAACTGGAGGTCACGGTTCTGGGGTTCCAGTTCCTCGACAGCGGCAAGGGCCGCCAAGCCGGCCAGGGCGCAGAAGGCGCGGGCCAGGGCCAAGGGGCCGCCAGGCCCGCCGGCGCCGCCGCCGCGCAGCAGCCCGGCCCGGCCCGCGACGTCCAGCGCCAGGATGCCGCCGCAGCCGAGAACCAGGCCCCGCCGCCCGCCGACTACGATTTCAGCCAGGACGTCGAGGACGACACGATTCCCTTTTGAATGAACCAAGGAGGACGCCGTGCCCAAGCCCAGACCCAGGACCAAGTTCAAGTCCAAGTCCAAGGCCAAGCCGAAACGCAAGATGGTCCGGTTCCGCGACCGCGCCAAGTGCCGCTTCTGCCGCGAGAACGTCACTCACATCGACTATAAAGACACGCAGACGCTCCAGAAACTGGTGACGACCCGCGGCAAAATCCTCAGCCGCAAACGCAGCGGCAACTGCGCGGGACACCAGCGTGCAGCCGCCAGGGCGCTGAAGCGCGCCCGGTTCCTCTCCCTGATGTCGTACGTCAGTTAACCCGGAACTCATGCGCCCGCCACGACGGAGTGCGGGCAGAATGGGAGATCGCGCGATGAAGGTCTTGCTCCGACAGGACGTGCCCAACCTGGGCATCGTCGGCGACATCGTCGAGGTGAGCGACGGCTACGCACGCAACCACCTGCTGCCCCAGCGCCTGGGCGTTGCGCCCACGCCGAAGAACCTCAAGCGCGTCGAGGAAGAAAAAAAGCAGCGCGAACTGGCCGCCAAGCAGCGGCTGGACACCCTCAAGGCCATCGCCGCCAAACTGGCCGGCCTCTCGATAACCATCAAGGCGAAGGCCAACGAGCAGGGACACCTCTTCGGCTCGGTCAACCAGGAGCACATCGCCGAGGCGCTCGCCGGCGAAGGGTACAAGGTGGACGTGGCCCAGGTCGCCCTGGCCGCGCCCATACGGACTCTCGACAAGTTCCGCGTGCCCATCCGCCTGGCCGAAGGCGTCGAGGCCGAGATCGACGTCTGGGTCACCCCGGCCTAGCGGCCGCCGTTTTTTATTGGCACGCCGCGCCATGAAGGCTATAACCGGGCGCCGTAACCCGACCCCGTGCCAATTCGCGCGCCGCGCCGTTGTGCCGTCGCGCTTGCAGGTGCGCCATGCCTGACGACCCGCTGCTCGACAAGGTTCCCCCGCACAGCATCGAAGCCGAGATGAGCGTCCTGGGGGCGATGCTCCTTGCCCCGGAGGCCACCGGCATCGCCCTCCAGTACCTCGACGCCGAGTGCTTCTACCGCCCCCAGCACCGCGCGCTCTATAACGTGGTCGTCAGACTCTACGACCAGAACAAGCCGGTGGACCTGGTGCTGCTGCGCGAGGCCCTGCGCGAGGGCGGCCAACTGGAGGAAGTCGGCGGCGACGAGTACCTCGTCGCCCTGGCCGACAGCGTTCCGACGCTGGCGAACGCCGAGCATTACGCCCGCGTCGTCAAGGAGAAGGCCCTCCTGCGGGGCCTCATCCAGGCCGCCGCCGAGATCATCCGCGACGCCCACGGCGCCGCCGGGCCCGTCGACGACGTCCTCGACCGCTGCGAGAAGCGGGTCTTCGACGTCACGGAACTGAAGATCGTCAACCAGGCCCAGGACGTGCGGACCATCCTCAGCCAGTTGATGCAGGTCCTGGACTTCCAGGGCGGCCGCGCAATAACCGGCGTGCCGACCGGCCTGACCGACCTGGACGACCGGACCCGCGGCCTCCAGCCGAGCGAGATGATCGTGCTGGCGGCCCGCCCCAGCGTCGGCAAGAGCGCCCTTGCGCTGAACATCGCCGAGCACGTGGGCGTGGACCTCGCGCAGCCAGTGGCCTTCTTCAGCCTGGAGATGAGCAAGGAGGAACTGGCCCTGCGCCTCCTGTCGTCGCGGGCACGCGTCGACGGCCAGCGCCTGCGCAAGGGCATGCTCTCCCACGCCGAGGCCGAACGCGTCAGGGACGCCGGCAAACGCCTCTACGAAACGCCCATCTTCATAGACGACTCGCCCGCCCTGCGCATCCTGGACCTGCGGGCCAAGGCGCGACGCCTGTACCTGCGGCAGGGCATCAAACTCATTATTGTCGATTACTTGCAACTCATGACGTCGCCCGGCTCCGAGAGCCGCCAGGTCGAGGTCGCCAACATCAGCCGCGGGCTGAAGGCCCTCGCGCGCGAACTCAAGGTCCCCGTGCTCGCCGTGGCCCAACTGCGCCGGCCCGTCCCGGGCCAGCCCCACGGGGCCGTGCCGCAACTGTCGGACCTGCGCGAATCGGGCGCAATAGAGCAGGACGCCGACGTCGTCCTGATGCTCGACCGCGAGGCCACGCGCCTCAAGCCCGGCACGCCCGAGTACGACGCCGTCGCCGGCCAGGCGGAACTCCTGATCGCCAAGCAGCGCAACGGCCCGACCGGCCTGGTGCACCTGACGTGGCTCCGCGAGTTCACGCGGTTCGAGAACTTCTCGCCGCGCGAGGCCGAGGCCCCCGCCGCCGCGGCCGCACCCTCCGACCTCCAGCAGTACGTCCCGCCGCAGGGCACGGACGCCGACCAGGCCGAAGACGGCGCGCCCGCCGACGAGGACGTGCCCTCCGGCTCCGCCGGCGGCGGCATACCGTTCTGACGCAATGCGGCATCCTGGCCGCGCTCCGCAAGGGAGCGGCGCCGCGGCTGCCCGCGCGCGGCGGGCCTTCGCCGATGGCGCAAGGCGCGGCGGGCCTTCGCATCCGCCGCGCAAAGGTGCGTTGCCGCATGCGGCGCGGCCTTCAGGCGGGAAGATTCTGCACCTCGGACGCCTCCATCGCCGATACAAATCGGGGGATTTGTGCGCCCCCCGGAGGGTAGAATGGCCGGCGAAAGGAGAACGACCATGACGTTACGGACGCGGCAACTGAAGGTCCTCGCGGTGGTGCTGGCGGCGGCGCTTGCGGCCGCGGCGGCGGCCGGGTGCTCCGCCCAGTCGGCACGCATGGACGTCGACAGCGAAGACGACGCACTCCTGGGCGCCATGGGCAGCAAGGACTTCCGCGCCGTCTGCTTCGAGATGGCCCAGTCGATCGTCCGCCTGCCACAGATCCAGGGCGCCGCCAACCCGCCCACCGTGGCGTTCACCGAAATGGTCAACCAGAGCGACGAACTCTTCAGCGCCGACGACCTCCTCTACAAGATGCGGGCGGAACTCGTGAAGAACTGCGGCGGCAAAATCGTTTTCCTCGACCGCGACATCATCGACCGCATCAAGGCCGAACGCCGCGACCAGGACCGCGGCAAAGTCACCTCCAGCAGCGACCGGGCGCTCTACGGGGCCGACTTCTTCCTGGCCGGCCGCGTCGAGAGCATCCGCCGCACGCGCGGACGCCTGGAAACCAAGTACATGCGCGTCGCCGTGCGCCTGACCGATGCCCGCTCCAGCGCCATCGTGTGGGAAAACGATTACGAGATGAAGAAACTCGTCATGGCCGGCGTGTACGACCGCTGACGCGGCAGCGCCGCCGTCCGCGGCGGGTCTCCTGACCCGCCGCGCACGTAGCACGTGTGCTGCGCCTCGGCGCGTGGCACGGCCGGCTTGTCCGGCCGTGGCGGAGTGACGGCGATGTTTCCCACGGCCGGACAAGCCGGCCGTGCCACGACCGTTATTCCGGTTTACGCCGGAGACGCCGGGAACGTACCGACCGTAAAGTCGCAGGTATCCGCAGCGAGCAGCGTTGTGCTGCCCGCCGGCGGCGCAACGAGGCGGAGGGTGCCGATGTTCGACCGACGATTCGCCGTGGTGCTCGCCCTGGCCGCCGCGCTCGTCCTGGCGGCCGGATGCGTGCCGCAGCGCACGAGCAACGCCTGGGTGAACCCGCTCGATGCGCTGGAGGCGGGCCTCGTCCAGGACCCCAAGGACAACAACTACATCCTCCGGCGCATGGAGTTCGGCTGCACGGCCATGCTCCTGGGCTGCGACCTTCGCGGCCGGCCGCGCCTCAAGGAGGCCTTCGACCACCTGGGCGAGGAGCGCGACAACACCGCCGCCGCGCTCACGACCGAGCAACTCAAGTACTACCGCGGCGAAACGTACGAACGGGCCATGCTGGCGACGTACCTGGGCATGATGGAGTACCGGGCGGGCGCCTACAACGACGCCCGCATCTTCTTCTCGCGTGCGATCTCGGCCGACCGCGCGGCCGTCGTCAAGGAGACCACGCCCCCGGCCTACGGCGAGGACTTCGGCCTGGCCTATTACTGGCTCGGCCGCACGTTCGCCAGGCTGAACGACGCCGACCAGTGCGCAATCGCCTTCCGGAAGGCCGCGGCCCGCACCGACCGCAAGGACGCCGACAAGGAACTGGCCGCCGACCGGAAGGCCGCACAGGAGTTCGAGAAACGCCGCGCGGAGGGCGAGGAGTGGGCCTACAGGACGTTCAGCGACCCTAAGAATAAAGAATTGTTCATGGATGGCATCATCAACGTGGCCGGGGTCCGCGGGACGGCGGCCGACCCCCCGGCCGGGCCTGCGGCCGCCGCAGGGCCGCCGCCCGCAGGCGGGCCGCCCGGCGCCGCCGCGCCCTGCCCCGTCCTGCGCTCGACCGACAGCCGCGACGAGTTCTTCACGCCCGCATACCAGGCCGACGCCAACGCGGTGCTCCAGGTGGAGGTCGGCCGCGCGCCCTACAAGTACCTCGCGGGCATGAACATGGAGCGCACCGAGTTCGGCCGCACGCCCGTCGCGCCGCGCACAATCCGCGTGTACGTGGACGGCCACTACGCCGGCCAGGCCTTCGAGGTGCTGGACCTGTGGGACCAGGCGGCCACGCAGGACCGCATCGCCGAAAAAGACGCCGCACAGGCGGGCAAGTCGATCCTCAAGACCATCCTCGACAATACGCCCTACGTCGGCAACGTGTCGGCCTACTGGAACGTCAGCGGCGACGTGCGTCACTGGACGACGCTGCCGGGCAAGGTCTTCATGTTCGCGGCCAGACTGGCGCCCGGGCCGCACGCCGTCCGCCTGGAGATGTACGACTGCCAGGGCAGCCTGCTGCCGCGCTGGACAAACACCTACTACGGCGTCTCCGTGCCGCAGGAGGGCGAGGCGTGCGTCGGCCTGCGCCCGCAGGTCGAGGGCGACAACCGCCTGCCGCCGGCACTCGTCGAGAAAGCCGTCCGCGCCGGCGCCAGGCCCGGCGCATGGTACGAAGTCATGCCGATGTATCGCTTCTGACGAAAGGAGCAGAGCATGGATGTCCGGAAACTCGCGCTGGCCGCAGGCCTCGCCGCGGCCCTCGCCGGCTGCAACGCCGAACCGAAACGGGCCGACGAGGCCGGCCGCGTCCTGCTGGAATCCAGCATGACCAGGCACAACGTCAAGGTCCTCCGCCAGGAAAGCGACCGCATAGAGGGCGGCCTCCTGCGCGTACGCACCCTCCTGGACAACAAGGAAAAGCAGAACGTCTGGGTCGACATCCAGGTCGTCTGGAAAGACGCCCGGGGCTTCAAACTCTACGAGACCAGTTGGGCGCCCCTGATGCTGCCCGCGCGCTACGTAAGCACGCATGAAATCGCCAGCATGCGCCCCGACGTGGCCGACTACGAGTACCGCGTCCGCGGCGGCTCGAAGACCGAGAAACCGTTCGGCAAACAGTAAGGAACCTCGCGTGCGCATCCGACGCAGCATCCTCCTGGCCGCGCTGGCCGCCGCCGCGGGCGCGCTGGCGGCCGCCGGGTGCCAGCCGGCGTACCGGCCCATGCCTTACATGCCCAAGCCGCTCACGGCGCCGCAGCCGCTCGCCTGCCACGACGCCATCGGGCACATCACGTCCAACAAGCCGTGGGTGCTGGGCGGCACGTGCTGCTGCACGCCGACGGCGGCCAACTTCGCGATTCACCGGAACAACGGCACGGTTGACAAGTCCATGACCTACGAGGCATACCTGGCCCTCTTCAAGGAGAAGGGCGTCGTCACGGACCTCGATCACAAGGGCTGCGGCAACGTGTGCACCAGCGGGCCGCACGTCCTCCTGGGCGGCAAGTGCATGGCCACGCCCGCGCCAGGAACATGGATGTACGAACGCATCACCTACGGGCCGCATACGCCCCTGACGGCCGACGACGCGAAGGCCGGGCATGCGCCCGCGGCGCCGATGACGCCTTACGGGCCGTACGGCCCGCGCGCCGGGATGATGTAGGTGGCGCACCGGTAGTGCTATTCCCGGTCAGCCGCCGCGATTGTCGGAGCAAAGCGCAGGCCCGCGCGCGTCGCGGGCGGCGCGTTTTCTGAGGAGTCGGAACATGAGCATGCGCGATCCGCGTTTTGTGCGTTACGCCCTGTGCCTCGCCGCGGCCTGCGTCGTGGCGGCCATTGTGCTCGCCGTCCCGGCAAGCGTGAGCCTGGCGGACCCGAAGATTCAGGTGGCGCCGCCTCCTCCGCCGCCGCCGGCCCCGGCCAGGCCGCCCGCCGCGTACGATTTCAAGCACGAGGTCAGGAAGGTCGTCCGCGACCGCAAGCCGGTCGTGGCGCTGCTGAGGCCGGGCGACGTTACCCAGTTGGCCGACTTCATGCCCTTCGGCCGCGGCGACACGATTACCGACGGCCGCAGCGTCTCCATCCTCCGCATCGGCCAGCCCGACGAGCCGGTGTACATGCCGCCGTCGGTGCGCCAGTTCCTCATGCGCGAACTCCTTCAGACGGGCGAGTTCGTGGTCATCGAGCGCGAACGCATCCTGGAAATCCTGCGCGAACTGGCGTTCGCCAGGACCGGCGCGGTTGCGCCCGATACGGCGCCCCGCCCCGGCCGCCTGATCGGCGTGCATTACATCGTCGAGGGCTCGTTCTTCGGCGCGGGCGGCCTGCCGCTCGACGACCCCGCCCTGGAGGGCGTCAAGCGCGAGATCGCCCGCCGCCGCCTGGCCCTCGACCCGCGCCAGTCGTGCGTCATGTACCTGACCGTGTACAAGGTGGAGACCGGCGAGGTGAAGGCCGTGGCCTGCGGCGCGGACTTCCAGGCCCTCGTCGCCGTCAGGAAGGCCGTCGAGGACCTGGTGGACCAACTGGGCGAAATCGTCGAACCTATCAAGATAAGCCAGGTTGACCCGCGCACGGGCCAGGCCCTGCTTGACATCGGCTCAGAGGGAGGCGCCAGGCCGGGCGACGTCTTCGCGCTCGCGCCGGCCGGCGCACGCGGCCCGGGCGGCGCAGCCGGAGGCGCCGCCGCCCAGCCGCCCGCCGCCGGTTCGCCCACGGCCAGGGTCGTCCAGACCTGGCCGCTCTACAGCCTTGTCGAGGTCGCCCCCGACCAGCGGGCCGGCGTGAAGGACGGCCAGCAGGCCCGGCCAGTCGCTCCCGCTGCGCCGCAGAAGGAAGCCGGCCCGCCGGCCGCCCCCGCCGCCGCGACGGACGAAAAGCCCGCCGCCAAGCCGTAGCAGAGGGCTATTGCGCGGCGGGTCGGGAGACCCGCCGCGCGGCAAACTCGGCCAGCCGGCGCTATCAGGTCAGCCGGTCACACGCCGCGCGAGCGGCCCTCGGTCCGGTATTTCTCCAGCAGGTCCGCCAGGCGCTTGACTATTTCCGGGTGCTCGGCGTAGAGGTTCTTCTGCTCGCCGAGGTCCTGGGCCAGGTTGTAGAGTGCGCCGCCGGCGGCGCCCTTTTTCTTTGCGGGCTGGCCCTGGCCCCCTGCGGGGATAAGTTTCCAGTCGCCCTCCCTTATGGCCAGGGCGCCCGCGCCGCTGTGCATCACCAGGTCTTTGCGGACCGGCTCGGCCAGCGATGCGTCCAGCAGGGCCGGCAGGACGTTTATGCTGTCGGGGCCGGCTTCCGGCGGCAGCGCGGCGCCCGTAACGGCGGCAAACGTGGCCAGCAGGTCCACCAGGCTTATCATCTGCTTCGAGACGCCGCCGGCCTTGATCCGCCCTGGCCACCGCGCGATGAACGGCACGCGATGGCCGCCCTCAATCAGCCCGCCCTTCGTCCCGCTCAAGGGACCGTTAAACAGGTGGCCGTTGTTGGTCTCCACCGTGCCGCCGTGCTCCACGTCCGGCCCGTTCGGGTCAAGAACGCCGCCGTTGTCGCTCGAAAATATGACCAGGGTGTTGTCGGCCAGTTTCAGGCGGTCCAGCGCGGCCAGGACTTCGCCGACGGTCCAGTCGAGCGAGTGGATCGTGTCGCCGCGGACGCCGGCCTGGCTGGTGCCCTTGAAGCGGGCGTTCGGCACGCGCGGCACGTGGATGTCGTGCGTGCAGAAGTAGAGGAAGAACGGCCGCTCCCTGTGCTGCTCGATGAACGCCGCGGCCTTCGCCGCGAATGTAGCGGCCATGTTCTCGTCGTTCCACAGCGCGGCCTTGCCGCCCGTCATCTTGCCGATGCGCGGAACGCCCAGCACGAACGACTCCGGCGCGCCCCGGGCAACCGAGTAATCGCACGCGATCGGGTCCTTCGGGTCGAGGCCCACCACCCGGCGGTTCTCGACGTAAACGCACGGCACGCGGTCGCCGGTCGCCGGCAGGATGAAGGCGTAGTCGAAGCCCACCTCCAGCGGGCCCGGCCTGATCTCGCGGTTGTAGTCGGTCGTGCCCTCGCCCAGCCCCAGGTGCCACTTGCCGACAATGCCCGTGGCATACCCCGCCTGCTTCAGCAGCGCCGGCGCCGTGCACGTGCCGGGCTGGATGGAGAGCGGCGCCACGCCGCTCAGCACGCCGCGCGCCGTGGCGGGGTTCCGCCATGCGTACCGCCCGGTCATGAAGGCGTACCGGGTGGGCGTGCACATGGACGAGGGCGAGTGCGCGTCGGTAAAGCGGACGCCTGCGGCGGCCAGGCGGTCCAGGTTGGGCGTCTTGACCTTGAAGGCCCCGTAGCAGCCCAGGTCGCCGTAGCCGATGTCATCGGCCAGGATGAAGACGATGTTCGGCGGCCGCAAGACGATGTTCTGCGCCAGCGCGCCGCCGGCCGCCGCCGGGGCCGCGCGCGGGAGCCCCGCGCCCATCGTTGCCGCCGCGGAGCCCAGGCATCCGGCCATGAAGCCGCGGCGCGAAATGTTGCTCTTGCTTGATGCGCTCATCGCCTTTCTCCAGTTGTCCAGGGGCGACAGAACGTTCCAACTTTCTGCCAGGGCCGCGGCAACTCCGAAATGGCCGATCGGCCTCCCGGCATGCTTCATCCCCCGGGGGTTTCAAGCAGCAGACGCAGGCGGTCGGCCAGGACCGCCGGCAGTCGGGGCAGCCAATCGGCGCTGACCAGGCCGACCTCGATCAGGTCGCGAAGGTGGGTGCGGTCCTTGTCGCGGAAGGCCGTGAGTTTGACTCGCACCAGGGCCTCCAGCGAGAGGACGCAGAACTGATCGGTCTGCTCGCACTCGGTAACATCGGGATTCGCCAGCGGTTCGGGGGGCCGGACGTTCTCGTTGGCGAAAACGATGTGGACGGCGTCGCGGGGCTTGGCCTCAGGCCCGTCGAGGAAGACGTCCATTCCGGCCACGTGCCTGTGAACAAAACCGACGGATTCCAAGGCGGCCCTGGCGGCCTCCAGGTCCCCGCGGCGGATGAGGATGTCCACGTCCCGAGTGTTTCGGACCGCCGATTCGTCAACGCGGGAGACCCACAGGGCCACGGCATTTCCGCCGGCGACGGCATACGGGACGCCCGCGGCCTTGAGGGCTGCGGCGGTCTTCAGGAGACGCCGGCGGACCTTCTCCACGGCGCTCACCACCCTTTCCAGCGAGAACGCACCTGCGATGATCATTACGATGCCCCGTGAGAACGCCCCCCCGCCCCAAGTCGCCTGCCAATACACTTATCGCCCCGCCCTATTATACCGCTCATTGGCGCACTCCGTAAGGGCAAGATGCTCGCCGCGCAGCAAATGGACGGGCGACCGGCCGACAGACGCCGGCAGCAATCCCCGCCCCACCCCGACCGCCGCGCGGCCGCGCAAAACCGTTTCCTCCGGCCCCACGGCGGCTATAATCTGGTTCATTCATCAGCGGCACGGACGACTTTCCTGCGCGGGAGGCCGCATGCGGCAACCGAAAAGTCTGACCCGCCGCGCACTGCTTCGAGCCGCCGCCAGCCTGGCGGGGCCGTACGTCCTTGCGCCAGGCGCCCTCGGCGCAGCAGACCGCCCTGCGCCCAGCAACCGCGTCACCGTCGGTTTCATCGGCACGGGCGGCCAGGGCATCGGACGCAACCTGCGCGGATTCCTCAGCCAGCCCGACGCCCAGGCCGTCGCCGTCTGCGACGTGGACCCCGCACACCTCGAAACCGCCAGGAGCATCACCGAGCGCTATTACAGCCGCGAAATGGCCGACGGCACGTTCAAAGGGTGCGCGGCCACGCACGATTTCCGCGACATCATCGCGCGGCCGGGCATCGACGCCGTCTGCATCTCCACCCCCGACCACTGGCACGCCCTGATGTCAATCACGGCCATCCGCGCAGGCAAGGACGTCATCTGCGAGAAGCCCACCGTTACCGTCCAGGAAGGCCGCCTTGTTGCCGACGCCGTCGCCCGCTACGGCACGGTCTTTCAGACGTCCACCGAGGACCGCTCCATCGCCGTCTATCACCGCATGGCCGAACTGGTGCGGAACGGACGGGTGGGCCGGTTGCAGCGGATTACCGTGGGGCTGCCATCGGGGCCCGCCCAAGCCGGCGACCCGACGCCCCGGCCCGTGCCGCCAGGCTTCGACTACGACCTGTGGCTGGGACCCGCCGAGTGGGCGCCGTACTGCCCGGACCGCATCCACTCCAACTTCCGCTGGATCACCGACTACTCCGGCGGCATGCTGCCCGACTGGGGCTGCCATCTGTTCGACACGGCCCAGTGGGCCAACGATACCGAGCGAACCGGCCCCGTTGAGGTCGAGGGCACGGGCAGACGCCATGCCGGCGGCCTGTACGACACCTTCTACGAGTTCCGCCTGAAGTATCGCTACGCCGGCGGCGTGGAGTTGATTGTCGAAAGCACCGGCCCCGCCATCCGCTTCGAGGGAACCGACGGCTGGGTCGGCAACAAGGGCTGGTGCGCCCCCGTCCAGGCGAGTTCGCCGGATATCCTCGCCTCCCGCATCGGCCCTTCCGAGGTCCGCCTGTTCACGTGCCCCGCCGGAGAGCACCGCAACTTCCTGGATTGCGTAAAGACGCGCACCGACCCGTACTTCCCGGCCGAGGTCGGACA
>Ga0194113_10008669_pt1 | contig 12461 bp, 6 predicted proteins | sample TA2MahC200mmetaG_FD_146193 | JGI IMG/M metagenome (GOLD analysis project Ga0194113, IMG submission 146193) | Freshwater microbial communities from Lake Tanganyika, Tanzania - TA2015017 Mahale Deep Cast 200m | ecosystem: Environmental > Aquatic > Freshwater > Lake | place: Tanzania: Lake...
TCGATGTCGTCCTCATTCAACCAACCCATCGCCTGGACGTGCATGTGCGTCAGGTTGGGCGCGGTGCCCAATTGCCACGCGTCGGGATCCTCCACGAGGAACCAGGAGAGGCCGCGCCATTTGCGCAAGCCCTCCTCCAGCGCCGCAGGGTCAACCAGGGGATGCGCCAACAAAGCCAGCAGATCGGTGTGCGCCGCGCGCTGTCCCATCGGCTGCGAATGAAGGAAGGTAGCGACAACGGCCTGCTCGACTTCGCGCGCCCGGATCGTCGGCAGGGCCGCCTGTATCTCACGTGCCTTGTCCAGCTCCCCGGTCAGGATCGGCGTCCAACGCTCACGTTCTTCGCAAATCTTGATCAACTCGTTCAACGCATTGGACATACCCGGGCCTACCGGAAGCAGCGCACTGGGCCCGACCAGGGGGGACGGGTCGCGGCCCTCGCTGTCGCGCAAGGCAGAAGCCAGCAGACGCAAGGCGCCGCGCGTGCGCTGGAAGCCGCTGATCTGCGTCCACTTCTGGTAGAGCACGTTGATCAGGTCGGGGTGAAACGGATAGCTGGCCATCAGCCGGTCATAAGCGGCCTGATCGCGCTGCGCCTCGCGCAGCGGCACGCGCTGCATGGCAGCCATGACCGCATCAATCACCGGCCGGCGCTCGGCTTCGCCGGGGACCTGCTCGAATAGCCGGCGACGCAACACCTCGGCCACGTCGTCACGCGCCACCGGATCCACCGGCTCGGCCAGGCGGCCGAAGACGTCGTTCAGCGCCTCCAGGCACTGGACGCCCGTCTGATCGTTGGCCTCGGTGCGCGAGGCGATGAGGGAGGCCACCAGCGCGGCGCGCTCCACCTTGGCCACCGCCTGGGTGAGCACCTGGTAGAAGTCTTTGATGGTGCCGAGCATGCGCGGGTTCTCGTTGACCAGCCCGCGGTAGTACCACACCGCTTCATCTACCAGCACCAACGCGCCCAATTTCTCTTTGATCGGCGCGCGCAGCAGGTCCACCAGCAGCGGCTCAGCCGGGACGGTGAAGCTTTCGTCATGGCCTTTCAGCCGGGCGTAGCCGACGTCGCCGGCCAGTTGGTAAGCCAGCGCGCCCCAGAGCGTCCGCACGCGCCGCGTCTTGCCCTCCGGCCCGTAGACCTCCAACCCTTCCTTGACGTCGAACTGGTCGCCGGGCAGGAGCGCCACCCGCGCCCGCGGGGCCTGTGTCGGGCCGGCGAACGCCAGGAACTCGCCGACCGTCTTGTGATCGGCCAGGGCTTGCCCCCGTTCGGCCAGGTGCAACAGGGTGATCAGGGTGTGGGTCTTGCCGCCGCCGTACGCGACCTGGAGCTGCAGCACCGGCTTGCCGCCCCCTCCCGCCAGCCGGCGCAGCACATCGCCGGCCAGCGCCTTCATGCGGAAGGTGGGATAGGTGCGGTCGAAGAACATGGCCGGCTCGCGGTAAACAAGCCGCGCCTCGCCGGTGCGCACGCCGTTCAGATCGGCGGCGAATTCGTCGAGGGTGAGGGCGCCGCGACGCACGTCGTCGCGCAGGGTGCAGAGTTGGTGCCAGGCTGCAACAGCCATCATTCCTCCTCTCTGCGGCGATCAGGCAAAGGGGTCACGATCAATACATTTTTCAAGTACGCATCCACGAGTTGCTCGAGCGCATGTTTCAGCCGCTTGAACGAACGAGACCGGTGTTCAGCCGACTCCAGGTCGAGATAGGCCGTCATGCGGGCTTGATCGCGGGTTTCCGAGTACTTCTGTCCTGGGGGAAGACGACGCTCGATCCAGCCTTTGGCGGAGTGTTCCGATTCTACGTTCCCCTCGTAGATCGTGCCTTCGGGCATGCCCACGACCGTTCCTACTGTCCCCAGGCTGGCCAGAAACCATGCTTCATATTCCCAACGCGCGACGACGATTGCAACCGGTTTGGAAGGGCGCATGGCTTGAATTCTTGCTGCCAGATGATGAGCAAATGCGGGAGCGCAGTCATCTTCCAGGGCGTTTTCTTCGATCAAACTCTGTGCTGCATCGTTGTCTATCAAGACCAGGACACCATCGCATTCAGGTTCCAGTAGGGCATAGCCAACAAAGCGTTCAAGCTGGTCGGCCGCGGTCAGATTGCCACATCCGTGGGCGTTCTTGGGTTTGGCGATGCTGACATCGTAGATCTGGTGGACTTCGTGGAACAGCCGGCGCAGAAGCACAGGCAGCGCAGCAACCTCGCCATCGCCTTCAACGATCGGGACCAGGGTCGGCATCCTGCTTTACTCCTCTGCCACGGGTTGTGCTGGCCGCAGCCCTTCGATACGGTGTAGCTCACCCGCAGTGAATAGCCGGCGGTGGATAGCTTCCTGCTGAGATCCGACGATAGGCGCAATCATTGTGGTCCCATCTGGGGCACGCTCGACAGCCCTGAGTTGGGCGGGCTCAAAACGGGAGAGCAGATCAGGGCTATGGGTCGTGATCAGCACTTGCGTGCGCAAGCCGGCCTCTTGAAGTGCCTCCGCCAATACCGCTGCCGCGCCTGGATGCACCGTCGCTTCCGGCTCCTCGAACGCGATCAGGACGGGCGGTTGTTCCTGGTACGCTGCCGCCAGGATGCCCAATACGTGCAGCGTGCCGTCGGACATGCTATCGGCTTGAAACGATATGTCACGGTGTCCGACAAATGACTCGCCAAAAACCAGGGCGACTTCGCGGCCATGCTGTCGGGTGGTGCTATCAATCTTCTGGATGGATGGGACGATGGCCGAAATGGCCTGGATGACCCGTTGATAGGATAGCGGGTCATTGTCGCGCAGCCTCTTCAGGACGCTGGCTGCATTGCTACCGTCCACCAGTAGTTGTGTTCCGCGATCCGGTATTTGCCAGGCCCGCAGAGTGTCGGCGCCGACGTGATAAATCCGAACGGATGTCAGGGCATTGTATAGCAGGGCAAACGATTCCAGGCCGGCCATGAGGGGCAACGCGAGACGACCTTCGGCAAGTTGCGGCTCGATCCCACCTGCCGACACCGTCCACATGCCATCCTCTACCTGATAGCGATGAGCAATCCGACCCGGCCCCAACAGCATTTCACAGCTCTCTTCCACCACAACCAGGCGCCTGGGCCGTTCCTTGCGTCCAAACTGGACAAAGTAGTGACCGGCAAAGGCTTCTGAGGCCCGCGACTGAATCTGAACCTCGAGCGCAATCGTATCGGGTCTGTGACCGGTCAAGGTGAGCACCTGGTCGAATCCGCCGCGATTCTTGAAAGCCTCCTGAGGCGACTTGCTGAGGGCTTCCTGCAAGAAGGCCAACGCGTCCACGAAGGCGCTTTTGCCGCTGCCGTTGGGGCCGGCCAACACGGTGACCGATTCCAGGTCTACGATAACCCTCTCCAGGCTCCGAAAGCCCCGCACTACGACTCGACTGATTAACGCCTCAGAAAACTGGCTCATTGCAGTCCTCCCAATTCGGGCTGAATCGCTTTTACTAACTCTGGCTTCCCTCGCCCCCACGCCACCACCGCCTCCAACAGCGTCCGCTCGCGGCTCTTCACCGGCGCCATCTCGAGCACTGCCTGGGCGATCTCCCAAAACAGATCGTTCTGCGCCAGGCCGCGATCTTGCGCGTAAGCGCGGAGTTTATCCGTGTCGCCCGAAGCCCATAGCCATAGGAGGCGGTGCAGCATGTCCACCAGCGGCAGGCCGCCATCGGGCCGCGGGTGGCCCAGATCAGGGCGAGTGCGCTCATCCCACTTCGCCAGCCGCACATCGCTGCCGTCCCCCTTGACCAGCAGCCCGCGCGGGCCGCGCAGGTCGTTCAGATCGAGTCCGTAGCCCTGCGAGAGCAGGATGCACTCGCCCACCGGCGCGTCCTCCAACCCAAACGAGTTGCGGTGGATCAGGTAGTAGCGGGTCCATTCATCCAACCCCTCGGTGGAGCGGCCGCGGAGGATCTGGCCCAGGGCGAAGTCGGCCACCATGCGGCGCACTTCGCGCAAGAACTCGCCCACGGTGAAGGGAGAGCCGTCCAGCCGGCGAACTTCGTCCCAGGCCGAATACGATTCCAGCGCCGGGCCGACCGCGGCCCACACGAAGTCCGGCCCGCTGATGCCGATGTCCCAGAAGTAGCGCAGACGCTCGGTGATCCGCTCCTGCATGGCGCGGCGGACGGTCGAGTAGCGGCCTATGCCCGCGCCAGCCGGGCGTTTGCGGCAAACGAGCCAGATGGAGGATGAAAGAGCTGCACTATCCTGAGCACGCACACGCCCCCCGCGCTCTGTGTCAATTGGCCAGGAAGCTGACACCGTAAAGCCAGCCTCAATCAGTGCGGCGGTGAGGGTTTGCCATGCTTGGGGGTCCTTATGCGCAAAGACTATTACCAGACGTCCATCCTGAGCTAATGCTTCCCAAGCACGCCGGAAGGCCATAGCCATCATGTATTCATACCACGCCGGGGTATGCTCATCTGGTATGTCTGCGTGAGGCAATCGCAGGGCAAGCTCGTTCTCCTTTGGAGTCTCCTGCGTGGCGAGTTCATTTGGATAAGCATCACCAATCGCGCGTCGAAGCCACACGTAGAAGAAGTCAGACAGATCCGAGTACGGAATAGCATCATAGTATGGGGGATCCGTAACTATAGCGTCCAAATCCTCCCCCAAGGGTTCAGTTGCTGATCCAAGTACGACACGGGGTTGCTTCGCAGTTCCCAACGACTCAAGTGCGTGTTTGATATACTCGGCTATGTGACCAAGGCTTCCGGGAGCTCCGCCAGCTGATTCCGACCATGGAAAGACCTCTACAAAATCCCACGCCATCTGCAAAGCAAATCTACCGTATGTTCCTGCCGCCTTCTCTGCGTTGGTTGAAATCCATATGCATTGTGCAGAACCTCTGTCAGCTACTTTGTCTATCAATAGCGACAGATATGCCTCTACTGCTCGGATTTCGTCTCGCTGATAGCCGGCCTGCTCCATCAGAACTCTGCAGGAGCGAACCCACTTCACCATTGTCACCAAGTTGAGCAGTTGTCTGGGGGTAAAGAGATCGGACCACTTCTGCAATCCGTATAGCTGTACAATGAGAGTACGTGGATTCTTTCGTTGCGATTCAGTTGGTAAGCCGAAAGGGATCTGTTCTGCCGCCACCGACAATGCATCAGCTGCATTTCGAGGAGCATCTAGCTCTTTGGGTGTCGGTGGGCGATACTCCTTGCCCCCCAGCGTATCCACCACCACCGCTGTCATACGTGCGCCCAGCTTCCTCGCGTGCCCACACGCCTTGATGTAATCCGGCGTCACGTTTACGCCGCAAACCGGGCAGCGCGACTTCGCGCCGGCCATGGTGCCATCCGGTACTTCATCCTTGGGGCCCGGCGTCCAGATCTCGAAGTTCACCCGCCGTGCGACCGGATCGGGGACCAGCCGCAGCGCCCGCCGCTTGTCCTCTTTCTTGCACAGCCACAGCGTCTTGAGCAGCGGTACCTCCGCGCCGCACGCCGGGTCGGGGCACGGCACGGTGCGCGCCCACAGGTAGGCCACGGTCGGCTGGGCGTCCACGGTCGGGTAGTAGGGCGCTAATTCCTCGCGCGCGCGTTCCAACACCCAGTTGCCCCAATAGCGCACGTGGGCGGCCAGGTCGCCCTGGATTTCCGATTGCGGATTTCCGATTGCGGATTGCGGGTCGGCCGGCGATCGCTCCGGCAGCAGCGGTAGCTGATCCTTGTTCTTTTCCGTATCATTCGTGGAATTCGTGGCTGGCAATGGCCAGGTCTTGCCCGCCAGCCGCTGCGGGAACTCCAGCGTACACTTCAGGATGAACCAGGCCACGGGGTTATAGTCGTTGGCGATGGCCTCGCAGCCCAGGCGCATCGCCTCAAGAGGGATGGCGCCGCCGCCCGCGAACATGTCCAGCACCCGCGGGGGCCGGCCGCCGAACGCCCTGCGGATCTCCTGCCGAAAGAAGTCGAGCGCGGGGCCGTTCTCCGTACCCCAGTGCGTGATGCTCTCGATCTTCTTGTTCAGCGCGTGGCGATCCGCCTCGTTGCCGGGGTCTGGCAGCAAGGCCGCGATGATCGCGGCGCGGCATGCGGCCAGCGGCCGCCGCGCCGGCCAGATGTGCAGCGTGCTGATGTGGCCGTGGCGCACGTTCTTCTCGTGCCGTGAATCGGCCGAGACCTTTTTCAGGGGGAAGGTTTCTTCGATAAGACGACGTTGGGTCAATGTCGGATCTGCTCCTGGGGTTGTGCAGCCTTCACTATCTCAGCCATGTTGATTCGCATGGCCCCTGTTTGCCTGGCTAACAATCGGCCGAAAGGATCCGGTACACGATGCAGCGCCGGAACCGTGTCGCAATGCGAGGCGACGTACAGCCAATACCGATCCCGATGGTTGGCCGCCTGCGCCCACTCGTTAGCCGTCATCTCCACTGCCTGCATCCCGCTCCGCCCCTTCACCTCGACATAGCGGATGGAGCCGTCAGCCCTTATCACCTTCAAGTCAAAACCGGCTTTGAGATGCGGGTCGGACACATCCTCCCAGGTTGACCCTTCCGCTTCCTCGCGGCGTTTGACCTCTGCCAGCGCGACCCGTTCGGCCTGGGCGTCGCGGCGCTCCTCCGCTTGCTCCGGCGGCAGCGGCAGCACTAACGCCTGGGCATAAATGCTGACCGGACCCAGCCGCAGCCGGTCTATGCGGTCCTGCAGCTCGGCCTCGGCTTCGCGGCGGCGGCGATCCAGAGCATCCAGCTCAGCTTCGCACTCGCGCAGTTTCGACCTGGCCGCCGGCACATCCTTTTCGACAGCCTCCCTCAGCAGCCGCCGCTGCTTGAACAGCTCCGCCTGCCGCAGGTTGTAGGCGGCGCGCAGTTGCGCCTGACGCCCCGGCAGGCGGGCTTCTTCTTCCTTGCGCTGGGCCTCCAACGCCGGCTGGCTGGCCGTTTGTATCAGGTACGCCTCCACGGGGGCGACATCCAGGCCGGCAAAAGCGTCGGAAACGGCTTGTTTTGCAGGAGGTGGCGCGCCTGGTCCGGTCTCGTCGTCGGGGAACACCGTCAACAGCAGGTGCGCTGGCGCCAGCTCGCAGCGGCCATCGGCATAACGACGAATGCCCGTTACCCGCTCCGCCACGACCTCAGGTTCGGACAAGACCTTTAGGGTCTCGGAGACCCTAAAGGTCTGTGGGTCGCGCAACACCGTTGCTTTTGCCAGATAGAACAGATAGGGTTCTGTTGCGTCCGGATCGAGGAAGATGGCCCCGCGCAACGCTTCGTGCTCATGTTGGCCCAGAAACAGGTCCGTGACTGCCTCGAAGACGGGCTCACCGGGGTGAAGATAGATCGCATCAGGGTCGCGCGCCAGGTCGGGCATGGCCCGTTCGCGGTCAAAGGTCAGGCGTTGGCGGACGGCTTCAGGGTAGGTAGCCAGCGCTCTCTGCACGCTCGGCGGGCAGGGGTCGAGCCAGAACAACCCTTCGATGTCGCCCCGGATGCCGGCGCCGGCGCGCGGCGCGGCCCACTGGAAGCAGCGTCGCACATACGCCGGCATCATGCGGCGCACCTCAGCCACCTCGCGCTGCGCCTGCAGCGCGGCCAGCAGGTTGCGCACCTGGCTCACCTCAACCTTGCGCGCCTGATCCTTCAGGAACTGCTCGACCTGTTCCTTGCTCAGCCGGGCGAACTCGCGTTGGGCCTGCGCCTCCTTGCCCTCCACCACCGCCTCGAAGATCAGCTCGCTCAATGGCTTGCCGGTGAACTGCTGGCCGATGATGTCGAACACCTTGTCGTTGCCCAGCTCGCGGCGAATGGCGTCCAGCTTTTCCAGCAGCGTTTTCAGCACGCGGCCTTCGCGCGTATCCTGGGAGACCAGGTTGAGCAGCAGCACATCGTGGTTCTGCTTGTAGCGATGGACGCGGCCCATGCGTTGCTCCAGCCGGGCCGGATTCCACGGGATGTCGTAATTCACCAGGAGCCAGCAGAACTGGAGATTGATGCCCTCGCCGGCAGCATCGGTCGCGGCCAGGATGCGTGCGCCGTTCGGGTCTCTGAAAAAGGCAGCCTGCTTGTCGCGCTCCTGGTAGGGCAAGCCACCATGGATGACGGCGATCTTGCCGGTCAGTCCCTTGCCTTCCAACCGTTCCACCAGGAAATCCAACGTGTCGCGGAACTCCGTAAAGATCAGCACCTTGGTATCCGGGTAGTCCTCCAGCGCGGTCCACAACCGCTCGAACTTGCTCTCGTGCTTCAGGCCGTAGACGTGGCGGGCGAGCGCCACCAGCCGCTTGATCTCGGCCAGCTCGATGCGCAGCTCGCCGAGCGTGCGGGCATCGGTGGCCCCGCTCAGGTCTTCATCCTGGCGCTCGGATTCCTCCTGCTCGTCGGTGATCTCTTCTTCATCGCCGGTCTTTGTATCTCGCACGTCCGCAGTCGGCAAGCGGCTCTGGCGCGCAGCCAGCTCCTCCTCGTCAACCAGGCCGCCTTCAAGCTCCTGGATGACTGCGCTGAGTTTCTGCTCACGCCGCACCAACGACTTGAGCAGCGCCCAGGTGGACGAGGCGAGGCGGCGTTGCAGGATGCTCATCGCCAGGCCCGCGGCCGACCGGTTGCGCAGCTTGGCGCGGTCGTAGTGGGTCTCGCAATAGCTGGTGGTCTGATCGTAGAGGTCTTGTTCCTGCTGAACGCCCTGGATCAACGGATATTCGACGGTGTTGCTATCGCGTGGCGGAAAGATGAGGCTCTGGTCAAAGCGGACCATCTCCTCTTTCATGCGTCGCAGCAGGTAATGCCGCCGCTGGGTCTTGCCAAGCCGGGCGAATGCCTCCGGGGTAGAGAGCAGCTCCGGCTCTATCAATCGCCACAGGAAGTAATACGGGTCATCCTTGCCCATGTGCGGGGTGGCGGTCATCAAGAGCAGGTGCCGGCCCTGGTTGGCGATCAACTCCGCCATATCGTACCGGTGCGTCTTGTCGAGGGTCAGATCGGTGTTGCGGCGGGCGGAAAGCTTGTGCGCTTCGTCGAAGATCACCAGATCATAAGGCGGCGCTTTCTCGAATGCCGCGCGTGCCTTGTCGCGCCAGAGGGTGTCCAGGCTGATCACGGCCAGATCGTTGCGCCGATCGGCAAACGGGTTGTCGTCGTCCGAGAAATCGCTCCCCGACACCTCGTGGAAATGCAGCCCGAACAGGACTCGCAATTCCCGCTTCCAGTTGCCGACCAGGCCGGCCGGGGGGACGATCAGGATGCGCTGGGCCTGGCGCCGCAGCAGCATCTCGCGCATCAACAGGCCGGCCATAATGGTCTTGCCTGCGCCCGCGTCATCAGCCAACATGAAGCGCAGGCGGGGCATGTCCAGCATGCCGGGCTCGTCTACCGGTTGGCCTGGCCCGGCCGGCACGCCATAGACGGCAGCCAACTGGTGCGGCAACAAGTCAATCAGCGAGGTTTCTGTAGCGAAAAGGGGGTTGAACAGATAGGCATGTTGTAGCCGATACGCTTCAGCAACCAGTGTCACCACTTCGGGGTCCGCCCGAAACGCGATCGCGCTATCCGTCAGTACCTCAAAGCGGCTCTCCACCTCGGTCAGAGAAAACGGCTGCCGGTCCACCGCGCCGGTCTGGGCCTGCTTGAAACTCAGGAAAACGACCTGGCCATAAACCTCAGCAGATTGAAGCAACCGCTCGGCGCCGGTTCGGCGGTCATAGAGTCTGGCGCCTGGCTTGAGGTCGGAAGAGAACACGACGATGAGATCCTTTCTGTGGTTTGGGGCTTCAAAGTGTCTCGGCGGCTCGACTTTACCGTCTATTCTATCACACCTCAATTATCTCGGATAATCAGCCAAGCCAGTATCCTCTCAATAATCCGGGGAACGGCGGTCGCAGACCGCCTATGAGCCTGCTCTCAGGGGGTCTGTGACCCCCGTCGCCTCCACTTATTGAGAAGATACCACTTCGTAACGGACACACGCGTAAGCGCCATTTCTGCATGCACGCAGATGCTCAGGGATGGCGGCTTCGATGGCAAGCTCCAACGACTCGCCGCGACGCATCCAGCAGAGGTCGCGCACATCCGGCGCGCGACTGGCAACGGCGGCGGCAACACCTTCTTTTTCGCGCACCAGGTCTGCGAGGAAGGCCACGACATCCAGAAGCGTGGATTTGCCGCTGGCGTTGGGGCCGATCAACACCTGAAAAGGCCCGATAGGTTGTCGCACGTAGCGTAGACAACGGTAGGAATGAGCCTGGATTTGTGCAATCATGGGTATGTCCTTTACTCAGCAACCGCCAATACCTGGCTGGCATTGATGCGCACCGCGCCAGTCTGGCAGGCCAACAGGCGGCCGGAAGGAATCTGGGTGCTCAGTTTAGCACAAAGCTGTCACTTTGGGAAACACGTTTCACGGCCTGGGCGTGTTCGACGCCGCCATCCCGTCAGAGCAACACGCGAAGTCGCCCATCTCGCCGCGCGCCGCCCGCGGCCAGGACGCCGCCGTGGGCCGCGATGTGCTCAAGCAGCAGGTCGCGCACGCGAAGGCCGGTGAGATCGCGGGGCAGGGCGGTCAGGTCGAAGGGGAGTTGGGGGAGTTGGGCGGCCGCGTGTTCTTCCCACGCCGCGGCCGTCCCGCGGAGGAAGCTGGTGGTAGCGATGAGGAAGATGCGCTCCGAGGATGCGGCCAGGGGTTGGCCGTCCACCGTGACCGCCTCCGCAGTGGCCGCGGCGCGGGTGGGGCCGAGACGGATGGTGTAGCGGACGCCCGCGCTGAAGTGGAGGAAGCCCCGGTGGGTGTGCGGCTCGCCGGGGCGCTCGACGCGGCGGGCGTTGTCGGCCAGCAGCGCGGCCAGCGCCGTGCCGGTCAGCCGCAGCAGGCAGACGGCGTCCGCGAAGGGCATCACGTTGAACCAGTCGCCGACGGTCAGCGCCGCGCCGGGTGGCAGCCCGGCGTTGATGCTGGTGGCGTCAATCATGGCGCAGTCCACGGGGTGGCCGGCCGCCCGGCAGCGGGCCGCCAGCGCATCGGTCACGAAGTTGGCGAACGCGGATTCGCCGGCCGCAAAGCGCGTGCGCACCGCGTCGGCGCTCAGGTCTTCGTCGGGCGCAACCGCGCCGAGGACGCGGCCGCTGCGCGCCGTCACCTGCGCCAGCAGCGGCGCCACGTGCGCCCGCGCAAACGCCTCATCCTCCGGCAGCTCGATCGTGGCGCGCAGCCGGGCGTGGGTCACTTCGACCGTCTCGCCCACACCGATCTCGACCTCGCCGACGAGCTGGCCGAACTTGCCGGCCTGCACGATGGGGATGCCGTTGACGATATTCTCGGCGCTCAGGCCTCCTTCGTTCAGAGCCGTGTGCGTGTGTCCGCCGACGATCAGATGGACGACGCCGGGGGGCAGGCTGGCTGCCAGCTCCACATCGCCGGCCCCTTCCACCACCGCGCTGCGCGATCCCAGGCTCAGCCCCAGGTGGCTGAGGATGACCAGCACATCGCACAGCGGCCGGAGCGCAGGGATGAGGTTCTGCGCGGCCTTCATGGGGTCGGTGACGCGGCGGCCGCCCGGTTCAGGCTGCACCTGGGCCGGGGTGGTCAGGCCGATGAAGCCGACCCGCACGCCCCGGACGACGAAGATCGCCGCGGGGTAGCAGCACTCCGCCAGCGCGGGGCTGCCTGTCACGTTCGCCGCCAGGATCGGGAAGCGCGCCTCGTACGAAATGGCATGGGCCAGCAGTGGGCTGCCCAGATCCAGGTCATGGTTGCCGGGCACGCCGAGATCCACCCCGGCCTGGGAATAGAGACGGAAAGTGGGGTGGGCCTGATAGCCAGTGGGGTCATGTCCCAACAGCAGGTCGGAGAGGTTCCCGCCGCTCTCGTCACCGGCCGTGACCGCCAGTACCGCGACCCGGGGATCGGCCGCGTGTTGGCGACGCGTGGCTTGCAGCCAGGCCGCCAGCCGCGGGAAGAGGGCGATCCGGCCATGAAAATCGTTGAAGTGCAGCAGGGTGAGGCGCGTTGCGCGCATGTGCGGGGCCAGACGGCGCGGGAACTCCACGCCTTTGGCGGGGACAATCTCTGTCACCCGGCCGGCCGTCGCATCTCCGCAGAGCAGGGAGAGCGCCGCGTCGCTCGCGCCGTTGGGGTTGGCCCGCCCCCGCACCAGCCGCATGACCCCAGGCGCGAAAGACCCCGTCACCGTGTCTATCCTCTCACGGGGAACGGCGGTCGCAGACCGCCTGTGAGCGTACAAGCGCGAGAGACTCTGTCACCCCGTCACCGTATCTATCCTCTCACGGGGAACGGCGGTCGCAGACCGCCTGTGAGCGTACAAGCGCGAGAGACTCTGTCACCCCGTCACCGTGTCTATCCTCTCAGCAATTCGGGGAACGGCGGTCGCAGACCGCCTGTGAGCGTACAAACCACCAAACCACCAATCTACCCATCTACCCATCTACCCATCTACCCATCTACCAATTTACCCATCTACCAATTTACCAATCTACCAAT
>Ga0194113_10008676_pt1 | contig 12453 bp, 9 predicted proteins | sample TA2MahC200mmetaG_FD_146193 | JGI IMG/M metagenome (GOLD analysis project Ga0194113, IMG submission 146193) | Freshwater microbial communities from Lake Tanganyika, Tanzania - TA2015017 Mahale Deep Cast 200m | ecosystem: Environmental > Aquatic > Freshwater > Lake | place: Tanzania: Lake...
TCTTTGGAATCCTGTCTATCCCCATCTTCTTTTTCTTGGCAAGACAGTTCTCATCAAGAATAGCCATTCCGTGTGCACTTTCACTTGCTTTTATGACTTACCATATCAGTCTTTCCCAAGATGCCCGATCCTATACGTTCCTCATGTTTTTTGGAATGGTTGGACTTTCCTTTTTTATGAAGCATCTTCAAACTCAAAAAAAGACTTATTTATTTTTAGTCGCCCTTTCTTTCGCCGTTCTATTTTATACCAGCTACAGCTCTATTCCGTTTATCATCTTTTCTCAGATTCTCTGGTTTTATCGAACCGATGAAGGGCAAGAACTTCCTCATCTCTCTTCTATCCTCCTGTTAAACGGACTGACCCTTTTATTCTGCCTTCCATGGCTTATTTTTTTAATATCCCATTACGAAGGCCAACCGTTTGGAGACCTCCGTAATATCCAGACTCCCCTCTCCTTTTGGACTATCCAGTATGGGATATTGCACGACTGGTTGCCAAACGTGCCTTTAATTATAGCTTCAGTCGTCATTCTAATTCTTTGGGTCGTCTTTTCAAAACATAAGAATAACGCCATCGTCCTCCTCTCATTTTTTATTCTCCCTGCCGGAGGACTCTATCTTTATTGCAAATTGTTTAATATTACCCATTTTTTTACCTCAAGGTACTTTATTGGCTTTTTACCTATTTTTTTTATTGCCATTTTCCTTTCCCTGAATTTTATCGAAACTCGGGTCGCTAGGTTAAAAAACTTGAAAATCTTCTTCTTAATATTTTTTCTTGCCTCAAATCTTACGATGCTCCCCCTCTATTATCAATCTGAAAAACAAGATTACAGAGGTCTGGTGAATTACCTAAAAGGTCAACTCCGCGACGGCGATAAAATCATTCTTGGAAATGTGCCCTATATGGGCGTGGTGCTTCATTACTTTGGAGTCTACCCCACGGGCCGACATTATGTCATTCCCGCAAGAAGAGTGGGCAACGGAGAGCTTGAGCATAGCCAAGCGTTACGTTATCGGAATATTCAATTTACCATCGTCTATTCCCAATCGCACTGGTTCGAATACCTGAAAGATGGGAGTCGACTCTGGATCGTTGCAGACAAAAAAAATGCGAAATTCATTCAGGATAATATCCCTTGTCCCCTGAAGGGTTATTTTGACGGAAGTTTTATGAATATGGTCAGGTTTCCATCGGATGTTTCCCTTTATCTATTCCTTTGGGACCCTTCCTCGCCGGATGAAAAAGGGATTGATTTACCCATTCACTAAAGATTGAGGTTTTTCCGTCATGTGGAACTTAAACCGAAAAGAAATTTGCATCCTTCTTCTTTGCCTCCTGACTGGATTGACCCTAAGGGTTTATACTTTTGACCAGAAATCTCTCTGGATGGATGAAGTGTATACCTTTAACGATTCGAGGGATGGCCTGAAGGATCAAATAAAATTTTATAAAGATAACCCGACTTTTCTTCACCCCCCCCTTTTCTTTGTTCTCACCCATCTTTTTTACCCATTTGAAAAACCGGAGCGAGACCTTCGGATCATTCCTCTGATCTCTGGCGCTCTCTCTATCCTCGTATTTTATTTTTTCGCAAAGCTATTCTCCCCAACGATCGCACTCCCCTGCACCATCTCACTGACTTTCATGGCCTATCACATCAGCCTTTCCCAGGACGGGAGATCCTATTCCTTTCTGATGCTTCTTGGAATCACTGCACTCTATTTTTTTATGAAACATCTTTCTTCCGGAAAAAAGAAGTACCTCGTCGGTTCTGCGCTTTTTTTTGCAATTTCAATCCATACAAGCTACAGCGCCATCCCGCCCATCATTTTTTCTCAGTTTCTCTGGTTCTACCAATCTGATGAAAAGGTAAAAAGAGCTACCCTCTTGTCCTTCTTCACACTCAACGGACTGATCCTCCTATTTTGCTTCCCCTGGGCTCTTTTTATATTACTCAACTACACAGGCCAAGCGGTCATGGACCCCTTCCATACCGAAGGAACCGGGTCTTTCTTATATATCCTTTATGGAGTATTTCATGACTGGATGCCTCACATGCCCTTAATGATTGTCTCAATTCTTCTCCTCGCCTTTTTCCCCATCTTTTCGAACAATAAGAAGAATGCTATCCTTCTCCTTGCTGTTTTCATCCTTCCCATTTCTGGGCTTTATCTCTACTGCAAGCTATTTAACGTTACTCATTTTATTACTTCTAGGTATTTCATTGTTTTTCTTCCTCTCTTCTTTATCACTCTCTTTCTCTCCATCGAGACGATAGAGTTCAAGTTTCAGAGGTTAAAGAGATTCCTGAGATTGAAGCTTCTTTTTGTCGTCTTCTTTGTTCTTTCTAACCTCATTATCTTGCCTCTCTATTATCAATCCGAAAAGCAAGACTTCAGGGGCCTGGCTAATTATTTGAAGGGGCACCTTCGTCCCGGAGATAATATTTTTGACGGACACGGAGTATACATTCCTGGATTGCTCCACTATTTGGGGATTTACCCAACCGGGCGACAATATATTGTTTCTGTCATAAACATATCTTCAAAGGGGATAACATACAGAATTGCCTTCCGCTACAATGAAAACAATTATACCATTGACCACTCCAAAATCTGCTGTAATCAATATTTCGACACAGGAAACCGTTTATGGATCATCGTTCCGAAAGACCAGGTAAAAAGCGTCAGAGAGGCTATTCCGGTAGTTCTCAAGGGGTATTTTGACGGAAGTTTTCTTAACTTTACAAAATTTCCGACAGACGCTTCTATCTATCTTTTTCTCTGGGATCCTTCATCACCCGATGAAAAAGGGATTGATCTGCCGATGGAATGATTAAAGGGATGGGCCATATCGATCTGCCCAGAGCTGCCAGACGAGGAGAGTCCAGAGCTGTTTTCGATTGTCCCTCTTTCCTTTGAGATGATCTTCGAGCAGGGAAGCGACATATTCACCGTCTAAGAACCCTTCCTTCCTTACTCTTTCCGGTGACAGCATTTCGCTAAACAGTTCTTTGAGTCGCCCCTTGATCCATTTAGCGATGGGAACCCCGAACCCCTTTTTGGGACGATCGATGATTTCCTTTGGAAGAAACCTTCTCATCGCTCTTTTAAGAATGTATTTTGAGGTCAACCCTTTTAATTTTAGGTTTGAAGGAAGACCCATCACAAATTCGACTATTTCATAATCCAGAAAGGGCGCTCTCACCTCGAGCGAGCAGGCCATGCTGGCCCGGTCCACCTTCACTAAGATGGCTTCCTGGAGATACAGTCTTAAATCGAGGTATTGTACCAGGGTCATTCGGTCATTCAACGGATAATCCTTCTCGTAGGAAAGGATATCCTCGATGAGTCGATCTCGATTGAACTGACTGCGAATTCCGTCGGATAACACTTTTTCATTTTCTGAAAAAGGAAACGAACCCAACCAGACCGAGTTCCTGATCCCATCAGGGTAGCCAATCCCGGAAAGAAATTTTTTCACCTTAAAATCGAAACTGATATTATCATCGGAAACCGGAAGCCGATTCCCCAAGTAAGTGGCAATGGGATGAAAAATGCTAAAGAATGTTTCATAAGGCCATGCGAGTTGATGAGCCACATAAGTAGGATACCCTGCAAACAACTCATCTCCTCCATCTCCACCCAATGCAACCGTCACATGTTCACGGGTAAATTGAGAGAGAAGATAAGTTGGTAAAATCGAGGCATCGGCCATCGGTTCGTCTAAAATATCCGGTAGTTGGGGAACGATTCTGAGCAGATCCTCCGGTGTCATCATCTGTTCATGATGCTCTGTCCCAAGAAATTTTGAAGCAAGGGAAGCATATCTTGATTCGTCAAAAGATGGGTCTTCAAAACCAATGGAAAAGGTCTTGATTTTCCCAGAGGATCCCTGCTGTGCAAAGGCCGCAATCGCACTCGAATCGATCCCACCACTTAAAAAAATGCCCAAAGGGACATCGCTGATCAGCCTCCGATTTACACATAGCCTTAGAAGATCGATGAGTTTTTCTTCAGCCTCTTCTTCCGAAATGTGTTTTGCCTCTTTTGTATGAAAGGGAAACCAATATCTGTTGGTCTCAATCTCTCCCCCTTTCCAGATGAGATAAGAGGCGGCTTGGAGTTTCATCGCATCTTCAAAGATGCTATGAGGAGATGGGACAAATTCATAAAAGAGATATTTCATCAGAGAGAGAGGAGCGATCTTTCGTTGAAAATGAGGGTAAGCCATAATGGCTTTCAATTCTGAGGCGAACAAAAAAGTTCCCTTGAGGAGACTATAATAGAGAGGTTTTTTCCCCAGTCGATCTCTCGCAAGGACAAGTTGTTTCTTATTTTCATCCCAGATTCCAATAGCAAACATCCCATTCAAATGCTTAAAACACTCTACTCCGTATTCTTCATAAGAATGGGCAATGACCTCTGTATCGGAATTTGTCTTAAAACGATGACCGAGCCCCTTTAATTTGTCCTTTAACTCTTGAAAATTATAGATTTCTCCATTGAAGATGACCCATATGGTGCCATCCTCATTAGAAAGGGGTTGTTGACCAGAGACCAGATCGATGATGCTTAATCGTCGATGACCAAAATAAAGAAATGGGCCTCTCTCATCCAGGAGCCTAGTATACTCCCCTTGGTCGTCTGGCCCGCGATGGATCAGGATGTCCCGCATTCCTTTCAAAACATTGGACTCAGGAATCTCAGATGGGTTGGAGGTCAGAAATCCTACAATGCCACACATGGTAATTGCCTAAACAGTCTAAGGGCAAGGGTAACGAGACCCGTATCGAAAGTAAAAGGGTACGTTTATCGTCTATTCATTTTTTATACATTACCGTAACCGATAACCGAAACAGGCTTCGTAACCGTAACCGAAAGATGAAGCTATGTTCATCGTTCACCGTTTAACGTTCATTGTCTCATGACAATACGATCATCGACAACGATAACACTCATTTCCATACCTTTTAAGGGATGGTCTCCTTAACATGATAGGTGGGTTTCCCTTGAGATTCGTAGTAAGTTCGTGTCATGATCTCCGCTAAAAAGCCCATCAGGATCGAAAGGAAACCCAGCATGAGGAGAAGAACGCTCAAGAGAGGGAGAGGGGTTAAAATAAAAGAGACTCCCTTTACCAGTTTAAGGTAGAGGGCATATCCCCCTGATAGAAAAGCACTGATCACCATCAATAACCCTATTCCTCCAAAGACATAAATGGGTTTTTGAGAATAGGACATTAGAAACTTAACCACCATCAGGTCAAGAATCACCTTGAAGACTCTGCTCATTCCATACTTCGAAGAACCGGCCTTTCTTGCCAGATGTTGAACGGGAATCTCTGTGACTCGGGCACCTACCCATTTTGCATAAATAGGGATAAACCGATGCATCTCGCCATAGAGTCGAATGTTCTTCAAGATGTCCTTCCTGTATGCTTTCAGTGTACATCCATAATCGTGTAAGGGGACCCCTCCGATAAGTGAAATCATTTTATTAGCGATCGTTGAAGGTAAACGCCGGGTCCAAAATGGATCTTTACGATCCTTTCTCCAGCCGCTTACGACATCATACCCTTCGTCGATTTTTTGGAGTAAAAGAAGAATATCCTCCGAATCATTCTGAAGGTCACCATCCATTGGAATAATAATATCTCCGTTACAGGCATCAATACCAGCACTCAATGCCGCAGTTTGTCCAAAATTACGGGTAAAACTGATAATCTTTAATTTAGGATTTTTCTGGTTGAGATCGATTAAGGCATCCAGAGTTCCATCCGTGCTCCCGTCATCAATAACTATAACTTCATAGGGTCTTTCAGTCTTTCCAAGTGCACCTTGAAGTCTTTCAAACAATGGAAAAATGTTGTCCACCTCATTATAAAGAGGAATCAGGATTGAAAGCGTTCCGATCGGTTTCTCCTGCATAAATCTCTCCCTATCACCCCCATGTCGCTGCCAAAAAGAAGGTGACGAATTGAAATTGATTGCAAATTCTTTGCCATTATTGTATATTGCGAACTAAGAAGTCAAGAAGTTTCTAATATTATTGTCTGTAACCTCTTATTATAATTATGAAATCACCTTCTATTGAAAAAATAGTTAAATTTTCTATTTTGGCCATTATGCTTTGCCTGTCCTCTCTCCTGATATTTGGGGTTGCTTCTTATTTCTATTTCAGTCAAGGCCTTCCAAGTATTGAGAACTTAAAGAATTATCAACCTCCTATTATTACAAAATTCTATTCCGAGGATGAGGAAATCATCGGAGAATTTTTCATCGAGAAGCGGGAAGTTGTATCATTGGAAAGGATTCCTAATCATCTCATCCAGGCTTTCGTTGCAGGCGAAGACGGCAGATTTTTTAAGCATAAAGGGTTAGACTATTGGGCTATTTTAAGAGCCCTCCTTAAAAATATCTTTTCCGGCGAGATCATACAGGGCGGTAGTACCATTACTCAGCAGGTTGTCAAAACCCTTCTCCTCACTCCGGAAAAGAGTTTAACAAGAAAGGTACGTGAGGCAATCCTATCTTTTAAAATTGAAAAATACCTTACGAAAGAGGAGATCCTCTATCTCTATCTCAATCAAATCTATCTTGGACACGGAGCGTATGGGGTAGCCGTGGCGGCTGAAAACTATTTTTCGAAATCCGTTGAGGAACTGAACCTCGCTGAGTCCGCCTTGCTCGCAGGACTCCCCCAGGCACCCAGCAAATATTCCCCCCATACTCATTTCGAACAAGCGAAGAAAAGGCAAGTTTATATTTTAAATCGGATGGTAGAAGAAGGATTCATCTCTCACCCTGAATCCTTGAGGGCGTTACAGGTTCCGATAAAGGTCATGGGAAAACAATATCCAACGGTTGAAAAAGCCCCATATTTTGTGGAGCATGCGAGGAAATACATCGAGGAGAAATATGGTAAGGATGCCCTCTATAAAGGCGGATTGCGAGTTTATACGACCATTGACCTGAAAGCCCAAGCCATCGCTCAGGAAATGGTTGAATCTGGATTGAAAGAAATCGAAAAAAGACAAAAATATTCTTCAAGAGAGTCTTCAACTTCAGTAGAGGGAGCGTTGATCTGCTTCGACCTAGAAAGAGGATATATCAAGGTGATGGTCGGAGGAAGAGACTTCAAGAAAAGCCAATTCAATCGCACCACCCAAGCCTTAAGGCAGACCGGATCGGCTTTTAAACCCATCGTGTTTGCCTCAGCCCTGGATAAAGGTTATACGCCTGCTTCTATCGTCATTGATTCCCCGATTGTTTTCGAATTTGGGAACAAAAAATGGAGACCCCAAAATTACGATGAAAAATTCAACGGGCCAACAACGCTGAGGAACGCTCTTGCCCAATCGATGAATGTCGTCACGGTTAAGATTGCTCGTGATATTGGAATCGATTACATCAGGGATTATGCTCGGAATCTTGGAATTTCTTCCTCCATCCACAACCATCTTGCCATGGCCCTTGGTTCATCAAGTCTCTCCCTTTACGAATTAACAAAGGCTTATGCGGTATTCGCCCATCAGGGAAAATTGTTCAAACCTATTTTTATTAAAAAAGTATTGGATCGGGATGGAAACCTGTTGGAGGAAAACCTTCCCTTAAACCACCCGAAAGAACCTCCAGATGAGAAACAGGTGATCAGTCCTCAAACAGCCTATCTCATGACCTACCTCTTAGAGACCGCTGTCCAAAGTGGGACTGGATGGAGAGCCAAGGCCCTTGGAAGGCCTGTAGCGGCTAAAACCGGAACGACAGACCAGTTTTTTGACGCCTGGTTTATCGGCTATACACCTGAACTCGTTACTGGCGTGTGGGTTGGTTTTGACGAAGATAGATCTCTTGGTGAAAATGAAACTGGTGCTCGCGCGGCCTCTCCAATTTGGGTCGCTTTTATGTCAAAAGTGCTGAAGGACAAAGAAATGAAGGCCTTCCCAGTGCCGGAAGGAATCGAATTCATGCAGATCGACCCTAAAACAGGGCAAATGAGCTCCAACAAGGGAGCCATTTTGGAGTGTTTTAAGGAAGGAACAGGACCTACCCAAAAGGTATTAACAACATCAAAGTCGACTACAGATTTCTTCAAATTTGATCTGAATCTCTCTTCAAAAATGAGGTGAGGGTTAGGGTCATGAAACCCTTTTTGAGGTTCGGTACAGGAAGGTTGGTGCCGAAGGGGGGATTTGAACCCCCACAGGACGTACATCCCACTAGACCCTGAATCTAGCGCGTCTACCAAATTCCGCCACTTCGGCTTCTTGAGATCACGGAATTGAAATAATGACAATACTATTTTATATTTTTTTAGATTAAAGTCAAGGCACGAGGAGATTGGTAACGGACAGGGTTACGAAGCCCCTGCCTACCGGCAGGCAGGCGTTTCGTTATTCGGAAACGGTTAAGTTTAACAGAATTAAACACGACAGACGTTACCTTTAAATGTAACCTGTTGTCTAACTATGGAACTCATTCAAGGGATTGAAAATTTACAAAAACCTTTCAGAAACCCAGTGGTCACCTTGGGTAATTTCGATGGTATCCATCTGGGACATCAGAGAATTTTTGAAAAGTTAAAAGAGGAAGCGAGAAAGTTCGCCGGAGAATCGGTTGTCGTTACCTTTGAGCCACACCCCCTCAAAATACTCTCCCCCGAACAATGCCCCCCCCTGCTCACCCCATTCAAAAAGAAAATGATGTTGATGGAAAAGGTAGGCGTCGAAAAAGTCCTCTGTATTCAATTTACCAAAGCCTTTTCGGAGATCTCCGCAGTTGAATTTGTAAAAAATGTTTTAGTGGAGAAGGTTGAAGCAAAAAAAATCATCGTCGGATACAATTACCGGTTTGGAAGAGGGAAAAGTGGAAATGCAGAATCCCTTAAAGAAACTTGCCTGCATTTCGGGATCGAAGTGGAAATCATGGAAGCGTTAACTGTAGATGACACCATCGTCAGCAGTTCTAAAATCAGGGAGTTTATCAGGGCAGGACAGGTTGAAAGGGCTTCGAAACTATTAGGGAGAGGTTATCCTGTGATGGGACAGGTGGTCGAAGGGACGAAAAGGGGTCATGCTCTTGGTTTTCCAACCGCCAATCTCAAAATCACCGAAGAACTGTATCCCAAGCCAGGCGTCTATGCGGTAAATGTGGAGTGGCATGAGCAGCGCTGGAAGGGTTTAGCCAATATCGGATTTAATCCAACCTTCGATGGGAAAACCCTTACCCTAGAAGTGCATATTCTAAATTTCGATCGTGAAATCTATGGGGATGAAATTCAAGTCTCTTTTGTCAAGAGGATCCGTGATGAAATTCGATTTCATTCCCAGCAAGAACTCATCGAACAGATTCAAAAAGATATCGAATGGGTTAAAGTCAATGTCTTTCAGGCTCAATAAATGAGCCTTGCAAACCTTCCCCACCGGACTTTATCAAAAAGATTCTGTGCATTCCCATCCCATGAAAAATAGATGATAAAAGCCTTCCCTTTTACCTCGTTAATATGGACAAACCCCCAGAAACGGCTATCCTGGCTATTGTCCCGATTATCCCCTAAGACAAAAAGATGATCCTGAGGTACGACCACATGTTCATGGGGGCCGACTGGGCCGAGACTTCTCCTCCATTCGTTTTTGACGTCATAATATCCCCAAGGATCTTCAATCTTTTGGCCATTGATATAGACCTTGTTCCCTTCGATATCCACTCGGTCCCCGCCGACTCCGATCACTCTTTTAATAAAGTCTTTCGAAGGACCCGAAGGATCTTTTGTATAGATGAAAACGATCGTATCTCCTCGCTGGGGGGTTTTGAAATCAAGGAGTTTAAATTTTGTAAAAGGAATTCTGATCCCGTAAATAAACTTGCTGACCAGGATATGATCTCCGACTTGAAGGGTGGGTTCCATTGAACTGGATGGGATTTTAAAGGCCTGGACGACAAAGGTCCTTATAAAAAGCGCAATCAAAATAGCAATGGCAATGGGCTCTATATATTCTTTGATAAATTTTTTCTTATCCATCGTTCTTTCCTAAAGTGAATCAACGTTAATCGTTGATATCTCGTGATAGTTCTCTGGTTTCCTATCTTTTAATAAAGGCCATTCTTTTCTGATCCTGTCGATGCTCTTGAGATCAATGTCAACAAAGGTGATCCCCTCCTTCATGCCACTGGGTTTGTCCATTAATTCTCCTTCTGGCGAAACACAAAACGATTTCCCGTAAAAATCCTGTTTCGCCTCGCTTCCCACCCGATTGACTCTGAAGATGAAGACGCCATTGGTCATCGCATTGCTCGAGATAACGGTTCTCCATTTCTCCTGTGAGGCAAAAGCAGCCGCCGTTGGGGAAAAGATGATTTGAGCCCCTTTCAGGGCCAGTATTCTGGAGCCTTCAGGGAAAAAATTATCCCAACAGATTTGAACGCCGATCACCGCAAATTTTGTCTTAAACACAGGGAAACCAAAGTTGCCGGAAGAAAAATAGAATCTCTCCTCCCAAAGAGGAATCTGAGGGATATGGATTTTTCGATAGTTCCCCAAGATCTCTCCTCCAGCATCGATAATCACTGCGGAATTAAAAAACGTTTGTTCATCCTTTTCAAATATGGGGCAGATCAAAACGACTTCTCGCTCTTTGGCGAATTGTTGCATCTTCATCACAGTTGGACCATGGACCGGCTCAGCGAATTGAAAATGTCCTGGGTTCATCTCTTTTGGAAACCAGTGTGTAGTAAACAGTTCTTGAAAACAAAGGATGTTGGCCCCGCGTTCAGCGGCAAGTTGTGCAAATTTTATTGCCTTTTCGACATTCCTCTCTTTTTCCTCACCACAAGATATCTGGATTCCCGCTAACTTGATCAAGGGTCATCTCTCCTATTTAAAAATTTTAGAAATGCTAACAGAGTCAATGGGAAGCTGTCAAGCAGGAGAATATAGTGAGAATATATTGAATATTATTGGAAAAGAATTCGATATTGCTTTTTTTTATATTAAATTTATAATGATATTAAATTTTTATCCAATCCGGAGTAAAATAATAGATGAGAATTCTGGTCATAGAAGATGAGGTCAAAGTTGCCAATTTTATTAAGAAAGGGCTCGAAGAGGAACACTACGCAGTGGATACGGCTTTCGATGGAGAAGCAGGTCTTTACCTGTCCGAGGTCAATGAGTATGATTTAATCGTGCTCGATCTGATGATCCCTAAAATCAATGGATTGGAGGTCTTGAGAAGAATACGAAACAATAAGAACAATGTCCCCATCCTGGTGGTCACAGCAAAAGATACGGCCGAAGATATTGTAAAGGGGCTTGACTCAGGATGTGATGATTATTTAACCAAACCTTTTGAATTTAGGGTATTTTTAGCTCGAGTCCGTGCCCTTTTGCGCCGGGAGAGGACAGATGCGGAGCCCATTTTAAGATTGGCCGATCTGACCCTATCACCGGTGACCCATAAAGTAACAAGGGGCGGGAAAGAAATCGAGCTGACCAGCAAGGAGTATGGGCTTTTAGAATATTTTCTGAGGAATCCGAACAAGGTGTTGACACGAACGATGATTTCCGAGCATGTATGGGACTACCGTTTCGACTCCATGACCAATGTTGTCGATGTCTATGTCAACTACCTCAGAAAAAAGATCGATAAAGGGTTCGAACCCAAACTGATCCATACCATCCGGGGAGTGGGATACATTCTCTCTCCTGACAGGCCCTAAACCTATGGTGATAGAGACCAAGGAAAAGACCTGAGAAGGGAATCGATGAATTTCCGAAGCCTTCGTTTCAAACTTACGCTATGGTATGTTCTCATCCTTGGAATTCTATTGATCTCCTTTAGCGCTTTCCTATACCTTACCCTCTCAGGGAGTCTTCATCGAGATGTAGATCATAAACTGAGGTCTCTTGCCGAGTTGATCGCTTCAGAATCAACCTCACCCTTATCCAAATTCAGTTTTGGGAACATCGACCAGACCCTCGAGGACTCTATGAATTTAAAACCGATCGGGAAATTCATCCAGGTTCTCGATGAATCGGGGAGAATCGGTCGAAAGTCTGAAAACCTGAAGAGCGTTCAGCTCCCGATCAGTCTCCAGGCTCTCAGGAACGCCTCAAAAGGGCTGATTACCTATGAGACGAATCGTTCCCTCGGAAACGTCCCATTGCGCATTATCACCTTCCCGGTAAAAGAGAATGATCAGGTAACCAACATCATTCAGGTTGCCTCCTCCCTTCAAGATGTCGAGGACGTCCTCCGCACCCTCGTCATTATCCTGGTCATTACCGTCCCATCCATCCTTATGATCTTCAGCCTTGGAGGCCAATTCTTAGCCAACAAGGCTTTGAAACCTGTGGATCGGATCACCCAGACAGCACGAATCATCACCTCTCAGAATTTAAACCAGCGAATACAGACCCTTAAGGTCAAGGATGAGATATCCAGACT
>Ga0194113_10008677_pt1 | contig 12453 bp, 11 predicted proteins | sample TA2MahC200mmetaG_FD_146193 | JGI IMG/M metagenome (GOLD analysis project Ga0194113, IMG submission 146193) | Freshwater microbial communities from Lake Tanganyika, Tanzania - TA2015017 Mahale Deep Cast 200m | ecosystem: Environmental > Aquatic > Freshwater > Lake | place: Tanzania: Lake...
GCGCATCTTCTACGGCTACCACGAGGAGTTCGGCGTGCCCACCGACATCGCCCGCCAGGTGCGCGACGGCGAGCCGGTGGACATCACGACCGAGCGCGTCAACGCCATCTGGCTCGACGACCTGCTGGACGCGATGATCGCGTCGTGGGCAGTGGCGAGCGTGCCGCCGAAGGTGCTCAACCTCACCAGCCCCGAAACCTACTCCGTGCGAGCCATCGCCGAGCGCCTCGGCGAGCTGATGGGCAGGAAGTCCGTGTTCAAGGGCACGCCCAAGGGCACGAGCCTCCTCGGCGACGCCAGCGAAATGGTCCGCCTCCTCGGTGCCCCCAAGACCCCGCTCGATGAGGGCCTCCGCCGCCTCGCCCGCTCCGTCATGGCCCGCGAGCACCCCCTCGACCACCCGACCCAATGGGAGAAGCGCGACGGCTTCGGCAAGTAGGGCGTGCACACCTGCACGCGGAAGAGGCCCCGGGCCCCGAACTTGCGCCCCTGCGCGACCCCAGGGGGGGAGTTCGGGGCCGGGAGCAGGCAGAAAAGGAGGACGTCCCCTCTTCTGCTTATGCGCGCCTGATTCCCCCGCTCCGCGGGCAGGCAAAGCGGTGACTGCGTCACCGCACTCCATACTCACCCCCTCCGTGCGAAGCGGCAGGGATATGGAGTGCGGCATCGCAGATGGCGCTGTGGTTCCCCGCGGGGCGGCGAGAGCGGCACTGCGCCCCGAAGGCGCGAACCAGGGCCGCCGCGCCTTGACTGCCCCGCAGGGGTCGGGTATAGTGTGCTCAGCAGCCGCAATGGGATGAGGGGAAGGCCAATGGAACGACAGGCCCTCAGCACAGCCATTCCGAGCGGAGCCTTGCGAAGTCGAGGAGTCTAGCTTACCCTGATGCCTAAGAGAGATGCCTCGACTTCGCTCGGCATGACGACCCCACGTAACCGCCCGCAGCAGGAGAACACGTGATGAAGCGATGGACAGCGGCGATCGGGGCGACAGTGCTTGCTCTGGGCCTGACGGGCTGCCCGCCCTTCGGGGCGCGGCGGGAGGCGGTGATGGCCTACGTGGTCCATCTGGCCCAGACGCCGTTCGAGAAGCTGGCCGACGAGTTCACACGGGAGACGGGCATCCGCGTGGACGCCGCCTATGCCTGCCGCCGGTCGCTTCACCAGGCAGTCGCCGACAACCGCGACGGCGACCTCTACGTCAATGCCAAGGCGTCGGCCACCGTCGAGGTGAGGAAGGCCGGCCTCGCCGCCGGCGAGCCGATCGTCATCGGCCACCTCATCCCCGCCATCGTCGTGATGAAGGGGAATCCCAAGGGGATCGCCTCCGTGGCCGACCTGGCGAAGCCGGGCGTGCGCCTCTGCCTGGGCAATCCCAAGGGCTGTCTGGGTACGCTGGGTCTGGACATCCTGAAGAAGGCTGGCGTGGCCGATAAGGCGGCGGGCAACATCGCCCGCCAGGCGGGCGGCGAGTTCGACGTGGCCCGGAGCGTGGATGGCAAGGAGATAGACGCGGCAATCGTCTGGGGCTCGGTCGTCCTCGAGGTCGAGCGGACGGATGTCGAGCTGGTCCCCATTCCCGCCGAGCTGAACGTGTTGGAGCCTGTTGAGATGCTTGTCCTCAACACGGGCCGCAACAAGCCTGGGGCGGCCCGCCTCGCCGCCTTCCTCCAAGCCCCTCGCGCGAAACAGCTCCTGGCCGAGGCCAAGCTGCGCTGAAGAGCTCTGGGCGGGTCAGCTCATGAGGCAAAGACCGCCTGAAGGCGGGACTCCAAGCAGGTGGCTCTCCTGGTTCGGAGTCCCGCCTTCAGGCGGTCTTGGCTTGCCGGCCGGGAGTGATTTTGACCCGAGCGGCGGTTTGTGCTATAAGGGTGCTCCGTCGCACGAAGCAAGCCCCGGACCAGGAGAGGATGCCAGGAATGGCGAAGATCAAGTTCGGCAACGTGTGGGAAGAGGTGGTCACGCGGAAGGAGTTCCCGCTCGCCAAGGCGCGCAAGATCCTCAGCAAGGAGGTCATCGCCGTCATCGGCTACGGCGTGCAGGGGCCGGCCCAGGCGCTGAACATGCGCGACAACGGGATCAAGAACATCGTCATCGGCCAGAGCCCAGCGTTCAAGAGGGACTGGGACCGCGCGGTGGCCGACGGCTGGGTGCCGGGCAAGAACCTCTTCGACATCCCGGAGGCGGCAGCCAAGGGCACCATCATCAAGTTCCTCGTGAGCGACGCGGCCATGGTCAAGGTGTGGCCCATCCTCAAGCCGCACCTGACGGCTGGCAAGGCCCTCTACTTCAGCCACGGCTTCGGCATCACCTACAAGGACCAGACGGGCGTCGTGCCGCCGAAGGACGTTGACGTGATTCTCGTGGCCCCCAAGGGCTCGGGCACGAGCGTGCGGCGCAACTTCCTCAGCGGCGCGGGCATCAACTCCAGCTTCGCCATTGACCAGGACGCGACGGGCCGGGCGCGGGACCGCGTGCTGGCCATCGGCATCGCCATCGGCTCGGGGTTCCTCTTCCCCACGACGTTCAAGAAGGAGGTCTACAGCGACCTCACGGGCGAGCGCGGTATCCTCATGGGCGCGCTGGCCGGCGTGATGGAGGCCCAGTACGACGAGCTGCGCCGCCGCGGCCACGACCCCTCCGAGGCATTCAACGAAACCGTCGAGGAACTCACCCAGAGCCTCATCCGCCTGGTGGACGAGAACGGGATGGAGTGGATGTATGCGAACTGCTCGAGCACGGCCCAGCGAGGCGCGCTCGACTGGGCGCCGCGGTTCAAGGGGGCCGTCGCGCCACTCTTCAAGCAGCTCTACCAGAGCGTGAAGGATGGCACCGAGACGCGGCGGGTGATCAAGTGCCTGGGCCGCCCCGACTACCAGGACCTCCTGCACAAGGAGCTCGAGGCCCTGGGCAACAAGGAAATCTGGCAGGCGGGCCGCGCGGTGCGCGCCCTGCGGCCCCACGAGGGCGTCAGGAAGGGGGCCGCCACGGCCAAAGGCATCACGGGCCGCGCTGTTTAGGAAAAGCCTTGACATGCAGGACGGCTGCGGTACAATAGCGGGCGGGGTGGTATCCCTCGCGTGGCTCTAGCGAAGGAGGTGAAGGCCATGCCGGAAGAAGGTGGAAAGGGAGTGGAGGAGCGACTGGCCAAGTTGGCCAAGGACATCGTGTGGCTCAGGATCACCCTGATCCTGGCGCTGGTGGTCCTCGCCCTCGTCGGGGTGGCCGTGCTCCAGATGCGCGAAACCGTGGCCAAGGCGGCGACCGAGCAGAATGCGCCGGCTACCCGCCCCATCGGGGCGGGGCAGTTCACCCTGCTCGAGAAGCTCGAGCGGGCGAAGACGCCGGGCTCCAAGGACATGGAGGAGGTAGAGAAGACCCGTGTCCGCGCCCAGCTCTGCCTGAGGGACGGCGCGGCGCGCCTGGACCTGCTCGACGCCAAGGGCGAGGTGGTATGGTCCACCTCGTGGGTTCCCGCGACGAAGCCGCCGGCCCCGGAAGGCCCCGCCGTCAAGGAGCCCGCAAAGGAACCGGCCAAGGAGTAGCGGTCCCGCTCCTCGCGCCCCGCGACGCGCGGCGCCAACACACGACCACGACTCACCTGCGACCGGTGGGTGCGGCGCGAGTGTCCGCCCCGCCGGTCGTTGCGTTCTGGCCGCCAGAACGAGTATGACCCCCAATCCCGGCGAACGCCCCGGTTCCCGTTTTCTCGTGCTCGTCGTCGTCCTCGTCGTCGTCGTCGAGTCCTGGGCGGCTCGCGGTTGGGGATTCGACGACGAGGACGACGACGACAACGACGACGACCGCAGCCGATGCTGGTTACCAGAACTGGGGGCCATACTCCGCCAGAACTGTTCGCTTGACAGCGGCGCGGGAAGCGCTATCATGCTGCTAGCGCACCGGGAGCAAGGAGGCCCGACATGGCACAGATACTTGTCCGCGACCTCGACGACGGGGTGGTCGAGAAGCTCAAGACCCGCGCCCGGCTGGAGGGGCGTTCCCTGCAATCCGAGGCGAAGATGATCCTCGAGCAGGCCGCCCGGGTGGACATGGAGGCCGCTCTGCGTCTCGTGGACGACTTCCGCAAGCGCTTCAGGGGCCGCAAGTTCTCCGACAGCGCCGAACTGATCCGCAAGGACCGTGACCGATGAGCCTCTACGTCGTCGACGCCTGCGTGGCGGCCAAATGGTTCCTGGAGGAGGAGTTCACCGACGCCGCGCGGCGGGTCCTGCGCCAGGGGAACCGCCTCCACGCCCCCAGCTTCCTTCTCCTTGAGGTGGACAGCCTGCTCTGTCGCCGTGTGCGGCGCAAGGAACTCAGCGCGGCCGACGCCACCGAGGCCAGGGCGCGGCTTCGCCAACTGCCTATCGCGTTCCACGGCGCGGCCCGTCTTCAGGACCAGGCGTTCGAGATGGCGCTTCGCGCCCGCTGCAGCCCATATGACTGCCTGTACATTGTCCTGGCGGCCATTCTTGGTGGCCATGTTGTGACCGCCGATCGGAAACTGGTACGCACCTTGACTAACACCCCCCTTGCCGACTACCTTGCCTGGGTCGAGGATGTCCCCTGAGTTTCTCTCTTGAGAAGGAGGTCTCGATGGCACCCTACCTTTCGCGTCGCGCATTCTTCCAGGGCACCGCGGCCGGCCTGGCAGCCACGATTGTGGCCCGCAACGTGTTCGGGGCCAACGACAAGCTCTGCCACGCGGCCATCGGCTCGGGCGGCATGGGCGGCGGCGACCTGGGGGCCATCAAGGGCCACGCGAAGGCCCAGATCGTCGCCCTGTGCGACGTTGACGCGAACACGCTGAAGGGCGCCTCGAAGCGGTTCCCCGATGCCCGCACCTACGCTGACTGGCGCGAGATGCTCGACAAGGAGGGGGACAAGATCGACTCGGTGAACGTCTCGACCCCCGACCACACCCACGCCCCCGCCACGATGTCGGCCCTGCGGCGGAAGAAACACGTCTACTGCCAGAAGCCGCTGACGCACGACGTCTACGAGAGCCGCCAGGTGGCGGCCGCGGCCAAGGCCGCGGGCGTCGTCACCCAGCTCGGCACCCAGGCCGCCAGCGGCATCGGCGACCGCATGGCCGTGGCCTTCCTCCGCCAGGGCGTCATTGGCAAGGCCAAGCGCGCCATCCTCTGCTCCAACCGCCCAGGCGCCATCCAGCACTACCGCCTCGAAGGCCCCCGCCCCGCCAAGGGCGACCCCGTGCCGCCGCACCTGAGCTGGGACCTGTGGCTCGGCACCGCGCCCGAGCGGCCATATGCCGGCGGCGGCATCTATCACCCCACCCGCTGGCGCGCCTGGCAGGACTTCGGCACAGGGTGGTCGGGCGACATCGGCTGCCACATCTTCGACGCCGTCTGGAAGGGCCTCCGCCTCACCGCCCCCAAGACCGTCATCGCAGAGGTCCAGAAGTCCTGGCTCGAAAGCCCGGCGCGCCGGGCCGACACCTGGCCCCAGGGCGACCACATCACCTGGGTCTTCCCCGCGAGCGAGGCCACCGAGGGCGAGCTGACCCTCGAGTGGTTCGACGGCGAGTTCTACCCGCCCGCCGACGTGCAGAAGCTGGCCGGCTTCGAGGCAGGGAAGCCCGGCTACCCCGCCGAATCGGCAATGGTCATCGGCACGGAGGGGGCGCTCCTCGTCCAGCACGGCTCCGGACCCCAGCTCTTCCCCAAGGAGAAGTTCGCCAAGATCGAGCGCCCGAAGCTCCCCGGCCGCGACCACTACCACCACTTCGTGGGCGCCTGCCTCGGTGGCGAGATGACCGAGAGCCACTTCATGCAGGTGGGGCCAATGGCCGAGGCCATCCTCCTCGGCACCGTGGCCATCCGCGTGCCCAACACCGTCCTGGAGTGGGACGCCGCAAGCCTGAAGGTCACAAACAACGCCGAGGCCCAGCGCCTCCTCCGCCGCACCTATCGCAAGGGCCGGGAGGTCGAGGGCCTGTAGCCGCTGAAAAAGACTCCGGGAGTCTTTTCCTGTACCCCGCCCCCAAAAAGTGAGGGAGTCGAGGGACTCGGGGGAGTCGAACATTTTGTAGCTGAGCCTTCGGCGGTACACAATGGGTTGTGGCAGAGGGCCGCCGAAGGCAAACCGGGCGGCCAGGGAAGCTGGGACTGTCAGATTGGCGAGGCCATTCGTGATGAAGATGATTCATTGAATGAATATCATTTGGCAAAGCCGCGTCCAAATGGTCAGAAGCACAGGCCTGGCTCTCTGGAATCGTGACCGATCCGGGGCGGAGAGATGAGGAGAGAGAGCGATGGACGCCAAGAAGTCAACCAATCTGCTGGTCGCCGCAGGGCTCGCAGTGATCGCCTTCCTGGGGCCGCTGGCCGCTGACGCGGGCGCGGCTCAGGTTCAATGGGAGAACTATGTCTCAAAGCACTATACTTTCACTATCATGAAGCCCGCGGGCTGGGTCGTTCAAGAGGGCTACCAAGACAGCCCGCGGATGTGGGCGTTCAGCGTGACCGACCCGAAGGGCCTCTACCAGGCGGTGACGGTGCATGGCATCAGCCCCACGGGCCGGGACGCCGATGGGCTGGTGCGGATGGTGGTGGCCGACCTGTTCAAGCAGGCCCCTGGCCTCCAACTCGCCCCAACCGCTCGGCGCCGCCAGGTGCCCCTCGCGGACGCGAACGGGCGTCCCGCCGGGCAGAAGACGATCGTCCTCTTCGAGGGCGTCTACGCCAACCAGCAGGGACAGCGGAGGCAGTTCCGCACCCTCGTGGCCGGCGGCGACGGGCTGATGCTGAACCAGCGCATCGAGGCGCCCGAGGGCCAGCTCACCGTGGCGGCCCCCCTGCTGCTCCAGACCCTGGCCAACCTGCGGGTGGCCAAGGGCGTCTACACATTCGATGAGGGCGGGAGCTTCGCCGAGGGCGCCCCGGCGGAGCAGCAGACGCAGCTCGTGCCCCGCCGCCTCGCCAACGGCTGGGGCGCATACACCGCGCCCGCCAACTGGCAGCAGGTGGACCTCGGGAACGCCCAGGTGATCGCCTGCGACCCCACGCAGCAGGTGTTCCTGATCGTGGCGAAGGCGGACTTCGTGAGCCCGCGCTACTACAACGCGCGGGTGCCGAACGTGCTGTGCGCGAACTTCATGAGCCCGAGCCGGGCGCTGGCCTTCGCCTGCGAGAAGCAGGGACACGGCTCCAACTTCCGCTACATCGCGGTCCACGAGCGCGACGACATGGTGCGGCAGATGCGCGCCGGCCTCACCGGCGGTCGCCCCTGCGGCGTCGAGGACTTCCTCTACACCTTCACTCACAAGGGCAAGGCATACAAGGGCTTCTCCCTGGGCATCTGCACGGGCGACTACATGAACGCCGGCTTCAGCCTGAGCCACTTCACCATCTGGGCGCCCGCCGACCAGTTCGACGCCTGGGTGCCCACGCTCGCCCGGATGCTGGCCTCCTACGAGATCAACCAGAAGAAGGCGGCCGAATGCGTCGTCGCCGGCCTCCAGCGCTACTACGCAGGCATCGCCCAGCTCAGCGCCACCATCGCCCGCAACAGCGAGCAGATGCGCCGCGAGAACCTCGAGCTCTTCATGCAGCGCGGCCGCGTCCAGGACTACACCTCCTACCTCACCACCCGCATGATCATGGGCGAGTACGACTACCTCTCTAGCTCGTTCGGCTACGTTCGCGGGGACCCCTCTGGCCTCTACACTCCCGACGGGCACAGGATCACCAACGAGCCGTACGGCGAGAGCATCACCCGGCACATGCAGGAGATCAACACCCGCGACCTCTACGAGACGACGCGGCCACGGCCGCGCTGAGGCCCCCGCCGTCCCGACCCGCGTAGGGGCGGCCCTTGTGGCCGCCCCGCCATCACAACCCGCGCCTTAACCCCCTCCCGGAGGTTCCAATACCTTCGGGAGGGTAGATGGAAGGAGAACCCGTGAGCCAGCCAACCCCTCAGCCCCTCCCCGCGGTCCAGCTCGGCCCCCACTCCGTCAGCCGCCTGGTCGTTGGGGCCAACCCCATGCTCGGCTACTCGTACATGGGCGGCCTGGTCGGCAAGTTCATGAACGACTACTTCACCCTCGACCGCATGGTCGAGGTGCTGAACCACTGCTGGGACCTCGGGATCAACACCTGGCAGTCCTCCTGGCAAGAGAAGGTGGACAAGGCGCTCGCCCGCGTGCGCGAGGGCGGCCGCCCCCTCCAGTGGGTGTTCCTCGCCAGTACGCCCCAAACTGAGGACGCCAAGGCCATCCAGGACATCGTGCGGCGCCACAAGCCCATCGCCGTGGTCCACCACGGCGGCGTGACCGACCGCCTCTGGCGCGAAGGCAAGATCGCCCAGGTGCGCGACTTCCTCAAGCGGGCCAAGGACGCCGGCACCCTCGCCGGCATCTCCGCCCACAACCCCGAGGTCCTCTGCTACGCCGAGGACAGCGGCTGGGGGGCCGACCTGTACATGACCTGCTTCTACCGCCTGACGCGGACGCCCGAGGAGCTGCACGGCATGCTCGGCGAGGTGCCGCTGTGGGGCGAGTTCCTGCCCAGCGACCCCGTCCGCATGTGCGAGGTGGTGCGTGCCGTCAAGCGCCCCTGCCTGGCCTTCAAGATACTTGGCGGCGGTCGCCTCGCCGACCGCCCCGAGGGCACCCAGGCCGCCTTCGAGTTCGCCTTCCGCAACATCAAGCGCACCGACGGCGTGATCGTGGGCTTCTTCCCCCGCTTCGGCGACCACGCGGCCGAAGCCGCCGCCCTCACCCGCCGCTTCAGCGCCCTGAGCCAGTGACCGCCACGTAGCCGCAAGCGTCCCGCTTGCGGTGCTCGACAAGCGGGACGCTTGTCGCTACCTCTGCCACGCCGCAGTGGCGCGGGTTGTGGAGTGCGGCGACGAAGTCGCCGCTTTGGCTGCCCCGCGAAGCGGGGGGACCGGCGCGGTGCTGCCTCTTGACTCCTCGTCCTTCAGGGAGTAGCATTGTCTCACGGGGCGACGGCGCGGGCCAGCCGCCGCCTCTCAAGGAGACCAGGCAATGAGCACTGCCACGCTGATCACCGCCGAGCAGTTGCTCGAAATGCCCGAGAACCGCTGGTGCGAGCTGGTCGAAGGAGAGCTCAAGCCAATGAGTCCCCCCAGTTGCCTGCATGCTCACATGATCTCGCTCTTGGACGGCATCCTTGGCGTCTACGTTCGCAAGCACAGGCTCGGCGCCGTGCTGGCCGGCGACCCTGGCTTCATCGTGGCGCGCGACCCCGACACCGTCCTCGGCCCCGACATCGCCTTCATCTCGGCCGAGCACGTCGCCGCCGAGCCGCTCGGCGAGGGCTTCCGCGAGGGCGCGCCCGACCTGGCTATCGAGGTCATCTCCCCCGGCCAGGCCCTGCGCGAGGTGCATGAGAAGGCTCTTGCCTGGCTCGACGCCGGCGCCGCGCTCGTCTGGGTCGTCAACCCTGCCGCCCGCACGGTCAAGGTCTACCGCTCCCGCACCGACACCGAGACCCTCTCGGCCGCCGACGAACTCGACGGCGGCGCCCTCCTCCCCGGCTTCCGCTGCTGCATCGCCGACCTCTTCGCCAGATCATGAGGTCGGGGAACCGGGCGATCCGTCGCCGGCACTACTTTGAGGAACTCCCGATGCCCGGTCCTACGGTGCAGGTCCTCGGCGTATATCGAGTCGAACTGACACCCGAGCTGTTTGCCCGGGCCATGGAGATAAAGTACGGCGGCCTCGACCTCAACGAGGGTCAGCGCGCCTCAGCGGAAGAGCGTGTCCGTGACGAAATCTCCAATGCTGTCCTGTTGGAGGTGCTTGTGGCCGACAGAGACTCACGCTTCGACGTCGGCGACTTTGGCCAGGAGGACTCGAACCAGGCTCCCTATGACGAGCACTTCCTGAGCGAAAATGGGGAGCAGGTCATCGCGTCAGGCTTCGACGTGCCAACTGGCAGCAGACTCCGGGTCGCTTTCTTCCTCCACTACCTCGACCCCCGCGGCCCGCTCAGGACAAGCTACGGACAGGTTGCCATCCCTCCCATTGAACCGATGCCCTCACGGCTGCGGGAACTGATGCCGTACGAGCCGGTGGACTGATGCTGAGCGTAGCTCTGCCTCATTCTGCCGCTTGCATCGCGGGGGCGTTTCGGCTAGGCTAGTGCCGCTTCGCCCGGCGCGGGCGCCGGGCATCACGAGCACGAAGGAGTGGGACATGAGCGCTCGATTGGCCAAGGCGTTGGTGGTGGCGGCACTCGCGGGCACGATGGCCGGCTGCGCGGCACTGGGCGGCGCGAGGCACCGGCCCAGAGTCCTCGTGACGCTGCCGGAGGAGGCGCATCTGCCCGACGGCATGGCCCTCGACAGCGAGGGGAACATCATCCTGGCCTGCCCGAACTACAACGAGCAGAAGTTCCCCGCCATCTTGGTGAAGATTGACAAGGAAGGCAAGCTCACGACCTGGTGCGACAAGCTGCCCGTGGCCCCCACCAGCAAGCGCTGCGGCCCCATGGGCATCGCCTTCGGCCCCGACGGCAATCTCTACGTCGCCGACCTCCAATACTTCTTCGACAAGAAGCACGCCAGCCGCCTGCTCCGCGTGAATGTGAAGGACGGCAAGCCGACGGGCGTGGACGTCGTCGTCGAGGGCTTCCTCCTCTCCAACGCCGTGGTGTGGAAGGGCAACGACTGCTACGTGAGCGAGACCTTCTTCGACCTGCCCGACGACCCGAACAAGAGCGGCATCTTCCGCTTCACCCTCGACGAGCTGAAGAAGGGCGGCATCAAGCTCCAGCCCCACGGCAAGGACCCCCGCCTCATCGCCACCTTCACCACCGCCCCCAACCCCCGCAAGGACAACGCGGGCGCCGACGGCTTGGCCTTCGGCCTCGACGGCAACCTCTACTGCTCGCTCTTCGGCGACGGCGCCATCTACAAGATCGCCCTCGACGACAAGGGCAACGTGAAGTCCAACGAGCTGTTCATCCGCGACCCCCGCTGCCCGTGCGGCGACGGCATGCGCCTCGACCCCCGCACCGGCCGCATCTACATTGCGGATTCGCAGAACAACGCCATCCACTACTTCACCCCGCCCAGCAACAAGCTCAGAACCCTGTGGGAGAACGACGACGACGAGGGCGCCGACGGGCTTCTCGACCAGCCCTGCGAGCCGTGCGTCCGCGGCAACGAACTCATCATCTCCAACTTCGACGGCAACTTCCCCGGCCTGAAGAACAAGAGCTACGACAAGGTCCACACCCTCTCCGTCATCAAGCTCGACTAGTGAGTTGGTCGAGCATCGCTCCCACGTCCTCTCCCCCGGCCGCGCCGGCCTCCCGGCGCGGCCGGGGCATGTTGGGGCCGGACCGCCGATCTTCTGCTTGACGGGCGGGATGCCACGGCGTATTATTCCGTCGGTGGGCATTTGTCTGGCAGACGCGATGGGCTGGCCCTGCCAAGGCCCGGGGAAGCACAGGGCGGCGACTATGGCTGAAGCAAAGGTCAGATTCAGGCCCGCTCGTGGGGTCCTGCAGTGGGCACGAGAGACCGCGGGCCTCACGGTTGCTGACACTGCGGGCCGTTTTGGTGTGACGGAGGAGACCGTCGCCAAGTGGGAGTCTGGCGAGAAGGAAGTGCTCGTCAGCAGGCTTGGGGAGCTAGCGCGCTTCTATCGCCGCCCACTGGCGGCCCTCTTCCTGCCGGCGCCGCCCGTGGTCCCCCCGCTGCCCCACGACTTCCGCGCACTGCCTGCGGGGCAGAAGGCCCCGTTGTCCAGGGAGACTTTGCTCGCGATCCGAGAGGCCCGGCGGATCCAGCGCGTGGCGCGGGAACTCGCCGCGGAGTTGGGGCAAGAACCAGCTCGCATCGGCCCCGCAGTGCACTCCAACGCTGCCCCAGAGCAACTTGCTGCTCACGAGCGGCAACGCATCGGCATCACGGTCGCCGAACAGACAAGCTGGCGGGGACGCGGTGTTGCGCTTCGCCGCTGGCGTGAAGCGCTGGAGAACCTAGGCATCCTGGTGCTGCAGTTCCGAATGCCTATGGTGGACGCCAGAGGCTTCTCGCTGTCTGAGGATGCCCCGCCGGCCATTGTCCTCAACTCCGGCGATGTTGTGAATGCGCGGATCTTCACGCTCTTGCATGAGTATGCCCACCTGCTGCGTGGGTCGTCAGCACTTTGCATCCCGGCGGTCGGCGCCAAGGCGTTGCCCCACAGTGGGCACGAAGAGCCGTTCTGCAATGCATTCGCGGGGGCATTTCTTGTGCCGGCGCAGGCTGTCACGGACGCTTTGGCTGGCCGGCGCCCGGATACCCAGGTGGTGGCGGAACTGGCCGCTGCCTTCCGCGTGAGCCGGCACATTGTCCTCCACAGGCTGAAGGGCCTCGGGCTGCTTTCGGAAGCAGCCCTTGAGCGAAGGTTGGCCGAGCTAGCTGAGCCGCCTCCCCCGAGAAGCAAGTTCGGGCCTTCGGCGGCGCAGCGCTGCG
>Ga0194113_10008684_pt1 | contig 12450 bp, 10 predicted proteins | sample TA2MahC200mmetaG_FD_146193 | JGI IMG/M metagenome (GOLD analysis project Ga0194113, IMG submission 146193) | Freshwater microbial communities from Lake Tanganyika, Tanzania - TA2015017 Mahale Deep Cast 200m | ecosystem: Environmental > Aquatic > Freshwater > Lake | place: Tanzania: Lake...
CGGCCGACCCACCGCGGGCTGGTCGAACGCCTGGGGAAATACAAGCGCTTCGCCAAGCGGGGATTCAACTGGATCATTCCGATCATCGACCGGCTCTACCAGGTCAACATCACCGAGGTTATGGTCGACGCCCAGCCCCAGGAGATCATCACCAACGACAACCTCAACGCCCGGGTCGACGCCCAGGTCTATTTCAAGGTCAACTCCGACGAGGAGAGCGTCAAGAACTCGCAGTACAACGTCTACAACTACCAGTGGCAGATCGTCAACCTGGCCCGGACGACGCTCCGCAACATCATCGGGACCCTGACCTTGAAGTCGGCCAACAGCGAGCGGGGGAAGATCAACTTCGAGCTCCAGAAGACCCTCCGCGAGGAGACCCGGAGCTGGGGGATCGACATCGTCCGGACCGAGCTCAAGGAGATCGACCCGCCCAAGGACGTCCAGGAGACGATGAACAAGGTCGTCAAGGCCGAGAACGAGAAGATCGCGGCCGTCGACTTCGCCACGGCGACCGAGACCATGGCCGACGGCGCCCGGCGGGCCGAGATCAAGAAGGCCGACGGGGTCAAACAGGCCCGGATCCTCGAGGCCGAGGGCGAGGCCCAGGCCATCAAGCTCGTCAACGAGGCCGCCCAGCAGTATTTCATCGGCAACGCCCAGCTCCTCAAGCGGCTCGATGTCGTCGAGCGGTCCCTGGCCAACAACGCCAAGATCGTCGTCCCGGCCAACACCCAGCTCATCAACGTCATCGGCGAGATGGCCGGGGTGATGCCGGTCCCGGCGGGAGGCGAAACCTCGAGGGTGTAAAAGAATCGAGGGACAGGGTATCACGTCCCCCGATTAAAAGGAGTTCGGGAAATGGCGAGATTCCAGCCGTTCGTCATGGAACGGATGATGTCCAAGTTCGAGAAGGCCGTCGAGTACAACCTCTCGGAGAGCGGCGTCCATCCGGTCACCTTCAAGGAGCTCATCCAGGGCGTCCCCGGGGCCCTCGACCGCCTGCTGGCGACGGAAATGGACTATGCCCACGCCAACGGCATCCCCGAGCTGAGGCGGAACATCGCCGCCCTGTACGCGGGCGCCGGGCCGGAGAACGTCCTGGTCACGGTCGGGGCGATCGAGGCCAACTATGATATTCTCGCCGCTCTTGTCGCACCGGGGGACGAGATCGTCGTCATGCTCCCCAATTACATGCAGATCTGGGGGATGGCCAAGAATCTGAGGGCGGACCTCAAGACTTTTCCGCTCGCCGAGAAATTCGGCTGGAAGCCCGACCTCGACAAGCTGCGGAAGGCGGTCACGAAGAAGACGAAGCTCATCGCCGTCTGCAACCCGAACAATCCGAGCGGATACATCCTGACCAGGGAGGAGATGGAGGCCGTCGTCGAGACGGCCCGGAAGGCCAAGGCCTGGATCCTGGCCGACGAGGTCTACGCCGGGGCCGAGCGGGTCGCCGAGGAGGAGACGCCGTCTTTCTACGGGATGTACGAGAAGGTCCTGGCCGTCGGCAGCCTGAGCAAAGCCTACGGCCTGCCGGGGCTCCGGGCGGGATGGGTCGTCGGCCCGGCCAAAATTGTCGACCGGATCTGGGCCCGGCACGAATACATCACCCTGAGCGTCTCGATGCTTTCGAATCATCTGGCGGCGATCGCCTTGTCGCCGGAAGTCCGGCCGCGTCTCATCCGGCGGGCGCGCCAATACATCCGAAGGGGCTATCCCGTCCTGGAAGAGTGGATGAAAGGGCAGGGCGACATCTTTTCGCTGACCCCGCCACAAGCCGCGGCGATCGCCTTCGTCCGGTACAAGTTGAAGGTCAACTCGACGAAGCTGGCCGCGAGGCTGCGGGAGGAAAAGAGCGTCCTCATCGTCCCCGGAGACCATTTCGGCCTGGACCATCATTTGAGGATCAGCTTCGGCCTGCCGCATGAAATCCTCAGGCCGGCCCTCGGCCGGATCCGGGACCTGTTCGTCGAACTGCGGAAATGAAGATTCTCACGGTGGACGAGATCCGCGAGGTCCTGCCGTCGCTCGACTTGATGCCGGCCATCGAGGAGGGATTCCGGGCGTATTCGGAGGGGCGGGCGGTCATTCCCCCGGTCGGCGAGCTCCTCCTGGACAAGGGCGAGGTCCACCTCAAGTATGGCTTCATCCGGGGCGAGGAATTCTATGTCATCAAGATCGCCTCGGGATTCTACGGGAATCCCGCGCTCGGGCTGCCCTCGGGAAACGGCTGCCTGCTCCTCTTCAAGCAGGAGACGGGGGAGGCGGCCGCCATATTGCTCGACGAAGGACTGCTGACCAACGTCCGGACGGCCGTCGCCGGCGCCGTCGCGGCGAAATATTGCGCCCCGAAGGACGTCCAACGGATCGGGATCGTCGGCGCCGGGACTCAGGCCAGGCTCCAGCTCGAATGGCTGGCCAAGGCCATGGTCACGCCTTGCCGGGATGTCTTGGTCTGGGGGCTCAACGCCGAGGAAGTCGAAAGATACAGGCGGGACATGGAGCCGCTCGACTTTACGGTCAAAACGACGCTCGACGCCTCGGATGTATTGGAGGCGTGCAATCTCGTCGTCACCGCGACGCCGTCGCATACGCCTCTTCTCCGGGCCGAGGACCTCCGGCCAGGGACCCACATCACCGCCGTCGGCTCGGACACGCCGGACAAGCAGGAACTCGATTCGGCCATTCTGGCGAAAGCCGGCCTCGTCGTGGCCGACAGCATCCCTCAGTGCCGTCTGCGGGGAGAGATCCACAAGGCCCTCGAATCGGGCCATATCGAGGAAAGCCGGTGCATTGAGCTCGGGGCGATCATCGCCGGGAAGGCGAAAGGCCGGACGTCGGAGAGCCAAATCACGGTCGTCGACCTGACCGGCGTGGCCGTCCAGGACCTTGCCATCGCCTCCGCCGTCTTCCGGAAATTGAGGGACAGGTCCACTATTTCCTGATTTTAAGCCGGTTGAATCGCGAAATTCCGTTTTATCTCCAATTATCACGGGCAAAAACGCGAAATGAATCAGCCGGGGAAACGGGCCGGGACATGAATTACCGGCGCCTATTCGCGCCGCAAGGAGTCGGCCGGATTGGCCAGAGCCGCCATGATGGTCTGATAAGCGAGTGTCGCCGCGGCGAGGAGCAGAACGGCCCCCGCGGAGAGGATGAAAGGCCAGGCGTCGATCTCGATCCGGTAGGCGAAGTTCCGCAGCCAGCGGTGGGTGACGAAGAAGGCGGCGGGCCAGGCGACAAGGTTGGCCAGAAGAACCCAGCGAAGGAAATCCTTGCCCAGCAGGACGACGATCGCCTCGACCCGGGCACCGAGCACCTTTCTGATGCCGATCTCCTTCCTCCGCCGCTCCGTCATGAAGGAAACGAGGCCGAAAAGACCCAGGCAGGAGATGGAGATGGCCAAGCCCGAGAAAACGCCGAGGACCTTCATCGTCCGCGTTTCGGCCGCGTAGAGCTTGGCATAGTCCTCGTCCAGGAACGAGTAGTCGAGGGCGAGAGGCGGAGAGAAGGAATCCCAAGCCGTCCGGACATAGGCCAGGATCCTTCGAATATCAGTGGGTCGGACCCTGATCGCGAAAAAGTCCCCGTCCCTCTCGCGGGCGCCGCCCGCATAGAGGAAGCCCATCCTCGGAATCTTGGCGTGCAGGGAATAGACATGAAAGTCTCGGACCGCGCCGATGACGCGGACGTCGTTTCTCTGGTACTTGAACGTCTTCCCGAGCGGTTTGTCCCAGCCGAAATCGCGGGCCGCCGTCTCGTTGATGACGATGGCCTCGCCGTCCGAGGGATGGTCGTCGGGCGAGAAGAAACGTCCGGAGACCATCTCCAGCTTGAGGGCCTCGCGGAAATCCTCGTCGCAGGACAGCATGGCCATGACGATCCCTTCCTGGCTTCCCTCGGGCCGCAGGACCCGAAGGCTTACGACGGCCGCCTCCGCGCCCGGCAACCCCGAGGACAACGCGACGGTCTGGATGTCCGGGTGCTGGAGAAGCTTCGCCTTGAAGGCCCGGACGTTTGTCCCCAGAAGACCCGCCCGCTTGACGACAAACACGTGCTCCCGGTCGAAACCGAGGCGCTTGCTCTGGAAGAAATCCGTCTGCTCATAGACGACGGCCGTGCCGACGAGGAGGAACACGGAAACGGCGAACTGGAGGACGATGAGGCCCTTCCTCAGGGCGGAGGAGCGGAATCCCGCGCCCGCGGCGAATGTCCCCCGGAGCACGGCCGCCGGCCTGAACGAGGACAGGACGAGCGCGGGGTAGATCCCGGCCCCGATCCCGACGACAGCGGCCAGAAAGACGAGGGAGAGAACGACCGGGAGCGTGGCCAGGTCGCCGAGACCGATCGCCTTTCCCGTCAGGTTCCGGAAAGCCGGGAAGAGCGCCGCGATGAGAGCCAGGGCGATGGCGAAGGCGGCCGCGGTCATCAGGACCGACTCCCCGAGGAATTGGCGGACGAACCGGGCCCGGTCCGAGCCGCAGACCTTCCGGATCCCGACCTCCCGGCCGCGGAAGGCGGAACGGGCCGTGGACAGGTTGACGAAATTCACGGCCGCGACGAGGAGGACGAAGACGGCGATGACAAAGAAGATGGTGACGTAGGCGGCGCTGCTGTTCGCCTCGAACTCGCCGATGAGGAGGTGAGAGTGGAGATGGATCGCGGTCAGGGGCTGGAGGAAGTAGACCCAATCCTTGAAGAGGCCCCCGCCCTTCTTCCCCCCGAAGTGATGGTTGAGGACGAATTCCGGGAGTTTGGCTTCCAGGGTCTCTGGGGAGGCCCCCTTTTTCAAGACGACGTAGGTGGCGCAGAAACCGTCAAACCAGCCCGTGGCCCGGCTTCGCGGGTAGGTCGGAATCGAGGTCAGGAATTCGAAGTGGAAATGGGAGTTCCGGGGGCAGTCCTCGGCGATGCCGGTCACGGTGAACGCGTCGCCGCTGATGGTCAGAACCCGGCCGAGGGGTCCTTGTCGCCGAAGACTTTCCGGGCGGCCGAACGCGTGACGATGATCCGGTTGGGCTCGGCGAGGGCCGTCTTCGGGTCGCCGCTCACAAGACGGAAAGAAAAGACCTTGAAGAAGTCCGCATCGACGGCATAGACGTTGGACGAGGCGAATCTCTGGTCTTCGTAGCTGACGATCCCCCCGACATGGCGGACCCGGGCCGGGGCCTCGATCGACGGAAATTCCTCGGCCAGGGCCGCGGCGAGGATCGGCGGCGTCGGCACGGCCGAATCGACGCGGTTGTCGATGTGGATGTATTGAGCGACGCGGTAAATCCGGTCCGCTTGATCATGGAACCGGTCGTAGCTCGTCTCGTCCCGGATGAAGATCAGGACGAAGAAACCGGCGGCAAGCCCCAGGGCCAGACCGGCGACATTGATGGCCGAAAAACCCTTGTGTTTGAGGAGGTTCCGCAGGGCGACCTTAAGGATGTTCTTGAACACGCTGACCTCCGGGAAAAGGGCCTCAAACAGGAATATCGGGCGTCATGCGAAAAGGTTGCCTCGCGGCTCCTATCCGTCCGGCCCAAACCCCTTCAGGCCATCGCCCCCGGGCCGGCCGGATCTTCTCAGTTCGAAGCCGTTAGGCCGTTCCGGCTTCGAAGTGAGAATCCGACGGTGACTTGGCCTTTATCGAAAAAGATCGTTGATGGCCGCCACGGAGGCCTCGACCGACGGCCGGAATGCGTCCGAGGCGGCGAGCGGGCCAGCGAGAGGAGGAGTTGGCCGGCTTCGGGACGCTTCTCCTGATCCGTCAGAAGGTCGATCCCGGTGACGATCAGCCCGCCCTTCCCCACCTTGACCTCGAAGATGAGGCCCAGAGGCCGGTTGGTGAGCCAATCGTCGATGATCCGGACGATGGGCCGGAGGGCGGGGTCGAAGTCCGAGAGCACGATCGCCTGGGCGCGGCTCATGGCGTCCCGCCACTGCCAGCTCGCGTGGAATTCCGTCGGGAAATCGGCCAGCAACCGATAATAATAGGGGGACAGGTCTTTTCTTCCACGCGTTTTTGCGGTTGCTTCCCATTTTTTTGTAAAATCGCGGCAGGGCAGAAAACGAAATCAGGAAATAGTGGACCTGTCCCCCTATTCTGGAGGATGAAATGACGACCAGGCGGGAATTCATCAGGAAGGCCACGGCGGCCGGGGCGACGGCCATCGCCTCGTACAGGCTGGCCCGGGCGCAGGAAGGGCAGCCCCACCCCCTCGGCCGGCCGGCATCCTACGAGTGGAAGAAGCCCAAACGGCCGGTCACCGCCGCGGTCATGGGCGCTGGCGCCCGGGGGAACGTCTATGCGGGATACGCCCGGAAATTCCCCGAGGAACTCCAAATCGTAGGTGTAGCCGAACCCATCCCCTACCGGAACGAATCCATGGCCAAGGCCCACGGCATCCCGGAGTCGCGGCGCTGGCCGACCTGGGAGCGGGCCTTCGACGGGCCGAAATTCTGCGACGCCATCATCATTACGACCCCCGACCGCCTCCACTACGGCCCGGCCATGGCCGCCCTGGCCAAGGGCTACGACCTCCTCCTCGAAAAAGCCATCGCCCAGACCTGGGCCGAGTGCAAGGACATCCTCGCCCTGGCCCGGAAAAACGGCCGCCTCGTCGGCGTCTGTCATGTCCTCCGCTACACGCCCTATTTCCGGATGATGAAGCACGTCGCCGGCTCCGGCCGGTTGGGCGAGATCATCAGCGTCCAGCACCTCGAGCCCGTCGAACACATCCATATGTCGCACTCGTTCGTCCGCGGCAACTGGCGGAACTCGAAGGAATCGACGCCCATGCTCCTTTCCAAAAGCTGCCACGACCTCGACATCCTCCGCTGGGTCATCGGCCGGCCATGCACCAAGGTCCAGTCGTTCGGCTCGCTCCGGCTCTTCCGCCCCGAGATGGCCCCCCCGGCCGCCCCCGCCCGCTGCGCCGACGGCTGTCCCGTCGAATCGACCTGCCCGTTCTCGGCGCTCGAGATCTATCTCCGGCGCAAGACCTGGCTGGGCCACAAGGACACCCCCGGCGACGACGACGCTTCGATCCGCGAATGGCTCGGCCGGACGAACTACGGGCGGTGCGTTTATCATTCGGACAACGACGTCGTCGACAATCAAATTGTCAACCTCGAGTTCGGGCCGGCGAGCGCCTCGTTCGCGATGGAAGGCTTGACCTCGTACGCCGGGCGGCGGACGCGGATCATGGGGACGCGCGGCGATCTCGTCGGCGACGAAGCCGAACTCGATATCTACGATTTCCACGAAAGGAAAAGACACCTCTGGACCGCCCGCGACCACGCCAAGCTCGACTCCGGCCACGGCGGCGGCGATTACGGCCTCGTCCGCGACTGGGTTCAGGCCATCGACCGGCGGGACGAGAGCCTCTTGACTTCGACCCTTGAAGCCTCCATGGAAAGCCATCTCATCGGCTTCACGGCCGAGGAGAGCCGGCTCGAGGGGGGAACGGTCAAGCGGATCGACCCGACGGCGCTCGGCAGCCCGGCATCATGAACGGTTTCAAGCGCATCTCGGCGGCGCTCCGCGGCGAGCGGCCCGACCGCGTCCCGGTCATCCTCCACAATTTCCTCATGGCCGCCCGGGAGGCGGGCTATTCCCAGAGACGCTTCCGGAGCGACCCGGAGGCCGTCGCGGCGAGCTTCATACGCGCCGTCGAGACGTACGAGTACGACGGCATCTTAGTCGATGTGGACACGGTCACCCTGGCCGAGGCGGTCGGCGTCCGCATCGATCATCCGGAGGACCAGCCGGCGCGATGGGCAGGGCCCGCGATAGCGTCCCTGGAGGCCGTTCGGGACCTCCCCCCTCCTGAGGTCGGCCGTCACCCCCGGGTCCAGGTCTGGATCGAGGCCGTCCGCCGGCTGAAATCGCACTTCGGCGGCGAGGTCTTCGTCCGGGGAAATTGCGACCAGGCGCCGTTCTCCCTGGCCGGGATGATGCGGGGTCCGGCCAACTGGATGATGGACCTTCTCGACGAACGGCGCCAGGACGATGCCCGAGCCCTTCTCGAGCATTGCGCCGCCGCCGGAGCCGAGTTCATCCGCCTTATGGCCGGCGCGGGAGCGGACATGGTTTCGAACGGCGACAGCCCGGCCGGCCCGGAGCTCATCTCGCCCGCGCTCTACCGTCGCTTCGCCCAGCCTTATGAGCGCCGCCTGGCCGACGAGGCCGACGCCCTCGGGCTGCCCTACGCCCTCCACATCTGCGGGAACGCCGGCCCCATTCTGGAGGATATGGTCGACACGGGAGCCGACGCCCTCGAGCTCGACCACAAGACCGACCCCCGCAAGGCGCACGCGGCGATGAAAGACAGGGCGGTTTTTATCGGCAACATCGACCCGAGCGGCGTCCTGGCGCTCGGAACGCCGGAACTCGTCGCCGCCAAGACTCGCGAGATCCTTACCATCTTCGCCGACACGCCGCGGTTCATCCTCAACGCCGGCTGCGCGATCCCGGCCGAAACCCCGCCGGCGAACCTCCGGGCGATGCTCGCCGCCGTCTTCGATTATGCCTTTATCCGAGGTCCGACATCTTCCGTTTGACCTTCTGGAGGGCCCACAGCCGCTTGTCGACCGCCCGGAGGCTCTCGGGTTGAGCCGTCCGCCGGCCGATCTCCTCGTCGATCGCGGGCTCGGCCTCCGCCTTCAAGACGGTCAACAGGCCGACGATGTCCTCTCGAAGATACCAGGGAGCCTCGGTCAGCAGCTTGAGCAGACGCTCGACCATGGCCGCCCTTTCGGCGGGCCCGGCGAAAGCCGCGCCCATTTTCGCCGCGGCGACGAAGACTTCCTCGTCACCGTCCTCGAGCAAGCCCGACAAGGCGGGCCAGGATGACGGCTCCGAACCCATCTTCCCGAGGAGAGCGAGCACGGCCCGCCTCCGGCGCAGGCTCGAGGGAGCCTCGTTTGCCGCGTCGGGCCGCGGGCTCACGGCCGCGGAGACCAAGGACTCGCGGATTCCGGAGCCCATCTTCTCGAGGGCCTTTTCAGCCGCCGGCCGGTAGTAGTCGTCTTCCAAGGCCCGCTCGAGGACCGGCACGCTTTCCGGCCTTCGGAACTCGGCCAGGGCCTCGATCAAGCCGATGAGGAGCCGCCGTCCCGACTGCTCGATGAGGAAGCGGTAGACGTCTTCGGTCGGCCAGGCCGCCAGGGCCCGGGCCGCTTCGCTCTGAACGGCTTCTTCTCCCAAGCGCACCTGGGGGTCGGCGATCGGCCGGTCCCGGTCGAGGTATTCGATGAGCGCCTCCCGCGCCCCCAATCCGGCCAGGGCCTGGACGGCCCACATCCGAGGCTGAAAAACGCCGCTGGGCTTGCCCTCGAGAAGGAACCGGAGAAGGGGCTCGACGGCCTCCTGCCCCAGGCAGATGAGCCGGGCGCAGGCCTCCTCCCCGGAAACGAGGGATTCGAGATCCGTGACCAATCGCGCGATTTCGGCCTTCGCTCCGGTCATGGGCTCACCCCTCCTCTCCGCGCCCCGGCGCGGCCTCTCCCGGAAAAAAGTCCTTCAACGTTCTCCGGCGCTCGGGGGCCATCGCTTCGAGCGCCGCCATCATCCGTTCCCGCCGCCGCCGCGCGACGTCCTCCGTCCCCAAACGAATCATGGACCAGGGCGGCAAGCCCCGGAAGCCGCGAGGGAAAAACCGGGCGCAGTCCAGGCCGGCCGCGCCGCAGGCGGCGAGATAGGCCTCGAGCGTGTTCCCGCCGAGGAGCCCGGCTTGGATGATCGAAGCCGCCCGTCGATCTCCGGTGTTCGCCAGGCCCTGGATGAGGACATCCAAGGGCGGGAGGGGGTTGACGATGACCTCCTTGCCTGTCGGGCAAATCCCAAGGACGTCCCGCTCCATTTCACGGACGTAGTCTCGATAGGTCTCGAGCCCGATGGGGGCCAGGCTCTCCAGCGGAGTTCCCGGCTGGGGAAAAAGGGGGTTGATGTTGACCTGGACGGAGTCGACGTGCTTCAGGGTTTCCCCGATGAAATCGACATACGCGAGGCGGTCGTCGCGCGTCTCGCCCGGAATGCCGACCAGGCGGAATAGCCTGACCCGGTTCACGGTCCCGGGCTTGACCCGGCTCAAGGCCCTGACGAACTGGGCGTTCCTCAAGGCCTTGCCCAAAATCCGGGCCCGAAGGACATCCGAGGCCGTCTCCGGGGCGAGGTGCAGTTCTCCCTGGTCCAGCGCGCTCAAGACGCCTTCCAGATGGTCGGGCCGGACCGACCGGATGACCGGCTTGACCGTTTTCAGGCCGGCTGCGGCCCAGCGGACGATCTCGGCGAAATCCCCGTCGGGCAGGTTGGTGATCGAAGCCGAGGACAGGGTCACGGTCGTCGCCCCGATTGCATCGAATTCGGCCAGCAGGGACTGGATCGCCTCCCGGCCCTGGTAGGCGTAAGCCCCCCGGGCATAGCTCATCAGGCAGAAATGGCATTTGTGGCGGCAGCTGTAATCGGCCAGGGCGATGCCGTTGTGAGGCTTCATGAAAACGCTGCCGCGCCGGGTCCCGGGGACGTCTTCGAGACGCTGGAACGCGATCGCGCCCTCCGGCCGGACCCGCCGGAGGCGGTCGCCGTCGTCCTCGAACCGGAAAAGGCCGGGGACATAAACCCCGGGGATGCGCCCCAGCGACTCCTCGAGCGCCGGACGGGTCATCCTCGAACGCTTGGCCTTGCCGAACGCCTCGACCAGGGCCGGCATGGCCAGCCCGCCCTCGCCGACGACCATCGCGTCGACGAACGGCTCCAGCGGCGCGGGATTGACCGCGGCCAGTCCGCCGGCGACGACGAACGGCGCGTCATACAGGCGCCGTTCGCGGCACAGGACGGGAATCCCCATCCGCTCCATCATCCGGAAGAACCTGGGGAAGACGCAGAAGTTGGCGAAGGTCACCCCGAGGATGTCGGCCTCGGCGGCCCGCCTCCCGAGAAACAGCGTCTTGGGCTCGGCTTCCGATTCATCGTCGGCCGCGAAGTCGACGTCCCAGGCGGACCGAAGGCGGGTCTCATGGCCGACGATTTGCAGCCCCACGGCTACGCCAAGGGCCGGATATATGTCCGGCTCGAGAAAGACGGCCAGGCCGCCTCCCCTCGAGTCCCAGAACGGCGCGCAGGCCGGGCTGATCACGGCCTGGGACAGGAATTCCTCGCGGCCGTTCCTCATGGTTCGTCCCGGGCCGATCCCCCGGATCGACGGCGGAAAAGCCTCTCGACCAAAGCGACGGTCTCGGCCGCTTCCCTCGCCGGCCCCAGATCGGGAGGTTTCTTCCCAAGCTCGGCGGCGATCCATTCCAGCTCGAGGGCAAATGGATCCTTGATCCCCAGGGAGAGCCTGGTCGAGGCGGGCCGGTTCGACCGTCCCTCCTCGTGGACCAGCCTGGTCCCCGTCCCGGCCAAAAAGGGATTGCCGAAGGCGATCGAGACGAAATCGCGGGGATAGACGACCTCGAAGGACTCCTTCCAGAGCCAGGGGGCGTCGAAGAGAGGCACGGCCTCGATGGTCACGGGGACGTCCCCGTATCGCAGATCGAGCCGGATGATGTAAGCGCGCCGGCCGAGGTCGGGCCGGTCCGCGCCGAAAAACTGCGCCCGCTCGACCCGGACGCCGCCTCCAAGCCAAAACCGGAGGAGGTCCAAGTCATGGGACAGGAACTCGGCCAAGAGCCGGTAAAAAAGGATGTCCTCGAAAGCCGCTTCCCCCTCCCCCGGACCCATGGCCGAAGAGACCGCGGCCTTCCAGGCCTCGTCGCGTTCGCGCTTCGTCTTCTCCCGCTCCCCGTCGGCCGGTTCGATCGTCTCGAACAAAGGGTCGATCCAGGTCCGAATCCCTCCGGCCTGATTTCGGCAGCCGACGAGGAGGGGCGGACCTTTCGCCCGGACGAATTCCGCGATCCAACGGGCATGAGGGTCGTGTCTCCGCATATAGCCGGTTCCGAGCCATACCCCCTTCCGCTCGGCGAGGGACACCAGATCGCGGGCCTGGGCCGAAGTCCAGGCCAGCGGCTTTTCGACGAAGACGGCGATACCGGCTTCAAGGGCCGCTCGGGCGACGGGATAGTGATCGTGATTGAGGACGAAGACGACGTCCGGACCGAGCTCGAAGAGCCGCCGGAAATCCGGGTCGAGCCCGGCCCGAGGCACTACGGCCGACCGGCCGACGCCCTCGAGAACCCGATCCGAGAGGTCGGACAGCCCGACGACCGAGAAGGCCGGGCTGGCCAGGAGATTGGGAAGATGCTTTCGCTGGGCGATCCTGCCGAGGCCGACGACCGCCGCCCGGAACGGACCCGGCACGCTAGCCTCCCCGCCCGGCCGGCGGATCGGCCCCGGGACGGCGAGGCGGAACCCTCCGGGCCGGGATCCAGACCTGAAATCCCTTCGGGCAATACCGGCAGAAATCGAAGGAGGAGCTCCAAAACCGCTCGAACCGCCGGCCGGCCAGGATGGCC
>Ga0194113_10008686_pt1 | contig 12447 bp, 8 predicted proteins | sample TA2MahC200mmetaG_FD_146193 | JGI IMG/M metagenome (GOLD analysis project Ga0194113, IMG submission 146193) | Freshwater microbial communities from Lake Tanganyika, Tanzania - TA2015017 Mahale Deep Cast 200m | ecosystem: Environmental > Aquatic > Freshwater > Lake | place: Tanzania: Lake...
CGACCGCATCCAGGCCTGGGCGCAGGCGGGGATGTGGGACATCGAGCGGGTGATAGACCTGCCGCGGAAGGGACACAAGTTCGCCGCGAGCGCCGCGGGCCGCGCCCTGGCCCCCCTCGGCTACCGCGTGGACGCCGGGGCCGAGTGCGCCCTGTCCGCCGTGCAGGTGCGAAGGCTCAGCGCGAAGGCGGGCTGGGACCCCGAGTGGACGAGCCTCTACGACGGAATAGGCGACCGGTGGCGGCCGGTCAAGGGCGGCCGCTTCGCCTCCGCGCCCTCCTCGGTGGTCGGGTATTCCGCGCACGCCATCGTGCTCATGTCGCGGGCCGACATCGCGGCCGGGCTGGCCTACATCTGGGACTTCCCCAAGACGGATTACGAACTGGCCTTCACCGCCGAGCGCATCAAGGGCGCCGGGCACTCGGGCAGCGTCGTCTTCCCCGTCGGCGACGCCCATTGCGCCTGGGCCATCGGCGACCTCGGAAAGCTCAGCGGCCTCGATATGGTGGACGGCAAGCGGCACACGGACATCGAGAACCCCACTCGGAAGGAGATTGACCTGGGGAACCGCTCGCATCGCTGCCGCCTGCGCGTGGCCGCCGAGCGGGTCGAGGGCTGGATTGACGACGACAAGGTGATCGATCTGCCTACCAAGGGCCACCGGCTCGCGCTGTCGGAGGGCTACGAGCCGCTGCGTCCCTTCGGCTTCTTCACCGAGCGCCACACGTCCACGGTTCTCAGCGACATCTACCTCCGCCGCCTCAACTCGAAGGCTCCCGCCGCCGTACGCTCCCCCAGGCGATGCCTGCTCAAGGTCTCCGCCTTCGTGGACGGCGTGTCCGACCTCGTCATCGGCCCGGGCGCCCTGCACTGGGAGCACCAGCAGTGGCAGAAGCCGAGCCAGGTGAAGGTGAACGGCGCCGCGTGGGACCCCCAGTGGAAAGGGAACACGAGCGAGCCGCTCCGCCTGCCGGAGCTGCCATCCAACCTTGAGGGCCTCACCTGCTCGGTCACGAAGCCGCGGGCGCGGGGGCGCATCTTCGTGCAGGACGCCACGCCGCGGGGCATCGTCGTCCGCTTCGACGACCATCGGCACCTCGGGGCCGACACCTTCTACGCCGAGCTGCTGGTCGCTCCCGCGGCCCTCGTGTCGCTCCAGCTTGCCACGTACCAGGCGCTGGACGCTCTGGACAAGCGGAACTTCGAGTGGGCCGCCGGCGTGCTCGAGCGGGCCCTGCGCGAGGCGCATCGCGCGGACGCGCGGGAGTTCTTCGACGGCGAGGTGTGGCCCCTGGTGATGGCGCGCGCGGTCGAGGCCTGCCGCGGCCTGGCCTTCGACAAGGCGGCCGCCCTGCTCGACGTCGCCGAGCGGCTGCGGCCGAAGGACCCCGACATCGCCGCGCTCCGCCGCTGGATGCGCGAGGTCGGCGAGCCGCTCTTCGAGGACAGCTTCCTCGGCGGGAAGCTCGACGCCTGGGAAAGCCCCGGCCTGGATTGGCGGGTGGACAACGCGGGCTCCTGGTCCTGGTCCCGCCTCGTCTGCGAGGCAGGCTTCGTCAACGCCGAGATCACCGTCAAGGGGAAGCAATTCCAGGACTTCCTCCTGGGCTTCGACGTGGACAGCCGCGGCGACCGAGCGGCGTTTCGCATGGGAGCCCTGTTCCGGCGGCGGCCCGAGCGCTTCCTCTATTGCCTGTTGAGTCACGAGCAGAACGCCGTCTTCGCCGGCGGCGCCATTGCCCTCGACCGCGGCCCGGGCGGCCAGGCCGAGGGGGTCGAGGTGAAGTACGTCGGCGGCGAGCCCGCCAAGCCTGGGGGCCGGCACTACCCCATCGAGAAGGGCCGCATGTACCGCGTCTCCGTCTGGGCTGTCGGCAAGCAGTGGCAATGCTACGTGGATGGCGAACTGGTGGCGGAGGGCACCGACGCCGAGCCTGTCGCGGGCCAGCTCAGCCTCTTCACCTTTGCCGGCCGCGCGGCCTTCGACCACCTGGTCGTCTGCCGCCCCGTCCCCTTCCCCAGGCTCCAGTTCGCCTTGCCCAAGTGAAGCCGGGGACGCCCCGATTCGACTCAAGCTGGGGCGGCTGCCATGCGATGGGAGTACACGTCAGTCAGCGGGCGTCGTTCCAAGATTCTACAGAATGATTGAACGTCGCCCGGGCTCCCCATCACTTCGTTCCGCCGATAGCGATGAGGTGGGAGAAGGTGCGGAGGTAGAGGACGCCGCCGGCGATGGCGGGGGTGGCGTGGCTGCCCTCGCCCAGGGGGTTCGCGGCAAGGGGCTCGAGCTTCTCGTCGGCGCCGACGACGTGGACGACGCCCTTGCGTGAGATGCAGTAGAGCCGCCCCTCGGCCCACACAGGCGAGCCGTAGAAGAGGTCCTTCAAGCGGACCTCCCCGAGCTGCTCGCCCGTGGCCGCACGCAGGCAGCGGACCACGCCGTTGTCGGTCCATAGGAATAGCTTGCCGTCCTTCGCAATCGGGGTGGGGACGTAGGGGATGCTCTGCTTCTGCTCCCAGACGACGGCGGGCTCCGTGCCGTTCTTCTTCGAGCCGGGCTTGACGGCGACGAAGCGGCGCGCGATGCCGCCGACGCCGCAACTGCCCACGAAAAGCCCGTCCGCCAGGACGGGCGAGACAACCACCCGCAGGGGGAAGGTGTCCTTCAGCTCCCAGTTCTCCTTCCCCGTCGCGGGGTCGAGGCTGGTGATGCCGTGGCTCTGGCACATGAAGACGAGCTCAGGCGGCCCGCCCTCGGGGTGGTAGAGGCAAGGCGTGCCATAGGCGGCCTTCGAGGTCGTGCGGAGCACGGTCCAGCGGTCCGCGCCCGTCTTGCGGTCCACCGCGATGAGCGAGCTGTTGCCCTCCTGGTCGTTGGACAGGACCACAAGGTCGCCGACGACGATGGGGGAGACGCCGCTGCCGTGCTCGCTGATGAACTCGCCGAAGTTGCGCCGCCAGACCTCTTTCCCCGCGTGGTCGAGGGCAAGGAGCGTCACCTCCTCCTTCGTCGTCCAGTAGGCGTAGACGTGGTGGGCATCTACCGCGGGCGTCGAACTGGCGAAGCTGTTGTCCTTGTTCACCACGGAGACCGACGACTCATAGCGCTTCTCCCACAGCGTCGAGCCGTCGGCGGCCTTGAGGCAAAGGATGATCCGCTGCGCCGTCTCCTTGTCGCCGCACGTGAGGAACAGCTTGTCTCCCCACAGAACGGGCGAGGAGTGGCCGACGCCTGGCAGGGTGACTTTCCATTTGTAGCCGCTTCGGGGTTCTTTGTGGGTAGCCCCCAGGGGTTGTGGTTGTCGGTCGGCGCGAGCAGCTGGCGATCCAGCGCCGGCACAGGTGTATTTCGGCGTAAGTCCTTGCCATGCCTATGCTGAGGGAGGTAGAAGGGTTCCTCGGCTTGGCGCCCCCCTTGTGGGCACCCACAAGAAAGCCCGGAGAGCCCATTTGTAATCCTTCTCGGTCCACTGGACTGGGATGCCCGTGGCGGGGCTGACGCCCGTGCCGTTCGGGCCGCGGAACCGAGTCCATTCGCCCTCCGCGGCCTCGCCTGCGGCAGTCGAGCCAACGAAGAGTTGAAGCAGCAGAACGCCAATGCAGCAGGCTTTGGCCATTGCGTCTGGTTCCTCACGAGGGGGTCCGGGTCTCCGACCGCCAGAGAGTCTACCGGCGTGCGGGGACTTTTTCAACCCTCGGGGGCGTGTTGCCCAAACCCGGTTCAGGGGGTCCACCCCGTTCGGAGTCCCGCCTTTAGGCGGTTTGGGGCAAGAGAAGACCGCCTGAAGGCGGGACTCCCAACGAGTTCACCCTTCGGGCAACACGCCCTCGACTTGCATTCCACGACGCAATTGGCTATAGATTAGGTAGTTTCTGTTGCGGAAAGTGGCTCCTGGGGCACGCCCAAACAAGTTTGGGCGTGGCACCCACGGTTCTCCCCAAGAGAACAGGGGGTGCCACGGACAAACTTGTTTGTCCGTGTCTTCCGCAACAGGAACTAGGTAACGTAGCGGAGTTTTCGGTCAGCGTTGGGGAGAGAAGGAGGCGTGAGATGTCGGGACTCTCTCGGCGTGCGTTCCTCAAGCGGTCGGCGGCCGTCGCGGGAGCAACCTTCGCCATCGGGGTCACGGGCCGAAAGGTCCTCGGCGCCAACGAACGGATCAACGTCGGCTGCGCCGGCATCAACGGCCGCGGCGGCTCCCACATCGGCGCCTTCCGCGGCGGCGACACCGCCGTCACCTACCTGATTGACGTGGACACCAACACCTTCGGCAAGCACATGGGCTCCTTCGAGGCCCCCTTCATCAAGGAGATCATGAAGGAGAAGGGGCTGAAGGAGATCGCCATCCCCAAGGACGCCAAGGGCGACGAGAAGAAGAAACTCGAGGCCGAGCGGGCCAAGCAGCTCGAGGACGTGCGGAAGCTCATCGAGCCCGGCAAGGTCCCCAAATGCGTGCAGGACGTGCGCAAGGCGCTCGAGGACAAGGACCTCGACGCCATCTCGATTGCGACGCCCAACCACTGGCACTCCCTGATGAGCATCTGGGCCGTGCAGGCGGGCAAGGACGTCTACGTCGAGAAGCCCCTCAGCCACAACGTCTTCGAGGGCCGCAAGCTCGTCGAGGCCGCCCGCAAGTACAAGCGCATCGTCCAGCACGGCTCCCAGAGCCGCTGCGACGAGAAGTGGGCCAGGGCTACGGCGCTCGCCCGCTCGGGCAAGCTCGGCAAGCTCCTCGTCTCCTACGGCTGGGCCTCTAAGCCGCGCGGCGCCGTCGCCAAGCAGCCCGACGAGCCGCCCCCCGCCAACCTCGACTACAACCTCTGGCTCGGCCCCGCCCCCCAGCGCCCCTACTCCCGCACATTCGTCCACTACAACTGGCACTGGTTCTGGGACTTCGGGAACGGCGAGATCGGCAATCAGGGGGTGCATGAGATGGATAAGGCCCGCTGGGGCCTGCCCGAGGACGCGCTGGCCAAGCCGATCAAGGTGCTCACGATGGGCGGCCGCTTCGGCTGGAACGACCCCTGTGAGACCCCCAACGCCCACCTCACGGTGTTCGACTACGGGGACTACCAGCTCATCTACGAGGCCTGCAACCTGACGGGCAACGGGGACGAGAAGAAGAACATCCCCAAGACCGCCGTGGTAGACAACGCCTTCGTCACCGAGCAGGGCGAGATCACGCGCGATGGCTTCACCCCCAAGGGCGGCAAGCGCGAACCGCACCCCGCCATCGAGATCAACATGGGCGCCGGTGGGCGCGAGTTCGAGAACTTCATCCGAGCCGTCCGCAGCCGCAAGCACGAGGACCTGGCGGCCGACGTGCTTCAGGGCCACCTCTCCTGCATCCTGTGCCATTTGGGCAACATCGCGTATCGCCTGGGGAAACCCGTCCCCTTCTCCGAGAGCCGCAAGGTCTTCGCCGCCAGCCCCGCCGCCCAGGCCGCCCTCGAAAAAATGGAATGGCGGATGAAGTACCGCGACATCAAGATAGACGACACGCTCCAGTACACCGTCGGCCCCGTCCTCACCTTCGACCAGAAAGAGGAGAAGTTCGTCGGCGAGCGCGCGGACGAGGCGAACAAGCTCCTCACCCGCGCCTACCGCGCCCCCTTCGTCGTGCCCAACGAGGTCTGAACGTCTGGCTTCCGTACACGCCATCCGAGGCCAGGAGGCCCCCGCCTCCTGGCCTCGCTCGTCACTTGGCCGGGCGTGCCTTGTAGACGCGCACGTAATCGAAGCATACGCTGTCGGGCAGCTTGGCCTCCGCGATCTTCCCCGCCCAGGGGCCGACCTCGGCGCTGAGGATGATGTACTCGGGTGCGCCCGACACCCCCTTGTCGGTCCGCCACGTCTCCTTGCCATCCACGTAGAAGACGTATCCCTTCTCCGTCCAGTCGAGGCCGACTGTGTGCCAGCCTTCGGCGAGGTCGGGCTGGGTGTGGGTCTTCCCCGCGTGCTTGTGGGCCTTGCCGTAGCCATCCCAGTGGAGGTTGTGGTGAATCTGGTTGGGTGTGCGGGCGAGGTACTCGAAGATGTCAATCTCGGTGCCCGACTGCTTGACGTCGCCGATGGCCTTGCCGTAGGTGGGCGATTGGAGCCAGAAGGCTGACCAGTGGCCGGGCTGGGCCTGGAGCTTCACGCGGCACTCGAAGTAGCCATAGGTCCACTCGTGCTTGCCTTGCGTGGCGATCATGCCCGTGTGGTACTTCTCGCCCACCTTGGTGGTCGTGATGGCCAGATGCCCCTGGCCGTCGAGGGTCACGGCCTCCTTCACGTTCACCCCGCCCTTGCGCGGCCCGAGGCCGCGGTACATCCATTTCGCCTCGTCGAGCTTCGGGCCGTCGAACTCGTCGCACCAGACGAGGTTCTCATCTTTCGCCGGCTCCGCTGCCCAGGCAGAGGTCGTGATGGCCGACAGGAACGCGACAAGTGCGGTGAGGTGCTTCATGGATGGCCTCCTGTGTTTGTGGCAGTGAGCAGGATACGCGAATGCCGAGGCGCCGTCAAGAGCGAGGGTGACTTGACTTTTCCGCCCGAAGGCAATAGGGTATCCATTGTGCAGCGAGAGAGGACCGCCTGAAGGCGGGACTCCCAACGGGGTGCGTGCCCGTTCGGAGTCCCGCCTTCAGGCGGTTCTTGCTGGGTCTGCCCCCGATGGATGGGGCTGGCGTTTCCGTCACGTGGATTGGAGATGGCTCATGAGCGAGAAGGTGCGGGTCGGCTTCATCGGCTCGGGCGGCATCGCGGGCACACACATCAAGTACCTGAAACTCGTCAAGGACGTCGAGGTCATCGCCCTCAGCGACGTCTCCCAGGCCGCGATGGACGCGCGGATCAAGGACCAGCAGCTCCAGGACGTGGAGACGTTCACCGACTACAAGCAGATGCTCCGGATGAAAGAGATTGACGCGGTGAGCGTGTGCACGCCGAACTACCTGCACTACAAGCCGACGGTGGACGCGCTTCGTTCGGGCAAGCACGTGATCGTCGAGAAGCCGATGGCGATGAACGCCCGCGAGGCGAAGGCAATGTGCGACGCGGCGAAGCGGGCGAAGAAGGTGCTCACCATCGGCTTCCAGCAGCGCTTCAACCCGGGCACGAGCTTCCTCCGCCGCGCCGTGGAGGAGGGGAAGCTGGGCGACATCGTGTACGTCCGCGCTCAGGCCCTGCGCCGCCGCGGCATCCCGTCGTGGGGCGTCTTCGGCCGCAAGGACCTCCAGGGCGGCGGGCCGCTCATTGACATCGGCGTCCACATCATCGAGGTCAGCCACTACCTCATGGGCAAGCCCAAGCCCGTCGCTGCCTCGGCCAACACCTACACCTACCTCGGCAACAAGAAGCCCGAGGCGACCGCGCCCTGGGGCGACTGGGACTACAAGACCTACACGGTCGAGGACCTCGCCATCGGCCTCGTGCGGTTCGACAACGGCGCGACCCTCGTCATCGAGGCCAGCTTCGCCGCCCACATGGAGGACAACGACATCTTCAAGACCACCCTCATGGGCACCAAGGCGGGCGCCTCGTGGGGCGGCGGCCCGCCGCGCATCTTCACCGACTACTGCGGCAAGATGGTGAACATCGAGCCCAAGGCGTTGGAGAAGGAGGACGGCTTTGCCGTGAAGATGCGGAACTGGATCGAGAGCATCCACGGCGCCCCCAACCCCGCCCCTGGCGAGGACGGCCTGGCCGTGCAGCAGATCCTCGACGCCCTCTACCTCAGCGCCGAAAAGGGCCGCGAAGTGGCGATCAAGTAGGGAAGTTCCCTCCCAACGAGCGCCCTCCCGAAGGCTCCAACGCCTTCGGGAGGGTAGCTGGTACTACACAAGCTGGCCATCGCGAGCGTACTCGACCATCATCGAGTCGCCTGATTCCCATTCCGCTGGGGTCATGGCCACCGCCTCGATGGGCTCGAAGACCTCATAGACCGCGTCGCCCAGGATGGTCACGCGCTCCCAGAACGACTTGCCCGCGAAGTCCTCGGAGATCACCACCACATCAATATCGCTGCCCTCGCGCGGCCTGCCACCGGCCCAGGAGCCGAAGAGGACCATTCGGGCAACCTTCACGCCCCGGCCTTCGAGTGCCTGCCGGAACCGGCGCAGCGCGCTCAGGACTGCTTTCTTATCCATCTCAACGCCTCTCGCCCGTCGGCCAGGATAGCCTTCGCCACCGGAGCCGTGAAGTGCTTCTGAAGTGCCCTGAGCTTCTCTGGATAGCGGGTGGTTACGCTCGCCTGATCGAGCCGCGCGATCAGGGCTCCCACCGACGGTGGCGGGGTCGCGCCGGTGCCCTTGAGAAGGGAGAGCAGGCTGTGTTTCCTGGGCGCAGCCTGACCGCGGCGCCCGACCCACAGGCCCTTCAGTGCCTTCTCTAGCGCCAGGTGGCACATGAAAACGGCGTAGATGTAACGCCTCGTCTTGAGCATTGCCTGCGCCGTGCGGAAGTCGTATCCCGCCTGCAAGTTGAGTTCGGCGCGCAATTGAGCCATGGGAACGGCCCTTGACGCGATGCACCGCAACATGGCTGCGAGCCACTATGCTGTCGACGCCCTGCATTGTAGCCCACGGCGGGCCAGGTTGTCAACCGCGCGGCACCCGTAGGCGCCCGGGGCCCCCGAACGCGGCCGCGGGCCTTTGACAATGGATGGGGCTTGTGGTAAGGATAGGGGGCGATGGGGAGTCGGGAGAAGGAGAAGCGTATGGTCGGCGTGGCGGTGGTCGGGGCGGGGAACTGGGGGAAGAACCTGGTGCGGAACTTAGCCGCACTGCCAGGGGCCGAGCTGCGCTACATCTGCGACCTCAACGAGAAGACCCGCCTGGCGATGGCCCAGGCCTACCCCAAGAGCCGAGCCATCGGGGACATGGCCATTGCGCTCCACGACCCTGCCCTGGATGCGGTGGTGGTGGCCGTGGACGCGCCGGCGCACTACAAGGTGGCCAAGGCGGCGCTCGACGCGGGCAAGCACGTCTACGTCGAGAAGCCGCTGACACTCTCGTCCGCCGAGGCGCAGGAGTTGACCGATCTGGCCGCCTCGCGGGGCCGCAAGCTCATGGTCGGCCACCTGCTCGAATACCACCCGGCCGTGAACTACATGAAGGACCTCATCGCCCGCGGGGCCGTGGGCAAGCCGCTTTACCTGTACTTCCAGCGGGTGAACCTGGGGATCGTGCGGACCACGGAGAATGCCTGGTGGTCGCTGGCCCCGCACGATATTTCGGTGGCGTGCTACCTGTTCGACGCGACGCCCACGAGCGTCTCGGCCACGGGCCACGCCTACCTCCAGGAGGGCGTCGAGGACGTGGTGTTCGCCAACCTGAAGTTCGCCGACGGGCGGATGGCCCACATCCACGTCTCGTGGCTCGACCCGCACAAGATTCGCAAGGTCACCCTCGTCGGGTCGCAGAAGATGGTCGTCTTCGACGACATGGACGCCAGCGAGAAAATCCGCATCTACGACAAGGGGGCCGAGGTGCAGCGGCGGAGCGTGGAGAGCTACATCGAGGCCATCACGCTCCGCACGGGCGACATCCTGATCCCCCAGGTGCCCACCGGCGAGCCGCTCCAAATCGAATGCCAGCACTTCCTCCAGTGCGTCGAGAAGGACACGAAGCCGCGGAGCGACGGGGCGGATGGCGTCCGCGTGGTCAAGGTGCTCGAGGCCGGGAGCCGCTCGCTGGCACAAGGCGGCGAGCCGGCGGATGTTTGACGCGTGACGCGTGACAAGAGAAGAAGGAGAGAACACATGAGATGGATGGGCATTGTGGCGGTGTGTGTGGCAGCTTCGGCTGCCGTCGCGGGCGAGGGGCTGCCGAGCTACAAGAAGCTCACGATCACCGAGAAGTTCTACTGCGAGGGGGCGTACTACGCCGACTTCAATAAGGATGGGAAGCTCGACGTGGTGTCGGGGCCGTTCTGGTACGAGGGGCCGGACTTCCAGAAGTCCCACGAGGTGCGGCCGCCCAAGGCGTTCGACCCCAAGAACTACTCCGACAACTTCCTCACCTACACGGGCGACTTCAACGGCGACGGTTGGCCCGACATCTTCTACGTGCCATTCCCCGGCAGGGAAGGCTTCTGGTTCGAGAACCCGCAGGGCAAGGAGGGCCACTGGAAGCAGCACCTCGCCTGGAAGAAGGTGGACAACGAGTCGCCGATGTGGGGCGACATCAACAAGGACGGGCGCCCCGACCTGATCTTCAACACCGGCGGCTGCTTCGGCTACGCCACCTGGGACCCCGCCAAGCCCGACCAGGAATGGACCTTCGTGCCCGTCACGCCCAAGGGCAACCGCGGCCAGTTCCAGCACGGAGTCGGCTGGGGCGACGTGAACGGCGACGGGCGCAACGACCTCCTCGAGCAGGGCGGCTGGTGGGAGCAGCCGGCCGACGCCAAGCCCGGCGACCCCTGGAAGCACCACCCCTTCAACTTCGCCGCCGCAGCCGCCCAGATGTTCACCTACGATATTGACGGCGATGGCCTCAACGACATCGTGACCACCTGGCAGTGCCACAACTACGGCCTCGTGTGGTATAAGCAGGCGAAGGACGACAAGGGCGAGATCACCTGGAAGCAGAACGTGATCATGCCGATCAAGCCCGATCTCAAGTCGGACGCCCTCCGCATCAGCCAACTGCACGCCTTCGACGTGGCGGACGTGAATGGCGACGGCGTGCTGGACTTTGTCACGGGCAAGCGGTTCTGGGCGCACGGCCCGACCGGCGATGCCGAGCCGTCCGCCCCCGCCGTCGTCTACTGGTTCATCGTCAAGCGCGGCCCCGACAAGAGCGTCGAGTTCATCCCACACAAGGTGGACGACAATTCGGGCGTGGGCACGCAGGTGGCCGCGGCCGACCTCAACGGCGACAAGGTGCCCGACGTGATCGTGGGCAATAAGAAGGGCACGTTCATCTTCCTGAGCGAGCCGGCGAAGTGAGGGGCCGGCCCGCGAATAAAACCGATTCAACCGATTCGATCGATTCGACCGATACGACCGATCCGACGGATCGGACGGATCTCGCCAGTAGGAGCAACACCAATGGCAAAGCCTCTCACCCGCCGCCAATGGCTCGCGCGCTCCGCAGGTGCCGCGGGCGCGTGCGCGCTCGGCCGCCTGACGATTCTCGCGGCCGATTCGCCCAACTCGAAGCTCGGCACCGCACTCATCGGCTGCGGGGGACGCGGCGGAAGCCACCTCCCCGCCGCCCTCGGCGAGCGCCTCGTGGCACTCGTTGACGCCGATGAGAAGCGGGCCGCCGGCGCGCTCAAGGGGGTCACTGACAGCGCCGCGAAGGCCAAGCGCGCCGACTTCAAGCCCGAGGGCGTGAAGCTCTTCAGCGACTACCGCCAGCTCTTCGACAAGATGGGCAAGGACCTCAACGCGGTCTTCATCGCCACGCCCGATCACCACCACGCCCTGCCGTGCGCGCTCGCGATCAGGGCGGGCGTACACGTCTATTGCGAGAAGCCCGTCACCCACAACATCGGCGAGGCCCGCGCGCTGGCCGAGGTCGCCCGCAAGCACCCCAAGGTGATGACCCAGATGGGCAACCAGGGCCTCGCCGCCGGCGGCGACCAGACCCTCGCCGAGTACCTCGCCGCAGGCGCAATCGGCAAGCTCCTGGAGGTCCACTCCTGGCACGCCTGGACAGGCCGCTTCGGCGGCTCGATGAAGCGGCCCCCCGCCCAACCGGTCCCCGCGGGCCTCAACTGGGACCTCTGGCTCGGCCCAGCCGCGTTCCGCGACTACCACGCCGGCCTCCACCCCGGCACCTGGCACGGCTGGTGCGACTTCGGCACGGGCTCCATCGGCGGATGGTCAACCCACGTCCTCGACGCCGTCTTCTTCGCCCTCAAGCTCGGCGCGCCGCAGACTGTCGAGGTATTGGAGATGGACGATCCGAGCGACGACCGCTTCCCGGCCCGCGTGACCATCCGCTACAGCTTCCCGCAGCGCGGCGAGCTCCCCCCCGCGACGGTCATCTGGTACGACGGCAGCTTCGCCAAGGCGAAAGACCCGTCGCGTAGCCAGGGCGCCCCCGCCGAACAGCTCAACCGCCCGAAGCTCGCGCTGGAGCTCGAGAAGAAGCACGCGAAGCTGAACCTGGGCGGCGCAGCGTCGCTCTTCGTCGGCGAGAAGGGCGTCATCCACGTCGGCTCGCACGGCGGCGCGCCCCGCATCATCCCCGACGAGCAGCACAAGGCCACGCCCGTGCCGCCGCGCACGCTCCCACGCCCGAAGGGCGGCATCGTGGGCGACTTCCTCCGCGCCTGCAAGGAGGCCGGCGAGCCGCCAATCTCCAACTTTGCCGGCTATGCCTGCCCCCTGATGGAGTGCATCTACGTCGGCCATGTCGCCATCCGCGCCGGCGTCGGCAAAAAGGTCGAATGGGACGGCGAGAAGCTCCGTTGCACCAACATCCCCGAGGCCAACCGCTGGGTCAGCC
>Ga0194113_10008688_pt1 | contig 12446 bp, 9 predicted proteins | sample TA2MahC200mmetaG_FD_146193 | JGI IMG/M metagenome (GOLD analysis project Ga0194113, IMG submission 146193) | Freshwater microbial communities from Lake Tanganyika, Tanzania - TA2015017 Mahale Deep Cast 200m | ecosystem: Environmental > Aquatic > Freshwater > Lake | place: Tanzania: Lake...
TGGCTCAGCCGACAACAGCTCGTGGCAACCACCGCCAAAACCAGTGCCAGGGCGACCGTCTCCAGGCGGCTCGCCATCGCCACGACTCCCGACAACAACACGGCGGCCAACAGGCGCGCACGCGGATCAACGCAGTCGATCGGAGCACGACGCGGTCGTGCTTCCGCTACGTCGAACAGTGACGGCGGTCGTTGCTGCTGCGCGGTGGTGGCGATGCTGATAACCTCGAAAAGGGCCGCGGCTCTGCGCCGACCTACGGCGCATTCCGCACTTCGTTCGCGACTTCTTCCGTCTCACGGGCAGAGGCCGGAGAAAGAGATGCGGGTTGGGAAGAAGAACTCGCTTTGCGGCGCAGCCCCAGGAGATAGAACCCCAGGCCCGAAACGCCCAGGATGTAGCCGATTCCACCCAGGATGTCCTGCAACCGCAACTCGTTCCTCCAACGCTCCAGATCGGTCCTCAACGCAATAAGCTGCTGGCCGAGCGCGCGTACCTCATCGCCGGCCTCGCGTCCGTCACCGGCACGGGCCGATGCACCGTGCCGCGCTGGCAACTCACCGGCTGATGCGGCCTCGCCGCCCGCATCCGTTGCCGGGAGGTCCGCCGGCAACTCGGCGGCCGGCACAAGGAACTCCGCGGTGTGACCCAGGCCGGCATTGGCCACCAGCTTGTGGTCGCACTTCGCGCGCGGCGTGAAACGGAACTCGCCCTCGCGATCCGTGACCAGCCTGGCCAGCTCGCGCCCCGTCGGGTCCAGGACCGTGACACGCGTGTTGGCCGCGCCGGCTCCGCCCTGCAGGGAGACCTGGCCGACAATCTGACCATCCCGGACGGTGGCAAACACGGTCACCTTGTGCGCCGCGGCCGTATCGCACAGGCACGCCATGCCAACCGCCGTGCTGAACACCAATACAACATGCGGCAGGCGTCGACGGAAAACGTGCAGCCGTGGACTTGCTGCTGCTGCCTCCTTTCGTCGCCTCGTGCTCCAAAGGTCCTCGCGGAGGCGGGTTTCATGTGCGTCGTTCATCGTATCAACACCTCACGGCCTTCGGCCTCATGGCCCCGCCCGCCAGCAGCTCCGGGCGTACCCGCCGCAGGAACAGAACCACGCTGCCCGTGATCAGGCCTTCCACAACGGCCACCACCATTTGAAATCCGAACAAAGCTTGCGCCAGCAGCCGGAGCTCTTCACCGGCGCACCACAGTACCAGCGCCATGAGCAGTGCCGCCAACGACGCGGCCAGTGCCCCGGCGGAAAACCCGGCCACGAACGTGGCGCGTCTCGTGGGCAGTTCGCCGGACCCGACATGCGACTGTCGAGACCGCGGCGCCAGATACCGACCGCAGACGCCGCCGCACAACACGGCCGGCAGCGCCATCGCCAGCGTGTTGACGCCCAGAGCGAGCAATCCGCCGTGCCCGAACAGAAGAGCCTGCAACAGCAACGCGACCAGCAAGGCCGGAAACGCCGCCCAACCCAGAATCAGCCCCATCAGCCCGTTCAGCACCAGGTGGACACTGGTCACGCCCAACGGCACATGGATCAGCGATACGACAAAGAAAGCGGACGTCACGATCGCCACGCGCGGGATCCGTTCGTCGTCCAACGATCGCAGACCGATGGCGGTCCCCACCACCGTGGCGACCGCGCCGGCACCGAGCACAGCCATTCCGGCTGGCGACCCCGACAGGACGGCTTCGTGGATGTGCATGCGCTGTCTGCTGCATACAATAAAGTGTTCTCGTAATACGACACACGTGAGTCTAACCGGGCGGCGGAACCGTGTAAAGCCGGCCGCGATGAACACGCGTCGGCGGCAGAAGCCGGACCCCATCAGGACGCGGCGAGGATCGGCGCGTCCGACGTCCGCTCGATCCGTGCGACAATGTGTCGCAGCAACTGTTCGGCCGTCGGGCGGCGGAAACGGCACGGATCGAAGTTCAGGCTCACACTCAGTTGCCCGGCGTAGGTGTAGAAAGTCAGCGCGGCGCCGGAGCCGTCGCGCACGGGTGGCGCCGTGTCGACCGCATCGACGGTCAATTCGCCTGCGACCAACTTCCCGTCTCGCCGGAGCAACGGAGTGTCGACGTAGATTCTACCCAGGTTGCTGACCACGCACGACGCGAGGCAGCGACCGGGGCGCAGGAACCTGTGCAGGCCGCCCAGCAGCCCACCCGCCACCCAAATGACACGCGCAAAACATGTCACGATGCGGAATCTCTTGAGGAACGACGTCTCGAGCCGGATGCCGCGCAGCAGCCAACGCGGGTTGCGATGCCAGGGCCAGCGGAAACGGCGGTCCAGGTTCGCCATGCCCACGATGTTAACGGCCGACAGGCCCTGGTGCTCGCGCCCACGCAGATCGAACGGCACCATGACCCGAATGAGCTCGTGTTTCAACCGCGAATCGTGATCGAGGTTCCATGCGTGGAGCGACAAAAAGACATCGCGCAGCAGCAAGTCGTTCAGCGTGACGCGCGACGCGTGGGCCTTGGCGAGCAAACCGGCGAACTGCGCGGCGGAGAACCGCCACGTCACGAGATCCGGCACCACACCGCCACGCTGTTCCTGCTGCTCGCACGCATCGCGCGTCTGCAGCGGCGTTGGCCGGCCCAACAGGAAGATGGGCGGCCCGATGACCATACCCCACAAATCGACGAAGCGGCGGCCTAGCCAATCCCACCAGTTCGCGCCAAACCGATTCCGTCGCGGCAGGCTCGCGAAATCCACGGCGGGCAAAGACACCTCGTCGCCCACTCGGCCGCCCGCCACGTGGTCATACACGCGAAGCAACTCGTCGATGAACTGATTGGCCGCGACGCCATCACAGCAGGAATGATGGAACTGAAAACGGATCAGGCCTCCGTCGACACGCCGGCGGACCCAGATCCGCAGGCCGTTCTCCTCCCGCAAATCGATGCGGTAACCGCCCGGAAAGCGCATCGGCACCGTCGCGTCGGAAAATTCCAGGAAGGGCCGCGGGTCGGGCGACGCCACCCACGTGAGATCCTGCTCGCGGCTTCCGGCGACGCGGGCGCGCAACAACGGGTGCCGCGGCAACGTCTGGTCGAGCGCCCCGGCCAACGTCGATTCGTCCACGCGCCCCGCGTACGACACCTGCACGAAAAACGACATCGGGTGCGCGGCCTGGTCGTCCGCCCACATGTAACGCTCGAACGCGTTGAGTCTCAAAGGCAGGGCATCCGCGTGGGCCGCAGGATCGGGACGCGAACACGGAACACGAACTTCCCCGCCCGGAATCCCGACCGACCTTTCGGCACGAGGCCTGTCCGATGCCATCGTCCCCGCTACTCCGTCACGATGCCGGCGGAGCCGGCCATTGTTCCGTGTTCACGAACGTCCCACTCGCTCCGCTCGTCAGGTCTCCAAACTCGTCCAACCCCTTGGCGTAGCAACTCACCAGCAGTGGCCCTGCCGTCACCTCCTCCACCGTGTTGCAGCTGGTGCTCGCGCCCTGGCGGAAGCTGATATGATCAGCGAAAGACGTCCGCGACGTTCAGGCTGAATCCCGGCAACAATTCGTCGTCCGTAAGTACGCTGTTCTCACGGAGCAAGACGATCTCACCTGGGCTACGATACACCGTGATGCTTCGCGTGCGCGGGTCGACGACCCAGACGCGTTGGCAGCCCGCTTCGAGCCAGTCCTGCACTTTGGCGAGCACTTCGCTGGCGCGGTCGTCCGGGGAGAGAATGTCGACGGCCAGATCGGGAGCCCCCGGAAAGAAACCGCGGCACGGCGGGGACGACACCCGCTCGGCTCGCACAAAGGCCACGTCCGGAGCACGCACGGTGTCCGGATCGCGCGCAATCCGGAAGCCCGTCTCCCCGCCAAGGACAACCCCGAACCCTTTGCCCGAGATGACAACATCCAGAGGGGTGGCAACACTCGTCACCAGCCGGCCGTGTTCAAACCCGCTCGGAGACATCATGACCAACTCCCCCCGCAGGAGTTCGCACCGACCCAAGTCCGAAGCGTGCAACAGTTGTTCGGCGGTAGTGACCTGACCGATCTCGCTCATTGATTCACTCCGCATTCCGTTGAGCAGCGACCACTGGTGACCATTATTCTCCTGTGGTGGATTCGCGTCAATGCGGCGGGCCTGGAGAGTGCTGCCTCCGCTGACGGATTTCTGGTTCTGAGTCACATTCCTGGCGCGGCCGCAGGCCGCCTCCTGGAATCTGTCTTGCGGTCCGATTCCGCCAGCCGTCGATGCTTGGGCGGATGCCGCATACGATGACACTCGGACGTTTCTCGACAGGATTCACAGGATCAACAGGATGCGGCGACAAGAACGTGCTCGACAAAGGTCCTTCTCGCAAGGATTCGTTGTGAGGCGGCCAACCACCTCATCAGGGACGGAACACACGTGGGAGGGTTTTCAGTAACCGGCAGCAGCCGGAGATGCGCGCGGACCATCGCCGGGCGTAGAGCATGTCGATCAGGCTCGTCATCGTGCGGTAAACGTCTCGACCGTGCGGATGCCACCAGAGGTTCTTCCGAACGCCGGGCAACAGGTCGTCGATGATGCACTGCGGCTGCGTCATCTCCGCGAAACCGATCTCGCCGTGCGAACGGCCGACGCTCGACTGCTTGAATCCGCCCCACGGCGTCTCGGCCAAGCCGTGACTCATCAAGTGATCGTTGATCATCACCGCGCCCGCGTGGAGTCGCTCCGCCAGGCGGCGAGCCGCCTTCCTGTCACGCGACCAGACAGAGCCGGACAGTCCGTACACGCTGTCATTCGCCAGCGCGACGGCCTGATCCATGCTGTCGGTCCTCATCACGGCCAGGACCGGCCCAAACGTCTCTTCTCGCATGACGAGCATCGAGTGATCGACGTTCGCCAGGACCATGGCGGGCAAGAAGTTTCCCGCGCCCTCCGCGGGACATTGCGATCGCGCGAACATGGTGGCGCCCCGGTCCAAGGCATCCTGGACATGCCGCCGGACGGTTTCCATCTGCGACTGGGTTGTCATGGCGCCCAGGTCGACGTCGTAGTCACGATCAGGCCCCACGCGCAGAGCGGCGACTCTCTTGCCCAGCAAAGCCAGAAACGCGTCATGGACTTGGGCGTGAACATAGACCCGTTCGACACCGGCACACGATTGCCCGCAATTGGACAGCCCGGCCCACACGGCTCCGGCCACCGCGCGTGGCACGTCCGCATCCGGACAAACCAGCATCGCATCGTTGCCGCCCAGTTCCAGGCAGAGGGGCGTCAAGGTCTCGGCCGCCTTGACCATTAACTGCTTGCCGACCGCCGTGGAGCCCGTGAAGAAGATCTTGTTGATGCCCGACTCCAGCAGCGTCGTGCCGGCCAGCTGGCCGGGGAGATTGACGTACGAGAACACGTCGGCGGGCAGGCCCGCCGCGGCGATACACTGTTCGAGCGCGCGACCAACCATCTGGGTCTGACTGGCCACCTTCAGGATGACCGCGTTGCCGGCCAGCAGTGCCATGACGACTTCGGAGAAGGGAATGCCGAACGGGTAGTTCCAGGGAGCGATGATACCGACCACGCCCCAGGCAACGCGCCGCACGCGGCTCCGCTTGTTCGCCATCACCAAGGTGGCGGGTCTCAGCAACCGAGTGCGCAGGAAGCGGCGCGCGTGTTTCGCGTAGTAGCTGGCGGCGATGGCGGCCGGCAGAACTTCCGTTGAAATCGCGTCCATGCGCGTCTTGCCGTTGTCGCGGCTGATCGTCTCGCTCAGTTCGTCCGCATGGGCGGCCACGTAATCGCGCACACGCAGCATGGCCTGGGCGCGCCGCCGGATGGGCGTCTCGGCCCAGAGCGATTGGGCGATCCTGGCCCGGGCGATCTTCGCCAGGACGTCCTCCACGGTGTCCAGCGGCGAGCGCCCCAGCAACTCGCCCGTCGCCGGATTCATGCACCGCGTTTCCTGCACGCCGTCCATTGGGCTTGCTCCCGATTCATGGTACCCGCTCTTCGGTCCGCTCACTCGCCGCCGAGCGACCCTCAAACGACCGCATGGCATCGTTGATTCCGAGCCAGTTGGCCAAGGTGTCGAAGGCGCTCAGCGGCAGCATCCTCAACAAGGGAACGAAATTCACCAGCCACGGCAGAGCCAGACGCGGCTTGTCGCGGCGGATCGCTCGCACAATCCGCTCCGCCACGCGGTCCTCGTGCAGGATGGGCAGGAGGCAGGAGAACCGCGTCCTGACACCCTGGAACATGCCCGTGTCAACGAAGTACGGGCAGACGATGGTGGTCTTCACCCCCGGAGCACGCTGCTTCAACTCCGCTCGCAGCGCCTCGTCCAGACCGACGGCCGCCCACTTGCTCGCACAGTAGTCGGCCAGGCCGGCGACGCCAATCGTGCCGGCCGCCGAGGCGATGGTCACCAGGTGACCGCTGCCGGACCGCACCATCTCCGGGAGAAACGCCTTCGCCGTCCAGAACAGCGCCATCGTGTTCACGCTCATCGTGCGCTCAATCTGGGACTCGCTCAGTTCCAGGAAGCTCCTGCCCGACACAATGCCGGCACTGTTCACCAGAATGCTCACCGGTCCCACCTCGCGCCGCACGCGCGCGGCGGTGTCGGACACGTGCTGCCGGTTCGATACGTCGCACAGATAGCCGTTCGCAGTCTGCTGCCCGGTTGCATTCAGTTCCGCCACGACCTGGTCAAGCCGGGCGGCGTCGATGTCCCAGATCACGACGCGGCCTCCTTGTCGAGCCAGTTTCAGCGCGACCAGCCGGCCCATGCCGCTCGCGCCGCCCGTGACTACGATCGTCCTGCCGCGAACGTCCGTCATGCCCAGCTCCTCCAGCAGTGCCACGCGGCCGCAACGAATCTCGCAGCTTGTTCTGTTGGCCGGCGTCACTCGAGTCAACCGGTTCGTGCCGCACCGATCGGTTGCTTGAACCAAGAACAACGCCGCCACGGCGCTTGCAGGGCAACCTTGCTGAGCTTTCCGATGAAGCGGCACGGCCTGCGTGGCCCGAATGACTTGACCGCGAGGTACCAAGTGACTGACCTCATGCCCGTCACAATTGTGCCATGCCACGGTCGCGGAAGCTAGGGCGCTCCGGCACGGCCATTTTCCCGAATCCACCCAGACCTCGTGTCACGCACCTAACGCGCATCCCACGGACGCTAGCCAGCTGCGCCTTCAACCAACGGCCGGTTATTGACAGGATTGAGAGGAATTCCACGATACGAAGACAAGAACGTACGCGACAAGAACGCTTCGCAGGCCGGTACGGTCTTGCGGAAGGTACTATTCTCGCGCCGCCGTACTATCGAGCGAGACCCGCTCGACAGCTTTCTTCTTCATGCTCACACATCCTGTTGATCCTGTTCGTCCGGTCATGAAGGAAAGCCCGGGAAGGACTCGTTCGGCGGAGTGAAAGGCGGAGGATCTGACACAATCTGTCACTTCCTCCCCAACGCGGCCCGTGGCAGCAACCAACGTGGGACGGGCTTCCCAGCGCGTCCCGCATCGGTTGCGGACGCGGGCCGAGTTGGGTGGAACGTCACAGTGAGAGCAGGAATTCGATGAGATCCTGGACCTGTGTTTCGCTGAGTCGCATATTCCCGTCGCGTGGCTTGCCGTGATTGCCGGCCAGCAAATCCCGGAGACTGGCGTAGCGACCGTCGTGGAAGTAGGGAGCGGTCCTCCAACACTCGATCAATCCCGGCGTGTCGAAGTCGGTTCGCCGATCAAAAGGGGCCTCCGACCCGACATCGTACATGCGTCCATCCGTATACAGCGGCGGAGGGTGGCACTCACCGCACCCGACTTCTTTGCTCAAGAAGAGCTGTCGGCCGCGGATCGCAGCGGCACTCAGAGTGCCATCCGTGTGGCGCGGGCCAGGCACCGGTCGGAGTGACATCAAGTACCCATCGATTGCGACGGCATCGTCTTCTTTCACGTCGGCAAACAATACATGCTGCAGGCCTTCACGAACGGCGATCTCGGCGCTCGGCCGAACGCCACTCCACATGGCCGGAGGGGTGGAGTGAGCGGACACGAGGCTCTTGGTGTTCTTGGGGTTACCGACTCCGTCGTTCGTCAGATCCCAATTCAACCCGTCCGTGCGGCCGTCAGGGTGGCAACTCGCGCAACTCTGCCAATGTTGCCGGCAAATCGTCGCGTCGTGAAAGAGCATCTCGCCGCGCCGCCGAGGGCTCGGAATCGGACGCGGGCCGAGGGGAAACGGTACCGCGGCTCCGGTGGGGAGGTCTACGACGGCCAATGCGTCCGAGAAGTATTGCGACACGTAGGCCTTTGATCCGGCGATCGCCATTCCGCGCGGCCCTTGGCCAGGAAGTGCGACGCGCACGCGAAGGTCCGACATGAACCCGGGCTCTTCATCCAACGGCGGTTGGGCCAGACGCTCGAAGAGCCGGGCGACATCCTCTGGAATGTCCGGTTCGGTAACGGCGTAGGAGTACGGGCCTCGCGGGCCGCGCGCGCGGTGCACGCTGGATTCCTTCTCGACAATCTTCTCCATGAGCCGCGATGCGTTTATCAAACTCACTTCGTGAGTGCCCGCGTGCGAAATACACAACAGCCCGTCGGCCGGCGAAACCGCCACCGCCCACGGGTTTGCCGCGCCGCGGTCCGCGTCGTCCAAAAGCACCGTGGCGATCAACTCGGTCGTCTGGACATCGAGAATCGTCAGCGCGTTGGCATTCATCCAACTGCCCTCGACTCGGGTCGCTGGCAATCCGTGCCGCGCCAGCGTGTGCACGACATAGACATATCGCGCGTCCGGCGACACGCAGATGCCTCGCAGTCCCGTGCTTCCGTCCATCAACCGCACGTGGGTGGCGTGGTGATCGGTCGTATCGATGACCGTGATCGCTGCCGCAACGACCGGGCCATCCGATCGCTCGGCGGGCAGATGATTGATGACGAAAAGCAGTCTGCCATCCGGCGCAATCGCCGCACCACACGGCTCGCGCACGGCCGGCACCCGCCGCAACTCTCGCCGCGAGTCAAGGTCGAGCACGGAAACCCCGTTGTCGAAACGGTTGCAGACGTACAGGTGACGTTGCCGCGGATGTAACGTCGGCGCCAGCGGACCGTGCCCCGCTGCCAACGTCCACCGAATCTCAAGCGTTGTGGCATCGATCGCGCACAGCGTCCCCGGCTGGCCATCGCATGTCACCAGCAGCAGCTTGCCGTCGCTGTCCAGACACATGCCCGATGGACGTCCAGGCACGGGAACCGAGGCGAGAACGGTGGAATTCCCGAGATCCAAGACGTCAACCCGCAGCGCATCGAATTGTGCGACAAACAGACGCTGGCCGTCGGACGACACGCACAGGGAATCGGGTCCCAGCGGGGAAGGAGATGCCGGCTGAGCCGCGGCGCAAGCCGCCAGCAACGCGACGATTCCCAGCGACGCCCCATGCCGCGCGCGAGTTTCTCGATACACCATGCGACACTCCGATGCCGTCGCAAACGCGATGGCGAGATGGCGGACGTGGATTTCGAGCCGCGGCCTTGTGAACCGCAACCGTGTCGAGTGCTCCGCCTAAGCGAACAGCTCGATGTCGATCTCCAGCATTTCGCAGAGGGTCTTGAGCTGGCGCGTATAGTCGCCGTAGACCCACTGCAGGTGATTGCCGTAGTCGACCCGGCGGTGAAGGTATTCGTCGAGCTTCCCTTCGGGCGGGCGAATGACCGCTTCCACCGAACAGCCCACCAGGTCCTGATCCCAGCCGCTGGACCCAGTCAATTGGCCGCGCAGCACCAGCAGGCGATTCGCCTGCGGGTTGATGCGTGCCACGGTCACGGTCTTTTCCTGGTTGTTCATGAAGTCGATGACCACCTTCGTGCCGAAGCCTTTTGTCGTGAAACGGCCCAGCTGGAAAGGAAGATCGGGTTGGTCGAGGCCATTCATCTTCAGGCTCGGCGCGCTGTGGTTGATGCGAAAGGTCGTGGGGTCCTTGGGGTCGCCGTTGCCCTGGTGACAGGACTTGCGAGCGACCGACATCAGCATGCGCACCGTGACCAGCGAACTCATGTCAGCTTCGCAAGACGACGCGAAATCGCCGTCCTGGAAGAGCGCGTGGAGCAGACAGGGCGTGATTCCCCATTTCTCCGGCAAGCGGCTGGAGCAGAACTCAAAGCACTCGATCGTGAACGCATTGCACGCGTGCCGCTTCATCAGACTCCGGATCGTCTGGTAGAACTGCAGGCTCCGGGCGACGTACTTTCGATCGACGAAGGAACGCTGCGCTCGCCGCAGCAATTCGTCGGCCGCCGCAGCGGCTTCCTCGACGGCGGACTCGTCGGCAAGTTTTGTTTCCATCTGGTCGGCCAGCTCTTGGTACGGGATCTGCTGGACGCGCACGCCCAATCGGCGCTGCAGATCATCGAGGTCCCAGATGCTGTCCGACGCGGCCGGAGGAAGACCGGTGTTGCTCGGGAACAGAATGCGGGTTTCGCGGAGCACCTTTCGCGCGCGGAGCAGACTTACGAGTTCGGCGAGTTCTCCGTCGTCGGCAGCGACGTGGACCTCGCATCCCTTCGATCGGAGGTGGGCGGCCACATAGACGTTGCGGCAGCCGAGGTGCTGCAGCAGGACCGGTTTCTTGTATCGCTCCGCAATCTGGCAACCGGGCAGTCCGCCGCCGCCGGCGAACAAGTAGATGGCATCGCATTCCTTGATGTCTGGTTCGAGTCGTGCGAAGTCCTCGTCGCGCAAACGGAAACTCTCGTTGAACGTGAGATGCACCGGCTCAAGAACCCGCAACCCTTCGGCGTTCCCCAGCCCCCCGCCGCGCAGTTGCTGAGGCCATCGCAAGAACATCTCTTCAGCCCGTCTCTGCTCTTCCGCCGGAGTGACGGAATCCCAACGGCAGGGGCCTTCCCAAACATCCGAGTGAATGATATTGGTCATCACGGGCTTGACGGCCAATTTCACGTCGCGCGGGCGCGGCACGCCGTCATCGATTTCTGGCCGAAGCAAGGAGCTGCTCGCGTCTTGGGCCAACAGACGGTTTCCGACAGCGGCGGCACTACCCAGGCCGATCGCACTAGCCCGCACAAAGTCGCGTCGATGCATCGCGGCTCTCCTCTCACGTTGTGATCACGGTCGCGTGGAACTCCCCGTACGCGAGACCTATTCTAACGTCCAAAAAGCGAGTGTCCACAAGCCGTTGATGCTTGGGTGGATGCGGTGTACGATGAAACTCGGATACTCGTGGAGGTGACCCATGCCCTCGCCATTTCCAGGAATGGACCCCTATCTCGAAGACGCGCGCATCTGGGAGGATTTCCACGCCAGTCTGGCTGCCGAGATCCGCGACCAACTGGCTCCGAGTCTGCGTCCGCGTTATGTCGCTGCCCTGGCTGTGCGCGTGACGTATGACGAAGTGGTCGTCCGTTGGCGTCAATCGCATTCCATCAAACCCGATGGGAGCGTCTTGCGCGCGGAGGATCGTCCTTCGGGAGGCGTTGCCATCGCGCCGGCGATTGCGCCCGCGCCGCTTGTCGGCATGGTCGCGCCGCAGATCGCGCTCAGACTGTACGGCGTCGAGGTTCGGCGTGTTGAGGACGATTTGCTGGTGACGGCCATCGAAATCCTCTCGCCGGTCAACAAACGCCCGGGGCACGAGGCGTTCGAGAGTTATCATCGCAAGCGCGGCGGATTGCTTCGCAGTGCGGCGCACCTGATGGAGATTGATCTGCTGCGCGCGGGTCGCCGTTGGGCATTGCTCACGCCGCTGCCGGCGGCGCCGTATTTCACGTTCCTCAGTCGCGCGGACAAACGCCCGCAGGTTGAAATTTGGCCGCTGCGTTTTCAGGAGCCGATTCCAGTTCTGCCGGTGCCGTTGCTCGAACCCGATCCCGACGTGCCGCTGGATCTCGGCCGAGCCATACGCGCCATTTACGACCGGGCGGGCTACGATCTGCGCATTGACTATCGCCAACCCGTCCCGTCGCCTGAACTTGTGTCCGAGGATGCGGAGTGGGTTGCCACGCTGTTGCAGGCAGGCAGAACCCAGGAGTGATCCGGGCGAGCGAGAGCCGAGTTGTTGCCGCCCGCCGTCTGATGGCGCCAATGGATGTAATCGTCGCGCCGGGGCCGACGATGATCGGTTGCCCGTGACAAGACGCCTCGCCGCCTCGCCCGCCTGCCTGTTACAATCGAGGTTCCTGTGCCGCGGCATTCGTGGAGCGTTGAAAGGGACCGCCGATGGTGAGCATTCTCAAGGCCGTGTTGGCCAACGAAGTCTATCCGGCTCTTGGATGTACCGAGCCCATCTCCTGCGCCTACGCGGCGGCGACGGCGGCGGCTCAGCTTGCGGAGCCGGTCGAGCGACTGACGGTGAAGGTTGACGCCGGTACCTACAAGAACGGCGCCGCGGTCGTGGTCCCGCACAGCAACGGAGCCAAGGGAAATCTCATCGCCGCGACGCTGGGCGCGGTTCTCTCCCG
>Ga0194113_10008690_pt1 | contig 12443 bp, 11 predicted proteins | sample TA2MahC200mmetaG_FD_146193 | JGI IMG/M metagenome (GOLD analysis project Ga0194113, IMG submission 146193) | Freshwater microbial communities from Lake Tanganyika, Tanzania - TA2015017 Mahale Deep Cast 200m | ecosystem: Environmental > Aquatic > Freshwater > Lake | place: Tanzania: Lake...
GAATTTAGAGGCTATGAAGGTGTTAACCGTTAATGAAAATATAAACGGTGTTGGCAAGTCATACAGATTTAACAAGGATTACAGCCGATGGAACCGTTTGCTGGATGCTGTGGACGGCGGGGCAATGGTAGCTAACTGTGTCCCAAAGCTGCCAGTTTCGCTTCCAGAGATGCAAGGCGTTCCCTTATCTGAATTGCAGTATCAATCTTATCATCAAGGGAGTCTATCTTGTCGTCTAGTCTTTTAATTTCTGATGTTAAAACCGTTTTTAAGGAACTGATTTCAGAGGTAATTTCAGCTTTTACTGAATCAATTCTTTTATCTACGGAATCAATCCGATTATCCAGACGCCTTATTTCCACCTGGATTGATTTTAATTCAGGAGCCACAACGTCCTGTAATGCTTGCTTGACTTGTTCGTATACACTCATAACAAAAATAATATCAATTTCACAAGAATACGTCAATACAAAAAATGGTTATTGAGTTAGCTCCGCATAAGTTGTACTTTCACAATTTGTGCAAGCTGCCAGCAAACGGTCGAAAAGTTGATCTTCCCAGAAGCGTCTGTTGAATCGATAGCAAAATTCGGTTAAATATGCTTGCAGGTGTTTTCGACCAAAACGATGGTATGTCCCTAAGCAGAAGATTTTTGCGTTTGAAATGATAATATGAACCCATGGAAGTGGTTTTTCTCCAGACACGATAGGATATTGTTCATGCTGGACTCCGAGATCAGACAGAGATTTATATATGTTCAGGTCATCTGTTTGAATTTTACTGCCCGGCTCTATATTTTCTCTCACGAATTTGCTGACAGTATCCTGGTTAAGTATTTTTACTACTTCCATCTTTACAAAGCCCGCATGCTCTTTTTTTGCATCTGTAGATACTGCGACAAGAACCTTGGATTTAGTAGTTCCTCTTCCTCGTTTTTTCACCTTGTCCTTATCTCCCCAATAGGCATCGTCAAGTTCTACAATACCTTTCAGCTTATATCTTCTATCTTGTCCTGCCATAGCTCTACGAATCTTTTGCAACAGTGTCCAAGCAATCCAATAACTGATTTTGAGTTCTTTCGATATAGACAACGCCGAATGCCCTCTTTTATCACAGGCAACCATAAAAATAGTCCAAAACCAAACCATCAAGGGAGTTCTCGTTTTATGCATAACTGATCCAGCAGTTAGAGATGCTTGATATCTACAATCTTTACATTGGTACAAAAAACGGCCGCTATGAAAACCATATTTTGGGCTATTACATCTTGGACAGACAAACCCATTTGGCCATCGTAGATTAAAGAGATGCTCGATACATTCTTTCTGAGAAGGAAAACGCTGATTAAATTCTAGCAGAGACATTTGTTCCCGTTGAACCATGGTATTGTGGGCCTCTTGAATGCAATATTTGCTATAGTCGCCATAATATTATAATTGCGGAGCTAACTCAATAACCATTATACAAAATGGAGATTTTAAAAAATGACTGAATCACCAAAAAACAAGAATGTGAACAATTCCAAGAGCATTTCTTCACGGATTAATATTGCTGAGGCATTAAAATTAAGGCTAGTTAAGCATCTGTCATACCAGGAGATTGCCGATAAATACGGTGTAGCAAAGTCCGCAGTTTATCAGGCTCTGAAGCGGTTTTTAAGTATCCTTGTTGAACCCGACGAACTTGAAGCGTATAAAAATCACAAAGTGGATTTGTTATCGAGCGCAGAAATGAAATTATTAGAAAGGCTCGTTAACGATGAAGTTATAGAAAAGGCAAGCCTGAATAATGTTGCCTATGCTTTCCAGCAGATATTTAACTCTGGCAGGTTGGAGCAAGGCAAAAGCACGGAAAGAATTGATGTCTTTGCGGTGACTGCCAAACTTGAGGACTTGGAAAAAAAGCGTGAAGAACTTTTACAAAAAATACAAATTAGGGTATTGAAACACAAAGAAATGAAAAGTGATGAAAACAAACAAGAAAATAGTTGACAATCTTATCTTAAAGGTGTAGTACGTACTAAAATCAAGGCATCGGACGGGGTGCGAAATATTTGCTTGTGGAAAACACGAGCAACGAAGGCAACGGCATCATGTACCGTCCTACATGGTGTCAGTTGCCTTTTTTGTTTGAAAGGACGGTGAATAATGGGCGTCAGATGGAAAAAGTATCATCCGGCATGCAAGGGCAAGCGGGAGCCGGGGGACAGATACGGCAAGGTTGCTGGCGGTATCAAATGCGAAGGGAAGCGGGGCAAGCATTGCCCGGAAGGGGTTTCGGACTGCGGGGCGTGGGCAATTGAGTTTAGAGATTCAGGCGGTAGGTGGGTATCCAGGATATTTCCAGAGATTTCCTCAAAAACGGTTGCGCTGGAATATTTACACACAATAAAAACCGATATTCGCAGGGGTATTTTTAATTTACCAACACAAAAGGAAATTCCTACGCTTTCTGAATACGGCAAAAGATACTTGGAACTTTATAAAAGCGCAAAAGAGACAACCAGAATATCAAAAGAAAGGGCTGTTAATGTCTTGGCAAGGTATTTAGGCGACTATAGACTTGATAAGGTTACGGCTTTTATAGTAGAGAAATTCAGAGTTGAGCGCAGAGAGAAAGACCTCGTAAAAGATAGTAGTATTAATGCCGATGTCGCCATACTATCCAGCATTTTAAGCATGGCAGTTAAATCAGGCATTCTTGACAAGAACGTTTGCAAAGGTATAAAACGACTCAAGGAATTACAATCCAGAGACCGTATATTGAGCGGCGATGAAATAGCCTTATTGCTTGATAAACTGCAAGGGAAAGACCGTCTTATGGTGCTCGTGGGACTCTTTACAGGAATGCGCTTAAATGAGGTGTTATCTTTAAAATGGCAAGACATAGACTTTGCTAAGGGAATAACAACCTTCATTCAGAGTAAGACAGGGAAAATTGTTACGATCCCACTATCGAGCTATCTTGCAAATGAGTTAATAAATTACAGAGCGGGTTGCCAGCTTGAAACAGATTCCGTATTTGAGACCAGAAAACTAACTAAGGTATTATTGTCATCTTATAGCGGACACTTTTCTTTACTGTTTAAATCTTTGGGTATCTCTAATTTTACCTTTCACAATTTGCGGCATAGCTTTGCCAGTTTACACGGCGAACTTGGGACAGGTACTATCACAACAAAAGAAATGCTGGGTCACAGTAACCTTGATATGACATTGAGATATTCACATATCGGACTGGATAGCAAACGGCAAGCAATCGACACACTGACAAATTATATCACAAACACAAAGGCTAAAATCCTGGTGAGAAATGCTTAAAGGTACGACTATGGTACGACTCAGCTGGAAGCATGCTTTTGCAAGTTTTGAATTAAACGAGACTTATGAAAATTACTGATATTCAAGTGGTAAATCTTACGCTAGAATTTTTAGTAGCATATCTAATTTACCTTCTTTTTGTGGAATAAACTTTTCCAAATTAGGAATTACTATTTGCTTCTCAATTTGCTCTTTTAATTTTAAGCTGATCTTTGGCAATCCGCAAACGACCGCACCTACAATAACGCCTTCCCTTGTGGTAATCATAATGTATTCCCTGGGATTATCCCCTTTAAAGTAAGTCCTTTGCCCCATTTCTACCATGGCATTACCCCAGCCTATGAGGTTAAACGATAGTTGCCCTACTTTCTTCAGGTAATTGGTTGTTGCTTTATATTCCATTGGTTCATCTCCAGCCATATTGTTGCCGGCAATGCGTCCCTGTGTGCTGGCATTGAACCAATTCGTCTGAACGATCTGTTTTTTGGAAACAGGGTCGGTAATTTGAGCAGAATTCCCGGCAGAAAAAATATCTTTTTCGCTACTTTGAAGGCGTCCATCCACCAAAACCCCTTTATCGATTTTAAGACCGCTTTCCCGAAGCCAATTGACGGCAGGTACTGCGCCAATGGAAAGAAAGCAAAAAGAAGATTCCATCTGCTTCCCATCCGTGGTTATGATTTTTGCCAATTTACCATCCACACCTTCAAATGCTTGAACTTCCGTGCCTGTAAACACATTTACACCCAAACAGGCGAACTCCTCCTGAATCAATTTACAGCCGTATTCGTCAAAAAAAGGATCACCCAAAACATGTCTCCTGACCAGAAACTTTACCTCTAAACCCGCTTTTTTTAACTCCTCCGCCATGTCCATCCCCAAAAGACCTCCGCCGACCACGACCACTTCTTTCGCCTCTTTGGTAATGATTCTCATCTGATCAGCATGGTATAAATAGTGCATGGTAAATACACCCTTAAGGTCTCTCCCTGGGTATGAAGGCATGATGGGATCAATGCCTGTGGCAATGAGGAGTTTATCGTATCCATATTGTTTGCCTTCGGAAGTTTCGACGATTTTTCTCTCTTTATCTAACTTAACCGCTCTAACGCCCAATTGGAGTTTAATCCTCTCCTGGTCGTAGAAATTCATTGTTTTGACCATAAGCGCCTCGATTTCCAGCTTTCCCACGGCATATTCTGGTATCCTGGGCCTGTAGAACATGGGCACCCTTTCTGCTGAAATTACGGTAATTTCAGCCCGTGTATCCACTTTGCGTATATTTTCTGCCGCAGTAATACCGGCCGGACCGCTGCCAACAATTACATAATTCTTTGCCATAGACAAACCTCCTTCTCAAAAACAGATTTATGCCGCTTGATATCATATGTCATATGCCCCAATTAATAAACAGAAAATGTATTTTTTTACATTGTTAAACCAAGACAAATCAGGTCCCTCTGAAAAACAATTTATTAAGGCTTGTACTACGCTTAATTCAGTGTTAAAATTCGTACCGTGAAAAAACATACGGAGCCAAAAAAATATCTCATTTCATTTGATAGTCATACCTCTTCCCATATCTTTACCGACGTGCTGGTCATCGGGAGCGGCGTGGCAGGTCTCAGTGCAGCAATTCAAGCCGCAAAGCATGGTTCAGTGTTGGTTGTCACGAAAGATAAGGTCGATGAAAATAATACTGCTTACGCACAGGGCGGAATCGCAGTGGTCTTATCTGAAAGAGACACCCTGACAAAACACATAAAAGATACCATGGACGCAGGACAGGAATTGTGTGATAAGACCACGGTTAAAACTATCATTAGCGAAGGCCCCAAACGAGTGCGTGAAATGATTGACTGGGGCGCTGCATTCGACAGGCAAAACAACCACTTAATCTTTACCCAGGAAGGGGGTCACAGCTTCCCACGCATTATCCGCGCCCAGGGTGATTCCACTGGCAAGGAAGTGGAACACACCCTTGTCCGCGTTGTGAAGGAAAACAAAAATATCAAGGTCTTTGAACATACCTTCGTTATCGACCTTATTACCAGAGATAGTACTTGCCACGGAGCAGTTACCTGGCACGCCAAAAAAGGAATCGTATTAATCTGGGCAAAGCGAACGATTCTGGCAACAGGGGGATGCGGACAGGTATACCGTGAAACGACCAACCCGGATGTCGCCACGGGAGATGGACTTGCAATGGCTTACCGTGCGGGCGCTGCCTTCCAGGATATGGAGTTTGTGCAGTTCCATCCCACAACCCTCTATATTGCAGGAGCAGTGCGATTTCTCATTACAGAAACGGTGCGAGGAGAGGGAGGGATATTAAGAAATAAAAATGGTGAACGATTTATGCCCAACTATCACCCGCAGGCTGAACTGGCGCCCAGAGATGTCGTGAGTCAAAGTATTTTACGAGAGATGCAAAAGACCGATCATACGAATGTGTATATCGATGTCCGTCATATTCCCAAAAAACGCCTGTACGCCCGCTTTCCCAGGATCAGAGAGATTTGCGCATCCTTTGGAATCGATATTGCCAAAGACCTGATTCCCGTGCGTCCCAGCGCTCATTACATGATCGGCGGCATTAAGGTCGACCGTTTCGCCAGGACTACCATCAGACAACTCTACACTTGCGGTGAAGCGGCTTGCACGAGAATGCACGGCGCCAACAGGCTTGGCAGCAATTCTCTGCTCGAGGGGCTGGTAACTGGTTATATGGCCGGGACGGATGCCTGTAAGTCAATCCAAAAGATCAAACGTGAATTGCTACCCTATCCCATTCGTGAATCTATCGGCGGATCAAAGATTAGCTGGCTGGATTTGAATGATATTAGAAATTCCTTAAAAAGCCTTATGTGGAGGGATGCAGGAATCGAACGGGACGAAAGACACCTGCTTGAGGCGGAAGAGATGGTCGAAATGTGGTGCAGTTACGTTATGGACAAAGAATTCTCTCATCCGGTTGGATGGGAGCTACAGAATATGTTAATCGTTTCCAGACTTATTGTGACTTCTGCCCGCAAACGTAAGGAATCCCGAGGTGTCCACCATCGAACTGATTATCCCAAGACCGACAATATCCACTGGAAGAAACATATCGTAATCAAGAAACCAACGTCCTGACATTTCAAAACACCCCAAACCTCGCGCCGTTCTCCATTTCTATCTAAAAGGTTATTACATTTTCCCTTGACAACCTTCATGAGAGTCATTAAATTAAGTCTCTTTCTATGTAAAAAATTTTTGAATACTACCGGTTTCGCTGTTATCCTTATACGAAAAGGGGCTGATTTAAAATGAAATTTCTGACAGAATACATGACCTTTAATACCAAAAAGCGCCACGAGTTTATAAACATTACAAGGGACGTTGATAAGGTGCTTCAGAAGAGCGGTATTAAAGAGGGCATGATTCTGGTCTCCGCCATGCATATAACATCCGGAGTTTTTGTTAATGATGCCGAGCCGGGACTCCATCGGGATATCGAGGAGTGGCTCCTGAAACTGATTCCGGAAGGCCATGATTACTACCATCACAGGACGGGCGAAGTGAATGGGGATGCACATCTCAGAAACCTTCTCATCGGACACCAGGCGGTCATACCGGTAACCGAGGGAAAATTAGACCTCGGTACATGGCAAAAGGTGTTCTATGCTGAATTTGACGGGCAACGCAGCAAGAGACTTGTTATTAAAGTTATGGGGGAATAATAATTTTTTTGTCGTGAATTTCTGAAGACTTGTTAAATGACAGAAACCTGGCCATGTCTATGGCAAATTTATATACAAAATCTGACAAAAAAATAAATGAAGAGGCCCCGTGTATCCTGGCGTGTCCGATACGGCAGGATGCCCGTGACTATGTTCAACTCATTGCCAGAGGACGCTTCAGCGAGGCATACCGGCTGGTGCGGGAGAGAAATCCTTTACCTTCGGCATGCGGCCGCATCTGTACACATCCCTGTGAAACAAAATGCAGACGGAACAGCACTGAAGCCCCGATTGCAATTGCCTGGCTCAAACGGTTTTTGGGTGATAATTTTTCTGAAGAAACCAGAAAAAATTTCACAGAAAAATACCCTGAAAAAATTGCTATCATTGGCGCAGGCCCTGCCGGACTTGCCGCAGCCAATGACCTGGCGCTTTTAGGCTATTCATGTACGATCTTTGAATCCAATCCAACGCCCGGCGGCATGCTCCGCATGGGCGTACCGACCTATCGCCTCCCCAGAACGGCCATCGATAATGACGTTGAATTTATTAAAAAATTAGGAGCCGAAATTAAATACAACACGACTCTTGGTGCAGACATTACCTTCGATAGCTTGAAAAAGGAGGGTTTCTCCGCTATCTTTATCAGCGTCGGACTGCTCGAAAGCCGGACACTGAACATCGAAGGGGTAAACCTCGAAGGCGTACTCAAGGGAGTGTCCTTTTTACATGAAGTAAATACTGCGGGAAACGCCAAAATTGGGAAGAACGTGTTGGTAATAGGCGGCGGCGCTGTCGCTATGGACTGCGCGCGAACCGCCCTGCGCCTGAAACCCGATAAGGTATCCGTTGCCTGCCTCGAATCCCGGAAGGAAATGCCGACAACCGATTTTGAAATCGAAGAGACAATCCATGAAGGAGCAATACTGTACAACTCCGTAGGACCCAAACGTATCATCGGGAAGAACGGGAAGGTTTCCGGACTTGAAACCCTCAAAGTAAAATACGTCTTTGATGAACAAAAGCGCTTCAATCCGGCTTTTTATGAAGGTTCGGAATCCGTCATAGAAGCGGATACCATCATCCTTGCAATCGGGCAGGCATCGAATCTTTCATTCTTAAAAGGGCAGGAAGGCATACAAGTTACGCGCGGCGGCACAATCATTGTCAATCCACATACCTTCAGCACGGCAGTGCATGGTATCTATGCGGGCGGCGATGTTGTGCTGGGACGTGGAACCATGACCGAGTGTATGGCACAGGGTAAAAAGGCGGCGATTTCTATCCATAATGCCTTGAGAAATGCGACTCTAAAAGACGAGAAATGGGCTGAAAAACCCGCAGTGCCTGATATTGCCGCACCGAAAATTGCCCTTATCAAGAAAGAGCAGAAACAGGATATGCCCACCATGCCCTCCGATAAAAGGCTGGATAACTTTGAGGAAGTAGAACTAGGGTTCTCCTTAAATACCGCAGTAAAAGAGGCGCAGCGATGCATGAACTGCGGCGCCGGCGCTTTTGTTGACGATAACCTGTGTGTGGGATGCCTTACCTGCGTGAGGATATGTCCCTTTGAAGTGCCCAAAATTAAAAAGGGGGACACAACAGCTTACATCGACGGAGATTGTCAATCTTGTGGTTTATGTATTGTGGAATGCCCCGCAAAGGCCATAAGTTTTAAAACTCCTTTGGAAGACCGTGGCAAAGATTCGCTGGAGGCTATTTTCAAAGATAAATACATCCAGGGGGTAAAACCGCTTATTATCAATTTTTATTGCCAATACAGCGCATACAAAGAAGAAAAGGAACGCGCTACAGATAATTTACTTGTTTTCCATTTCAGGCGAATAGGGGTACTGGGACTGGGCAAGGTAGACCCATCGCTGTATTTAAAGGCGTTTGAGCTGGGCGCACACGGCTTGCTGATAACTGCGTGCAAGGACGATGAATGCCACTTCTGCAAGGAAAAGGAGTGGGTCGAAAAAAGGACGAAATATACCACTCAGATTTTGAGCGGGTTGGGAATGGATGCCAGAAGGTTTCAAATCCAATTTGTCTCCTCGCAGAATGGCAAAGAAATTATCGACATTGCTTTCAAGATGGTGGAAGAACTCAGAAATTCATCAATTTAGCATGTCCCCCTTAATAAAGGGGGATTCATGGGGTTGTGTTTTTCCGTAGTTATTTTACAACCCCCTTGCCCCCTTTTTTAAGGGGGAATTATTTATCGCGTGTACCATGTGAGCCTCATCAAAATGAAAGTGAGGGGAAAATATGATTATTAAATTTTTTTTATCAGGTCTGTATTTTACTGTCATCAGCCTTGCCCTGCTCGCCCCTGGCACCTTTGCCGCTTCATGGAAGGTAGAGACTGTTGACAGCGATCTATTTGTCGGCTGGAATTCCTCCCTTGCACTCGATTCATCCGGCAATGCGCATATCAGTTATTATGATGCGACTCAGGGTGACCTCAAGTATGCCACCAACGTCTCTGGTTCATGGGCAATATCGGTGGTAGACCGTACGGGAAACGTAGGCAAGCATACTTCCATAGCGCTCGATACGTCAGGCAATATATACATCAGTTATTACGACGTAACCAATGGCGACCTCAAGTACGCTACCAATGGTTCCGGCTCATGGGTAACAGTACCGGTGGACGAAAGCGGTGATGTGGGGTACGATACCTCCATAGCGCTCGACACCTCAGGCAATGCATACATCAGTTATTACGACGTAACCAACGGCGATCTCAAGTACGCCACGAATGCCTCTGGCTCATGGGTAACCACCACCATTGACAACAGTGAGGTTGTGGGATGGAATACTTCTCTGTCGCTCGATACATCGGGTAGTGCGCATATCAGCTATTATGACGTGACAAACGGCGACCTCAAGTACGCCACTAACGCCTCTGGCTCTTGGATAATCACAACCGTGGATAGCAACGGAGACGTAGGCGGAAATACCTCCATAAAAATCGGTACATCAGGCGGTGTACACATCAGCTATTACGACGTTACCAACGGCGACCTCAAATATGTCGCCAACGCCTCTGGTTCGTGGGTAGCGGCAACCGTGGATAGTAATGGAGACGTTGGTTACTATACCTCCATAGCGCTCGACACGTCAGGCAGCGCATACATTAGCTATTATGATGCAACCAATGGCGACCTCAAATATGCCGCTAATGCCTCCGGCTCATGGGCAACGGCAGCGGTAGACAACGATGGAGACGTAGGTTTGTACACTTCAACAGCGCTCGACACATCCGGCAATGCGCGTATCAGCTATTTCGACAATACGAAAGGTGATCTCAAGTATGCCTTCAATGCCGCGCAATCTGTGGAATGCAATCCGGCGTCAATTACTGCATCACCAAGTAAGCTGACGATTAAAAACAAGGAGAGTGGCATTGTTACTGTTACCGTGAAGGGAAACGACGGTTGTCTTGCAGAAGGCGTAACAGTACAGGTAAAATTAGACAATGCCGGCAAGAAGAAGGTGTCTGTCTCACCTGAAGAAGAAATCACCGATGCCGATGGTAACGCTACCTTTACAGTTACGGGCAATAAAAAGGGCAACGCAAAGGTATCCTTTGACACAGGGGGTTTGACAAAGAAAATTAACGTAAAGGTTAAGTAATGCTTTTTTAAAAGCAACATTCATTCATCATATTTACCGTAGGAGCAGGTTTGAAACCTGCCCTACACAATTTCCAAAATAAGAAGAGGCAATTTCTCATGATTGTAGCAGCATCTAAACCGTTTCAAGAAATCAAGCAGATGCTCTCCGGATTTAAGAAGGTCTGCGTCCTGGGATGCGGTTCGTGCGTAACGATATGCCATACGGGCGGTGAAAAGCAGGTCGCGGAACTTGCCGCACAAATCCGGCTAGCCGCCAAATTAGAAGGCAGGCAGGTTGAAGTCTTAGAAGATTCAACGCTTCGGCAGTGCGAATGGGAATTTATTGATGATATCAAAGAAATCATCAAAGATTGTGACGCCGTTCTCTCCATCGCCTGCGGTGTAGGCGTGCAGTACATGGCCGAGAGGTTTCCCAGGATACGGATATTTCCAGGCGTAAATACCACCTTTATGGGCGGACCAACCGAGCAGGGAATTTTCTGGGAACGGTGCGCCGGATGCGGCAATTGTATTCTGGCAACAACCGGCGGGTTGTGTCCGGTAAGCCGGTGTGCAAAAAGCCTTATGAACGGGCCGTGCGGCGGTTCACAAAACGGGAAATGCGAGGTTTCGCAGGAAACCCCCTGCGTGTGGAATCAGATATACGACCAGTTGGATACCCAACAGCTTTTAGCGACAATGGAGACCATCGTGCCACCTAAGGACTGGACGACCGGCATGGAAAACCACCCACGAAAGATGGTCATTGAACATTTGGTTATGAAAAAATAAATTTTATCGTATCAAATTATGACTGACAATAAATCTGGTAGCAACTTAGAAAAACTCTTAAGAAGCGGGAAATTTGCCGTTACGGCAGAACTCGGCCCTCCGCGGGGCGCTGACCGTTCAGTGATTGAAAAAAAGGCCTCCATACTAAAAGGTTACGGAGACGCCTTTAATATTACCGACTGTCAGACGGCCGTCGTGCGCATGTCCAGCATTGCCGCTGGCCGCATCGTGCTTGATGCAGGAGTAGAACCCATCATACAAATGACCTGCCGCGACAGGAACCGCATTGCTATACAGAGCGACCTCCTGGGCGCCGCCGCGCTGGGCGCAAAAAACCTGCTCTGTCTGACAGGAGACCACCAGAAATTCGGCGATCACCCGATGGCAAAAGGCGTCTTCGACATGGATTCGATCAATCTTATCCACATGGTTAAAACCCTCCGTGACGAAAAGAAATTCCAGTCCGGACAGGAATTGAAGGCATCTGAACCAAGATTCTTTATCGGCGCGGCCGAAAATCCCTTTGCCGACCCCTTTAAATTCCGTGCAATACGGCTTGCCAAGAAAATTACCGCTGGCGCCGATTTCATACAAACACAGATTATTTACAATGTCCCGAAATTTAAGGAATGGATGAAGATGGTTGCCGACATGGGACTCCATGAAAAGGCGTTCATCCTGGCAGGCGTAGCGCCGCTCAAGTCTGCAGGCATGGCAAAGCACATGAAGCATAACGTACCTGGTATGGACGTCCCCGATGAGGTCATGAACCGCATGACCACTGCCTCTGCCGCCAAGAAGGGCAAGGAAGAAGGCATCAAGATTTGCCTGGAAGTTATCGAACAGGTAAGGGAAATCAAAGGCGTGGCAGGCGTTCATATCATGGCAGTCGAATGGGAAGAGGCAGTTCCTGAAATCGTCCAGCAAGCCCGATTATACCCCAGACCGGCTGTATAACCACAGAGACACAGTGTGGCAGAGTT
>Ga0194113_10008703_pt1 | contig 12433 bp, 8 predicted proteins | sample TA2MahC200mmetaG_FD_146193 | JGI IMG/M metagenome (GOLD analysis project Ga0194113, IMG submission 146193) | Freshwater microbial communities from Lake Tanganyika, Tanzania - TA2015017 Mahale Deep Cast 200m | ecosystem: Environmental > Aquatic > Freshwater > Lake | place: Tanzania: Lake...
CGGCAACAACGCATCGCTCTCGTGACCGGCGAAGCGGACGGTTCGAAGGCGATCCTCCTGGAAGATGGGGATCCCGCTGCGGAGATCGGCCTGCACCAGACGGTGCCGGCGGAGGAAGGCATCGCCTACGAGGCGAGCGTCGAGGTCCGCGCGATCGAAGGGGCATCGCCGTACGGCGCGTATCTCCAGCTCCGCTTCCTGCCGTCGGATCAACTCGTCCAGTGCGGCTTCGATGGCGTGCGCGCCGATGCATTCGAGCGATTCTCCGTGAAGGGGATGGCGCCGGCCGGCACGAAGCAGGCGACGGTCTACCTCTACACGCACAAGGATCCGACGCCCAAGCTCCTCCTGCGTCGGGCGAAGCTGATCTCGGGCGTCGATCCCCCTCCCCCGCCCCCTCCGCCGCCGATCCCGCCGGTCTACACGAAGCTCAAGGATCTCCATATCGAGACGAGGCTCGTCCGCGGCGGCGAGCCGAATGCGATCATCATCGTCCCCGCCTCGGGGCTCTATCGCGACGAAGGGGAGCGCATCCAGCGCGCGATCGAGAGGCGGACGGGTGTGCGACTCCCCATGGCCGACGACACGTCGCCCGCGGGCGCCGTCCCTGTCGCGGGGAATCGGATCGCGCTCGGCAACCGTTCGACCTCGAAGACCATCGGCGAGCTCTACAATCGCCACTATACGCTCCTCGACCTCCGCTACCCGGGTCCCGAAGGATTCGTGGTCCGAAGCCTCCACAATCCCTTCGGCGATGGGCACAACGTCATCTTCGCCGGCGGGAGCGATGCGACCGGCGTGCGCCGAGCCTCCGAACGGTTCATCGAACTCATCGATGGGGCGGACGCATCCGCCGGAGAGCTCTCGATCGGCCGGCTCGCGGAGATCCGTCTCGGAGACGGAATCCGCGTCCCGGAGGATCCGAAGGATTTCGAGATCTGGGATGCCTCCAAGGGCTACGGCTCGACGGGATACTTCGGCTGGAACAGCCTGAGCAAGCGCATGGCCCTCTACTACATGACCGGCGAAGAGGTCCACGCGCGCGAGTTCCTGCGGCTGGCCTTCCCGGATGCGAAGGCCCGCGCCGAGATCTCCGCCATCGATGAGGAGAGGATCGAGGACAAGGATGCGCCGCTGAGCGGGCCCTATCACTACAACGCGCACCTGATGGTACTCTACTGGGATCTGATCGAGGAGAGCCCGGTCTTCTCCGACGAGGACCGCCTCCGCGTCACGAACGCCTTCGCCAAGCAGCTCGACCACCGAAAGGGCGAGGGCATCTACGGCCGGACGAAGGGCCCGGGCCTCGTCGGATCGCGGCACGATCAGTGGTCGGCGATCTCGCTCTACTGCCTGGGGAGATACTTCGAGAAGGACTATCCCGATCCGGTCTGGCGGCATTGCGTCGAGAGCGCGAGACTCGCATTCGAGTCCCTCCATCGCCACGCCTGGGTCTCGGGGGAGAACGACAACCTCTTCTGGTACAACACGGCCATCGCGCCGATCCTCACCTACCTGATCCTGACGGGAGACAGGGAGCCGGTCCGGAACGGAGTCCTCGCGACTCTCCTCCGGGGGCAGGAGATCCTCGCCTCCGGGCGGCAACCCGACTGGGCCCTGGACTCCGCGGCGATCGACTTCCTGCACAAGGCGGCCTATCTCATGCAGGACGGCCGAACCATCCACTACCGCGAGCGGACGGGCGCGGATACGAGCCGATTCCGGCTGGGTCAGTCCTTCTGGCCGGAGGAGCATCTCGCGGCGAAGCCGCCCGATGACCTGATCGGGAAGTGGTCGATCCACGAATTGCCTCGCGCGCTCTGGGACGCACGAAGAAGTGGCATCGCCTTTGAGCAGTCTTTCCAGTTCGGGAGCTTCCGCAGCGCGGGCGACGCGTCCGGCGACTTCACCCTGATCGACGGCTTCAACGGCGCCTCGCGGAATCCCTATCACACCTTCGCGATCCTCGATCTTCGCATCGGCGGCGTCACCGTCCTCTCCGGCTACCACAATCAGCTCATGACACGCCTGGATGGCCTCGTCGAGCCCGAGATCGCGATGGATGCCTCGCTGGAAGCACGCGACGCCCTCGGTGCGACGGCATTCGCGGTCGCCGAAGTGCCGAAGGCCCCGTTCTGCAAGTGGCGGCGGACTCTCATCCAGCGTATCGGACGGCATGCGGTCGTCATCGATGACCTCGCCTTCCGCGCCGCCGGCGACGCGATGGAGGTGGAGATCCAATGGGAGACCGCACGCGGCATGCCCCGCAGCGCCCGGATCCTCTCCTGCGATCCCCTGGCGGCTGCCGTCCGCGACGGGGTGCTCTCGATGTCATGGTTCGGGCCGGTCGAGGCGGGGAGCCGCCGCACCTTCTTCTCGCTCATCGGCATCGAGAACGGCGCGGAGGCGGCGCCGCTCGAGTGCGTCCGTCTGTCCGCCGAGAGCGCCGCCCTCGCGCTGCCGTCGCCCGCGCTCGTCGCGACCGGGCCTTCCCCTTTCGGCGAGGCGGAGATCGCGGTCGTCGAAGCCGATCACCTCTTCGCGAGAGGGCTCACGCGCTTCTCGACATCCGGCGACGATGTCCTCCTCTCGGCGGATTCTCCCATCGATATCGACTGGGACTTTGCGAACGGCGACCTCCAACTTGTGAACCGCGATGGGGTCCGGATCCGCGTCGCGTCCCTCACCCTGTCGATCTCCGCGGGCAAACACACCATCGGCGACGCGAGACCCGCCGCGGCGTCTCTCGACGCGCTGCGAGCCGAGCTGCGCGATCTCCTCGCCGGCGCCCGCGCGCGCCGCGCGCGGGCGCCGGCCGCTCCGCCAGCAACGGATGTGCCCGGCGCGCCATCCCTTGCCGTCGCGATGACAGCGAGCGTCGGAGAGCCCATCGTCGATCTCCTTGCCGTCCCCTCGCCAGCGGGCGACCGGATCTACGCCGCGGCAGGCAAGACGCTCCACGTCCTCTCGCCGAAGGGGGAGGCCATCGGGACGTACGCGACCGATGGACAGATCCGGATGCTCCGCCACTGGCCGGAGCATGATCTCCTCCTCGCCGGATGCGCCGACGAGAAAGTGATCGCGTTCGACGCGGCGGGCCGCCGGCAATGGGTCTTCACGTCCGAGATGGATCCCGCCGTCTTACGCGCCGCGAAGACATACTGGTTCAAGTCCGCGCCCGGTCACGAAGGGATCCACGGTCTCTTCACAGGCGTCTTTCTCGATGGGAAGAGCCAGGCCTTCGCCGGGAGCGCGTGTACGCTCGAGATCCTCGACGAGAAGGGGACGCTCGTCCGCCGGATGCCCCTCTTCTGGGGCAAGGTCTCGCACTTCGCGATCATCGATGGCCCGGACGGGACGCTGAACCTCCTGGCATCGCAGAAATATAACGGAACGAACACCGCCGCCATCATCAACAACCGGACGCTCGACCCGAATCCTCGCGGGTTCGACACCGTCCCGCCCGGGAGCACCTACATGCCCGGGTGGTCGAGCATGAACCGGCTTCACATCTTCTACGAGGATCTCGACGGCGACGGTGCGAAGGAGGTCGTGAGCGAGACCAACGGCACGTGGAACCGTGTGACGGTCTGGCGCCGGGATGGTCGCGCGCTCCACGATGCGGACTTCGGTCCGGGCGAGCGCATCCCCGCCGTGAACATGCGCGACCTCGAGATCGCCGACCTCGATGGCGACACCAGAAAAGAGATCCTGGCGGCGACCTCGCGAGGCATGATCGTCGTCCTGGATTCGATGTGCCGGAAGGTGTGGGCGCGGAGGCTGGACAGCCCGCCGGCGGTCATGAAGGCGGTGAGGCCGAAGGCGGGCCAAGCGCCCTGGATCATCATCGGATGCGATGATGGGACCGTCGCCGTCCTGGATGGACAAGGGGAGAGGATCAGCGAAGGGCGAGTGACGGGGCGGCCGACATGCATCGAGGCGCTCCCAGCGGGGACGGGCGATGCCTTGGCGCTGCTGGCGACGGACCGCGGCGAGATCAAGGGGTTTGCGGTCGGGCGGTGACGACCGCGATCGGGAGACATACACATGGTGCAGACAACGTGGCTCATGGTGGTGCTGGTCAGTCCGACCCCGGCGCCGGTCACACATCCCGCCGAAGAGAGCCTCAAGGCGATCGAGGAGGCGCGCAACGCCGAGTACGCGAAGGACCTCGAGGCCTACCTCCGCCAGTGGCTCGTCGATGAGTACGCCGGGCGCGCCGGCCGTGCGTGGAAACGCGACTACTCCAGCGTCGCGGCGTTCCTCAAGAGCGTCGAGCCCAACCGCCGCCGCTGGCAGGCGATCCTCAACCCGCCCGAGCTCGCGGCGACCGGGCCCCTCCAGAGGCGACCGCATCCGCCGCTCGCCGATCTCGATGGCGAATGGGTCTCCCTCTCCCTCGGGCCCCTGCGCGCCGAAGGCGTGCTCGTCGTGCCGCGCGCGGCCCCCGGCGTCCGCGTCCCTCTCGTCATCGCCCAGCACGGCATCGGCAGCTTCCCCGAGCGCGTCTTCGGCGTGATGGATGATGGGGATGCCTATCACAGCTTTGCCCGCGAGCTGGTCCAAGCGGGCTTCGCGGTGCTCTCACCGTTCAACCTCCGATCGGTCGAGCGGCGGAACCGGATCGAGCGCCTCTGCCGGCTCGCGGACACGACGCTCCCCGGGATCGAGTTCGCACGCCTCCGGCGGCTGCTGGACGCCGTCCTGGCGGATCCTCGTATCGATCCGCAGCGCGTCGGCATGTGGGGCGTTTCCCTCGGCGGCATGGCGACGATGTTCTGGATGCCGATCGAGCCCCGGATCCGCGCGGGGGTCGTCTGCGCCTGGTACAACCATCGCCGGAACAAGATGGTCATACCTGACGAGCGGTATAGTTGTTTCCTCGAGACCAAAGAAGAGCACGCCTTCTTCGACGGATGGCTCACCGAGTTCACCGACTGCGACGCGGTGTCTCTCATCTGCCCGCGGCCGCTCCTCATCCAGACGGGGAAGAAGGATGGGATCGCCCACTGGCCCCAGGTCGTCGAGGAGTTCGAGGTCGCACGCACGCACTACGAGAAGCTCGGACTCGCCGAGCGCATGGAGATGGACCTCCACGAAGGCGGCCACGAGGCGCGCGTCGAGAGCGGCGTCCGGTTCCTGACACGCTGGCTGAAGGAGGGGACGCCGTAGAGCCCGCTCTTCCCAGAGCGTATCATTCGACGCGGCCGAAGCGGGACCAGCTCCGGGCGGGCCAGTAGAGGAACCCGGCGCGACCCCGCAGGCCGGCGACGGGCACGGGCCCGAACGCCCGGCTGTCGAGAGAGTCTTCCCGGTTGTCGCCGAGGCAGAAGCAGTGGTGGGCCGGGACGGTCTGCGCGGGGAACTCCGCGGGGCGCGGATCCGAACCGCCGGGTTCCGCGCAGGCGCAGATCGTGTAGGTCCTCCCGCCGTTGGCTTCCAGGTAGACCGTGCACCCCGCCGGCGCGGCTGGGCCGATCACCTCGCGCCGCTCGAGCTTCTCGCCGTTGATGAAGAGGTCGCCGCGCTTTCCCTCCACCGTATCGCCCGCCACCGCGACGACCCGCTTGATGAGGATGCGCCTCCGATCGCGGGGATCGGGGAAGATGACGAGGTCGCCCCGCTCGGGATCCCTCGCGATGTAGGCGGTCTTGTCCGCGAGGACTCGATCGCCCGGAAGGAGGGTCGGGGCCATAGAGGCCATCGGGACGACGAAGGCCTGGACGAATCGGTCGCGGACGTGCAGGACGTATCCGACGGAACTCCCCGTGCCCATCAGGATGAGGAGGATATAGACGAGCGGGCGATTCGAGTCCTTGATCTCGTAGCCGCGCGGCGTACGGCGCGCGATGCGGCAGGCATCGGCGGCCGAGAGGATCGCGATCAGGAGGACCGCCGCGAAGGAGACGGCCGCCAGGGCCTCGACGCCGATCGATGTGCGCGTGGCGAGGAGGATCACGGTCAGGGGGCATGCGATGGCGTACAGGAGGGCGAGGCTCAAGCCGCGCACCAGGCGCCCGCAGTACACGTGACCGAGGCCGGGCAGGAGGAAGGAGAAGACCAGCGCGACCCACGGGAGCCTGCGCGCCATCCTGTTCGTACCGTCCATGGAACCCTCCTCGTCTACTTCAGGCGAGCGCCAGCGACAGGATCATGAGGATCCGGGCGAAGCCGATCCCGGCGGCGGCGGCGATCGCGGCCGCCCGGGCGAGCCTCGATGAGAAGACCGCCTCGGCGAGACGCTCCCAGCGGGGCGGACGGGGCGCGGGCTCGGCGCCGCTGCGATGGATCTCGTCCATCGCGCGGTCCGCGAAGCCCTCGGGGACATCCGCCATGCGGCGGCGGCGCAGCCAATCGCCGATCCCATCATCGCTTTCGGGTCGCATCCTCTCCCTCCTCGAAGCGCCGGAGTGCCGCGCGGAGACGCTCCTTGGCGCGGTGGATCCGGGAGCGCACCGTCCCGAGGCGCGCCCCCTCGATCCGGGCGATCTCCTCATACGAGAGGCCCTCGATCTCGGCGAGGACGAAGGCCGCCCGCATCGGATCGGGGAGGTCGCCGAGCGCCCGATCGAGCGCTTCCATCCACTCCTCGCGCGCGAGATCGGCATCCGCGCCGGCGACGGTCGCCCGGTCGGGCAGTCGCTCGACGGGCGAGGCCCGCTTCTTCCGGTGCGCATCGATCGCCTTGTTGCGCGCGATCGCGAAGAGCCACGTCGAGAGACGGCCGATCGCGGGATCGAAGGTGCGGAGCTTCCGGTACGCCTCCAGGAACGTCTCCTGGGCCACGTCCTCCGCGAGGTGGCGGTCGCCGACGAGGGCGGCCGTCACGCGCCAGATCGGTCCCTGGTATCGCTCGACGATCGCGCGGAAGGCGTCCGCATCGCCGCCGAGGACCCGCCGGACGATCTCGAGGATTTCATCCATCCGGTCCCCTCGGCGTTCCCCTCGATCCTCCGCAGCGTCTCATCGCCCCTTCATACGATCGAGCGGGAAAAAAGTTCCCGGGGCCGATCCCGCCGGCGCGCTCGTCACGGCGCGGGGCGCAGGCCCTCCCACCGGACGACCCAGGAGCCGCCGGCCGGGAAGCCCGGCGCGTGCCGCTCGGGCCCACCGTCCCAGCCGCAGGCCATCATCGCGACCGCATAGAGGACTCCGCCGTTCCCAGGAAAGTAGGGATTCCTGCCCCCGACATTCCCACCCGCCGCAGTGTAGGCGTTGCGGGGGGATGGATGGAGGAGCGCATCGACGGCGATCGCCGGCTCGCCGACCCGGGCCGCGGCCATCGCCATCATGGGGAAGTCCCAGCCCCAGCAGCGGTCCCAGCGCCAGGCCTCCCACACCTTCTTCACCGTCCGCTTCGCGGTGTCCGGATCCGCGCCGTCTCCGGGGAGCATCCCGTAGACGCCGACGAGCGATGGGTGTTCCCAATTCATGTTCGTGTAGGTGTCCTCCATGCCTTCTTGCTGGAGGTACACTCCATCCTTCGCGGGGAGCGGCGCGAGGTTCTTCAGGACCCGATCCCACTCGGGCTCGCGCGCGAGGCCGAGCCGTTCGCGCCAGGCCTGCGCGACGCGCAGCCCATAGCGCCAGTACGAGAGCTCGAACGCCGGGTTTCGCGTCCGATCCGGATCGTTGTTCTCAGGCACCGTCTTGATCGGCGGGCCGAGGACGTACCGGCGGCTCTCCGGATCCCGCACGGCAAACGATGCCAGGAACTCCGCCGTGGCGAAGACGACCTCGGACCACGCGGCGAGGACGATGGGGCTTGGATCGAGGCGGTACTCCATCTCGGCGTACCAGATCGGGTGCGGCTGCTGCCAGACGATGAGCGGGCCGACCGCCGATGGCGAATCGCGCCCATCGGGACCGACCATCTTCGGCCATCGAGCGCCGCGATAACCTTGCCGCCGCGCCAGCTCGCGCGCGACGGGCAGGATCCTCCGATAGTAGAGGAGGCTCCGGCGCATCATCGGCCACCGGCCCCAGAGGGCATAGTGCGCCCCGTGCCACCAATGCATCTCGAGGTGGAACTTCCCGTTCCAGGTGTTGTTCGCGAGCCCGGACTCTTGCGGCGGGAGCGAACCGGCCTCGTTGACCGCGAGCAGGTACTGCGAGAGGACGATCCGGCGCTCCAGTTCCATCCAGCGCGGATCCGAACTCCCGGAGAGGTCGATCGCTCCGCCGGTCGTCCAGAACGCTTTCCAGTGCGCCGCGCTCGTATCCACGACTTCGCCGAACGTTGGAAGTTCACGTGCATCCGGATTCGGCGAGAAGGCGCAGACGAACTGGAGCGCGTCGGCGCCCTCGCCCGCGCTGAGCGAATATGTGTGTTTCGCCTTCTCCTTCCATTCCGCCGCGCCCGACCACTCGATGCGGATGGAGTAACCGTCGGAGTCGAGCCCCCGGCGAAGATCGACGCGCCGCTCGCCGGTGCGCGTCACGCCCGTCCAGTGCGCGTCGGGCTTCGTCCAGTCCGCGCCGCTCTCCTTCGGGCTCCCGTAGCCGAACGCGATCGCGACGCGGATCCCCCCCGATGCGAGGAGCGGCGATTCGATCCGCGCCGCAATCGCATCGCGCTCGGGATGGCAGGCGGTCACAACCTTGACGGGCGCCCCATCGATCTCGAAGCGGCTCGTCGCGATGCCAGTCCAAAGGTCGAGCCTCTGGGAGATGCCGGCGAGGTCCGCCGGCGCGATCGGCGTCCCATCCTTCCGCGTCGCATCGAGTCCGATGCGGCCGAGGTTCAGGCGGTGAGGGTTCTCGCGGAGCCACGCGTAGAGGTCCTCCTGCCCCTTCTTCGCACGGAGCGGATATCCGACCTTCCGGCCGTATGTCTCGACCTCTGTCAGTCCGAAGTCCTCGACCCGTCTCCCCGGCGGGGACGGGGTCGTGTGCCACCCCCAGTGCGACATCGTGTTCCCGTAGAAGGTCTGGAGCCCCGTCACGTCGATCCCGAATGCGAACTCGCCGTTTCCGACCTGGAGCGGCATCGACGGATCCGGCTTCGTCAGTTCCATGTTGTGCCGCGACACGAGCGCATGCCGGTCGATCGGATCCGCGCCGCAAACGGACGAGCCGAGCACAAGCGCGGCGAACGAGAACCGAATCGCAACGGCGGTGAGCCGTGACTTCATGGCGACCACCCCCTCAAGTCTTCCAGCACGCACGGCCGGCGAAGCTCAGGATACCGCCTCCGGATGAGACGTGAAAGGTCTGGTTTTCGCTCCCGCTTGATCCCGCGATTCTCCGGAGGTAGTCTCTCCTCGATGTGTGCGGAAATGGAGGCGGCATCGATCGGCGAGAACCCACGGGCGAGGGATTGATGAACAAACCATCTGATCTTCCCAGCCGTCGCGACTTCACCAGGTCCACTCTGTTCGCCGGCGCGGCGCTCGCGTCGGGCGCGCTGAGATCGCTCGGCGCGAATGGAGCGGAGCGCTCCGGGAGGCGCATCCGCACCGGCATCATCGGCTGCGGCAGCGTGTCCAACGCCTACCTGCCGGTCCTCACGCGCTCCCCGTTCGTGGAGGTCGTGAGCCTCTGCGACATCCGTCCCGAACGCGCCCGGAGGCAGGGCGAGAGGTTCCGAATCGCCCACACGTACCCGGACATCGAAGCGATGCTGGCCGGCGAGCCGTTCGAGTTCCTGGTCGATCTCACGGACATGCAGGCGCACGAGAAGATCAACCGCCGCGCCCTCGAAGCGGGCAAGCACGTCTGGAGCGAGAAGCCGATCGCGAACTCGCTCGCGGCCGGACAGGGAGTGCTCCGCCTGGCCCAACGGAAGGGTGTCCGCCTCTGGGGCGCGCCGATCACGGTGGAGAGCCCTCAGTTCGCGTTCATGGCGAAGGCGCTCGCGGAGGCGAAGCTCGGACGCGTGGCGGCCGCCCACGCCGACTACGGCCACGAGGGCCCGACCTGGTCGGCGTTCTTCTACGAGAAGCTCGGCGGCTCCATGCCCGACCTGGGCGTCTACAACCTGACCACGCTGACCGGCCTCCTGGGGCCCGCGAAGAGCGTCGCCGCCATGGTGGCCATCGTCACGCCCGAGCGCACGGTCGAGGACAAGGGCCGCATCCAGGTCACCGAAGAAGACAATGCGATGATCCTGATGAACCACGGCGGCGGCGTGATCTCGCACGTCCAGTCCGGATTCAACTACTTCAACCCTCACGGCCACGACGGCGCCGGCGAGAGGCGGCACACCATCTCGATCGTCGGCTCGGGCGGGTACATGGGACTCGCGGCTCGGGCTTCGCCCGAGCGCGACCGGATGGACCGCCGCGCATCCTTCGTGCGCGGCTAGACTGGGCGCCGCAAGGGGTCGACCTGGCGACGAAGGAGGAGCCGGCGCTCCGGCGCCACGCGACGGATGCGCAGGGACACATCTGGCAGCAGGGCGCGGCGCTCGCGGCCGAATGCCTCGCGACCGGCAAGGAGCTGCTCGTGACGCCCGAACACGCCCTGCACGTGCTCGAGGTCATCACCGCCGCGCGCGAATCGTCGGCGACCGGCAAGCACATCCCACTCACCTCAACATTCAAGTGGCCTGTCGTACGGTGAGACCCATCGCCTCCCGGGAAAGGGAGCGGGCCCCGGACTACGCGGGACCCTTTCATCCCGCGTACGGACTGGCGGATCCGCGCCGCGCGGGGCCCGTTCTCCAGCCGCAACCAGATCAATTCTTCCGCTGCGCGATCGCGACCAGGATCTGGCGCAGATTGGGGACGCTGGCCTTCAGGGCGACTCGCCCGTCACTCTCCTCCGTCCAGACAAGGACCGGCGTGTCGCCGGCGGCATCGGCGAGGAGGCCCCACACCTTCGCCTCCTTGCCCGTCAGCTCCTTCGCGAGGATCGCGGGCCTGAGGATCAGCAGCTTGACCGCATCCTCGGGGATCCGCGCCGCGCCGAGGATCCGCGCCGGCGCATCCTTCGCGGCGATCGCATCGCGGACGCGCGAAGGCGTCGGGCCCATGACGAGAATATCGCCGGCGATCGCGCAGGCGGGCTCGAGCACGGCCGAGAGATGGACCTTGTCGACCGGGACGATTCCGGATGCGTCGCGCTCGACCGCGACCGGCGTCCCGGTGACATGCTGGCCGAGCCGCTCGAGGAACATCCGCGCGGTCTTCTCGGCGGCGGCGGTGTCCTTCACCTTCGCCACGAGGATGGGGGGATCCTCTTCGTCGCGCCCGGGTTTCCGGAAGGCCATCGCCACGGATGAGATGTTGCCGAAGACATCCTTGCCTATGCTGAATCCGAGCCCCGCCTCCAGGTTCGCGATCCCGATGGACGGCCGCTCGCCCTGCGCCCCGCCCGCCTTGAGGGATTCATCGTACAGCTCCTCCGCGAAGCGGGCGAACTCCGCCCATTTCGCAGCACCGTCCTCGATCGAGAAGCTCAGCGCGACGGCGGTGTCGGCGGGGATCCATGCGAGGAGGGTAGGATCGACCTTCGGCGTCCGCAGGATCCTCGCGAAGCGGGGCGCGCCGTCTCGGAACCGAGCCTCGCCCTCGATTGTCAGCGATTCCTCGAACACGGCCCGGATCGCGAGAGAGCCCAGGCGGTCGATCTCGAGCATCTTCGCGCCGAACCGATCCTTCTCCGTCGGCGGGTGGATGGCCGCGATCGTCCTGAGGAGCCGCGGGGCATCCGCGTAGGCGAGGAACGAGCCCGGCCGGCGGTCGCGGGCGACCGCGAGCTGGAAGGCATCCGTGTCGGCGAGCGACAACGCGGCGCCCGCCAGCCGGTCGAGCGCCGAGTCCACCTCGCCCGCGGGGTTGCCGAGGATGATCAGGTCATCGAGGAAGGCGACCGAGACCTCCCCTCGAGGGGAGCGGATCGTCGAGATCTCCACGTCCCGGTGCGTCCTCTTCTCTGCGCGCGCGGAGATGAACGCCCCCAGGAGCGTCCGGAGCGCGCTCGTCTTCTCGACGGCGAGGACGATGACGCCCGTCGGGCGTCCCGGCTCGCCGCCCGTGATCGTGGCGGCGGCGGATCGGATCTTCTTGATCTCCTCGACGAGCATCGGGTTCGCGAGGAGGTTCCGCCCCCTGCCGCCGTTCGCATTCGCCTCCACCAGGGCCTCGACGAGTTGAAGGAACTTCTCCCCCGGCGCATCGAACTCCAGGTAGAGGTTCGGATCCGCCGGCATCGCCTGCGCGGGCATGTGGGAGACCTGAGGAGTCCTCTCCGCCTCTCCCGCCCTCGCCGCGAGCGCCAGGGCGAGCGCGATCCCGCCCGCGAGTCCGATCATCGTCCGTCTCATGGTTCACCTCCGTAGCTTCCCGGTTCCTTCGAGGTCGCGCCGATCGTCCGCGCCCGTCGCGTGTCCGTCTCGCGCTTGCCCTCATTCCACGAGAAGCATACGACAGGGAGTCGGAACGATTGTCACGGTGGGGTGCGAAGTTGTGTGAAGTTGTATGTCGCCGCG
>Ga0194113_10008712_pt1 | contig 12424 bp, 10 predicted proteins | sample TA2MahC200mmetaG_FD_146193 | JGI IMG/M metagenome (GOLD analysis project Ga0194113, IMG submission 146193) | Freshwater microbial communities from Lake Tanganyika, Tanzania - TA2015017 Mahale Deep Cast 200m | ecosystem: Environmental > Aquatic > Freshwater > Lake | place: Tanzania: Lake...
GTCACGAAGGAAGAGCCGGCGGCCAAGGGCGGCGCGGGCGGGCCGGAATCCGCTCAGGGGCCGGCCGATTCGGCTGGCTTGCCGCGTCGTTGACGCAGGGCGGCCAGCAGTGCGTCAAGTTCGCCTTCCAGCACGTCGAGCGCGCGTTCAATTCCTTGTGACACTTTGTCGTCACTTATGTGTTCCAGCGATTGGGACAACGTGCCGACCGTCGTATCGCCGAAAATGCGGACGGAGCCTTTCAGGGTGTGGGCGAGCCGCCGCGCGGTAGCGAGGTCCTGTTGCGCAAACGCCACGCGCATCGCGCGCATCAGGCGCGGGCATTCCTCCAAGACCGTGTCAATCACCGAGTCCAGCAGCGCCGCGTCCTGGGCGACGGCGTCCAGCGCCTGTTCCCAGTCGACGTGCGGCTCGCGCGGCGACGGTGCCGGGCCCCGCGGTGGTTGGCTCGCGGTTTGTCCCAGCACGCGCCGGATCGTGTCGAACAACTGCTGGGCGCGGATCGGCTTGGCCACGTACCCGTCCATGCCGGCTTCCAGGCACCGTTCGCGGTCGCCCTTCATCGCGTGGGCGGTCATGGCGATGATCGGGACGTGCCCGCCAGCCGACCGCTCTTGAACGCGAATGACGGCGGTCGCTTCGAGTCCGTCCATCTCGGGCATCTCCACGTCCATCAACAGCACGTCAGGGGCGGCGGACGCCCAGGCGGTCACGGCCTCCTTGCCGTTGTTCGCCACGGTCACCGTGTGGCCGTGCTTCTCCAGCAAGCCGATCGCCAGTCGCTGGTTCACGACGCTGTCCTCGGCCAGCATAATGCGGAGCGGGGGAAGCGGGGCTTCTCCGTTGGCACGGGTGTTGTCGATCGCTGCGCCTTCGATGGCGGCCATGCCCAACGACATGCCGATCGCGTCAAACAGCTCGGACTGCTTGATCGGTTTCATCAGGTGTGCCGCGACGTTCAGTTCGTCGCAGCGCTTCAAATCTTCGGGACGCGCGCCCGAGGTCAGCACGATGACGGTGGTGCCGGCCAGTTCCGGGTCCTGGCGAATCCAGCGCGTCAACGTGATGCCGTCGACTTGGGGCATGTTGACATCCGATAGCACAAGCCCGACGCCCTCGCCCGCCTGGCGGGCCTGGCGCATGGCCTGGATGGCCTGCTCGGCCGTGGCGACCGCCAGCGGCCGCATGCCCCAGCTCCGCGTCATTTCCTCGAGAATCAGACGGTTCGTGGCGTTGTCGTCGACGATCAGCACGCGCGTGCCGCGGACCGCGTCCGGCTGCACGGCTGGCAGTTGCGGCGGTCTGCCGGCGGCCAACGGGAACCGGCAGGTGAAATGAAACGTGCTTCCCGTTCCGACGTCGCTCTCGGCCCAGATGCGGCCATCCATGAGTTGGACGACCCGCGATGCGATGGCCAGGCCAAGGCCGGTCCCGCCGAACCGGCGCGTGGTGGAGCTGTCGGCTTGCGTGAAGGCCTCAAAGATCGATCCCAGCTTGTCGCTCGGGATGCCGGGTCCGGTGTCGCGCACCGAGAAATGCAGCAGTGTCGTCCGCTCGTCGGCCGATTCGGCCCAAGCTTCCAGCACGACCTCGCCCTCGTCCGTGAACTTGACCGCGTTCCCGACGAGATTGATGATGATCTGGCCGAGTCGGTTCGGGTCGCCCAGCAGCACGTCCGGGGCATCCGCGTGAATGCGGCAGGCCAGCTCGAGCCCTTTGTCGTGCGCCCGCAGGGCCAAGGACTTCATGACGTCGCCCACCTTGTCGCGCAGGCTGAAGGTCGTCTCCTCGAGATCGAGCTTTCCGGCTTCGATCTTCGAGAAGTCGAGGATGTCGTTGATCAGGTTCAGCAGCGAATTGCCGGATTCCTGCACCATCCTCAGGTAGTCGCGCTGCGACGCGTCGAGCGGCGTGTCGAGCACGAGGTCGGTCATGCCGATGATCGCGTTCATCGGGGTGCGAATCTCGTGGCTCATGTTGGCCAGAAAGTCGCTCTTCGCCCGGTTGGCGACCTCGGCCGCGTTCTTCGCCACCACCAGTTCCTGGTTGACGCGAGCCAGTTCCGCCGTCCTCGCCTGCACCCGCTGCTCCAACGATCCGTGCAAGGCGCGCAGCCGCGATGCCAGTGCATTGAAACTGTTCGCCAGGACGCTGATCTCGTCCCGGCCCTTGACGCGGATCGAGGGCAGCGGTGAGCCCTCCGCTTGATCCGCCGCCCGCCGAAAATGGCCGGCGATCGCCGCGAGCCGCCGCGTCACAATAAGTTGAAAGACCACCAGGATCACACCGAACAGGAGGATCAGCCACAGACCGGTGGAGACGGCGTTCGCCCTCGCCTCCTTGGCCAGGTCCTCGTTGACCTTTCCCATCGGAATGGCCACGATGTCCATGCCCGCGACATCGCCGATTCGGTAATTGAAGCCGCTCTTGTCACTGTAGAGCGCGAGGAGCGATTTCGGCGAGTCCTCCGGCTTGCCGTGGCACGTGAGGCAACTTTGCTCCATGCGCATGGCACTCAGGCACGCAAGATACTTCTCGCCGCCGATCTCGATTTCGCCGCTCCATCTCGTCAGCTCCGGGTCCTGGCGGAATTTCTCCAGCAGGGCCCGTTCGTCGGGCCCCGCCAGGTTCTTGAGATTCCGCGGATTGTCCGAGGAGAACTTGATGATGTATTGCGGATACCGCTTGCCGACGCGTTCGAAGACCTCGCGCGCGATGTACGATGTGGACATCGCTTCCACCACGAACTCGTCCTTGCCGATCCGCGCGGCCATCGCCGGACGGATCCGCTCCGCCGCGTAATCGCGCACCGCCAGGTCGAAAGCCAGCGCCAACTCCGCCTGATTGAGCGTGAGTTCGTGGAGGCGAGCCCGCGTTGCGAACCACGTTCGCCCCAGGACCAACCCGGAAAACGCCAGCGCGAAAATACCCACCACGACCGAGAAGCGTGTGCCGATGCTCTTCATGGCACCCTCCGCATCAGGAATGGCCCGCGCGCGGAACATGAGAAGGCAGTAGACGAGCGGCGACGTTTCCCAGCCGCGCGACGGCCGACCGGCCCGAACCGGGCCTGAATCTCACTCTACCGCCGACCCGGCCCGGCGGCAATGGGCGGCGACCCGCGTCGCCCCCAGGCGCAACCCTTGGCTCCCGCCCGAAATCTCCCCGCACGGCCGTTGGTTCCAGGCAGCGGCCCGCTACAATCACGGCATAACGGGATGCGGGTCCCGTCAGCCGATGCGGCAGCGGGCCGAAGGACGGCGAGCGGGCGCACCCGCGGGAAGGCACGGTGTAGGACGGGCACTCTTGCCCGTCCATGCGGTTCGGGACGGGCACTCTTGCCCGTCCATGCGGTTCGGGACGGGCAGGAGTGCCCGTCCTACCTGGTTGCGGCCACGGGCCGCGTTAGGAGGTTTCGCATGTTGGTCGTTCACGTTCACGTGCACGTCAAACCGGATTGCGTGGAGGCGTTTCGGCGGGCGAGCGTGGAAAATGCGGCTCAGAGCATTCGGGAGCCGGGGATCGCCCGCTTCGACGTGATCCAGCAGGCCGACGATCCGACGCGCTTCGTGCTGGTCGAGGTCTACCGCACGGCCGACGACCCCGCGCGGCACAAGGAGACGGCCCATTACGCGACCTGGCGCGACTCGGTCGCCAACATGATGGCCGAACCGCGCACCAGCGTGAAGTACGTCAACGTGCACCCTGCCGACAAGGGATGGGAGACGCCCGATGCAGTTTGAGTTCGCCACGGCGACGCGCATCGTGTTCGGGCCCGGCACGGCGCGGCAAGCCCCGCGGCTGGCTGCCAGCATGGGACGCGGCGTGCTGCTGGTCACGCGAGGCGATCTGGCGGAGACGAATCCGCTGCGGTGTGATTTGACCGCCGCCGGCCTGCGTGTGGCAGTGCTGGCCGTGGACGAGGAGCCGACGACCGCGCTGGTCGCGCACGGCGTCGAGCTTGCCCGGCGCGAACACTGCGACGTAGTGGTCGGTTTCGGGGGCGGCAGCGTCATCGACACGGGCAAGGCCGTCGCCGCGCTGCTGACCAACGGCGGCGATCCGCTCGATTATCTCGAGGTCATCGGGCTCGGCAAGCGTCTCGCGCTGCCTTCCGCGCCGCTTCTCGCCATTCCGACCACGGCGGGCACGGGCGCGGAGGTCACGTGCAATGCCGTGCTGGGATCACCCGAGCACGGCGTGAAGGTGAGTCTGCGCAGCCCGCTCATGTTCGCGCGCGCCGCGATCGTGGACCCGGAATTGACGTACAGCTCGCCGCCGACCGTCACGGCCAGCACGGGGCTCGATGCCTTCACGCAACTGGTGGAGCCGTTCGTCTCCGTGGGCGCGAACCCAGTCACCGACGCGCTGTGCCGCGATGGGATGCGGCGGGTCGCGAGGTCGCTGCGCCGCGCCTGGGAAGACGGCACGGACACGGCCGCTCGCGAGGAGATGGCCCTCGCCAGTCTGTTCGGAGGCCTGGCGCTGGCGAACGCGAAACTGGGAGCGGTGCACGGCATCGCGGGTCCCTTGGGCGGCATGTATCCCGCCCCGCACGGCGCGGCCTGCGCGGCGCTGCTGCCCCACGTCATGGCGGTCAACGTGCGCGCCGTGGCCCTGCGTCAGCCGGACAGTCCGACTCTGCAACGGTACCACGAGGTGGCGCGGATCGTGACCGGTGATGCGGCCGCGTCCGCCGCCGATGGCATCGCCTGGATCGAGGACCTCTGCCGTCACCTGGCGGTCCGCCCGCTGCGGGAATACGGCCTGGCGGAGACGGACTTCGAGTCCCTCATCGACAGCGCGCGTCGCGCCAGCAGCATGAAAGGAAACCCCGTTGAGCTGAGCCGGGACGAGCTGGCCGAGATCCTGCGTCGCGCGCTTTAGATCTCCCAGCCGGCACGGTACTCGCGAGTCAGATACTTGTTGGCCTCGGCCACGTTGGTGATCCGCATGGTCTCGCTGTCAAACCGCACCTTGGTTCCCGCGCGCAAGGCGACGGTGCCCAGGTTCACCGCGTCGGTGATGGACGCGGCCTTTTGAAAACTGCCCGGTGACTCGCCGCCGTTCTTCACGGCGTCGATCCAGGTGGACTGACGCGTCTCGCGGCCCGGCACGCTCCGGCTCGTCACGTCCAGCGGCTCTCGTTTGCCTCCGGCAAACAGCGTTGGGTCCTGCCCGTGGAAACCGGCCAGGATGCAGCCGCCGTCGCCGACAAACAGGATTCCCTCGCGCTGCATCGTCACGTCGAGCGCCTCCAACTCGGCCGGCAGCCGCGGCTTCATGCCGCCGTCGTACCAGAACAGATCGACGGCCGGAAAGGCGGCACGCGCCGCGAACTTCAGCCGGATCGTGCAGCCGGTGGGATACGCGAAGTCGTTGGTCACCGGCCGGCTGACTTGATTCACGATCGCGCACGTGTGCGTGGCCCACGCCTCGGCGGCGACCGGCACACCCAACTCCAACTCGACGAACACGGGCCACAGGCTGTAAATGCCCATGTCCGCCATCGAGCCGCCACCGAAGTCGTACCAGCCGCGGAACACCGTGTGCGTGTAGTGCGGGTGGTAGGCGCGATCGACGGCGGGGCCGAGCCAGAGCGGCCAGTCGAATCCCGGTGGGACGGGCGGACGTTCGGCCGGGATTTCGGTGTACTGCGGCCAGACGGGCCGGTTCGTCCAGTTGTGGATTTCCCGCAGGCGGCCGATGACGCCGCCCTTGATGCACCGCGAGATCTGACCGTTGCCGGCCCCGCTGCCGTAGGCCAGCAGTTGCGTGGCCACTTTCGCTTCCCGGGCCGCCTCCACAACCTTCCGGCCTTCATGAAGGCGATTCGCCAGCGGCTTGTGCACCATCACGTGCTTGCCCTTCCGCATCGCCGCGATCGCGATCGGCGCGTGCAGATGATCGGGCGTCATGATCTTCACGGCGTCCACGTCCGGTTCTTTGTCCAAGAGCTCACGGAAGTCGGCGTACGCCGTACAGGCCTTGAAGTTCTCCGCCTGCCGCTGATTGGCATAGTAGGTGTCCACCACCAGACGCCCCACTTCGCGTCCGCCGGGGCAGCCGTCAATGCCCTCCCGCCAGCTCGAGTTGCCCAGGTATTGCCGTATCCGGTTGCGGATGCCGTGCTTGCCCCACTCCACGTAGTCGTTGCTGTCCGTGTTCGGATCGCAGACCGCCACAATCTGAATCTGTGGGTCGCTCAGCAGCCCGCCAAGTTCGCTGAACCCCTGCGTGCCCATTCCGATGTGCGCCAACGTGATCTTCTCGCTGGGAGCCACGTGCCCGGGCCCGCCCAACACGTGACGCGGCACGATGGCGAAAACGCCCGCGGCAACACCCGACCCCACAAACGTCCGGCGACGGATCTCGGATTTCACGGATGACCTCCCTTTTCGTGGCGAGACATGAGGAAATGCTCGACGCGGCCAGCGCGTGCGAGCCGCCGGCGTCAACCGGCGCGTGGAATCGCGTGCTCGCGCAACCGGGTCGGTTGACGCTGCCCGCGAGCCTTATCCGCACATGATGCACACGTGCAAAAACACAAGTCAAAGATTCAAAACCAAAAAAACAAACGGCCGCTGCGAACTCACTTGGAAACTGGCAGCCCCAGGAACCCTTCGTGCAGGAACACCGGTACGCAGCCGCGCTGCGTCACGAAGCGAATGGCCGTTTCGATGCGCTGGGCGTGGTCGGGCAGGTAATGGGAATAGAAGGGCCAGAAATACTGCTCGTGCGTCATCAGGTCGAAGATCTCCGCCTGGTTGGGATCGTTCGCCACCTCCGCCAATTTCGGCTCGATCTGGTCCAGGGGCACGTTGTTGCACACGATGTCGATCTTCGAAAACACGATGCCACTCGGAAAATCCTTCAACGCGTCGTGCCGCGACAGGTACTCGCAACGGTCCGCGTCCATGCGATAGTTGACCCACCACTCGCCCGCCCTCTTTTCGAAATACCCGCTCAAGACCGTCACGCCCCGTTCGGCCAGCGGCCGCCACGTGGACGGTCGGACCATGCCCCAGTGCACGATGGTGGTGGGCGAGTACGTGTCGGGGCCGGCGAAGCGGTGGATCTGTTCGCCGATTTTGTCGAAATCGGCGATGACCTGTTCCGGCGGCGCGTCGAGGTACGGATTGGCCGGCTCGTTGGCGTGAGCGTGAAACGCCAGTTTCAGCCAGTGCGCGTTGTCGCCCCACTCGCCGCGATAGCGATCGGGGAATTTCGTCAAGTCAAATTCGTCGGCCGTCGTGAAGTAGATGTTCAGGACGAATTTCGCTCCGTACTTCTCGTGCAACTGTTTCAGCATGGCGAGATAAAAACAGTCGAACAGCGACGCGTACCCCGCCCGCCAAATGTCGCGCAGGAAGAAGCCGTTGTCGTCAATGGCGAATCGGTAGCGGGGTCGCGAGTTGCGATCCCACAGGACACGGACCCGGTTGTTCCCCGCCGCTTGGTCGGCCGCTTGGTCGGCCGCTTGAGCGACAATGTCCGTCTCATGGTCGCGGAGGACAACGTCCGCTGCGAACCGAGTGCCTTCACGCCGAGCCGCGATTCCGTTGACCAGTATGTGCTGGTCGGCGGGGGCGGTGCCCGATACGCAAATTCGCAAACCACCGTCCACCACTTCGCCGTGATGCCGGTTCAGCACCGCGCCATGCACCGGACTCTCAATCGCGATCGCACCGGTTGCTTCCGCCGCGCCGAGTGATCTTCCGGCAGCAGCCACACCCGCGGCCGCCGTGGCTGTATAGAGGAAACGTCTTCGATTGATTGTCGGACCGTCCATCAGAGTCACCTCCCATTGCATGCGCCGGGGTCCCTGAAAACTGCGTGTGACAGGCCTGTCCCGCTCGCCTGCTGATTCTATCGCCAGCGAGTGACGGGCGACAGCTGAGCACGAGTAGTCCGGCGTACCGGCGGGAAATCGCACCCCGCGCCACGCCGCGGCCGCCATTGCACGGCCAGACTGCACTGATGAAAACGACCGGCGGAAGTAGTCCCCTCTCCCTGGCCTGATGATAAAGGCTGGCAACAGAAGTCCCCTCTCCCCCGTCACGTGTTGCGCCGTTATCGCCTCCAGTGCGTCACCGTCTGATCGCAACACGTGATGGGGGAGAGGGTTAGGGTGAGGGGGCGAAGCGGCGAACGAGTCTCCATGCGCATCGTCCGCGGCAGCGCGCTGACGTCATGCCGTAGGTCTTTTCACGAGCCCACCGATCAACTCGATCGAGTCTTCGTTCGAATGCCGGTCCGGCCAGCTCTGTCACTCCGTAGCATCCCGTCCGTCCCGCACCCACTCGGGCCAAAATAAAATGACGCCGATTATCAACTTGACTGATCTGTAATGTTGCTGTATTGTAGCAACATAACTCATCGGAGAAGATGCAATGTCACCATCCTGGCAACTGACGCGCGATATGTTCCTTTCGACGGCGGAGGTGGCGAGTTTGTTGGCGCACGTGCGCGGCCGCACGGCGGAGCCGGGGAGACCGCGGCAGGTTTCGGCGGAACTGGACCAGATGATCGTTGAGGGCCTGTTGTTCTCTGGGTTGCGCACATCCGAATTCTGCCGTCTGCGGTTGGCGGACACCGTGTTGGGTCAGCAGCGGTCGGTGTTTGTGGTGAGTGGCTTAAAGGGGCGAGATCGCACGGTGTTCGTGCCTGGGGAGGTGAGTGAGTTGGTGCGGCGATACGTCACTCGGACGCGACCGTGTCTCTTACCAGCGGGCGTGGATCCGGGCGATCTGACGCAGCCGCTGGTGTATGGCGAGCGGCGGAATCCGGTCGAACGGACGGGTCTGTACCGGCGCGTCGTTCGCGTTCTGGAGGCGGCCGGGTTGGGCGATCGTGCCAGCGTGCAGTTGCTCCGCCACACGTACGGGTATCTGGCGTATCTGAGCACGGGCGGCAACCTGTTGTTCGTGCAGCGGCAGTTGGGGCACGCTCATCCGATGGTGACGAGCATTTACGCGCAGTTTGTGGACGAGCCGTACGGTGCGTTGGCGGATCACCTGTTTCGATGACGTGATACGCGCGCGACGGTGACCGGGCGGCGAGAGGCGGGCGAATCTCGGCCATTCAGAAAGGACCTATTCACGATGACAGCCGCGGAATCCGACACGTTCGAGAAGGTGCAACGGATCGTCGCCGACGCGTTGGGAGTCGACCTGCACGAAGTGACGCGCGAGGCGCGGTTGACGGAAGACCTGGGTGCCGAGTCGCTGGACTACTTGGACATCGCATTCCAGTTGGAGAAGGCCTTCGGGATCACGATCGACGCCGGCGAGTTGATGCTCACCAACGTGATCGTGGACGAGCGGTACGTGCGGGACTCGCGAATCACTGACGCGGGGATGGCGGAACTGCGAAGGCGGCTGCCCCAGCTGGATCTCGGCGCGCTGGATCGAAGTCGCGACGTGCGCGACTTGATGGGTGTCTTCACGGTGGATGCGCTGACGCGGTTCGCACATGCGAAGCGAGCCGGATCGTGCTGACGCGAGCGGAATCGCGGCGCGGCGTTTCTGGCGCCGATCGAAACGCTCGGTTGCACGCTTGGCGAGAAGGCATCATAATCCAGTCCCGTAGCGGCTTGTCGTGGGAGCTGAAGGACCGCGAAAGGGTGCGTGGCCGGGTCGCTCGCGGGACGCGGACCTTCGCTGGGGACACGAGGGGGCGCTCGGAACTCCGAGCCCGGGTTGGGGCGTCTGTCGCGTTGCGGGTCGAACCCGCGTCAGGATGATCGGCCATGCGCATCGGGCATTTTGGCAGGAAGAAGGGCATCTCGGTGAGTTTCGAGTTCTTTCCGCCCAAGACGGAGAAGGGTTGGGAGGAGCTGTTTCAAGCGGTAGCCCGTCTCGTTCCGCTGCATCCGTCGTTTGTGAGCGTCACGTACGGCGCGGGCGGATCGACGCGCACGAGGACCCACGACCTGGTCGTGCGGATCCAGCGGGAGACGGGGATTCCGGTCGTGGCGCATCTGACGTGTGTCGGTTCGAACCGGGACGAGGTCCGTGCCATCGTGCACGAATACGTGGCGGCGGGCATCCACAACATTCTGGCGCTCCGCGGCGACCTGCCGGCGGGCGCGAGCGAATCCGACGCGTTTCTCGCAGACGGCTTCCGGCACGCGGTGGACCTGGTTCGGTTCCTGAAACAGGAGTTCCCACAGGTGTCGATTGGGGTGGCCGGCTTTCCCGAAGGTCATCCGCGAACGCCCAATCGCCTGCGCGAAATGGACTATCTCAAGGCCAAGATCGATGCTGGCGCCGACTACATGATCACGCAGCTGTTCTTCGACAACCACGACTTCTACGATTTCCAGGCGCGTTGCGAACTGGCAGGCATCGACGTCCCCATCATGGCGGGCGTCATGCCCATCATCAGTCGCCGCAACCTGGAACGCATGGCCGACTTGGCGGCCGGCACGCGTTTCCCCGCCGGCCTGCTACGGAGCATCCGCCGCGCCCACGACGACGAGAGCGTTCGCCACGTGGGCGTCCATTGGGCGACGGAACAGGTACGCGACCTGATCGACAACCAGGTGGCCGGCATTCACTTCTACACGCTCAACCGGTCCCGCGCCTCGGAAGACATCTGCAAGACGCTCGGGTTGAAGCACTACCTCGACCTGGACGCGTGAACGGCGAGAGCGGCGGGCGGCCTGTTGCCGCGGGCGGTCCGCGGAGGCCACGCCGCCGTGCGACGGCGTCAGACAGCGAGCAGCCGCAGGGTGACCCTCGCTTCCGTGCCCCTGCTCACGGTTCCGGCCAGAACCAGCCGAACACCGCGCCCATCACCACGGCGTACAGGATCCCGTCGAGGATGTACTTGCCCGTGATCCGCCAACTGAGGCCCTTCCAGATGGAGTCCTGCACGTGGCTCGCGGCGAGTGCGAGTGCCGCGGCACAGCTCGCCACACGAAAGACCGGCAGGAACTTGTTGTAGGGCGGCAGCGTGATCGCGCAGATGTAGCCCACAAAAATCCCGACCACCAGCAGATACGCGAACCATTGGCCGAGGCTGCGGAACATCGAGGGCATGCCGCTGGGCATAATCGTCGCGTACCCCACCGGCCCCTTCTGGAAACGCTCGATCACCTCGGGCTTCCGCATGTCCGCCATCGAGGAAAGGCTGGGGAACATGTAGTGGCCCGGCTCGAGCGATTTCGCGCGCAGCGCCTCCAGCAGTTCCGCCTCGTCGGGAAGCCTCTTGTAGTCGCCCTTGTGAATGGGAAGTAACATGTGCAGCACCGAACTCACCCCAAACACGGCAGCCGCCGAGATCAGGATCGGCAGCCAAAGATCGTATAACGTAACCATCAGAACGTCTTTCTCTGTGATGCAAACTTGCCTTGCGAGCAGGACATGCATCCTGGTCCTCGCACGGTTTTTCGCGTACTATCTACTCCCGCTAACGGCGTTCCGCGGTGCGGCGCCCCGTTACCGCTTTCCTCGGGCCGGCGGCGGCGCGCTTGGCGACCGGGGAATCGGCCCCAAGACACCGCACTCGCCACCCGCTTTTTTTAACACGTTGTTGCGTTGGCGGGAAGGAGAGCGAAACTGACGTCCGTCTCAGGTGCCGCCGAGGAACGAATGAGGAGTACGATGGCGCACCGCGCGAGCGACAACCTCTGGATTGCGTGTCACAAACCGAAACCGGCCGCCGCGGTCGGCCTGTTCTGTTTTCCCCACGCCGGCGGGTCCGCCGCGTCATTCCGGCTGTGGGGATGGGAGACGCCCGACACCGTGGAGGTCTTTCCGATCCAGTACCCCGGTCGGCAGAATCGGTTTCGCGAGCCGCCGTACACGCGCCTGCTGGATCTGGTGGCGGATCTCACTGCGGAACTGGAACCGCTCCTGGCGCCACCCTTCGCGCTGTTCGGCCACAGTCTGGGCGCGCTCGTCGCCTTCGAAGTCGCGCGCCACCTTCGCCGGCAAGGAAGCACGCTGCCGCAGCACCTCTTTCTCTCGGGTCGAGCTGCTCCGCATCTGCGGTCGGACGAACCGCCCATTCACACGCTTCCCGACCCGCTGCTGGTCGACGAAGTCAGCCGGCGTTACCAGGGAATCCCCGACGTCGTGCTCCAGAACCAGGAGCTGCTCGCACTGCTCCTGCCGATGCTCCGCGCCGACATCGCGATGGCGGAGACGTACCAGTGCCGCGACGAACCGCCCCTGGATTGCCCCATGACGGTCTTCGGAGGCGTTGACGACACCATTGATCAGGATGAACTGGACGCGTGGCGAGCCTACACCACGCGGCAGTTCGCCGTTCGCATGCTCCCCGGCGATCATTTCTTCTTCGACTCCGCACGCCGATTGCTGCTCCCCGCGATTCTGGAGGTAATCCAAGCATGACCGTGCATTCAGCGCACCTTCCAGGTCAACACTCTCCGCACCGCCGAGAGAACAAGGAACGC
>Ga0194113_10008720_pt1 | contig 12416 bp, 8 predicted proteins | sample TA2MahC200mmetaG_FD_146193 | JGI IMG/M metagenome (GOLD analysis project Ga0194113, IMG submission 146193) | Freshwater microbial communities from Lake Tanganyika, Tanzania - TA2015017 Mahale Deep Cast 200m | ecosystem: Environmental > Aquatic > Freshwater > Lake | place: Tanzania: Lake...
AGTTGATATATCTTTGTGAAGCAGTCATTAACTGGCTTGAGAAGTTACCTTTTTCACAATTCTGCTCCCTTATGGGTATCGATGAATCGACTTTGGAATTTGTTTAAAGAAATTATTGATAGTTACTTAAAGAAAAGTTTGGAAGAAAAGTTTGCTAATTTTTTCCTTGTTTTTTTGCTCTGATTTTTGTATAATTTTACTTGAAATTCTTGGCAAAATATGTTATCCTTTTTGATGTTTTAAATTGCTGAATTATTATTTTGATATATTTCACTGTTCGGGGCGTAGCGCAGCCCGGCTAGCGCGTGTGGTTTGGGACCACAAGGTCGGAGGTTCAAATCCTCTCGCCCCGACCATTGCAAGTCTTTGATTAACTTCCCGCCGGTAGCTCAGGTGGATAGAGCACCTGACTTCTAATCAGGTTGTCGCAGGTTCGAGTCCTGCTCGGCGGGCCAATTATGGTTCACGAAAGATTATGGTGAGCGTAGCTCAACTGGTCAGAGCACTTGACTGTGGATCAAGTGGCCGTGGGTTCGAGTCCCATCGCTCACCCCATGCAAACTTTTCTTTAAAAAAGAAAAGTTTGAGCAAAAGAAATAAGAGGAATGGAAAAGTTCCATCAAAAGAAACACTGAAGAATTTAATCCTTTTTTATAAGCGCCCGTAGTTCAATGGATAGAGCGACAGACTTCGGATCTGTATGTTGGGGGTTCGAGTCCTCCCGGGCGCGTATGCGCTGTTAGCTCAATGGTAGAGCACCCGACTCTTAATCGGATGGTTGAAGGTCCGACTCCTTCACGGCGCACTAACAAATTTTTATTAAGGCAGTGCCGCGATGAAGCTATGGGAAAAGAAAGAACTTGCTCAACAATTACGCCGTGAGGGGTATAGAAAAAATGTTTTGTACAACGGCACACTAAAGATTACTATCTGCGATGTACGGTTATTGCGCAAAATTCTAGGCTGGATTGAATATTTTGGTACAGGAGATATACCAGCATAATCTGGGCGAGTGTTGGAAAGGAAGACAAGATAGACTTAGGATCTATTGGGTTTCGACCCGTGGGGGTTCAAATCCCCCCTCGCCCACTTAAGAAACCCGTTTTCTCTAAGAAAACGGGTTTCTTTGGCAACAAACCATATCTTTTGGGAGAAACTATTTGAAAGTTGAAGTTGAAACGTTAGGAACAAGTCGTAAGTTATTACGAATCGAAATTCCAGCGGAAAAAGTTAATGAAGAGTTGGAAAGCAAATACGAGGAGTTAAGAAAAAAGGCTTCCGTGCCAGGATTTCGACGTGGACATGTGCCTCGTAGTATATTGAAAGCTCGTTTCAGTGAATATATTAAAAATGAAGCTATTCAGCATTTGGTTCCTCCGGCCTATGAAGAAGCGGTTAAATCTGAAGACATTGTTCCATTAGGTAATTTGGAACTTAAACCTGATATTACTGAAATGGAGTTGCGGGAGGGCGAACCTTTAGTTTTTGAAGCCGCTGTTGATGTGAAGCCAATTATACAGCTTCCGAGATACGAAGATATTAAAATAGATAAAAGTGATGTTGACGTCCCCAAGGAAGAAGTAGATAAGTATATCGAGACACTGCGTCAACAACGAGTGAAATTTGTCCCAATTGAAACTGAGCGTGCTGTTCAGGAAAAAGATTTTGTTAAAGTTGACTGGGAATACTCAGTAGATGGACAGCTTATCGAAGGTAGTCGTAGGGTTGATATAATTCTTGAACTTGGCAGCGGTGATAATTTTCCTGAAATCGAAACTCAACTCGTTGGAATGAATGTCGGACAGCAGAAAGATATTCAAGTTGCTTTTCCTGACGACCATCCAAATAAAAATATAGCCGGCAAACAAGTGACTTTTCATGTTACGCTTCAATCTATAGTGGAGAAGAAATTACCTGAACTCAATGATGAATTTGCGAAGGAACTCGGTTATGAGAGCTACGAACGGCTTGTTGGCACAGTTTGGAATAATCTTGTCGAGGAAGGCAGAGCTGCTATCAGACAAAGACAGCGAAGAGAGTTTGTTCAACAACTAGTAGAAAAAACTGATTTCGAGGTGTCGGAGTCTCTGATTGAGCAACAAGTGAATGTGATGATTAGTAACGTTAGGCAACAGCTCAGACGAGAGGGAAAATCTTTAGAAGAAGCAGGGATTAATTTGGAGACGCTTTCAGAAGAACTGAGGCCGGAGGCAATAGAACAAATTAAACGAACCTGGATATTTGATGCCATAGCAGAAAAAGAAAATATTCAGGTGACTGATGAAGAATTAGATCGACAGGTTAGATTAATTGCGGAACAACAAAGTAAAGACCCACAGAAATACGCCATTCTCCTTAGAGAGAATAAACAAATTGAGAACATCAGAGAAAGCATGCGAGATGAAAAAATCTATGCCTCCATACTTCCTCGTGTTTCTGAAAAACGTTCTTTAATCGTGACAGGTTAAAATGTGCAAATAGGCAAATGGGTCTCCCTCTGGGTCAGTGACCGATTTAATAGGAGAAAATCGCTATGCCATACGCAAATTATACATCCAAAGAGGTCGAATCTAAAGGCGAAGCGATTTACGAGCAACAGATACGCGACAAGGTCGAGCCCAAGGACAAGGGCAAGTTTTTAGTCATTGACATTGAAACTGGTGAATATGAAATCGACTATGACGATTTGTTGGCAACGAAACGTATGCTTGCCAGATTCCCAAATGCTGTTTTGTATGGGCTACGAATTGGATTTCCATCAGCTTATCGACTGGGCGGGCGCTTCGCCGTAAAACAATAATGATAACTGGAAACGTAACTGTTCAGCGGGAAGCCATAATTAGTCTTGAAGTTGTGGGCTCAGACCAGCAAATTCAACGAGTTGAAGCCGTTATTGATACCGGCTTTAACGGCTATTTAACGCTGCCGAGAAATCTGATTAACCGCCTCAAGCTTCAATTGGTTGGCCATCGCCGTGCAACTCTCGGCGATGGCAATATTGTTGTGCTGGACGTTTATTTTACAACGGTGTTATGGCATACACGAGCGCAAGAGGTACTTGTTCTACAGGCAGATGGTGGCCCATTGGTCGGTATGTCTCTGCTTTATGGCAATCGCGTGACTTTAGATGTCGTAGATGATGGCGATGTGATTATTGATACTTTGTCTTGAGGCGTGTGGGTTTGAAGCGACTTAACAAAGCGTTGCAGTTATGGAGATTACCTACTTTTCAAATTTTTTGTGGCTTTTTCCAGAAAATTATGATATAATCTAATACATAGAAACCGAGTTTTTGTGAAGAATTCGGTTTCTCCTCCTTAGAAAGGATATTACGGATTCCTCTTTCAAATTATTGTGAGGTTACCGTTGCTGGTTTACTATGAATTTAATCCCAATAGTAATTGAACAGACCAGTCGTGGCGAACGTTCCTATGATATTTATTCGCGGCTATTGAAAGAGCGTATCATTATAATAGGCTCGACGATAGATGATGATTTAGCCAATTCTGTCATAGCTCAAATTTTCTTCTTAGAAATGGAAGACCCCGATGCTGATATAGATTTATACATCAATACTTTAGGCGGGTCAGTAACCGCTGGACTTGCGATTTATGATACAATGCAATTTGTCAGACCTGATGTTCGCACCTGGTGCGTAGGACAGGCATTCAGCATGGGTGCTTTACTTTTAGCCGCCGGCACCCCTGGTAAACGTTATGCCTTGCCCCATTCAACTGTTCTCATTCACCAACCTATCGGTGGAGTGCGTGGACAAGCCTCAGATATAAGAATTCATGCCGAAGAAATTTTACGAGTCAAAAAAGAATTAAACTCCATCCTTGCTCATCATACCGGGCAACCAATTGAAAAAATTCAACAAGATACCGACCGCGATTTTTATATGACCGCTCAACAAGCGAAAGAGTATGGAATCATAGACCAAATAATGACTGAGAGAACTATCGCCAAAAGTTAAGAAACCCGTTTCCTCCGCGAAAACGGGTTTCTAACACGGAGGAATTTATGACATCTAGACCAAATGCTAACAAAAACCTACGTTGCTCATTCTGTAATAAAAGCGAAGCGGATGTTCGAAAATTAATAGCGTCTCCGACTCAGGGAATATTTATTTGCGATGAATGTGTCGATTTCATTAGTACTGAATTGTTGTCAGATTTAGAAGAGGAAATTGAGGTTGCCCCCAAATTGAATCTTCCTAACCCTGTTGAAATTAAAAATGCTCTTGATGAGTATGTCATCGGCCAGGATAAAGCCAAAATGACTTTATCCGTTGCGGTGTACAATCATTATAAAAAGGTTTTCACTCTTCAACAGGAAGATGCGGACGTGGAACTGGATAAGAGTAATATCCTCCTTATTGGGCCGACAGGGACAGGCAAAACTCTTTTAGCTCAAACCTTGTCCAAAATTTTGCAGGTGCCGTTTACGATTGCTGATGCAACCACTCTGACCGAAGCCGGTTATGTCGGCGAAGATGTTGAAAATATCATTCTGAGATTACTCCAGGTGGCAAATAATGATGTAGAAAAAGCGGAAGTAGGAATCGTTTATATTGATGAAATCGACAAAATTTCCCGTAAATCCGAAAATCCGTCCATTACAAGAGATGTATCTGGTGAAGGAGTACAGCAGGCCTTGCTGAAGATTCTTGAAGGAACTATAGCTAATGTGCCGCCACAAGGAGGACGTAAACATCCGCAACAAGAATTTATCCAGGTTGATACGACAAATATTTTGTTTATTTGTGGTGGAACCTTTAATGGAATCGAAAAGATTATTGAGCAACGCATTGGTCGACAGAGCATGGGGTTTGGCGCCGAGGTAAGAAGTAAGAAACATAAGAAGTTAGATGAAATTTTGGCGCAGATTGAACCTAAAGATTTGCTCAAGTACGGATTTATTCCAGAGTTTGTTGGTCGAATCCCAGTTGTAGCAACTCTACACGAACTTGATGAAGTGGCGTTGAAACAAATTTTAACCGAGCCTAAGAATGCCATTGTGAAGCAGTATAAGAAGTATTTTGAATATGAAGGTGTTGACTTAAATTTTACAGCGGATGCTTTATCAGCAATCGCTCAAGAAGCGATAAAGCGTGAAACCGGTGCGCGCGGATTACGGGCAATTCTTGAACGCGCCATGCTTGATGTTATGTATAAACTCCCTTCTATAGAAGGGGTCCGCGAATGCGTCATCACTGCTGATACCATCATAAAACATGAGGAACCAAAGTTGATTTATGACCAGAAGCAGAAGGCGATGATAGCATAGTAAAAGAAAAGAAAGAATTCCTTTCTTTTTCTTTTGATCAAACTTTTCTTTTTCTTTCTCAAAGAAAAAGAAAAGTTTGGAAGGAGTTTACCAATGAGAGAAAATGCGATAAATCAACAAGCGGATGATATTTACATATTGCCTTTACTTGCTCTACCCCCCGGTAAATTTATCTTCCCTCACACAAATTCTATCCTTGTGCCAGATAAACCGCAGAGCGTAAACGCAGTTAAATATGCTTTGACAAGGGGTGGAAATATTCTACTTCTGAATCAAAGAACAGCAGATAAACCTGGTGTAAAACTTGAGGATTTTTGCGAAATTGGTGTGGTCGCGCGAATCACTGAGCATGTAGAAAAATCAGGTAGCCTTCGACTAATAGTGGAGGGTATAACTCGAGCCGTTTTTTTAGCCTTTTTTGAAACTGATGATTTTATTCAAGCGAAGGTGCAGATAGTTCCAGAAAACATCTATAGGTCGAGAACAGTCATCTCTCTTATGAAAGATGTAGTGGCGGCTTTTGAAAAATATTTGGAAGCGCGCAAAAAAATCCGCCCAACGGATTCCATCACCGTCATTCCCAAAACAGAGGATCCTGGTATCCTGGCTGATGTAATCGCGGCTTCCATCGCTGCATATACGGATTATCAATCAGAACGGTTTCAGGAAATCCTGGAAACCTTTGGCCCCAAAGAGCGCCTGGAAAAATTGCTTAACATTTTGAATGAGGAGATAGAACTTTTAAAGGTTGATTCGCAGATTGAAGGTAAAGTCCGAGAGCAGATGCATAAGCATCAAAAAGAGTTCTATCTGTTTGAGAAGATGAAAGCCATCCAGAAGGAATTGGGGCGGGGGGGGCAGGACCCTGTTACAGAATGTGAAGAATTACGCAAGAAAGTGAAAGAAGTCAAGATGTCCGCAGAAGCCGAAGAGAAAGCCCTGCACGAAATCGATAGGCTGGAACAAATCCCGCCGATGTCCGCAGAATCAGGTGTAATCCGAACTTATGTCGATTACTTGATTGCGCTTCCCTGGTCAACTCGAACGGAATGTAAAATTGATATTAATGAAGCTGAACGCATGCTGAATGAAGACCACTACGGTTTGGAAAAACCTAAGGAACGTATTTTGGAATATTTAGCTGTTCTGAGATTGACGGATAAACTCAAAGGCCCGATTTTGTGTTTCATCGGCCCACCTGGTGTAGGCAAAACTTCACTGGGAAAATCTATCGCCAGAGCCACAAATAGAACTTTCGTCCGGATGTCGCTTGGCGGCGTTCGCGATGAAGCTGAAATTCGAGGACACCGCAGAACCTATATTGGTTCTATCCCCGGCCGAATTATCCAGGGTATCATTGACTCAAAATCGAAGAATCCGCTGTTTCTACTGGATGAAGTAGACAAGATGAGTATGGACTTCCGCGGCGACCCAGCATCAGCCCTCCTCGAAGTGCTTGACCCTGAGCAGAATAACACCTTTCGTGACCACTACCTGGACGTAGCATTTGACCTCTCCGAAGTGATGTTTATCACGACAGGAAATGTCCTGCAAGCAATTCCACCAGCTCTCAGAGATAGAATGGAAGTCATCGAACTCCCCGGCTATACAGAATATGAAAAAAAGAAGATAGCCGAGTTGTTCCTGGTTCCCAAACAGTTGGAAGCCAACGGTCTGAAGAAAGATTCGGCAGTGTTTTCAGAAGATACTATCCAGTCCATCATCCAGGAATATACGCGAGAGGCTGGGGTGCGGAATTTGGAACGCGAAATCAGTTCAATCTGTCGAAAAGTAGCGAAAAAAATTGTCAAAGATGGTGCATCTGAAGAACCCATCAAAGTTTCTAAAGAGAATATTAAGGAGTATCTTGGCATTCCGAAATTTAATCATGGCAAAGCGGAAGAACACGATGAAATTGGTGTTGCCACCGGTCTTGCGTTCACCGAGGTAGGCGGCGATATTATCTCCATTGAAGCAACGACAATGGCAGGCGAAGGTGAACTTAAGCTGACCGGAAGATTAGGGGAAGTTATGCAAGAATCGGCTCAAACTGCCTTGAGTTATATTCGCTCCAAAGCTGGAGAACTCAAATTACCCAGCGACTTTAATTTCGATAAGAAGGATATTCATATCCATGTCCCCGCTGGCGCGCAACCCAAGGAAGGTCCCTCTGCGGGGATTACTATAGCAACCGCCATGATTTCTGCCCTCACCGCGCGACCTGTCAGTCGAGATGTCGCAATGACCGGCGAAATTACTTTGCGCGGACGGGTATTGCCGATTGGCGGACTCAAAGAAAAAGTGCTTGCCGCACATAGAGCAGGTATCAAAAATATCATTATCCCCAAAGAAAATGAGAAAGACCTCGCTGATATCCCGGAAGAAATCAAAAATTCATTTGAATTTTATCAGGTTGAAAATATGGATACAGTGTTAGAGATAGCACTAAAAGACTCACCAGAGTTAAAAGGCTCTCCCAATGCGTCTTGACAAATTTCTACAAGCCAGTCGAATAATCAAACGCCGCACCGTCGCGAAGGAAATTTGCGACCGAGGCAAGGTTTTGGTGAATAACCAACCGGCTAAAGCAGGTAAGGAGCTGAAAGTAGGGGATATTTTGGCAATTCATCTCGGTTCCCGCGGCGCCCTTACCTGCGAAGTCCAACAAATCCCAGAAGGCGGCGTTAGAAAAGAACAAGCCTCCTCCCTGTATCGGATTATCTCCGAAACTCACATAGAAGAAGATGAATAATTCGTCAACGTCACTCTTTTTTTGATTAAACTCAAAGTACTGGAAATGGTAAAAAGTGTAATGGTCAACAAGATTTTGCCAGCAGAAAGTAATAATTAACGGACTAGCCGCGGCTTCCGCGGACGACGCGGGAAACAGAACAACCCCCCATTGGCATCAACTTAACGGAAATTTAATCAATTCCCTCCCTTGACGGGAGGGGTTAGGGGAGGGTGAAATAAGGCAAGTTAATCGCTTTCACCCCCACCTAGCCTCCCCCGTCAAGGGGGAGGAACAATGGTAATTACACACGAAATGGTCTTAAGTTGATATGTATGCGGGAAACAGAACAACCCCCCTGCCCCCCTTTATTCAGGGGGAAGAAAGTCGCGCCAATCGGCGTAAGCAGCGGATAAGAAAAAGTGGCACGGCAATATGTTATTGCCTAATACACTTATTGGGAAATATCACTAAAATATTCCATCTCTAAAATAGAGCTTGAGGGAATTACTCCTGAAGAATTACCGGGGAAAGCAAGAGAAATAGGTATCAAAACCTTAGAATTATCAGAAGATGAAGCATCAACATTTTATAAACTTCCCCAAATAAAGCACAAAGACCCATTTGATAGAGTGATAATTTGGCAAACTATTAAACTCATGGTTCGCTCATGAGGGAAGTCAAACAGTGAATTCTCTTGCCGACTCCTCTGTTGGTGCAGAGAGACGACCCTGCCCTTGGGCTGGTTCGGTTCTTTTCTGGCACGCAGGGACAGGGTGAGGCTTTTTTTTCGCACGCCGCCAGGTGGCGGAACAACACGTCACCTGGATTGGTCTTGACGCGGGCAACCAGGTTGCCCTCTCTCTGGTTTCGACTCTGAAAGCCAGACAAGCCGCGCGGCAACAGAAAGCCGCTTCACCCCGTGCGAGCGAGTTCGAACCAAATCTTATCTCACGGGGGCACCACCGAAGGTTGCTTGACCTATATTGTACCACCCTTTACCAAAAGTGGGCGCGAGAATGTCATGTTTGACTTTGAGCGAACCTAAAGTACCTAATCTTCGTAATACGCAATACGTTTCACGTACAGTCAACTAATTTTGAGGATTATTATGTCAAATAAAGCTATAGCGCGAATACCTGCAAGCACAACCAACCTCGGTTCAGGTTTTGATGTGTTAGGTTTAGCCCTTCAATTGTATAGTTCAGTAGAACTGGAAGAAACTGACAATGGCATTTGCATCGAAATCCAGGGCATTGGCAAAGAATCCATTACCGATGATGAGAATAATCTTGCCTACCGAGCCGCTAAACTTATATTCGAGAAAGTCGGTAAACAACCTGAAGGGCTGAAATTAACCCTTACCAATGGCATTCCTGTTGAACGCGGCCTTGGCGGTAGCGGTACGGCTATTTTGGGAGGACTTCTCGCCGCGAATTACATCTGCGGAAATCCATTTTCAAAAGATGAATTGTTGAATTTCGCATTCACATTGGAAGGACATCCTGATAACGTTTCTGCTTCCCTTCTGGGTGGGCTTGTTGTAGCTTGTGTGGAAAACGGAAAAGTGCATTGGGTCAAACTAACAGTACCTGATGAATTGAAAGTTGTCTTTGTTATTCCAGATTTTCGATTGCAAACTAAACTTGCCCGCGAAGCGCTGCCGAAAACTGTATCTTTAGCCGATGCGGTATTTAATCTGAGTCGCGGGGCTTTTTTAGTTGCTTCCATTGCCGTCGGCAACCTTCAACATCTCGGCATCTCCATGGATGACCGCCTTCATCAACCATACCGAAAACCTCTCATACCGGGTATAGAGGATGTATTTTCAGCCGCCATAGATTCAGGCGCTTTAAGTGTTGCCCTTAGTGGGTCGGGACCAACAGTAGCCGCTTTTTGTACCGAGAATAGTAGCGCGATTTCCAATAGTATGCAGCATGCCTTTGCAAAACATAATATCAAAAGCGAAACAAAAATCTTAGACATCGATTACGAAGGAGCCGTTGTAAGTTCCTCGTGCAAATTATGACTGTAGTAACGACTTCAGTCGTCCCCCTTACCAAAGGTGTGGCACTGGCAGCTAGCTGCCAGTGCCACAGGGGGGTTGTGATACGGTAACAAAAGCGACTGAAGTCGCTACTACGAACCTTTGTCAAAACAAATTTCACAGTGTAGTAAGACAAACGTGTTTTTAGGGTTTTCTTAGTATGACAACCCCGCGGAAATTAAGGAGGTAGAAAAAATGTTAATAAATAGGATAGCATATCATCTTCTTTTCTTTTTGTTCAAACCTTTTCTTTCCCTGGTGTTTCTTTTGATCAAACTTCCTCTTCTTTTCTTTTTGTTCAAACTTTTTCTTTTAGGAAAAGAAAAAGTTTGGTTTGCGATGTTCGCTTTGATTTACCTGATGTGTCCATTAGCTTCAAAAGGGCAGGAATATGTTTTTGTGCGCTCATGGCCAAAGGAGATACTGGGCTTGAGGTTTCCCTCTGATGTAGCGGTTGACGTTTCAGGGAACGTATATGTGGCTGATAGAGGCAACCACCGCATCCAGAAGTTCGATTCAAATGGGAATTTCCTGACAAAATGGGGAGCTTTCGGTTCTGACGATGGACAGCTCAAGTCGCCCTCTGATGTAGCGGTTGACGTTTCAGGGAACGTCTATGTGGTTGATACTGGCAACGACCGCATCCAGAAGTTCGACTCAAAAGGGAATTTCCTGACAAAATGGGGAGCTGAGGGTTCTGGCGATGGGCAGTTCAAGTATCCCAATAGTGTATCAGTTGACGCTTCAGGGAACGTCTATATGGCTGATACTTGGAACAACCGCATCCAGAAGTTCAATCAAAACGGGAATTTCCTGACAAAATGGGGAACTGATGGTTCTGGCGATGGGCAGTTCGGACATCCCTCTGGTGTATCAGTTGACGTTTCAGGGAACGTCTATGTGGCTGATACTAACAACCACCGCATCCAGAAGTTCGATGCAGAAGGAAATTTCTTGACGAAATGGGGAGCTAAGGGTTCTGGCGATGGGGGAGCGTTCATTTATCCCTCTGGTGTAGCGGTTGACGTTTCAGGGAATGTCTATGTGGCTGATACTTGGAACCACCGCATCCAGAAGTTCGATCCAAATGGGAATTTCCTGACGAAATGGGGAACTGGGGGTTCTGGCGATGGGCAGTTCAGTTATCCCTTTGGTGTATCAGTTGACGTTTCAGGGAACGTATATGTGGCTGATACTTGGAACAACCGCATCCAGAAGTTTGATCCAAAAGGGAATTTCCTGACGAAATGGGAAGCTCGGGTTTCTGGCGATGGGGAGTTCTGGTATCCCTCTGGTATATCAGTTGACGTTTCAGGGAACGTCTATGTGGCTGATACTCGCAACCACCGCATCCAGAAGTTCGATTCAAAAGGCAAATTTCTGACAAAATGGGGAGATGAGGGTCGTGGCGATGGGGAGTTCAGGTATCCCTCTGGTGTATCAGTTGACGTTTCCGGGAACGTCTATGTGGCTGATGCTAACAACCACCGCATCCAGAAGTTCGATTCAAAAGGGAATTTCCTGACAAAATGGGGAACTGAGGGTTCTGGCGATGGGGAGTTCAGGTATCCCTCTGGTGTATCAGTTGACGTTTCAGGGAATGTCTATGTGGCTGATAATGAAAACCACCGCATCCAGAAGTTCGATTCAAAAGGGAATTTCCTGACGAAATGGGGAACTAAGGGTTCTGGTGATGGGGAGTTCTGGTATCCCTTTGGTGTATCAGTTGACGTTTCAGGGAACGTCTATGTGACTGATACTAGCAACGACCGTATCCAGAAGTTCGACTCAAAAGGGAATTTCCTGACGAAATGGGGAGTTGAGGGTTCTGGCGATGGGGAATTCGATCATCCCGAAGGTGTATCAGTTGATGTTTCAGGGAACGTCTATGTGGGTGATTCTGGCAACTGCCGCATTCAGAAGTTCGACTCAAACGGCAATTTCCTGACGACGAAATGGGGAACGCCCGAAGTTGGAGATATGGACAATTGCCCAAACGGCATAATTGTAAGCGGTTCCGGTAGCGTTTACGTGGCTGATACTAACAATCACTGTATAGAAGTGTATCGTCCAGTTGGGGGCAGAGCTGTGGAACCTGCCAATAAGCAACTTGCGACATGGGGAGGGATGAAACGGACAGCGCTTTATCAAAACTATCCAAACCCGTTCAACCCAGAGACCTGGATTCCCTTCAGCCTCTCAAAGTCAGAGGATGTGACCATCAGGATTTACAGTTCAACAGGTCAGCTTGTCAGGACGCTTTCCGTAGGTAGGAAAGACGCTGGAGATTATCTGAATAAAGAAAAGGCGGCATACTGGGACGGTAGAAACTCAAACGGTGAGGAAGTT
>Ga0194113_10008721_pt1 | contig 12416 bp, 9 predicted proteins | sample TA2MahC200mmetaG_FD_146193 | JGI IMG/M metagenome (GOLD analysis project Ga0194113, IMG submission 146193) | Freshwater microbial communities from Lake Tanganyika, Tanzania - TA2015017 Mahale Deep Cast 200m | ecosystem: Environmental > Aquatic > Freshwater > Lake | place: Tanzania: Lake...
CGATCCGTGATGTCTGTCCACGGCGTCGCGATTCGCATCTCGTGCCGCAACGGACGGATTACCAATCCGTCCTACAAAGAAATTTCTGCAACGCTGGGGTTGACCACCGCGCGAGGGCAAGGCACCGGCGCCCATGATCCGTCAACGCATCAATTCACTCCTGCGACATCGCTGCCGTCATCTTCGTGCGTCGGAACATCAAAGCCTCCTGCTTTCTCCGGAATTCCGAACTACGTCAAATCCGTTTGCCGTCGACGTACCCCTGTTGCAATTCACCCCCCTCATGACAAAAACCCCAAAATCTCTCCGCGAACCCTGTCCTGCGCCCCGCGGCGCGCGACCGTGTTGCTTGACGCTGACCCCGCGAAACGGCGAAGATAAGAGCACGGGCGGACCACGCGGGCAGCGGCGCACGCGGCCGACGCCCGGCCACGCCGGGCGTGCTGCCCACACGCCGCACGCCGGCCACAAGGCGGCTCGCGCCGGCAGGCGCCCCACATACCGAGGCCCGGGAGCCACCCCCGGGGCCGCCATCACAGACAGCCGCGCGGAAGCGCGGAGGTGACACGATGAAGCTGAAACTTCGGCTGCAGCATTTGCTCGGGGATAAGGCGGAACAACGCGGGCTGATCGCCGAGATCCAGAAGGCCACGAGACTGGAGCGGCACACGATTTCGGCCATGCTGCACAGCTCGGTCAAGTACGTCTCTCTCGACGCCTTGGGGAAGATCTGCGACTACCTCGTGCACCATCAAGGCGTGGACGCGGCGCGGCTGCCGGGCGACCTGTTCGTGCTGGAGCCGGACGGGTTCTGGACGATGCTGGCCGATCTGAAGCGGACGGAATTCTGCCTGGCCACGCGGTCCCACCCGGACTGGCCCGAGCGCGACCACATCATGGCCGACGACGCGCACCTGCAGGCGATGATCGTGTCGCGCATCTCCAGTCACGTGGCGCCGCCGAAGGCCGAGCTGCCGGCGAACGACGCGTTGGGACACGAGCGGTCGTGGCAGCATCTGGTGCCGGCGCCACGGCCGATTCGCAGCAAGGACGGCGTCGTCCTGCGGACGCTGGAAGGAGGCCGCGAGGACGCGCGGGCGATCTTCAGGAAGTTCCGCAAGGGGGCGCGGCCCGGGTCGCTCGTCGCCATTGGCAGCATTAAAGTCCAAAATATCCTCGAGTACATGCTGGCCGACACGTTCGCCGCCACGCCGTTCGCCAGCGAGGACGGCGTGGCCGAACCACACGACCGAAGCTGCCCGATCTACTTCCGGTACAAGACCACGGACGTCGCGCCCGTGTCGCTATGCGGTGGCAACACGTTGTCACAGACCTATGCGCCGACCCAACCGGGCATCTACTACGAGACGAGCGGCGGACACTGGGAGTGCTGCCCGACAACCAAAGCCACGCACGACAGCGGATTCGTGTTTTACGCCTACCGCCCCAACGTCGACCAACTGCGACTCGCCTGCGGCGGCTTCACCGGCGCCGCGACACGCATGCTCTCCATCGCGTTCGACCAGATCGCGTCGGCCTGCTGGGAGCCGCAGTACATGACCTCGGACCTGCTCGTCGGCATGTTCGTCATCGCCTTCGACATCCGGGGACGAACATCCACCAAGCAGCGCGACCCGCGCGCGGCCCGGTTCGATTTCACCGTGATCCCGCTGCCCGTGGAGGCGGTGGCGCCGCGCGTCAAACGCAGACGCCGCGCGGCGAGCGGCGGCAAGCCCGCCAGCACGGCGGCGGACTGACGGCGGCGGACTGACGGCGGCGGACTGCCGGCGGCGGACTGACGGCGGCGGACTGACGGCGGCGGACTGACGGCGGCGGACTGACGGCGGCGCGCGGCGCGAACTGCCCGCCACGCACGCGCGGCCGCCCCGACCGACGCGCCCGCTGCCCCACATCACGCCCCGTACTTGCCCAACCGGCCCGCGTTGGCCAGCGCCAGCGTCATCAGGTACTTCGCCTCGAACTGCCCCAAGCCGCCACCCAGGCACTGGCTCTCGCCAAATGTCGTGCACGGGTCGGGCCGGCAGCAGTTGGACACCAGGAGCGTCGGGACCGGGTGCCAGCTGTGGCTCTTCAACGCCGCCGGCGTGCTGTGGTCCCCCGTCACGATCAGGACGTCCGGCTTCAGCGCTGCCACGCGCGGGATGCACGCGTCGAACTGGGCCGTGAACTTGACCTTCGCCTCGAAATCCCCGTCCTCGCCCGAACTGTCGGTGTACTTGAAGTGCAGAAAGAAGAAGTCGAAGTCCAACCAGTGCCGCGCCATCACGTCCACCTGCTCGTCGAGCGTGGTCGGCGCGCCGAGCACGGTCATCCCGACCAGCTGGGCAAGCCCTTTGTACATGGGGTAGACGGCGATCGCCGCCGCGCGGAGCCCATAGACTTCCTCGTACGTGGGAAGCCGCGGCTTGCCCGCGAACCCGCGCATCGTCAGGAAGTTGGCCTTGTCCTGACCCGCCAACAGCGACCGCGCCTGCTGCAGGAACGCCTTGGCCGCGCGGACCGTCTTCTCGCCCTCGGGCCGCGTCGCCGCCGGATCCAGCGGCGGAACGCCGGTCGCCTGCGGGTCGGTGTCCGCGACGTCGCCGGTCAGGCCGTCCCCGCGGAATACCACCACGAACCGGTGGTCCTTGACCGGCTCGACAAAGACCTCGACACCGGGCACCTCGATCTGCCGCAGCGAGATCGCCAGCGGCGCACTCTGGTGGCTGGAAATGCGGCCCGCCCGGCGATCGCAGATATTCCCCGCCCGGTCGAGCGTGCAGAAATTGCAGCGGACGGCCACGTCGCCCGCCTGCAACGCGAATCCCACGCCTGTCGCCTCCAGCGCGCCGCGGCCAATCAGGTACTTCAAGGGATCGTACCCGAACAACGCCAGGTGCCCGGGCCCGCTCCCCGGCGTGATCCCCGGCAGAACAGGGACGCTCCCGCCCTGCACCCCGCGGACGGCCAGCGCATCCAATTGAGGCGTGGCAGCCGTCTCCAGTTCGGTCTTGCCGCCCGGCACCAGGGGCAGACCGCCCAGCCCATCGGCAACCAGCATGACGATTTTGGAGTTGTTCTTGATGTGCAACTGGCGAGTCAAGTCTTGAATGTCCATGGCTCAGATGATCCTTGCAGAAGGTCGAAGGCAACAAGAGTCCTTCATGTGGTAGCAGAACGCGGCCGAGATTCAAGGCCGGCAGACCCAACTCGCAGCGCACCGCCGCACCGCACAACGGGCGCCGCCACGCACTCGCATGCGCCCGCTGGCAGACGAGCGGTTCGTTGGCTAGAACTTAGCACGGGGACCAGGGCAGGACGGGATAGCCCGGATCCGTCACGATGGCTTGGAGTGACCCGATGCATCGGGTCCATTTCCCCAGAGCACGCAGACCGCATGAATGCGGTCACGACATACGGTCTACGAAGAATCCGGGATAGGGCAGGGCAGGGCGGCGGCAGGACGAGGCAGGGGCGCAGTACAGGAGCTTCATGATGATCAAAGAACTCACGTGGCTGGGACACGGCAGCTGGTCGTTGCGGCTGGGCGCGACGGTCGTGCTGCTGGATCCTTTTCTGGACGAGTCGCCGACGTCACCGGTGAAGGCCGCTGACGTGGAGGCACATTACATCCTGGTCTCTCACGGGCACTACGACCACATCGGCGACACCGTGGCCATTGCCACGCGAACGGGCGCCACGGTGGTGGCCAATCACGAGATCGCGCAGTGGCTCGCCACCAAGCAAGGTCTTTCCACCACGATCGGCATGAACCTGGGGGGAACGATCTCGCTGCCCTTCGGCACGGTCAAGATGACACCGGCGTGGCACAGTTCCCAGCTGCCGGACGGCGCCTACGGCGGCTCGCCGGCCGGGTTCCTCGTGCGTCTGGAGGGAACGACGGTCTACTTCGCGTGCGACACCGGATTGTTCTCGGACATGGAGCTGATCGGTCGGGGCGGCGTCGATCTGGCCGTGCTTCCGATCGGCGATCATTTCACGATGGGGCCGGAGGATTCCCTGGAAGCCGTGAAGCTGATACGGCCCAAGCGTGTGATTCCGGACCACTACAACACGTGGCCGCCCATCCAACAGGACGCGGCCGCATGGGCTCAGTCGGTCCTGGAGACCACCGAGTCGCAACCGATCGTTCTGGAGCCGGGGGGCACGACGGTTCTGTGAGGGCCGCATGCCGTGCACGGCCTGTCGTTTTCATGGCGAGGTTTTCCTGGTTCATGCCATTTGTCTTCCGCACTCGGCTGTTGCGAGTTCTGCTGCTGGCCGCGGTGTCGGCCGCGGTGCCGGCCGCGGTGTCGGCCGCGGGCCCGCGTGGCGAGCGCGCGGGCCGTGCCGACGAGCTGTTGCGGTGGCGGTTCGAACCGGGCACGCAGTTCCACGTGACGCTCACGCAAGAGACGCGCATCGTGGCGCCGCCGGACGAGACGACCGAACTGCTGCGGTTGGAGCTTCTCGTGGAAATGGATTGGCGCGTGGACGCGCTGTTGCCCGACGGGCGGGCACGCATGACGCAGTCGTTCACCCGATTCACGGCGCAGGTTCGGCCGCACGGCGGTGACATGCTCGCGTACGACTCGGCCGGTCCTGCTCCGCCTGACGGGCCGGCCGGTGATCTCGCCCGGCAGATTCAGCCCCTGCTGAGCGCGCGTTGGTCGCTGGTCCTGGATCCGCGCGGGCACGTTCACGAGGTGGCGGTGGCGGCGGCGGAGAAAACCGAGCCGACGGGGGCGCTTGCGCCGCGGTGGACGCGGCTGCTGTCCAAGGACGGCATCCGGGAGATGTTGAGGCACGTGATGATAGCGCTGCCTGAAGCGGCGGTCAGCGAAGGCGACACTTGGAGCGTCGGGGCCACTCTGCCCACGCCACTGGGCACGGCGAGGCAGACGACTGCCTACACCTATCGCGGCCTGGCGGACTGGGACGCGCGGCCCGCGTGCCGCATCGAGGCCGTGACGAAGTTGGAACTTCCGCAAGCCGCGGGCACTTCGGCGGCTGAACTCAAGGAGCACCAGCAGCAGGGGACGCTGTACTTCGACAACAAGGCCGGACATTTCGTCCGCGCGGAGGTCGCCCAGAAGTTGTCCCTGGCGGCCCGGCCGCCCGCCGCGCAGACCACGGTGCGCGAAACCAGCAACCTCGTGATGGTCATGCGCCGGACGCCTCACCCGTGACACGCGGGATGCCGGCACGGTGCGTCACACGGCAAGCAGAGAGGAACGAGCGTGCTCAACCAGGCCTTGAAAGACACCGTGACCCGCCACGTGCTGCCGCGCGTGCAGACACCGGCGCAGTACACCGGGGGCGAGTGGAACAGCGTGCGGAAAGACCACGGCCAGGTTGCCGGAAAACTGTGCCTGGCGTTCCCGGACGCGTACACGATCGGCATGAGCCATCTCGGACTGCAGTTGCTCTACGCGCTGATGAACGGCCGAGACGAGTGGCTGTGCGAACGTGCCTTCGCGCCGTGGCTCGACATGGAACGCGCGCTGCGGGAGCAGGGCCTGCCCTTGTACAGTCTCGAGTCGTTCACGCCCCTGGCGCACTTCGACGTGCTCGGGTTCTCGCTGCAATATGAGTTGTGCGTCACGAACATCCTGACGATGCTGGACCTCGGGGGAATCCCGCTCCGCGCGGTCGACCGCACGATGCGCGACCCGCTGGTGATCGCCGGCGGGCCGTGCGCGCAGAACCCGGAACCGCTGGCACCGTTCATCGACGTGTTCGTGATCGGGGACGGCGAGCCGAGCCTGCCGCGCGTCTGCGACTTGTGGTTGGCGCAGCGCGACGGGGCGCGTCGCGCGGGGTGGGTCGGCGAGGGCAGGGCAGGGGGGGAGCAGCGCGGCGAAGCGCTGGCCCGGCTGGCCGCGGCGCTGCCCTTCTGCTACGTGCCCCGGTTCTACGCGCCGGAGTATCGCGGCGGGCGACTCGCCGCGCTGACCCCAACGCGGCCAGGCATTCCGGAGACGGTCCAACCGTGCGTGCTGGAGGATCTGGACGCCGCGCCGGTGCCCTCGGCACTTCTGGTTCCGCTGGTGGAGTGCGTGCACGATCGGATCTCCCTCGAAATCATGCGCGGCTGCCCCTGGCAGTGCCGCTTCTGCCAGGGATCCGCCATCAAGCGCCCCGTGCGGCGCCGCGGCATCGAATCGATCGTCAACGCGGCAGTCGCCTGCCATCGCAGCACCGGCTACAACGAGGTCTCGCTCCTGTCGCTGTCGTCCAGCGATTATCCGGATTTCCCGGAACTGATGCGCCGCCTGAAACAGGCACTCGACCCGCTGGCGGTCCACGTTTCGGTGCCGAGCCTGCGCGTCAATGAACAGCTCCGCACGGTCGCCCAGTTGGTCGGCAACACGCGGCGATCCGGCTTGACGCTCGCCCCGGAAGCGGCCCGCGACGACATGCGCGCGAGGATCGGCAAGCAGATCCGAAACGACGACTTGTTCGAGGGCTGCCGCACGGCGTTCCGAAACGACTACGAGAGCGTCAAACTGTATTTCATGTGCGGGCTGCCTGGTGAACGACCCGTCGATCTCGACGGCATCGTGGAGATGGCCGAGTCGATCTCGCACCTTGGCGTCGAGGAGAGGGGCCGGCCGGCACGCGTCACGGCCAGCGTGTCGAACTTCATCCCCAAGCCGCACACGGCCCTGCAGTGGAACAGCATGCAGACGCGCGACTATTTCCGCCGGGCACACGCCCAGCTGCGGCACAAATCGAAGGTGCGCAGCGTGCAGATCAAGTGCCACGACATCGAAGCCAGCCTGCTGGAAGGAGTGCTCAGCCGCGGCGATCGGCGTGTCGGCGAGGCCATCGAACTCGCGTGGCGCCGCGGCGCGCGGATGGACGGCTGGTCCGAACAACTGGACGCCGGTCGTTGGTGGAACGCCTTGCAGGACGCGGGAGTCGACGTGGAAGCCACGCTCCACCGCGCCTATGCCCTCGACGACCTGCTGCCCTGGGACCACATTGGCGTCCGGTGCGGCCGCGCATGGCTCGCCAAGGAACAGCAACGCGCCACCGCGGCGCCCGAGCACCTCGACGAACCGCCGGACTGCCCGCACGACCGCGCGGAACAACGCGGAATGCCGGGCGGAGGAGCGGAACCGTAGCCGGCCGCCGGAAAGAATCCGACGGGCGGCTCGGTTTTCGGCTGTGGGCCCCGCTTTGGTCCCAAGCAAAACCTCGGTAGAATCTAGCCAAGACGCGGCGATTCGGCCGCGGAATGACCCGGCTGCAGCCCCACAAGGCCAACCGCCGCCAGGGTCCCCGAACCGCCGCGGGCCGCGCCGCCGGCCGATCCGATTTGTCTCTCACAGGAGCTCGAAACCATGCAACCATCCGATCAGGTCCCACCCGCCGATCAAGGCGCCCCAGGAGCGGCACCGGACAACTACGGTCCGCCGTCCAAGGAATCGTGCACGATGGCGATGCTCGCACACCTCCTCGGCGCCATCACCGGGTTCCTCGGGCCGCTCATCATCTGGCTGATCAAGAAGGACACCGACCCGTTCGTGAACGACCAGGGGAAGGAAGCCCTTAATTTCCAACTGACGCTGCTGATCGGGTATTTCGTCTGCGTCGTGTTGATGTTCGTCACGTGCTTCGTTCTGTTCTTCATGCCATTCATCCCGATGGTGGTGGGCCTGGTGTTCGGCATCATGGCCGCCCTGGAGGCGAACAAGGGCGTGACCTATCGCTATCCGTTCGCGATCCGTATGATCAAGTGACCCGTGGAGCGGCGGGCGGCGCAGGGAGCCCGCGACGTTGTTCATAGGTCTTGCCTGGCGAGAACCGGCGGCGATCTGGTCGGCGGTTCTCGCTCCTCTCAGGGATTCCGCCACCATGACGCGGCAGCAGCCCGACCTCACGTTTTCCGACTTCCAGCAGTTGATCCGCACGATGTACCTGCGGAAAGATGTCGCGCGCGGCGTGGAGGGCACGTTCATGTGGTTCATGGAGGAGGTCGGGGAGCTGGCCGCGGCGCTGCGCGACGGCAGCCACGCGGAGCGCGCGGAGGAATTCGCCGATGTGCTGGCCTGGCTGACCACGATCGCCAACGTGGTGAACGTGGATTTGGGCGAGGCGGTCCGCCGCAAGTACGGCGACGGCTGCCCGGGGTGCGGCCAGTTCGAGTGCCGTTGTGCGGATTCGGGCAAGCCGTAAGTTCAGCCGGCGGACGCGAAAGCCGGCCGCCGCTCCCCGACCGGGCTTTCGCACTCCGCCGTACGCCAGCTATGCTGGAACGGGGACGTCCGGCTCGGTGCCCGTCTTTCCCGTTGGTTTCCGCGCGGCGTGACGTTCGTCCTCGCGCCCCTGTCGGGCGGGGCGCGGCCGGCAGACCTCCCCGTCGCAATGGGAGAACCGTCCACCTTGAAGAGAGTTCATTGGCTGCCATTTGTGTTGGTTGGGCTGGCGTGGGCGCACCAGGCGGGACGCGCTGAGGGAGAATCATCCCCGCCCGTCGGCCCCGTGCTGGAAGAGATCCGCGCCGGGCTGGGCGGCAAGGTCAAGGTCGGCCAATGGGCGCCCGTGCGTGTCGCGATTCGGGGTGGCTCGGAGGCGTTTTCCGGACAGGTCGAGCTCATCGCGCCTGACGGGGACGGTACACCGGCCCGGTTCACGGGCGAACCCGGGGTCACGATCGACATCGCGCCGCACGCGCGGTGGCACGGTTGGCGCTACGTGAAGCTGGGGCGGATCGGAGGGCGCGTGCTGGCCAGGTTGCGGAGCGCGAACGGGCGCGTGCTGGACGAAAAGGTCGTGGAGGGACTTGAGCGGCTGGACGCAACCTCATCCTGGATCGTGACGGCGGGAGCGGACGTGGGCGCGGACCAAGCGGCCCGATTGCTGGCGCGGCAGCGGAATGAAAAGCCGGTAACCAGCGTGCTCGGCGGGCCGGAGGAATTTCCGGATCGCTGGTACGGGTACGAAGGTGTGAACGTGTTGGTGTTGCCCTGCGGGGCACCCGGTCCCGTGGAGTCCCTCAGCGACGAGCAGTTTGAGGCACTGCGACGCTGGATGCTGCTCGGTGGACGAATGGTCCTGGCGGCCGGGGGCAGGGCAGGGGAGTTGTTTGGCGCGGAACATCGCTTCCATGAGCTGCGCCCGGGCACGTTCGAGGAGCTGGCCGATCACTGGAAGGCTTCCGGGCTGGAGAACTTCGCGCAGATCACCGAGCGGCTGCCGAGCCCGGAACAGATCCCGTTGGCCGTATTCGCCGACGTCCGCGGCCAGGTTGTCTGTTATGAAGGTGCCGGCGGCGCGAACGACCGCCCTCTGGTTACGCGGTACCCCTTCGGTTTCGGTCAGATCACCTATCTCGCGTTGGACCTGGATCGGCCGCCGTTGTCCGATTGGGGAGAGCGGGCGCGGTTAGTGGCGCGTCTGCTGCGGTTGGACAGCGATCAGGAGGACACCGCGGGCGGCGGGGAGGGGCTGGGCAAGGTGACCCGTGTCGGCTTCGACGACCTGACGGGCCAGTTGCGGGCCGCCCTCGATCGGTTTTCGGGCGTGACTCTGGTCCGGTTCTCGTGGGTGGCCGCGCTGCTGGTGGTGTATATCCTGCTGCTGGGCCCCGCGGATTTCCTGGGTCTGCGACGGATTCGCCGCCCGCACTGGACGTGGCTCACCTTCCCGATCGTGGTGCTCGCGTTCTCGTTGTTGGCCATCGGGCTCGCCCACCTCTGGAAAGGCAATGATCAGAAGGTCAACCACGTGGAGATCGTGGACGTGGACGTGGAGCAGGCCTTGGTGCGCGGGACGGACTGGGCCAACCTGTACAGTCCGCGCGCGGCGACTTTGGACGTGCATGCCGAACCGGCCGCGGCGGTGGCAGCGTCACGCGGCGATCCGCGGGTCCTGATCTCCTGGCAAGGTCTGGCCGGCACCGGGCTGGGTGGCATGAACACAGCGTCGGCGGCGGGCGTATTGAGTGACACGTACGCCATCTCGAGTGAGGCCGGTCCGCAACAGGCGCGGATCCGCGGCTTGCCCGTGCACACGTCGTCCACGAAAGGGATCGTGGTGCGGTGGTGGAATGACGTGGAGCCGGTCGGGCGCGGCACGTTGTCCCTGGCCGACGGCAACCTGTTGGTCGGCGAACTGGTCAACCCGCTGGATGTCCCGTTAGCGCATTGCGCGGTCTATCACGGGAACCGCGTGTATCGTCTGCTGGAGGATCTTGCGCCGCGCGAGACGATTGATCTGGAAACGGCGATGGGCGACCAGCCGCCGCTGGCCCTGGACTGGCAGTTGACTCGCCGCCAGCTGGTCGGCTCGGCCGACGTGAACACGCAGTGGGACCGGGAGGACGTCTCCGACGTTCCCCGCATACTGGAGCTGTTGATGTTCCACGGCGCGGCGGGCGGCCGGAAGTATTCCCAGCTTTCGCACGCGTACCAGGAGTACGTGGACTTGAGTCAACACCTTCAGATGGGGCGCGCGATTCTCGTCGGCCGGGGGCGGGTGATGGCGAGCCGCCTGAGCATTGACGGGGCCCCCGTCGATGACCGGCTGCAAGGGCAGTGGGTGTTTTATCGGATCGTCATCCCGGTCTCGGCCAGCAGTCCGCCCTGATCGGGGCGGCGTGGCGCGGGCGGGCAACGAGCATGCCGGTGCGCCGCGGGTACGACGTGGTGTGCCGGCGGCGAGGCTCGGCCGGGTATCGACCGGCGGAACGTGGGAACTCGGATTCAAGTCAGAGACAACGCCGCGGCTCCGGAGCGTGCCGGACAGGCGGGGGAACGCGAGGACTTCGGTGATCAGAACTTACGACTTGACGAAGAAATACGGCGAGCATTTCGCGATCAACTCGATCGAACTGGAACTGCACGAAGGCGACTTGTTCGGATTCATCGGCCCGAACGGCGCCGGCAAGACCACCACGATGCGCATCATCGCGACCCTGTTGAATCCGACGTGGGGCGAGGCCTTCGTCTGCGGGAACTCGATCTACACCCACCCCAAGGAGATCCGCCGGTTGGTCGGCTACATGCCGGACTTCTTCGGCGTGTACGACGACATGAAAGTGATCGAGTACCTCGAGTTCTTCGCCGCGGCGTATCGCATCCAAGGTCCCGAGCGACGGCGGGTCTGCAACGAGAAGCTGGAGATCGTCGACCTGGATTTCAAGCGGGACGCCTATGCCAATACGCTCTCGCGCGGTCAAACCCAACGGCTCGGTCTCGCCCGCGTCCTGCTCCACGATCCTCAGGTGCTGCTGCTGGACGAGCCGTTGAGCGGCCTGGACCCGCGCGCCCGCATCCAGATGCGGAATCTCCTCCGGCGGCTGGGCGAAATGGGAAAGACGATTATCGTCTCCAGCCACATCCTGCCCGAACTGGCCGACATCTGCAACAAGATCGGCATCATCGAACGCGGGTACATGGGAATCAACGCCGAGGTCGCCGACGTCCTCCGCCAGGTGCGCGAACAAACCGTGCTGCACGTCCAGGTCGTCGACAACACGGAAGGCGCCGCGCGCTTGCTGGAGAGCGACCCGCTGGTCGAGTCGGTCCGCATCGAACCGAAACAGATGGCGGTGACGCTGCTCAAAGGCGCCGGCGACTACAGCAGTCTGCCCGCGTTGCTGCTCAGCCACGGGTTCAAGCTGCGAAAGTTCCACGAAGAGGAAGTCAATCTGGAGTCCGCCTTCATGGCGCTCACGAAGGGAATGGGACCATCCACCTGAGACGCCGAGCGCGAGGAGAGAAGTTGTCATGAGCACGCTGGGGCAACGACTTCTGGCATGCGCGGTGGCGACGGCCGCCGCAGTGAACGCGTCACCCCTCCAGGCCCAGACCCGCGCCGCGTACGAGGCCGCGCGCGAACAGATGGTCCAAGCAGCGGTTCTGGATGCGGGAGTCACCAACAAACGCGTGATCGAGGCGATGCGCGCCACGCCCCGCCACGAATTCGTCCCGCGACTCCTCCGCAAGGACGCATACAAGGACATGTCACTGCCGATCGGCGATCAGCAGACCATCTCGGCGCCGTTCGTCGTCGCCTTCATGACCGAGACGATCGATCCGCAGCCGGCCGACAAAGTGCTGGAAATCGGCACGGGCAGCGGCTACCAGGCGGCCGTGCTGAGCGGCCTCGTGAAGGAAGTCTACACCATCGAAATCGTCGAATCGCTCGGCCGCACCGCACACGCCACGCTGCAACGTCTCGGCTACCAGAACGTGCACGTCAAAGTGGGAGACGGGTTCGCCGGCTGGCCCGACCACGCGCCCTTCGACAAAATCATCGTCACCTGCTCGCCCGAAAGCGTCCCCCAACCGCTCGTGGATCAGTTGAAGGAGGGAGGCACGATGGTCATTCCCGTCGGAAGCCGGTATCAACAGGTCCTCTACGTGATGCGCAAACGGGACGGCGCACTGCGGACCGAGCCCTGC